>Ga0214543_1000763_pt1 | contig 57504 bp, 25 predicted proteins | sample CNSS2metaG_FD_160094 | JGI IMG/M metagenome (GOLD analysis project Ga0214543, IMG submission 160094) | Root nodule microbial communities from cowpea collected in UCLA plant growth center, Los Angeles, California, USA - CNSS2 | ecosystem: Host-associated > Plants > Roots > Nodule | place: USA...
AAACTCTATTATATATATATATATATATATATATATATATATATATATATATATATATATATATATATATATATATATATATATATATATATATATATATATAGGGAGGAACTCGAGAGGTTATTGGGTATTGGTGTTATGATGAGTTACGCTTAAGAAAATGGGGTATTTTGAGGTGTAAAACAGTAGGATCTAGATGCCTGAACCCCTTTTTGAGTGCCTAAACCACTACTGTGCGAGTTACTAGTGTAGCGCCTGGTGATGAAGGTTGAACCACCGAACGATAACTACAATCACAGAGGGTCACTAGAATTTGTAGGGTCTTGTGGTGAGGTTGGTTCCGCTACACGATACTTGAGAGACTAGAGACTACATAGGCGTGTGGCGCCTGATGGCCAGAGGGTTTCACCAGACGGTCTGCAACTGGTTTTCCCTTGGCGACACTTAAGCAACGCCAAACGATTACGCTGGGGCAATGCCTTTGTTCTTCTTGTGATGTGTGGTCTACGAGGCATTGGATGAATACCTTAAAGATGGACTTGCTGGAGCATTCCTTGAGTTGTGGCTCGGAATGGTATCGCTTGAGTTGTGGCTCGGGATAGAGGGTAAACATGTGGCATTCCTTAAGTTGTGGCTCAGGATGACATCCATTGAGTTGTGGCTCGGGATGGAGAATGAACACAAACATTCCTTGATTTGTGGCTCGGAATGGTAAGTGTTACCAATGTGAGTGTGCGAGTTGTGGCTCGTACGGAGGGTCTCCACTTGATCGAGCAATCACAGATTGTGGCCAATGATGTGCTAATCTTATGTTAAGAGTACGAATTATGGTTTGTATTGGAAACTCCACCTAGCGTTGCAGAGTGTGGTCTGTAGCATGATTTTCCCTCATGTGTTTCTACAAGTTGTGGCTTGTAGATGGTGGTAACAAAGGATATCTTAAGGTTACCATCCAAAGATGTAGAACACAAATAAACATGGTGGTGGTCATGTGTTGTGGAATCAAGGGACAAAGTTTTCTCTAATGAGTGTGTGTACACCGACTTTTGTTTATATATGTATATGTTTATATGTTAGCTCACCCTATTTGTTTGTGTTTAGCGAGAAAAAACACATAATACATTATTATTATTTTTCTATATTCATAAAAAAATGAATATACAAAAAGCTCATGAGATAAAAAATAATAATGTTTTCATTATCAAGTAAGACAAGAGACGGGAAAAGAAGAGGATAAATGAGAAATATAATGTGTTTATGTCTAATGTTTTTTTTCTTTAAAAAGAAAAAGAAGACATATGAGAGTGAGTGATTATTACAATTTGTGAAAAACTAAAAAACCAATGAAAAAAAAATAAAAATTATATTAATAAATATTTTTTTTATATTTGTTAAAATATATAATATATATATATATATATATATATATATATATATATAATTCCAAAAAAATTCAGAATTTTGGGGGGCCAGGGCCGAAGATCAAATCAAGTTGTCACGGGCCGCAGGGCGAGCTATTTTGCCTCCAGCCAATGGTCGAGCTAAGATGACCTGGTCTGAAGGTCGTTCCAAGTTGGTCCATGCTGAAGGTTGAGATGGCCTAGGCCGAAGGTCGAGCTAACTTGCGTCGAAGGTTGAGCTGAGTTAAGCCACACTGATGGTCGATTCGAGTGTGCCTTTGTCAATGTTCGAGTTGAGTGGACTCGGACTAAAAGTCAAGATGAGAAAGACTGAAGATTGAAATCAATCAATCCTAATTGAAGGTTCGAGGCGCCTCACTCAAGTCTTATTAGCCGGTGTCGATTAAGACTGAAAGTCAAGATGAGTCATCTTGAGTTGAAGGTCTGACTAACTCAACTCAGACTCATGGACAAAGTTGTTTGTCGTAAATAGAATTAAATTGTTTTATCCAAAAAAAATCTAATATATTGCTATTATTTCATCCAAACAAACTATTTAAGAAATGAGAAAAATTGAATCGTAAATAATTTAAATACTTTGTATTTTAATTTATCAGAATAGTTTAAATCCTTCGTGTAAACAGAGTATAAATGTTAAAATACCTTATTATATCTATCTTTAGATCCATATAGAAATTTCTGTTTTATTTAGAGAAACAAGTTCTTCTTTAATAAATATATCATGGATCGCAAGGTTCGAGAAAGTATTATTGTTGTATTAAATATTTGTGTTTCTGTTGAAACAGAGATATTAAATTGCTGAACTTCTGGTTCATCCATTCCATTTTTGGCAAATCAAACTTGAGTAAAACATTTCAGACACTGTATATAAAGCACGTACGGCTCGAAATTGTATATTTACACAAAGTATAAATATTCATTGAGCAAAAATTTTGTTTCTGTCCATTAGCATAATTTTATCTTTCCTTTCCTCCATGATCTTTTAAAAAGGTTTAATTTATACTTTTAAATTTTAAATTTATTCAGATTGATCAGTAGTAATATAGATAATTTAAAGATATTAGGTTAAATACCCTCATTAAATAAAAAAATGTTTTTGAAATATTTGATAGACTTAATTGAAAAAGTAATATTGGTTAAAAGTAGTTTCTATAATACTTAGAATTTTAAAAATTAAAAAAATGTGTAATTCTTTATATTCTTTCAAGTTTATTAGGATTTTCCGTAACTAATTCATCATCTCTTTTGCCATTCTATAATACTCCATTCATATATATTGTCAAATGTATAATATGTAATCAATAATATTTTTTTTATAACCTCATGTTAGACATCCATATCTACTCATATCACATAAAAAAAATCAATAATACACCTTTTGACCATATATATTTTTCTATTAAAAATCATCTTAGAATTCTCATACACTAATGAGTTAAAAATAGCATATGATATCATTGTTTATTTTACATCAAGTCATTGAAAAAAATAATAATAATAATAATAAAAATAAATAATGGGCCTTTAAATGAATTTCACACACACACACACATATATATATATATATATATATATATATATATATATAACTATCTATTAAAATAAAATTCACTGCACAAACTACATAAATAAAAGAATCATCATGCACTACAACATTTTGTAGTTTAAATCACATTAAATTAGATAACAACTAAATAAATGTGGTCTAAATATATAATAAACAATATTTTTATAAATGTTGTATAAATATCATGAAAGTTCATGATTATATATCTGTAGCTTTAAACTATGTTGACAAAACTAGTAAAAATGTGGTCTAAAAATGTGAGGTCTAAAATCAACATGAAAAAACTGTTGTCTATTGTGAGGATTTTAAGCAACAATTTTAAAAGTATTGTCGTACTAAAAACCGTTGTCTATTACCTATAGCTACACTCACCTATACCATACCTAAAAAACTGTGGCATAATCTTTAAACTGCAATTTTTATAATTTAGATTACAATTTTATGTCATTGTCTAAAATGATTTTTGTTGTAATGACCGTCTTGATTTTTATTGCTCTCTGGACTATCAATTTATGATCTTAAATACATTATTATGAGAGTTAAAGAAAGTAATTTATATCTTTATCAATATGGTTGATCTCCAAAAATTTAAGGATGAGTTTTTCTTGAGAGAAAGAAAACAAACTTTGATTCCTTAGTCTTCATTTATGATGACTAAGGTTGAGATAATACATCAATGTGCCTTGTAACACGTTATTTGACTATGAAGCCTCTACTCCACTCACAGTGTATTAATTGAGTGCATTGACGTCCAGTCTCTCTTACATCGAACCGAAAACAGTTAAATACAATTTTAACTTTAATTCAATCTTACAAAATTAATTTGTAATGTGAGATTTTTACATATTTATATATTATAAATTGATCTTATTTCTAGTTGATTTGTAACTTTTAACACACCCCTTCGCGCTAAGATATATATGTATGTATATATATCGAATATGAAATTGGACATTAATGACCGGTTCTTTAATGGTCTAATAAAGGGTGAAACAATAGAACCATATAGCTGGTTAAACAATAAATCTAGCAAACAACAAATTTTGTTAGGATAGGCTAATTCATGACTTTGATACCATGTTAAGAAGTGGACTTACTCAACCTCACAAAACCGGTTTGTAAATGAGATTTGCACCCACTCATATATTGTAAATCAACTTTACACTAGTGCAAAAATAGTTTTCTATGACAAATTTTTATGCTGATCCACCCATCATAATAAGTGATGCGATGCAGAATTGTAAATATGATAAGACTTTTTATGCCGATTATCACTAGAACTAGCATAGAAATTTGACGTGGTGACAATTTCGTAACAAAGTAGAACACCTTCTATGTTAGTTATACATATAACCAACATAAAAATTGGGAGCGATGGAAATTTCATAATAAAGTAGAAGAGTTTCTATGCCGGTTATACCTAGAATCGGCATAGAAAGTTGGTGCAATAGCAATTTCATAATAAAGTAGATGCCAATTAAATCTAGAACAAGCATAGGAAGTGAAGCGCTTCACTTCACTTTCCTCCATTTGCTCCACCTCAACACTTCTTCTCCCCTTTTCCTCGCACTGCCGCTCTCCTTGTCAAACTCTCCTCTCTCGCACTCATCCCTCCCTCTCGTGGTCCTCATTCGTCGTCTCTCCTCGTTGTCACGACTTTTCTTCCCTTGTTGTTGCATTGTCTGCGTGGTTCTCACTCTTGTTGCTCCTCCCTTGTGGAATGCTCATTCTCCTTGCTCTCCACATCTTCAACGAGTATTATTGATCGAAGCACAAGTTGTTGGTGATCATCGCCCTCATCATCGCCAACACTCTCATCTATCTTCACCTTTGCCTATTCGATTCCATCATTCCTCCTATCCAAAAAGTAAGGTTGAACCTTCTCCTCATTCTCATGGTAACTTTCTCAATTCATCTTCATATAACTATCAACATTTCATTCGAATATGAAGGTTACATCATGGATGAGTGAGGGCGAGGCACAATGTCAAGGAGTTAGGGCAACATTTCGGTGATGGAAAAAGAGTTGTTCACGAAGGTGATGGAAAAAGAGCAACAAAGGTAGGATTTAATTTGGGGAAAGTTGAAAAGATTTGAAGCAAGTGTGACAAGATATTAGATTTGGGGATAAACTGAAAATCATTTAATTTGAGGCAAAAGGAGAAAGAATGAAGGGAAGAATTGAAAATAGATTAGCCACTGAACACTATTCAATCATTAATCTTTTTGGGTGAGGGGGAAATTGGACTCATGTGTTAGCTACTGAAATTCCCTAAGTCGCTATCTAGCTAGTGAAATAAATTCGATCGTTGCAAAATCACTTCGGTAGCTAATTTAGTGGCTAAATCAAATAACTTATTCTATTATTCATAGCCACCGATTTAGTGACTGAATTTTTGCCACTAATGTTTTCGGCTGCTATTTCAGACCTTATACAAACTAATTCAAATAACAAACAATTCAATTACTATTTCAGTGGCTAATTGAGACCGACTTAAATCGGTGGCTATTTCAGTCACAATTTGTGATCATATTATTTTAGTGGCAAATTTTGGTGACTAAATGACTTTTTTCTAGTAGTGCTATAAAAACACATAAATAACTCCCCTTACTTGTAATCTTTCGATTTCAAAGAAAGTTTTTCAACTCAAATTAGAGGATACTCAAAATCTAGGGACCTAAAGGAAAATATCCAAACATAAAATATTTAGTATGGCGTAACCAAGTTAAAATAATCACTTTTCTTAAATGACTACACTAACTTATTAAAGTAAAAAGAAGGGAATAAGAAATCTTTAAAGTATAAAACTAACTCTATTTGAAAATTTGATTAGATAAAAATGGTCTTTGGTTTCTCAACTACTATGTGGAGGTGTGATTAGATTCTGATAGATGGGGATGTTAAAACAGGCCAACTCAACCCCTTTAGGCACATCTCGTTTCTAGCCATTCAAATTCGGGCAAGGCCAAACCAACCCGACATAAAAAAGAAGGTTAAAAAATTGAACCCGTCCTACCGGGCGGGCGATTGACCCACCATTTCTTCACCACAATCATCTCTCACTGCTTCCTTCTTTTTCATCACCCTCGACTTTCATTTTCTCCATCAACAGATACACAAAATTAATCATCTTAGTCAACCTAGTTCACGCCACAAAAATCTCAATATGAAAAAACACAAATCTGCAAAACCCCAATATGTAAAAATTGCAACCTACAAAATCTTCACAATCAGAAATCAACCATTATTCATATGTTGTGGAAGCGAAAGTTGGTTCACGATCATTATGGAGAACAAAAAACAAAATTGAAGAAAAGTTATTGTAGTGTTTGAATGGTGGCTCCATTTAGCATCATTGCGTGTGGGAGAAAGTGAGGTGGCTAACGCTGATAAAGAATCCCACTCCGATCATCGTAGCTAGCACAACCTCGGTGGGGCGGAGGAGTGGCGCGAGCAGCAACGATCTTGTCTAGGACTGGTGGTTCGCGAATGTTGAAAGGTATGAAGAAGTTGTTGTCTCTGGGTCAAAGTAGGAAGGAAAGAATGTTGTTGTCTCTCTCTGCTCATTGAAGTGGATGAAAAAAGGGTTATAAAAAAACTAAACATAACGGGCTAACTGGTTGATGCGGGTTGACCCAATTATGGTCCTGCATGTTAGTGGGTCAAGTTGGTCATTGTAGTGGACTAATGGGTTAAAATATATCATCTAGTCCATGATTGTTTTGTCGGGTTGGCGGACCAACCCATCAAACTTGATTTGTTTTGATACCCCTGATGATAGGGGTGTCAAAACGGACTGGGCCTAACGGATCAGTCCGTCAGCCCATGTTAAAAGAAACGGATTGTGTTGAAGATTTCAACCCGTCAGCCCGTTCTGGCCCGTCCTGTCCAGTCTGTCAACTTGACGGGTCAAAGTACGAGCCAACTCGTCCTAGCCCGTTGGTTCGTTTTAAAAAAATAAAATAAAATGAAAGTAATTTGAAAGATTAATTTTTATTATTATATATTTTAAATGTATAAATATAATAGTATTGTAATTTAAATCATTAACACCTACAAATTAAATTTGAATTATTAGTTATAATTGAATAATTGAATATATAAATTTAATAATTATTTTAACTTATCTAATTAAAAACATTAACTAATCAATTAAAAGTTTAAAAAATATTTTATTTGATTAAATATGACTTTAATAATAATTTATATGTATATATAAACAAATTTAAAAAAATAAAAAATTTGAAAACAAATTAAAAAATTAAAAAAAAAAAACTGGACGGCCCAGCCCAGTCCGAGCCGTTAGCCCGTCCTATACGGGATAGGTTATAATTGTTGACCCGTTTCTGTTTGACGAGTTAGTCCGACCCAACCCTTTTTTGATGGACCACATACGATCGAGCCAAAATGGACGAGCCGACCCATTTTGACACTCCTACCACCTGATGATAGATATGAATGAAGAATCTTAGGAGAGAGAAAATTTGTTGAGAAAGAAAAAAGAGAGAGAGGAAGGAAAGAAAGAGAAATGGATCGTCCACTAACTACTATAATTTAAACATATAAACACAAGATGGGGAAAGCTTCAGAACCCTATTGTTGGGTCGGAAAGTGTTCTTATTATAAAGAAATGATTAGTTATAAATTAACACATGGTTAATAGAATAAAGTCTATCATACTAGTTTTTATAGCCACGAGACGCATGATACTTTTTTTTATGTTGGATACAAATCATAACTAATACTTAATTTTCATATTTTACACATACTTTAAAAATTACTTTTGTAGATAATATTGCGAATGGAAGTTAAAGAATTAAATATTGTTTTAAAAATTTTACATTCTAATAAATATTGGTTGTTTTGCACACATATGAAAAAAATAAATAAATAAATAATAATAATAATAATAATAATAATCTATAACAATATATAAAGGGGATTCTCCTTTTTGTGTTCACATTTCAAAATATCAAGTTTACCCTTTAAATATAATAATTTATTAAATTTTTAAAAATTGACCATTACTTTTATAAGTTTTTTATAAAATCGGTTATCTCTGCTTCTTCTCTTCTTCTTTATTTATCAATGGTTATTTTTTCATTTGTTCTGATATACTTCACTTTATTGTTAATAAATATAATTTTAGTATATATATATATATATATATATATATATATCAACTTAATAACATTATAATATTATCATCTACTAATATTATAATTTTATTTTATATACTAACTTAATGACATTTTAGTTTAAAAAATCATACAGACAAGTGCGATAGCGCCTATGTTTACGCTAGTAATAAGAATAAGAATAAGTCCTTGAGTTAACCTTTAAAACATTATCTAAAATTTCAATAATTTCTCTAAAGTTAAATTCTTCTGCAAATAAGAAAATAAATAAAAACAATTATAGTGGCTGTATTTTGGATTAGAAAAATGTCCCATTAATTAATATGGTTCATTACATAAATAAAAAATAAGCAACCAGAATAAAAATGTAAAGTCTATAGTTTGCATTAGAAAAATGTGTCAACATATGATATTTGTTCATTATTTTATGTGTAAAGATATGAATTAATTGCTAAAATATTATACATTTATTTTAGGGTTAAATATATTTTTGTCCCTCAAGTTTTAGTGAAATTTGGAATTAGTCTTTCTTTAAAAATTTTGACCATTTTAGTCATTCATATTTAGAAATGCGTGAATTTAGTTTTTTTAATCAAATTTTATTTAATTTATTTAACCTTTCAAACACGTTTTATGATAATATTTGAGTTAACATTAAAGAAAAAATGTGTCAAATAGGATAAACAATTTCAATACTTTCATGAAATACACTTGAAACATTAGATAAACATAACAAAATTTGTTTAAAAGAACTAAATCTACATATTTCTAAAGATAAAAAACTAAATTGATCAAAATTTTTGAAAAGAGACTAATTCCAAATTTTAATATGAGGAAAAAAACATATTTAGCCCTTTATTTTACATATGTATACTGCATGATAACTTACTGTAACAACTATTATCTTTAATGTTTTCTGTGCAAAAAATAAATAACTAATGCATTAATTTGAAAATTGAGACAGTGATTTTATTATGATTAGCATAAAAAATTATCCTTTAATTTTATATAAAAATAAAAAACAGTATATACTTATTTATCCTGTTATATATAACAACATTGCCACCAAATAAGGCATGATACTTATTTTAATAAGATGCTTACATATCAGCCTATTCTATTCTCCATGTTTATATAGTTTAATATTGAACTCAAAGTTTAATTAATTAGTAGTTGTTAGGAGTGGGTAAGTTAAGTCCCTATAAAATTGGTTCATGGTGTCAACTTTCTTCCTCCATCCCTCTCATCCTTTCTTGTTTGTTCCAAATATTCCTTTCTTTCTTGGTTGATCACATCATGTCACTTTCTGGTAAAATCAGCACTGAAATTAGGGTTCATGCAACTGCTGAAAAGTGGTTCAACCTTTTCGCAACACAACTCCATCATGTTCAAAACCTTACTGATAGAGTCCATGGATCAAAACTGCACCATGGTGAAGACTGGCATCACAATGAATCCATCAAACACTGGACTTGTACCATAGGTATAACTAAATTCTAACTATATTAACTAATACACTGTTTGAGTTTTTCCCTCATGATTCTCTTTCTTTCCGTTTTAATTCTGATTTTTAGAAAGTAGTTTAGTTTTGAGTTTCTAGCCACAAGTTCTTTTGGTTCGAAAGGTTCGAAGGAGACGTAAGGGGCATTTGACACTCATAAGTCAAAAATAAATTCATACATATATATATATATATATATATATATATATATATATATATATATATATAAAAGAGATAAGAACATTATTTTAGATCTATGAATCTTCTATTAATATATTATTTATCTTTTTCATTTTTAATCGATGTAAAACTTTTAACGGATTTGAATTCTTAATAATACTAATAACAAGGTATACAATAAACATATATCAATATAATAATATTGAAAATTCAAGTGTGAGTTTACACTACTAAAAAAACTCATTTCTGGCCAATTTTGTTTTAAATTTTTTTCGTATAAAATATTTTCAAATTTTGTTGTGAAAAAAGAATTGCAAGAAATTGTTATCAATTTTCTTGCAAAATATTTTATGTAAAACATTTTTCGCATCAAATTTTGTAGAAAATACTTACAAATTTTATAATTTTGTAAAAAATGATTACCTACGAAGGAATTACCTACCAATTAAAATTCATAAAAAAAATTGCAGAAAAAAGTCTTTTCTTGCAAATTGCAGAAAAAACTTTTGCAAGAAAAATCTCATATAATATGAGAATTTCTATTAGTGTTAAGTCGCATAAATTAAGTACCTTATAATAAGGAAGACATATAAATTCATTATTATATGAAGGTGTTGGATTGAAAATGGTATTGATCCTTTATATGAATTGAGTTAAGACATCCTTAATGAATTATTCCTCGAAAGATCTATCAAATAACAAGATACATAATGAACACACTATGATTAAGGTTAATATCTTAATGATATTAATTAAAGAAATGAACATTAAAGCTAAAGGAATTATCAAAGGGTTTAATTTGTTCTCTAACTCTCGTGTCTATTTACGTTGTTTGTATTGATTGGTTGCAAAAACATCAGATGGTAAGGTTACAACATATCACGAGAGCGTTGAATCCATTGATGAAGCAAACAGAAGAATAACCTACAAGGTGTTCGGTGAAGATTTCGATGACAAGTTTAAGGTTTTTAAGGTAATATTCGAAGCAACTCCTAAAGATGAAGGTGGTGACATCATCAAATGGATCATTGAATATGAAACTACAAGTGAGGAAGTTGATCCTCCATTTGCCTTCCTTGAATTCGTGCACAAAGGAAGCAGAGATGTTGATGCCAATCTTCTCAAGGCATAATAGCTCCAAAAGTTATGAACAAAACAACAATTATAAAATATCAAATAATGGAGTTCGACTAAGATGAAGTCATTATATATATACAATAAATTCGTGTGATCGTTTCTTTGTGTGGAATTAAACATCATGCATGTTCGTAATATATATTCGTGCCGTCCTTTACGTTGTTTCTGAATTGTTTAAATTAAGTTTTATTTGCCAAATATATATCTTTCTCATGTTGTAATGTATATTACCAAAAAGTTATAGAATTTACTATACATATGAAATAGTTTATCAACCCTTGCTATCCACGATATGTTTTTTTTATATCAAAATAACGACTAATCTTTTTGTATATATATTTAATAAGTTGAGAATTTGGAGAAAATAATTTTAAAATGAAAAAATTATTGCATTAAAAAGTTTGGTTAGGTCACTCACTTCTCGGAGTGGTTAGTCACTTTATAGACTACGTAGTTCCATTTCTTTTATTTTAAAACAAAAATAATAAAATTAGGATGAGTTATTTTTAAAATCAATTATGGAAAGTTTAATAACAACCTCCATCATTAAACAACAATTTGTGGTTAAAATGAAAATTATCCAATAATGGTTGTTATTGAAAATTGAACACTCCAAAAGCTTCGAGCACAATATATAGTGAACAATTAAATAATCAACAAATAATAAGGAAAGTAGCAAACCAGTTGAATTACCCAAAATAAAACACAATCATATAATTGAAGGACTAAGTTTCACTCAAAACCCATTATCTTCAATATTTGGGAGCACATTAGAGTCATTTACTTATAAAGTATAACCAATCCATCACTAACCAGAGAGATTGTCATCCAAATTTGTAAGAATATTTGCAACCTCTATTGTCCTTAAAAAACCTTAAAAAACCTTCAAACCTTACCTTTTATATTATGCATACTCTACAAATTCCATAATCCTATTTTGTGAGTTCCATGACTAAAAAGTTGTCGTTTTTCCACTAATGATATTTTCATTAGTTGAATTCATGCTAGTAATAAACCAAAAACGTATTCATAGGAGATGATTTTTGGATCTGGAAAGATAAAGAATATATATAGTAAAAAAGAAATGATACTTTGACAAAATTTTGTTTGATAAACTTTGACAAATAATTATTATTGATAAAAAAAATTCTACAACTTTATTATTTTATTTTTATAATTTTCATAAAAAATAAAAATTACTCTATTTAATACGTAGAACTAACTAAAAAAATTCATATGTCGGAGATCTATATGATTTATATAACATATTAAGGTGGTGGAGAAAAATCTTAGTAGGAAATGAGAAAAATGAAATTATTGTGCAATGACAAGTAAACATGACATTTTTTTTTCCATTAATTATGACACGTTAAGCAGTGTTGCCATGTCGTTGTTTCAAAAGAAGAAGAATTGATAGTAAAAGTTTTGAAATGATGATTATAAGAATGAATAAAAAAAAGCATTGAATAATGAAAATAATAAAAATCTAAATTAAGTGAAACAAAATATCATGAAACAGTAAATCAAAATTTATTTCTCATTATTTTATTTATTTAAAATAATCTTATAAATTGAAATTACTTATTAAACACTATTTAAATCTTGAATGACATGTTTGGTGTATCTTTAAATAGATTGCAGTAAGTAGATGGACAGGCCCTACAATTTAAATAGTGAATTAAGAACGATTAGTTAATTAATTAATCAGCTAACAACCACATCCCAAAATAACTTGAAAAATGTTTAAAAGCAGAAACAAATGAATAAGCACCGGTTATAGGCAGCGTAATATATATTCCTTTCTTCCTTTACGTTGTTTTTGAATTGTTTAACAATTGGTTAAAATATCTTTTTGGTCTTAATTTTCGTCAAATTTTTTCAAATAAGTCCTAATTTTAGTTTTGTGTTTAAATAGATTTTAATTTTCGTCAATTTTGTTCAATTTGACCCTTTTTTGCTAACACCGTTTAAATCATTAACGGCCATGAACAGTAACTGTCACGTGTCACTTCGTAGTTTTTTTTAATTTTTTAATTTTTTTTTAATTTTCTTTTTAATTTTAAAAAAAATTTAATTTTTTTTAAATGTACACGTGTCAACCCAGTAATGTGTCACGTGTCACTTCGTAGTTTTTTTGAATTTTTTTTTTATTTTTTTAAATTTTTTTTAAATGTCCACGTGTTATTAGGTCCTAATTTTTGTTAACATGAACCAATTTGGTCATATTGAAGATGTGACCAAATTTAATTTTTATATCAAAATTATAATAATGTGAATTTTAATATATTATATAAAAATATTTAATAAAAAATGTGAATTTAATAAAAATAATCTTTATATATATTACCATTGTATTCTTACCTTTTCTATTATGCACACTCTACAAAATTCATAATCCATTCTTTTGAGTTTTATGACCAAACTATTGTCGTTCACTACAAGAAAAGTTTAAATTACCAATAGATATTAACTGACAGATATATGTCCATCGGTAAACCGTACTTATTAACAGAATTAGCATTGAATATCTTTCAATAATTTACTGACAAAATTATTTGTCGGTAAGATATTATGTGAAATTGTTGACTTATATTTACCAATAAAATTATTGACGGATATTCTTAAGTAATTTACTGACAGATATGTGAAATTATTGATTTATTTACTGATGAAAATTTTGTATTTACCAATGGAGTGAATCCTTCGATAAAGTCCTCGATGAAATCAGAATTACATTTCACTTTCTCTGCCCCTAATTTTAGTTCTGTGCCAAACTGAAAACCAAATAATTGGGTTTGCATTGTGAATTACAATTACGGTGACCTTGCGCTATTGTGAACTTGTTGTTGCCCACTGTGACACTATTGTGACGTTCGTGGCCTGAGAAAGGTGTCTTCTTCAATCTCAACAAGGGTCGTTGTCATCCTTCCTTATTGTTGTCTATTCTCACTCTCATTGGATTGTGTTTCCCAGTCCACTGGTCACGTGCATTGAAGTTGCATTGTTGTGAGGCATCTGCGAGAGACCTGAGTCATTGCTAGGTATGCCATTTCCCCCTTTATATCTCGAGCCCTTATTGAGTGATATGTTCTGTTTTTGGTTCAATTGAGTTGTTTGATTAGGGATTTGGTGTAGTTTTGAGCTAAATGTGTTCATTCCTTATTAAAGATTAAAGATTTCAAAATGAAATTTAAGTACAATTATAGATTGATTATTAAGCCCTTTATGCCTATTTTGATTTTTTATGCAATGGTGGCATGAATTGGGTTCAATACTTGGACAACATGTGTATATTGATGAGGCATTTCAACAAACTCATCTCCGCATGGGATCTGGCAAGTTTGTTGATGAAAGATCTCAGAGGACACATGTAAGCAAACACTTTCATTTATTTCCCATAAAAGTTTAATTTTGATTGTATTTCACTAATACCTTCTTGTTTACTTAACATGAATAATTTGAAAATAGACTTCCACATGTCAGATCTGAGTTAGACTCTTGTGTTGGTCCATCAAATCCCAATGATGATCTTGCAACCGAAGAGACAATTAAGACCAAGTGTTGGGTTGAGGTTGTTGGTGGGAACAATAAAGGAAGACTATATGGGACATGACAACTTGCTGCAAACACAGGGGGAAGCGATATCCTCAAACACCAACCATCTTCTTCCACTTCTAGTGTTGAGAATGTTATATGCCTCAAACAACGAATAGGAGCATGTGATCAAGCTTATGAGGAATTGAAAGGCTAGCTTCAATCCTTACACAATGTAGTCTTGACATTACTACTTCCTGATTACTACGCCCTTCAACAACCTCAATCCAACCTAACACCGTCCCAACAGCAGCTCGCACCAGTCCAGCCTAGCCCAATCCAGCCTGCACTAGTCTAGCCCAATCCAGTACCAGAGCCACCACACACTATGGAAGATGACTTTGATTTTGATGATTATGTAGACTATTAGAACCATATATGAGAGTTATTGAGGATTAATTTAGTTTGATTAAGTGGGTTGAATTTTATACTACTTCAGTTTATGTTTACATACATACATATTATGTTTAATAAATATTGTGATATATGTTTACGTTTAATGTTGGAGTTATTGAGGTCTATTTGTGGATATTTGTGGTTTGGAGGTTTCTTATTGTTTGTTGTGTGTGGTAAGCAAACATATAAAGTAGACTTGGTAGTCTGATTCATATTTATCGATGACATTACCGACGGATGTATCCATCGATAAAGGTTGTCATGTGTGTCCGTTAGTAATTATCGACAGATATATCAATCAGTAAATGTTTGAATTATCGACAAATATATATCTGCCAGTAGTTATCGCCGAACATGTGACCCGTTGATAAATTTTACAAGCAAGCTGGTTATCACAAAATTTTACCTGTCAAAAATCCGATAAAAATTACTGTTTATCAACGGATATCAGTATTATCGACGTATATTGTCATCGGTAATACACAATTTTCTTGTAATAGTTCTTTAATTAATGATGTTTTCTTTTTCATTAATGCTAGTAAATACCTCAAATATTATGTGACGAAATAGCTTAAATATATTTATAATTAATAAATATAATAATTTATTACCAGATTTATTATATATCTAAAATATCATGATATAATATTTTATTATATAATAATTTATTATCTAATATTTTAATGTATAATATTTTATTATTGTATTAATTAGAGACAAATTTATAAATTAATTATTTTGATCTCTAAAACCTTGACCACTACTTGTAGGGATCAATTTATAAACTAATAATATTTTTTTATTCATAATAATAGTGACTATTTTAGTAACCAATAATTTTTAGTTTTGTAAATTGATATCTAAATTAATCACCACACTGACTAATTTTTTTTTATAATAAAAACTTATTACCTATTAAAATATTCAACTTTCTTAATCATATTTCTCGTTTATTAGAAATCTTTTGCATATGAATTTTTCCTTTATTTCAGAAATTAAGACGTGTGACTTTCTCATCCAGAACTATAAACCCAATATTTCAGAAGCTCTAACCCCAACCTAAAGACTCTCAACAAATTCCCATAAAAATATCTGGTGGGTCAAGTGAGCTCAAACCCACAACCACAAGATTATCTCATTTTCCTTTACTTTTACAATTATACTTCACCAAACATACATTAGTACAGTCTCCCATCAATTAATTAACTTAGACATGTTAAAACAGGCTAGGCCCATAAGCTCACCAAGCAAAGGATGGACTGGATTGTAGTTTTCAACCCGCCAACCCGTTGTGGCGCGGCCCGCCTAATCCGTCAAAGTGACGGGCCAGCCCGTCCTAGTCCACCAACCCATTTTTTTTTTAATTTTTGTTATATATAAAAAAAAAAAAAAAAAAAAATATAAATATATTTATATTATATAAAAAAATATATATATATATATATATATATATATATATATATATATATAAATTTTACAAACAAAAATTTAAAAAAAATTTAAAAGAAATTTAAAAAAATTAAAAATAAAATAAAATTTTAAAAAAAAGTGATAGGCCGGTCGACCTGCTCTGAGACTAAACAAGTTACAATATTAAACTTATTTTGCTGTGACGAACCAACTGCACCAACCTATTTTTAATGGATTAAAGACGAGACGGACCAAAACGGACTTGACTGACCGTTTTGACACTGACCGTTTTGACACTCCGAAATTAACTAAACATCAATGTAGAAATGATAAACTTTACTTACAATAGTAAATTCAAGAAACCACCATATAGCTAAAAGTGTTATAATTATGTATTATAATATGCTGAAACTAAAGATTGTAATAATGCATACCTAGGATCACTTTCCAGAAAACATACAAAAATATTTATATATTTACTTATTGACTTGACCCTTTAAATAAATTTTCTCTTTTGTTTCCTCTCTTTAACATTTTCCATATATAACATGTATATTCAAAAATAAAATTTGCATTGGAAGTTATATATATGTTGTAAAATCATATTTCTTTTGGTCTTCATATTCATGACATTATTTTCCTCCGTTTTATCACTAAATTCCTTTACAATAATTCTTCCCATCAAATTAGTTTTTTTTTTTTCAATTCCCTTTTTTCAATTTTTCTTGAACTTCGATATTCATTTGTTTTTCTAAAATTTCAGCCTGTTCCCTACAAGCATTAGGTAATCCATCAGTATCCTAATATTTCATCAAATTTAATCATTGTGTTCACCTATACTTAAAGTTATATTATTTAAATGCGTATTTTAATATCATATAGTATTCTATATTTACTTCCTTTAATTTGTTCTTTTCATTCACTCAAAATTTTCAGTTTTTATAGACAACTTCTTACAATTCTTTCCTTTTATTTCATATATTTAGATTTTAATATTCTCAGTTTATCTCAATCAATTTATTTTTGTTTCCAAATTCATTCTAATACTTCCCATTCATTTTAATTGTTGTTTTAATTTATACGTACAGTTATATTTCGTCCCCACAGTATTTTATATTATACTTCAGTTCAACCTTTTGTTTTATTTTGAATATTTCAGCTGTGGGTGAAGAAAGGAATTAGAGAATAACAGTATTATATTGAGTGGTTATAAACTTCCCACATACGTTGAGTTCACCGTTTTTTAAAATCAAATCAAATCAAAGCCAAAGAAATTATACATATAAAATTTTTAGTATCTTTTGTTAATTAGTATTTGTTTTCTTTGACTTTTAAATTAAAATTTTTTCTTGACTTTTCTGAAATGCATGTTGCCATCATTATATATATAATTGTGATGCGTGTAATGGCTATTTATTTACATCATTAATAGATACATATCAGGAGATTTTCAGAGGAAAATTTATTGCTCTAATAATTAATTGCAGTGGCGGAACTTGACCAAAAATTTTAGAAGGGCCAAATTATATTTGTTATATATAAATTATTTTTTTTAATTAAAAAAATTAATTTTTTACATAACTTTTTATTCAAAATAAACACTCATGACAATATAATTCAAACAATATAACAATAATATATAATCCAAATAATATAAAGCATGATTTTATGATTTCTAACAGATAGAGATATGCCTAGAGCATAGAAAAGTCACATACAAGAGGAAAACAAATTGCTTTAAAAAAAGAAAGGAAAAAATGAACTTACTCAAAAGAAGAAATTGTTCAATCTAAAATGTTTATTAACTCTTTAATTTTGTCATAGTATAATTTGATTTTGAAAATAATAAGAAATGATGGTGAAAATTGAGATCGAAATAAAATGAAAAAAAAAAGACGGAAGCACGGAAGAAAAAAACTAAATAAAAAATATAAAAAATTATAATAGAAAAAAACATGATTTTTAAATTTAAGAAAAATAATTCAAACTAAATTAATATAAATAAAGTAATAATATATAAATAAAATAATAATATATAAATAAAGTAATAATATATAAATATATATTTTTAAATATATAAAAAAATAAAATAAAATAAAAATCAATTAATATAAATAAAATAATAATATATAAATATTATTTTTTAAATAAAAAAAAGGAAAAAAAAAATGGTTGGGGAGCCGTGGCTCCCCTCCGTCCTAACGTTGTTTCGTCCTTTGGTTGTGAGAAGCATTAGTAGATAAGGTATAGAATCTGGTTTTTCTGTTGATTATTTTTGTATCGTTTTTTGTTGAGCATTAAAAATATACTGTTTTAATATTTTAAAGATAATTTTAATAAATTTTAAAATTAATGATCATCATTATATTTTGAAAGCACAACAGAAAAATAACATAGGAAAACGAATAGAAAATCCAAACTCCTGAGGTATCTCTATATAAGTTAGATTATGGTGGCAACATTCTTTCCTCATCTTCCACCATTTTCATTAGTTTGTTCATAAACTACTTGCTTCTTTCTGCATCATCATCATGTCACTTGCTGGTAAACTCAGCATTGAAATTAGGGTTCATGCAACTGCTACAAAGTGGTTCAACCTCTTGACAACACAGCTCCACCATGTTCAAAACCTTACTGATGCAGTCCATGAAACAAATCTGCATCATGGTGAAGACTGGCATCACAATGAGTCCATCAAACAATGGACAAGTTCCATAGGTAACTAAACTTCAAACTAAATTAGATAATTTGCAAAGACAATTTGTGAGATTATTATTTCAGTTTAAAGATGATTTACAGTTCTCTTTGTTTCAGTTTTAATTATTGTACATTAAAAGGTGTTAAAAAGTTGATTTTAAATCTAAGTCAGTTGATATGGGACTTTCAGTTCACAGTCTAAAATTCTAACATATTAATTAATTAGAAGACCAAAATGGTAGATTGTTTCTGTTTAAATATGTTTTATAATAACAATTCTCTTTGTTTCAGTTTTAACTTTCTGTATTTAAAAGGTAGTTTACCTTTTTAGTTTCTACAGCCACACGTTCTTTTTGGTTCAATAGTATTCGTACTTATGAACCAATAGCAAGACATATACACCGAACACACTATGATTATTAGGGTTTTTTTTTAATGATTTTTGTTTTAATTTTTTTTAAAAAAACATTAACACTAATTCTAAAAAATGATAAAAGAGTTTCATTAGTTCCTTAACTCAAATGTTTATTTATGTTATTGGTATATTGATTTAGTTGTGAAAAACAGATGGAAATGCTACAAAATACCACGAGAGTATTGAATCGACTGATGAAGCAAACAAAACAATAACCTACAAGATCTTCGGGGAAGATTTCGAGCACAAGTTTAAGGTTTTGAAGTTAATATTTCAAGGAATTCATAATGATGAAGGTGGTGACATAATCAAATGGATCATTGAATATGAAATTAAAAGTGAAGAATTTGATCCTCCATTTGGGTTCCTCCAATTCGTGTACAAAGCAAGCAAAGACGTTGATGCCAATCTTCTCAAGGCATAATAGCTCCAAAAGTTATGAACAAAATAATAAATATACAATAAATGGAGATGGATGAAGGATGAAGGATGAAGGATGAAGGATGAAGTGATTGTATATACAATAAATTCTTGTGTTGTTTAATTTTTTTTTTTTTTTGTGTGGAATAAAACATGGAGATACATGCTCCCAATGCCTTTGAAGTGTATTACATATATTGAAGTGTGTTTTATTTGAGTTTAAATTCTTTACTGATTTTTCTCTGTAGTTCCTCTGTTGTGTCTTCAAAATACACCGATGGTCATTAATTTTAAAATTTTAAAATATATTAAAATTATCTTTAAAGTATCAAAACAATGTATTTTTATTTTTAATACTTAACATAAGACCGTAAAAAAAAATTCAGCAGAGAAACCGGACTCATTTTATCATCAACAATAATAAATAAAACATGGAGATTATTTCATTATATGTTGAAGTGTATTCATTGTGATGCTCATGAACTCAAATGAATGTTATATTATACATTTATTGTACCATCCTTTACATTGATCCAAATTGTTTCAGTTAAGTTTGAAATGTCAAATATATTTTTCATAAGTGGAATGCCTTATCCAGAAATCCAGGAATTAAAAAAACGTGTAAGCAATCATCAAAATTCGAGAATATATAAATAAATAATTTGTCAACCATTGTTATCCCATGATATGCTTTATATATCAAAATAATAGCACAACGAAATATATTTTAGATATAAATTACATAACACAAAAGAAAAAGGTAGTATATGTTAATATAAACTTCACACATAAAAATATTTAGGACAATTATATTCTCTGACACTATTTTTTTTACTCGCATTTAAAATTATTCTTGATTATCTTTCTCTAGCTCACAATTAGAAATTTTTATATTTCATGAAATTTGTTTTATAAATTTGTTATAAAATTTTGCAACAAATTCTATTTTTTTCCATTTTGTCTAACAATTTTAATTTAAAAATAATTTCTTTGTAAATAATTATTTTTTATAACTTATAAAATTCGCAAGTATAATTTTTTTGTGAAAAATATTTTATATTAAATATTTTATAAAATAATTGATAGTAATTTTATATAAATATTTTTTATAACAAAATTTGTAATTATTTTATAAAAGAGATTTCGAAATAAAATTAATAACAAATGTGTAACTTTTAATAGTGTCTTTTTCTTCGGAAATAAAAAAGTTTACTTTTATTAGAATATTTTATACCTATAAGGGTTGTTAAATGGTACTAATATCAAATAACTTTTATTTTCAAATATTTAATTGTTGTATTTTTCTAAGGATATAGTTTCGTATATATTATTAACTTTTGGCGGATTTTAAACTTATAATTACATCTATAAGAGTCTTTACGACAAGTGTGATTTTGGTTACCACTTCTCGTACTTTTCTACGAGATACTTAGGAAATTTAATATTTATGAGTGATTAATTTATATATTAATTTATAAGATAAAAAATTATTGTTACTAAAATAGTTATTATTATGAATAAAAAATTATATTTAGTTATTAAATTGGTCATTAATTAATTAAAAGATTAATTTAAAAACCAATTTTTTTGATAGTAAAAAATTTGGTATTTAGTATTTATTGATTAATTTTTTTTAGTAGTTAAAATCTTAATAATTAATTTAAAAATTAATTTAAAGACTAATTATAATTTATTATTCATAATAATGGTTATTTTTATAACAAATCAAACACTTCTTGAAAAATACTAATGGCAAAAACCAAAATGAATTATTTTTATAAAAATAGGATGAGATTAAGATAAAAGAAATTCTGAAAAGAGTAAATTATCCTAAAATAAAATTAATATTATACATCTATCTCATGCCTATTTCTCCAAATAAAAAGTAGTAAATGGTGAATTGATTTGTAGATCAGAACTCGTGGAACATAATGTTTTGAGGAAATTATATATTCTTTACAAAAATTTTACATAAGGTGAGTAACATGTTGAACAAATAAAATAACAGTATTGAAAACAATTGTAATTTTTAACTTGTTATTTTCTTTTATTTTTCATTAACCTTTTATACTATTTATGATTATTTTTTTTTCTTATTTGTAGTTATATGACTTTCTTCTTTTAGCTTATGTAATATTTTTACTTTATTCTTCTATAAATTTTGTTTCATTAGATCTCATATCTTATTATTTATAGTATATTACTCTCGTGATGACATGATTGACATGACACTTATGATAACTGATTGTACACGTTCATTTTTTTTTTCAATTTCACACTGCAAAAGCCAAATTATTAATGATTGCACAATGAGTATATCACATATATTTTTTAGCCTAATATTGCAAACATTAAATTGTCAAATTTTTAGTTACGCGTTATTATTATGACACTATTGACATTTTTTAATGACATAAGAAGATATGTATTAGAATAATATATGTATTATAACACTTGCTGATATTCTTAAAACCATACGCTCATTAATAACGCTTTAATGATATATGTATTAGAATTTTAAATTAAAATGAATAAATATAATTAAAATATTATTATTTTAGGTTGTAATACGAGTGTTTATCGTTTTTGTATAGTAGAGTTAATTTTTTATTAATAACTAATTTTAATGATTAATAGTGGTTAGTTATTATAGTAATTCATTTAGATATCAATTTAAAAATAAAAAATTATTGGTTACCAAAATATTTATTATTATAAATAAAAAATTATAATTGGTCACTAAATTGGTCATTAATTAATTAGAGACCAATTTAGAAACTAAGTCCAAAACTTAGATAACTAATTTTTAGTGACTAATTTATTTTGGTAGTCAAAATTATGTAGCTAATTTTAAAGACCAATTGAGTGACCAATTATATATTTTTTTATTTATAAAAGTGACTATTTTAGTAACCAATATTTTTTTATTTTGTAAATTAGTATAAAAATTGGTCACTATAATAATTAACAATTTTTTGTCACTAAAATTAGTTATTAATAAAATATTTTTTTTAGTGTTAATATAACACTGTTCAAAACAAAATCCTAATAATAAATCAATGTCATGTCAAAAAAACTTGCTTTAGACTGTGTTTTTGGAGATAATTATTGTTTACAGGAGATAGGTAGCGATGATTTAGAGGATTTTTCTTGTTATTTTCCGTAGAATTGGAAGCGAGGGAAGGCAATCATTTGTGAGACCGTTGTCCATTTTGTATCCCACTTCTCACATGAGATTTGAGAGTGATTTTAAGTATTTTACTATCATATATCCTTGTTGGACGTTGAGAGCCGACCATAGTGAAGAAGATAACATACACAACAGAGTGGAGGAACCATATTTGTTATATTTGAAATTGGATCTGTTATTGAAAAACCAAATTGAAACTGGATCTATTATTGAAAAACCAAATTGGAACCGGATCTGTTATTGAAGAAACAAATTGAAACCAAATCTGTTATTGTTGAAAGGAAATGAAACCTTTCCTTATTACTGGATCCCCTCCCAAATTCATTTTTGATAAAGAAAAAAAAATAATTAAATTTTTAAATCAATAACATTGAATAATATTTATTTTATTCAAATAATAAATATTATTATTACAAATGTTAATTTTTTTAATTTAATAAAGAAAAATTATTAAAATAATTATTTTTTCATATCAATTATATTATAATATTTATTTTATTCAAATACTAAATATTATTAATAATTAATTGTATGTTGTTGTGTGTACTTTTTTAGATATTTGTAGTTTACTTTTTATTAGTGGTGTGGTTGCAAATGTTTTTTTTTCTTTTGAAAATTAAAATATTAATTTTTTTGAATCAAACATATTTTAATATTATTTTTTTTTCAATTAATAAATGTTGTTAATATTTTTATTTATGATAAAAATATATCAAAAATTAATTACAACTAATCTAAATATCATTTTATATTACTTTTTTAGCACCAAGGACAATTAAGTAATTTTACATTTTCATCTATTAAATTTAATTTTGTATTAGTCGCATCAATCAACTCTTTCACAAACGTTCATAAAAATTACTTTCAAATCCAATCAACTATCACCCCAAAATCCATAAAAAAGAACAACATGCACATCACTTTCTAATCAACCAAAATCAATCATCTCCCTCTCCCTCAAATCATCACTTACATAAGAACACACCCTAAGGCTGTGTTCACTTGCAAAGATGGATTTGAGGGAGAGGGAGAGGATGGGTTTGGGTGAATTTGAAAGTGAATGGTGTGTTGTTTTTTTGAAGGGATTTAAATGTGATTAAGAGTGAATTTAGTAGTAAAGTTTGTGAGAGTTAGTGAGTGATTTGATTGATATGATAGATTAAAAAAATTAATATATTTAAAGGAGAGTTTACCATTTTGCCCTTATATAAAAAATAGTATAAATTTGTGTTTGTATGAGTTTAATAATCAGATACGACTATTTGGATTCGGATCTGCACCATCATGGATCGATTCCGCCTCTTGTTGGATCGATTCCAACTTCTCTGGATCGGTTTCTCACATGTTGGGATCGGATGTGGTGACTGCGGATCGGTTCTAAGCTGTTGCAGAACCTTCAACCACCGTCTCCTTCCACCCTTGCTTCGACGACATCCCTTCCAGGCCACCAACAACCTGCAGCAACCACTGTCTCCTTCCACCGTTGCTTCCACCACATCCCTTCCAGGCCACCAAAAACCTGCAGTAGCTATTTTTTTCTGAGGGAATCTCACTAGCGGCTGAACCTCCACTGTACATGCAAAACACGTGAAAAATTTATGACGAGGTTAAATGCGTCTTTTATTACCACTCTCCTTCAAATCTCTGGTTCATAAGCGCGATGCTAAAATTGATGGATCCTTCAAATCCTCTCACAAACCTGCCTGCAAATCATACCAACCGAACACTGCAAATCACCGCTGATCCATCTCTCCATTTACGTTGCAACAAGAAATACATGGAAGCGAACACAACCTAAATGTCATTATTATGATTGCTACTACATTCATCTTTTTATTTTAAAGAAATTTACAATATTAAGAGAACAAATTATCACGGTTTAACAAAATGAGAGTAAGTTACTTTATAATGACATGGTCTTCTGTGTTTAGATTTGTTTAATACGGAAAAAAGAATTACAAGGTAAAGCTAAAAATGTGTTAAATGTTCATATTTTTAATTTTAATTAAAGCTACTAATTCCATGCACATCACATATAACACGATGGATAAGGCAAAATAACCGCATTTTCAATAATATAGTTGTAACCAATATTCAATGATGTTATTATATACAATGATAAAGTGTTGTAGAAGAATAAGGCGTAACTATCATGGCAAATGAAATGATGGATCCTACATATTTTGCAATGACATCTTTTCTTAATCACCAATCCTTCATTAGTCATTCCTTTTCAACAAAATGTGATGCTTTGTTTATGATGTAGTATAATTGTATGTTTCAGCTTAGTCTTATAGGGAAAGTGCTCATAAGATGGTTATTAATTTTGTTTTTTAGTACAAGGTTTGGATAATCCTATTGTCCCATTTTTAATTCATAGTTATTGTTGATAAAAAAAGAGTTGTTCTCTTTAATTGAAAGTATTTTATTAACTAGGTTCTAAACAAGCTTAATTATATTCAATGTATGTTAATAATTTTTCTAAGGTTTAAGTATGTTTACATTCTTACAAAAACGGTGTAATCAAATTTTAGTTACTAGTTAAATGTATAGTTTAGTTAATTATTGAATGTATAATTTAGTGTATCTACATCTAAGGAATTTAAATTTGGTTTACGAAAAAAATTTAAATCGATTATTGTACAAACAAATATTATTGATTGGTTTTCTATAAGGGTGGGCAAAAAATCCAATTTTTATAATCCAATCCATTTTTTCTATGATCCAATCCATTTAATATCCATTCTATTAAAAATCCAATCCATTTAAAATCCATTTTATTGGATCTGGATATCAATCTAATCTATATTTTATATATTTTATGGATTGGATATCCATTCTCGAAATCTATATTTTCAAAATGGATAATCCAAAATATTCATTCCAAATTTTCACTTTATATTTTTTGTTAGGTTAGGCTAAAGGTTGAGACGGACTAGCCCAAATTTAGTCGTATTTGATTGAGTTGACGTGACCCTATACAAATGGGCCAGGGCGGACTCATCCAAATCTCAATCGGGGCCAACTCGATTGAATTCGACTGAATTTTGACTGGAACCAACTAGGCTAAATACAACCAAATTTTTGTCACGGTTGTTTCGACCAAATACGGTCAAATTTTGTCTAGGTCGACTCAGCCCAATGTAGTCAAATTTGGGTCGGGGTTAACTCAACCGAATACTTCTAAATGTCCAGGACCAGCTGGGCCAAATTTTGATCGGGACCGATTTGACAGAAGTAAGCCAAATTTTGTATAGGGTCACGCTAACTCAATCAAATATGACTAAATTTGGACTAGTCGGTCTCAAATTTTAGCCTAACCTAACCAAAAATATAAACTGACCAAAATTTGGTCGAGTCGGCACTAGCCCAAATTTAGCCGTATTCGGTCGACTAAGTCCCGAACGAAATTTGACTATATTCAACTTAGTCGGCTGTGATGGAAAATTGGCCATATTCAGTCGAGTCGGTCCCGACCGACAAATTTAATGGAGTCAACCTTGACCGAAATTTGACTGATCAGGCCCTGACACAAATGTGGCATATTTGGCCAAGTCGGCTTTGGCCAAAATTTGGTCGTATTAGGCAAAATCGACCCTGGCCGAAATTCAGTCGAATTCAGTCAAGTCGATCTCAACTAAAATTTTGTTAAGTCGACCTTGACCCAAATTTGGTCATGTCGCCCCCAACCGAAATTCGTTCGAAAGTCATCCAAGTTCATCCCATGCTGAAATTTGGCCTCGTTGGCCCCGACAAAAAATCTGCCAAATTCTATGGTGTCAGCCCTATGGACACAAGTTTTAAAAAATTTAATTTGAATTTATTTTATGAAAAATGGATTTTGGATTTTGAACTTGATCCAAATATTTAGATCTGGATTTAAACTTGATCTAAATATTTGGATCTGGATTTTTTAAAAAATCCAATCTACTTTTTTTGAAAAAATGGATTTGGATCGAAAATCTAATCCAATTATTTGGATCCAAATCGGATGTGGATTGGATCATTAAAAATTCAATCCATGATCACCCCTAGTTTTCTAGATTATGCAACTATTTATAGGGCTACACTATATTTAAATTTTTTTTAGATTGGTTATTATTACATAATTGGTTGGTTTTATATGCAAAACTCATTAGCACCTTTGTCATCCCCTTCATAAACTTTTGTCTACTCCTGTCCTTTCAATAGAGAAATTACCTTTTAGATTTTTTTTAAGCAAAGTATAATTTATATACATGTATATACATGAAACATTAGGGGTATCTCAACCCTTACAAAATGTTTTTTGTTCTCAATAGAGATATTACATTTAATTCCACCAAATTCCCACACTTCTAGCCTCAACAATGATAAATATATTTTGTTTTCACATATTAAAATTTGTTTTGCATTGAACATTCTTAGTTCAATAGTAAAGATTGTATTTCTTCTATATATTAGTGTAACATATACCTTTTCAATTGAAGAGTAGTATTTGTTGCAACCCTTGAATGTGAAGTTCTTGTAAGATTAATGAGCCTTTTGTGGTGTTGTCCATAATTATGCAACTTCCAGTGGTGCATCCCATAACATTCCAAATAAATTTCTTGTATCCGTTGATCAGGTTCGCGTGACCCCAATTTAAAATGGATTGAAACTGAAACATATTGTCATTTCTCATGATACATTTCATTCCATCCTCCAGATTTGGTATTGTTGAGTAACAATGTTGATCCTTCACTTTTTGATAGTGTGCGTCTTTGATGTGGCACTGATAATACACTCTACCTATAACCCATCTGTCCTTGTATGTCCTTGCACTTGTATAATATTTTTTGCAAAAGCAAACCTATAGGCTAAACTGCTTGAGTGTGGTTACTGCATTGTATCTTTTTGTATTTACATAAACCCCATTCTTTTATTTCATAGCTAGTCCATCTCGTGTGGTTATTATCATACTTGATGTATTATGTTTTGCCCTTTATTTGAATCAATTTAGTTCCTGAGATGGTTTGTTTGTTTTCTAACTTAAAAGTGTGCCCAATGTTCTAGCTATGTTGTTTTAGAGTCTATCACAGTAATGTTCTAATACAATGCATAGGGCAAACATACCAATCGAAATATGAGAAAGTTGTCTTGTCATTTTTGCTCCTTATCCATGCCCACATTCTCAATTGTACCATACATAAAATTTCCTCTACATCAGGCTTGCTTTTTCTAAATATAATTCTATTTCTTTGATTCCATATACACCATATAATTGCTATCCACATTCCCTTCTAGATCACATTTCCATTTTGGTTTAGCTCTACTAGGTAGAACTGTTTGAAATGTATCCTTAGCTGGTTATGGTATACATTACTAACTCCTAGCCAAAAGTCACACATATTCCATACTCTAGCTGCTATCTTACACTCAAAGAACAAATGATTTGTTGTTTCCTCAGTCCCCCCCACACATGGCACATAAAACAGCGTCCAAGTTGCATCCCCTCTACCTTAAGTGTACCTTTGTAGTAATTCTATTTAGCATAACCTTCCAACCAAAGTATTGGGTAGATGGTAATATCCTAACTGCCCATAATGTTGTAAAGAGTGTTGTATCTTCATGGCTAGAGTTGTCATACAACTTCCTATAGGCATCTTTAGCTGTGTAAACTGTGATGACCAAATTTTTATTTATATATATATATAATTATTTTAATATTAATTTTTATATTATACTAAAAAAAATTAAAACATAATTTACAATAACATATAACATAATTAAAATATTCACATATACATATATTTATATATTTTACAATACTGTATGCATATTAAATTTACATCATTTGGTACATATTATATTTTCTACACTAAAGAGGAAGAAGTATTATTTATTTACAGTTTCCCCCTCATATATTGGTCTTCAAGCATGTGGAGGAAAAAAGTTATGGATAGGGTTCAATTAGACTATTAGGGGTAAATAAAAAGTGACTCGAATTTGTCCTTCAAGATAACCGGTGCCTTTGGAGCATTTAAGAAGGTGATAGTAGAATTTCCAGTTACTTGGAATGTTCAAATTGTTTACCGCATTAGTTTGCCATACGTTTCCCAGAAATACTGCTACTATATCAACAAGAAATGGGTCAGACATGTTAGGGATAACCATCTACGATGACATTATACTATTTTCTTATACACAACCATAAAATAGGGAAGTGAGACAACTATCACATGAAAATATAACATACTTTAATGAAATAAAATAAAATGAAAAATCTTTTCAAATTCATAAAACTTGGATCTTTATTTTATTTTATAAAGATTTTGATTAATTTTGTAGTAACTAATCAGGATAATTGAGTCTCATCATGACCAACAAAGTTACTCAAGAATATCTCATCTTGAGTACCAACTATTTAATTCCCCAAGGTTATACCTTCAACTACAAAAATCAAATCTTTATTTATCATAAGTTTTATTTTGATGTTAAATCATATAATTATATAAATAAATAAATAGGATCGGTGCATAACTAAAAATAAATAAAGAGGATCAATACATGACTTGAGATCTATATAAGTAATTAAAAGAGGGTAAATATAAATTGAATAAATATGACCAATGCAATGAAGATGAATATAAGTAAATAAATAAGAACAGGAACTAAATATAAGTTATAATGAGGTTACATGCATCTCACTTAAAAGTAAATATAAAATTAAAAATAATTATCAAGAGATAAAAAAATAAAAGTAAAAAGGTAAAATATTAAATGTCTCCTCCCTTTACCTTATTTATTGTGGAAGATATACCAAGGTTGTATTGAGACTTTAATGATATATTTTCTTTTTTCTTTACTGCACTCAGACCACTTATTTCTTATACTAGATGAACTTGATGAATAATTTCAAAGCACTAAACTCTTTTTGTTTTTGACTTTTACCTCCCCCTTCATCCCTTCACCCTTCACCTATTTATACTACTTAAGTAATGATTAGTGTTAGTTTTATTTTAACCAAATTATTTCCAACACTGTGTCCATTACATTGCTAACTAAACATTTCGATCCTGATATTTTATTTTCAGATGGATGTGCATTTATTGCTATTCTTTCCATGTTTACATGTTTTTATTACATGTGTTTGCAGAATATATATATATATATATATATATATATATATATATATATATTATAATTAGATTTTGTTTTTTCTTTCTTTTACTTATGGATTACCTTTGAATATGTAACTTTGTTTATAACTCAATCATTCACCATACACATTTGTTTTATTTACGTTTCTTATATTATTATAATAGAAAAGATTCTTTCTCATTAACATATATATATTCTAAAATATTTAATATATTTCTTATAAAATATTCAATTATATGTATATTTTGAAATAATATGTATATTATATTCATATGTTCATAATTTATTATAATAGATATGTTATTATTTTTAATAATATGTATATTATATATATATATATATATATATATATATATTATAGATACATATTAAAATGCTTATAAATAAAGTAATCTATTCCTTCATCGTTCCATACCCAAGTGTCCCTTTCCTTTGTTAATTGAATTATAGACATATGTGACATGTACACACACTTGTGATTTTTCTCATTCAAACCATTATTGCCTCTAATGCATGTTCAATTCCCACTTGTTTTCAATCCATTGGCCTAACTCTCCTAGAATTACTTTTTCATATTTGAATTAGCATATAATTTAGGATATGTTTCCATGAGTGTCATTTCATTAAGCAATTTATCTTCCCAAAATTTTATCCCTTTTCCTGAACTAATTTCCATTTCCATTTTATGTTTTCGTCAAACCAACTTTCTTTTGAACTTCAACAAGTACTCCTCAAATCTCTTCACCACAAAGATTCCCCTTTAAGGCATTATGCATCATTTAGGTTTCTCCATGATCCGTACGTAGAGTCTATTATGTCCTTTCATAGCCCTGCTTTTTCTGATCCTAATCTCCACTTCCATTTCTCTAGTAAAGCCATGTTAAATGGTTTGATATCCTTAATCCCTAGACCACCCTCTTCCTTATTTTGACACAATTTCCCATTGGACCCAAGCTATCTTTCTACCCTTTGTTCTCCATCCCCACAAGAATTGCCATTGTATTTTCTTAATCTCTTCACCAGACAGGTTGACATCTTAAACATAGACATGTAGTATAAAGGTAGTGTTGTTATAATAGATTTTATTAGGCACACTCTTCCAGCAAAGGTTAAATGACTACCCTTCCATTTTTTTAATCTACTCCTAATTTTATTGATCACAAGTTGCCAAAAGTTTGTTTCCTTAGATTACCTCCGACGTACTTAAATGGCACTTTCATTATTCCACAATTGAGAATGAGCGAAAACTTCTTTATTTCGCTCTCATCTACACCCATTCCTCCAATTTTTCTCTTGTGAAAATTCACTCTAAGGCTTGATATTAATTCAAAGCATTTAAGAATACTTTTGATAACCATTATATTTGTAGTGTCTACCTTACATGTGAACAATGTATCATCTCAAACCGCAGCATATTCACTGTTATCTCTTTTTTTCCCCACTTTCACTCCTTCTAAAAATTGTTTTTTCACAACTTGTCTACCATCCCAGCTAAACCTTCTACTACTATTAAGAATAAAGAAGGTGCTAATGAGTCTCCTTGTCTATGACCTCTTTTGGCTTGAATTCTTGAGTTGGACTATCATTAACCAGGATTGATATTGTAGATGATTCTAAGCAACCTTTTATCCACCTAATCCATGTCCCATAATAACCCAATCTTTCTAGCATGTAATATAGAAAATTCCACTTTACCGTATCATATGTTTTTTCATAGTCTACTTAACTATTGCACACTTTTTCTTTTTCCATCTAGCCTCCTCTACCATTTTATTTACCTATATAGAATACTGTCCAATAACCCTCTACCCTTAATGATTACAGATTGTGTAGTAACAATTATGCTACGGAGTAGATTTTTCAGCATATTAGATAACACTTTGGATATGATCTTGTACATGCATTCTACCAAAGATATTGGTCTATATTCGTCTAGGCTAATAAGATTATCATTTTTAGGGATTAGCACTATAAACTATGTATTACAGCCCCTAGGTATGGGTTCTTCTGAAAATCATCAACTGCTAGTTATCAAGATATATAATGATTGATGCATCACTATGAGAATTGACTTTGTCAAATTTTATTAAGTTTGAGATTGTTTGATGATTCAAGTGTCTTTTTTTTTATCAATGTGTTTGTCATCCAAACAGATCTCCAACCTTTATGAATCAATCTCAGTAGCAATGATGATGACATAAATTTGAACCACTAAAGTGTCATAGAAAATGTAATAATTGTGAAATAACTAAAACTAGCTCTCTCCTAACTATCTACCACACAAAAAAGTAAACAAATAATAAAAGAAAAATCCACAAAAGAGAATTAGCTAGAAGGTAAATGAAGGAAAGAGCAAGAAAGAATCACACTGAGAAAATTAATGTAGTTCAATTGAAGAATTAATGAACTTCAATTTATAATCGCCACTAAAATTTATCAATACATATAAATTCATAATACCAAATATGGTGACCACATTTCAATTGAATAGGATTTCTCTACTCTAGGCCAAATATCTATGATGGACTTTGATAGTTAAAAGGCAATGAACAAATCTCTTAAAATCTTAGAAAAACGTTAGAAAAAAAAAATAAAAGAGACAAAAGTTTAGAGGGATATTAATTTTCTTTTAAGAATAAAACTTGAATAATTAATTTTTCTATTTATAAACTTTATATCTTAGATAAACTATCTTCACTTTTAACTAGATTTTTACCAACATCACATTAAACAAATGTACTTGATTATATGATGATATGTTAGGCCTTTTACTTTAGGATATGACTTTTTTTTAGTAATAGGAATGGCTTTTTCTATTTCTTTTGTTTAATGATTGTTGTGTCATGAATTTTGGTATAGGGCCATATTCTTTGTTTTCCTTTTCATAGATAACTTTGTGATGCACCTAATCGCACCACAACTTTCATTAAAATAAGAATTTAATTAATTTAATTAATTAATTAAAATTACTAATTCAAATCTTGAATTGTCATCATCATCATAGTAATGGTGTCTCTTCAAAAGCTTTATGAATATAATAATAAGAAGGGTTGGACCTACAATTTGAATATTGGATATTAAGAAGGATTTGCTGACAATGTGATGAGATTTTGGAAATTATGTAGTCTTAAATATTGCATGATCTTGATCAAATACCAAATCATAGCATGTAAGAATAATTTGAATCTATGAAAATAGTAAATAATGAACACTAGATGACAATAATGATTCACATCATCCATTAATTTCCGAATGACAAGACCGTGAATAACTGCTTCATTGTTGTTTATATGGAAAAGCCTCAGTCAGAGATATGTTTCTTCGTGTAACTGCTGCATGTAAAGGTGTTTTGAGCGGGAAACATTTTGTTATATAATATTATCACGTTTGTATTATATTATTATATTATATAATAATAACGATTGCTCTTATTACAATAAAATATTATATTATTTTCCAAAATATAATTTATTAGAGTTGAATAAGCTTTTAAAAGGTAGCTTTTCTTCCAAGCTAAAAATTGTAAAATTATTTTTTAAATTTAGTTTTATATTATGTATAATATATATTTCGGTTCAATCAACACTTATTATAAAAATGTGGTAAATTAGTTGTTAAGGAAAGTTGGTTTAGTCAACTTTAATTGATAGTAATCATTTTTCTTTATTTTTTAATTAATTAGACTAACATTAAATTTATTTGTTTAGATTAATATTGATTAGGTATTGCTAGTATAACATTTGTTTACGGATTAAGTATGTTTCAGTCCTTCAACTTTGACACAAAATTAGAATTCTCTGTTCCAAACTTTAATATATTTTAGTTCTCAAACTTTCAAAATGAATGAATATAGTACTTTAACTTAATTACGTTAATATTTTTTAACATTTCAAACGCGTTTTTAAGTTGACATTGAAGCAAAAACTTGTCAAACAGAATAAACATTTTAAATGCTACCATCAAACATGTTTGATGTGTCAAGAGATTTAACGTAATTGTATTAAAAAAAACTATTTTTATTCATTTTTTAAGTTTTGGGACTAAAATGTATAATAGTTTTGAACATGAATGAATTTCAATTTCGCATTAAAGTTCAGGTATTAAAATCCTATTTAACCCTTTATTTTAAATAATATCAATTTAGTTATTTCCAATTTTTATTTCTATACCATGAATTCGTGTATTGATAAATAATAAAACTGTAGATTATTAACGTAAACACATAAATTTAAAGATAATAAAAATGATGTAATCCGTATGAGTTTGATTTAAGGAAATTAAAACACAATTTTCCTCTCGTAGTGCTCTATACTCATCCCATTCATCTATAATTATTCTTTTTTATCTAAATATTTTTTTCATTCACATTAGTCTCTTTCACCATACGAAAATTATGATCTCACACTGATAAATTAGCATCATGTTGTACATTGAGTGCAAATTCGACACACTAGTGTCAATTTACACTATATATATATATATATATATTTATATATATATATATATATATATATAATAATAATAATAATAATAAAATATTAATAGATATATGCTGTTAGATAGATTTGGATTTTCTGATTAGGTATTTTCTTTTTGTGTAGGGTATAGAAATGGACCCCAAAGTTTAATTAATTAGTTAAATGTCAGGGTAGGTAAATTATGTTCATATATATATATATATATATATATATATATATATATATATATATATATTATATAAGTAGAATATGGTGGTAATATTCTTCACCATCTCCCACCCTTCTTTTTTTGTTTCATATATTCTTTCTTTATCATCATGACCCTTGCTGGTAAAATAAGCACTGAAATTGGGGTTCATGCAACTGCTGCAAAGTGGTTCAACCTCTACACAACCAAACTGCATCATGTTCAAAACCTTACTGATAGAATCCATGGAGTCAAGCTGCATCATGGTCATGACTGGCATCGGAATGAGTCCATCAAACACTGGACTTACACCATAGGTAACTCAACTTCTCACCATATTAACCTACAAATCAAAAATCGCATAAATTCATTATTTTAAGGTTTGGAGTTAAAGATAATGTTAATCTCTTATTTAAATTGAACTTATCTTTCATTGATGTTGTATCTATCTCGTAAATCTCTTAACAAATTTATGATATACAAATATATATAGGTTTCTCTCCGTATATATATGGCTCAACTTTTTTATTTTACTCGATGCGAAACTTAGATTAGATTGATACTTGAATTTTCTCAAAGTCCATATTACTACGATTTGGAAATAATGATTCTGATTAAAGAAATTAAAATTGAAGGGAAAAAAAGATTATAAATTCGTTTAGTTATCTCTATGATTCTCACACATTGTTTATGTTTGATTGTTTGAGAAAGAACAGAAGGTAAGGTTATAACATGTTATGAGAGCGTTGAGTCGGTTGATGAAGCAAACAAAAGAATCACATACAAGCTGTTCAATGGAGACATAGATTCGCAGTTTAAGATGTTTAAGCTGATATTTGAAGTTGTTGAGGGTGATGGTGGTGCTATTATCAAATGGAGCGTGGAATATGAGAGGGTTAATGAAGAAGTTGATCCTCCATATGGGTATATAGAGTGCTTGCACAAATGCACAAGAGATATTGATCATAATCTTCTCAAGGAATAGCTTCAAAAGTTTGTAATATGAAGCCCTAGGGAAAGTGTTTATATGATCAGTATAATAAATAATGGCTTTGACATTGCCCTAGGGTAAGACCTTATCTGTATAATAATAATATATGTTTGTGATGTTTGACAAGAAGGATGCTTATGAAGATCCTTTGTTTGCATGGAATAAATTTGGGTATTTTCTGATTTGGTTCATTTGAATTCTTATGATTTCCTCAAAATTTTCAATAAAATGTTGCATTTTACGGTATGTATATTTAGTTTGAATTTGGTCCACATACTAATTTCATCGATTAAATAAGATAAAATTGTTTAATTTTATTTTTGAGATTACTTAGATGGTAAATAGATAATCTTTCTTCTATCGAAAGTTAATCCTTTATTTTTGTTATTGGAAAAGTTGAACTTTTAACCTCTTCCATCTGAATCTTCATTTAACATCTTTCAAACCATCTTTATATCTTCCAAATGTTATTTTCTTTTCAATTTTTATCACTAAATCAACTTTATCCTAATAATCGGTCTAATGTTTAATATTTCAAACATTTTTCTTTGAAGTTAAATTATTTAATAAAAACCTTATATAAGTTGTAAAATTTGTAGTTAATAATTTAAGTAATGGATAAAATATACACCATGATAATATTAATAACTAATACAAGATTTTAGTGAAAAAGGAAAAATAATATAATAAATCTTTCTTTTTTTCTCAAATGCTTTCTTCTCGTTTTCTATCTTTAGTCACAATACAACACTTAGCTATAACAATATATAAAGAGAATTCTTTTTTTTATCCATATTTTATAATACCAATTATATCCTTTACAATATAATTATTTATTAAATTTTTTTTAAATTAACGGTTACTTTTATTTATATTCTATAAAACTGTTTATCTTTTTTTTTATTCATCAACAATTATTCTCTCTATTCATTTCATTTTATTTTTAATAAATATATATATATATATATATATATATATTTATTTTATATATTAACTTAATAACATTACACTATTATCACCTATTAATATAATATCATTCATATTTAAAAAATGTGTATGTGTATCATTCATATTACAAAAATGTGTATGTGTTTAAGTTAGTGTTCATAGAGACGCTTGTATTTATGTAAAACATTTTTAATGTTAGTGAAACTTATATTTATATTTATGTAATCTGACGATTTTTAAAACAGAGAACGATTTTGTATACAATAACTCTATTGTAAACTATTTTTTCAATTTCTAAAAAATAAATTAGAAGCAATTTTTTAATTTAATTTTTTATACAAAACTTATAACAGCTACATATAAAAACCATTGTTGCAGGTCTAACTTTAGAAAAACTATTTTCAAATATCTAACACAAAAAATCGTTTTCATATTTACTTATTTTTCAATTTTTATATCATACTTTTATTTTAATGATCATATTACTTTTAATATTTATCTATTTTTTCTCTATTATTTGTAGGTATTTATACGCCTAACAACTTACTTTCAACCACCAGTATAATTAATGTAGTAATTGTCTCACATGCACATTTGACTATATATTATTTTTATTTAATTTTAAACATAATTTAATGTATACAATTAATAATAAAATATATAATATAAAAATGTATACTTTTATATATATATATATATATATATATATATATATATATATATATATATATAATTAGCAAATTCACTTTTTAATCAGAAGTATACTTATATATATTTTTTATTTTTAATGTTTTCAAAAATATAACACTATACTTTTTATTTATGTTTTATATATGAAAATATAAATTTTAAAAATTCTAAATTGCACAATTATGAAAATCCCCTTTCTAGCTTATGAATTCCAATAGGGAAAATTCATGCAAGAAAGCAGTTTGGCACATGTTATCAACAAATTTGAGAATAAATTGGCAGCTTGAAAAGGAAAATCTTCGTCTTTTGTAGGGAGAATATGTCTCATAAATTCAGCCTTCATAATTTTACCAATTTATTACTTGTCCCTTTTTATAATCCCACCTAGTGTTAGAAATATTAAGCAAATACAAAGAATATTCCTATAGGGTTAGGTTGCAGAAGGTAGGAAAATAGGATGGGTTAAGTGGAAATCGGATGGTGAACACATCTTCATGGACAATTCAACCACTGTTACAGGGTTTGGTAAAGGAAAAATACTCTTAAAATTTACCTCTAAAAAAACTTCAGCTTTGAATGATGTGTTGTATGTCCTTTCCCTTCTTAAAAACTTAGTTTCGGGTAGTTTGTGTAAAACAATTAAGGATCTTTAAGATTTAAGATTTTCACACAATAAAATATAAAAGAGCACTAACCTTGATTCATAAGAGATTATGTGAGTATGCATTCTTCAATTTGTAATTTGTGTGCTATATGATCATCGTTTCCCAATCTATCCTTTGCCTTTCTTTTCTCTTCTCACACATTCTTGGATGAATTATTGTAAAAAGAACCTTATGCCAGATACAGAACCCCAATCCAGTGGCGGAACTTGGACCAAAATCTTAGGAGAGCCAAAATTAACTTTTTATATGTAAATTATTATTTTTTATATTAAAATAAAATTATTTCCTCACATAATTTTCTATATTCAAAACAAGCATATATGATAATAGAATCCAGAAAAATATGATAATAATATATATGAAAGTGTAACATAAAGTTTATTATCAATAATCATATATTAAAAAAAGCAAAAATTACCTCTAGTGTTTCTCAATGTTATTTCAATTACTTAAAATCTTGAACAATGGATTCATAACTGAAATATGTTGCAATATCCCTTACAATATGGATTATTATAGTGCTTGTTATAAAATATTTTAAAACCTATAAAAAAAACACTAAAAATGGTTAAAACATGTTGATGACAAACAGCTGAATGCCAACTAGAATTAAATGAAAATCAATTCAATTACATGTAACAATAAAAACATTTGAGTCAAGTTGTCTGCTTGGTTTTTTACTAAAAAATAGTACAGTAAGCAATATGCAACATTTTTTAATTGCGAATACCGAATACTTTAGCCATAAAGGAAATAAGTTAAATCATGTGTATTAGAATCTTCTTGAATAACCATCTTTAGTAGACAACGCATAATTTTCTAGATCCATTTGATATGAACCCCATATTTTAGATAAATCCTTCGTACCTCATCAATTTGATTTGGTAGGTATTGTCGAATTTGAGGAGGTTTTCCCGGATCACATTCTAAAGAATTTTCAAATTCATTGTATGTAACTCTAGGAACTTTAAATAGTTGTTTTTCATTTTCTTCATTTTTTGGATTATCGTGAAGTTTCTCAAGTTTAGATGACGTAGATACATTTTTTTCATTTGCATCACAAGCATTCCTTTTGAAAAAAGAATCAATTCTTCTACTCTTTATCATAATTTTTCTAATGTAAATTTGTCACCCTCAACTATTTCGGAAAAGATAAAATTATGAATACCCCAACCAAATTAAATCTCAAAACCAAAACTCAATATTTTAAGAAAATTAACACCTTCTAAATGGTCTCTTACCTTAAAGTAGATTCCTAATATTGTTCTTCCCTTATACAACTTCAAAGGCTAAAATAGCTCTATCTACACAAAGAGAGTTTGATGAACAATTAGAGCATGATTTTATGATCATAAAGATATGCCTAGAGCGTAGAAAAGCCATAAAGAAGAGGAAAACATATTGTTTCGAGAAAAAAAAAAGGATAAAGAATGAACTTACTCAAAAGAAAGAATTGTTCGATCCAAAATGTTTCTTAACTCCTCAATTTTGTTGTGGTGCTGTTTGATTTTGAAAATGATAAGAGATTAATGGTAAAAATTGGAATGGAAAGAAGAACATAAAAAAAGATGAAAGTATTGAAGAGAAAAAAAATCAAATAAAGAAGTAAAATAATTTACAACAGAGAGAGAAAACATGATTTTTAAATTTAAATAAAACTTTTTAAAACTAAATTATGTAAATAATATAATAATGTATAAATATATTTTTAATATATATATATATATATATATATATATATATATATATATAAAATAAAGAAAAAAAAAGCATTGGGGGACTCCCCCTATCATACGTAAGTTCCGCCATTACCCCAATCCCTTTTATAAATCAACATCCATCAAGTTAGCTTGTATTTTATCTTTATTTTATTTGATTATCACTTCCCATAATAACCAATAGTTTAAATTTTATTAAATCACAACTAGGTCCATCATAATATTTCAAATGAGTCACATAATAGAATTAATTCGTCAATTAATTCTAACATTCTTCCACTTGACTCATATGATGTCATAACATCATGTGATTTAATACATAAACATAATGATCTTACATAAATTTGTTCCATCATTATTCATGATTAAAGATACAGAAATAATAAGAGTCATGGTGGTCACACATCATTCGGTCAACATGATCCCTTCCATGTATTATTGTATATCATCCCTTTCTCCTTAATATGACCTTAAAACTACGAGAAGTTCATAATGCATAATGGGTTCAAACATAATGTCTATATATATAGAAAGAACACATGACAAAAATAATTTTCAAAACTTTATTAGATTATCACCCCTTAAATTTAAAAATAAAGTTGTATTTTGATTATAAATTATAATTTTAATTTAACAAATGTTTAATTCTTGATATGAATTTGAAGAATTACTTGATATAGCAATAAATGAGAAAGATTTTATCAGCACTAAACTTCTACTCTTTTAAGTAAAAGGACCAGGGATAATATTTTTTTCTTGTATTAATAGGATTTGAATATATTAGTGAGTGTAGATATAATTATCGTTATAGTTGTCTCAGTTCTCTTTTAAGTAAAAAAAAATACAAAGTATTTTGGGTATTTGGGTCAAACGTCCACTTAAACAATTTGCCAAGTCTTCAAGTTTTCACTTCTATTATCCATTCGGTTCTCCTGTTCGTCAACCAATCGGGGTACTTGTCGAATGTGCTCTGATGTTAAAGTTAGTGGTCAATCGCTCGGTGGAAATAATAAATGTTGTAATTAATGCGAGAAAAAGTCCCAACATCCATATTTTGACCTGTATTTATACACTACAAAAAAAAAAACACAATTTAGCAACTAACATTATCGACCTAAAAACATTGGTCGCAAATTGCGACTGAAATAGCAATCGAACAAAAGTAGTTGCAGATTAGTGACTGAAATAGTGACCAAATGAGTGCATAGTAACATTTATTCATATAGCGACATAAATAGCGATTGAATATTGTTAGTCGCTAAATGTAATGTTTAGCCACCAAATTAGCGACCGAAATAATCTTAAAATAGACACAAAAGATTTGTAATATGTTTAATATGTTTATTAGCGACCGAATCTTTTTGGTTGTTAAACATAATGTTTTTGGTCGCAACTACATAATTTTGGTCGCTATTTTGGTCGCTAAATGATTTGCGATCGATTTTAAGCCTTTTAGCGACCGAAATAGGTGGTCGCTAAAATGTTTTTTTTTTAGTAGTGATAGTTTCTCACATGGACCCGTGATTAGAGCTGGCTTAATCATGGCCAATATTGTTTTTTAATCCTGATTACTAACCTTTTTGTGCTAATTAGATGACTGGTTAATTCATTCCGACGCTATTCGACATTACTAATCGAACGACATGACGCATACTTTATGTAAAGGACAAGGATGAAATCCTAGGGACAGTCCAATTGCTAATACTAGGAGGGACCGCTCGGCAGCTGAGCGGTTGCTGATCATATCAATAGAGATCTTCTTCGAAGTAATCTCACACGATCGGCGAATACACATTTGATTACATCTTTGGAATATTTTTTTGAAGTAATCTCACATGACCGGTCGGTAGAGCCCACCAACTAGCCCATACAGTATGTAAAGAATGATGAAATTTGTTAGCTTAGAGAGCTTGAATATGCTTGGAATTTTTCGGTAGAAACAAACAACATCTACTAAAGAATCTCTTCTTTCGTTGATCCCATTTTTCCTTTACCAGCAATAAAATTTGTATTAAAATAAAGTATTTACGTAACATACAGTTTCTAGAAACTTAAATATTATATTTAGATAAGATAATTTAGAAGGGAAAATTATTTATTTGAAAAAATTTAAAACTTTTTACACTAAAATGATTTGTTTGGATAGAGTAATTTGAAAGAAATTAAAGTTTAAGGAATTTTGGGAGGTGTTTCGAATGAATAAAGTAGAATAATTTCAAATACCCTTAAAAATATAGAAAATTTGAAATTTCACTCCTTTTCACCTCACTCTCACTCCACTCACGAAAGTTGACCCGAGCCAACACATGTTGAAGACTCAATCTAGTATGCTCCAACTAAAGGCACAATCGAGCCAGTTGGGCCAAAAGTTGAATCGATTCAGTCATAGTCAAAGTTCGAGACTACTTGGCCCAAGTCGAAGGTCAAACTAGGTTAGTTGGGCAAAGGTTGAAACAAGTTTATGCAAGATGAAGGTCAAGTTGATTTAACGCAAGCCGAAAGTCGAACCAAATTAGCCTGAATAGAAGGTCAAGATGATTTTTCCTAGGATGAAGGATGAATCGAGTTCGGTCATGGCCAAAGGTCAAGATGAGTTGGTCGGACCAATGGTTGAGAGGACTAGACCCAAACCTAAAGGTGGAGATGGGTTTAAATGAGTCAAAGGTCGAGCTAGGTTAAATTGAATTGAAAGTCAAGCTGGGTCGGATCAAGTCAAAGGTTAAGACGAATTGGCATTAGTTGAAGGCTCTGAAGATTGAGACTAGTCGACCTAGACCGAAGGTTGAGTTAAATTAACTTTGACTGAAAAGATAGAATTGAGTTGTCCAAATATTTTTAAAATAAAATTTTACTTTAAAAGAGAAATTAAATTACTTTATACAAGTAAAAAAAATCTAAAATATTTTAATTACATATCAAACAAAATAATCATAAAATAAAAAGAATTGAATTATAAATAATTCAGATATCATGTATTTCAATTTGTTGAGAGGGTTAAAATCACTCTTCTCCAAGTAATAACATTAATCCATTGGGTTCCATCATTCACCCCAACATAAAGTCAATCCTAAATATATATAATTGTAATATACAGATTTTGTGGAAATGCTATGTATAGCACCATTTTTTTTTAAATGAACTTATTCTTCATAATTTAAAGAAGTAATCTTAAATAAATTATCTAATAGGAAGCCATTTTTTTAAATACTTTTATACAACTACTTAATTCAAAATAATTTTTCAGAACATCGGTTTTAGAAGTGATTTAATGAGTCTTGAGACTGGATACCTTTTGTTATATATAATATTGTTACGTTTTACAGAAGGTCTTCATTTATTTTATAGTAATGGCTACACAATAAATAAAATATTATTACACAGATTGCGAATTTTTCACTGAAAAGTGATTAGGTATTTTCATTTCTTGTGTAGGGTATATAGAAATGGACCCAGAGATTAATTAATTAATTACTGCTACTGAGCAGGTAAATTAATTTGCTATATAAATGAGATATGGTCTAAATATTCTTCACCAATCTCCCACCCTTCTTTGTTTCTTAGATTTCTTGTTTTTTTCTTGATCACAATGTCCCTTTCAGGTAAAATCAGCATTGAAATTGAGGTTCATGCAACTGCTGCAAAGTGGTTCAATCTCTTCACAACTCAACTCCATGAAGTTCAAAACCTTACTAACAGAGTGCATGAAACCAAGCTGCACCGTGGTCGTGATTGGCATCACACTGAATCCATCAAACAGTGGACTTGTACCATAGGTAATTAAACTTCTAATACGCAATAGAAAATCCCTCGCTAACTTCTTATTAGGTTAAATATATTTTTGGTCTCCACAATATAAAATTAAATTCGTTTTTGTTTTAAACTTGTATATATTTTGATTTTCAAACTTCAAAAATAAATAAAAATAGTCATTTTAGTCCAACGATATTCATTTTTAAAGCTTGTTAAATGGTGTTCCTGACACTTAAGCCTCAAATGTGTTAAATGGTATAAATAACTCAAAGATATTAATTTTTTAAGCTTGTTAAATGGTATTATAAATTGATATTTAAGTTTGAATGTGTTAAATAGTATAAATAACCCAACCGTCATCCTAAAAACACGACTCACTCGTCCAGAAAAATTTATGAAAATTAGACTAAAATAACTATATTTATTCATTTTTAAAATTTGAAGACGAAACTATGGAAGTTTGAAAGAAGGACGCATTTCAATTTCAAGTGAAAGTTTAAGACTTAAAAATGATTAAATATATTTTTGGTCCCTTAACTTTCATTAAAAATTGAAATTAAATTCATCTTCGAAATTTGGTCGAATTTAGTCTCTCAATTTTATAAATATATGGATTTAGTCATTTTAACTAAATTTTGTTAAGTTTATTTGACATTTCCAATTGTTTATACCGTTTGACACATTTTTACTTTAGTGTTAGTTGATAAACGCGTTTGAAACATCAAATAAATTTAACAAAATTTTGGTAAAAGAACTAAATTCACATATTTCTAAAGATGAGGAACGAAATTTGTCTAAAGTTTCCACGAGTGACTAATTTCAATTTTCACTAAAAGTTAAGAGACCAAAAACATATTTAACCCAATTAAAAACATTTAATCCTTTTTCTTTCTTAACTTTGAATATTAGTGCATTTTATTTTGCTTCTTCTACTGATCTTCTTGATTTGTTGTGAAACAATAGATGGTAAGGTTACAAAATGTCAGGAGAGTATCGAATCTGTTGATGCAGCGAACAAAAGAATCAGCTACAAGCTGTTTGGTGGAGATATTGGTAGTAAGTACAAGGTGTTCAAGCTCATATTTCAAGCCATTGATAAAGATGGTGGTGCTATTATCAAATGGACCATTGAATATGAGAGGATTGGACAGGAAGTTGATCCTCCATATGGCTACGTGGAATACCTCCACACTACAAGTGGAGAGGTTGATGGCCATCTTAAAGCATAACTTTGAACGTTATGCACAAAATATGTAAGAAATAAGATATAAGAAATAAAAAATCATGGGTTTTGCCCTTGTGTCTTCGTCTGTATAATAAGGTTGTAATGTTTTATGAGAAGGATATGGTTATGTAAATCCTTCGTTTTCATGGAATAAATGGAGAGATGTTGGATATGCAACAATTAAGTTCTTTCTTGTCAATATTGAATCTCCAAAACTAATGCGGTAAACAATTTGATAACGTTTCCAGAAATGGAAATTTTACTATCACCTTCTTAAATGCTCCAAATGCACTGGTTATCCTTAAAGGATAGATTGGAGTGACTTTCTATTTATCTCCAATAGTCCAAGTGAATCTTATCTATAACTTTTTTCCTCCACATGCTTGAAAACCTATACGAGGGGTAAACTGTAAATAAATAATACTTCTTTCTCTTCTAGTGTAGAAAATATAATATGTACAAAATGATGTAAATTTAAGATGCATACAGTACTATAAAATATATAAATATATGTATATGTGAATATTCTAATTATGTTATATGTTATTGTAAAATTATATTTTAATTTTTTTAGTATAATATAGAAAATAATAAATAAATAAAAATTTGGTCGTCACACACATCCACACCCACACACACCTACATACACCCCCCACCTACACACACCCACACACATATATTGATATGACCCCAACAAGTTCAACATCAAGCCAAGGTACACCTTCAAGCTCAAGCCCATTAAAAGGCCCAATAATAAGGGGCATGCTCAAAAAGATCCAATTGGGCTTCATCCAAGATAGTCTAAATCCACATGGGCTTCTCACACTATTCACATGGGCCAAAGAAGATGTGAAGATTTGAAGAGGTGTATCAAAGAGCAGTAGAATAACAATTAGATTGGTCCATTGTTTAGGCCTTGTTTTCTAGAATAATGAGTTAAATAATGTGTAGTTGAATTGCTAAAATTGGACTTGACTAAGCCCAATAGGAGATTTGGCCATGAGCTACCAAAGGTCCAAGGTGGACTAAGTGGAAGTCAACATTCCTTCCTACACCTCACAGTCTTAAGGGCTAGGAATGCTTCCTCCTTTTCCAAGGCATCATCCAATGGTTGTGAGCATTGTTCCTTCTCCAAGCCAACTTCCACGGCCAAGATTGAAGCCCACTGTCATCCAAGGGCTAAGAATGCTTATGTGTATTTGCTTTCATATAAAAGCCTAAATTTTAAGCTATTGTAATCACTCTTGAAATTTAAGCAATAGATGCCTAGTGTTGAGATGACTCCACTCCTATTGTCTTTTGAGAGTCACTTGAGCTAGAGGATTGAATCATCTCCTCTAGCCACCTTCCTCTATCTTCTCTAAGATAGAGTTCATTACTCACCTTTCACTCCAAATTCCAAGAACAACCTTCATCATTCACCTTGCTTCCGCTAACTCACACTCTTCCATGGAGCTCTCTTCTTCACCTTCATCCAAGGGGTTCCAGCATATATTGAAGCACCTTCAAATGTATTTTAAAACATGTATATTTTGAATGAAGGCTTTATCATCTTCTTTAAATTGGAGAGCTAGATTCTAAAAACCTTCTATTCTACTTAGTCCACCTATTAAAAAACCCGAACCTTGGAATAAATTAAAACTCACGATATTTGAAATACTTACGATTGAATTTCTCTTTATTTCTTTAATAGTTTATTTGGATAGAATAATTGAAATATCTTAGATTTTAATTTTCTTGTTTGGATAAATTCATTCAACATCTCCTTTAAATTAAAATTCTATTTTAAAAATATTTCGATAACACAACTCTACCCTTCAGCCCAAGTCGACTTTGCTTGACTTTTGGCTCAGGCCAACTCATCTTGGGTCGTCTTAATCGTGGGATCGAGACAAGTTGTCTTAACCTTCGACATGGGTCAACTCATCTTGACCATAGGTGGAGATAGCTCGTCCCAACCTTCGACTTGGATGACTCAACTTGATTATTAGTCCAGCCGAATCGACTCAACATTTGACCCGAGTCAAATCAGCTCGATCTTCGACTCGACCTAACAAGTCCTGACCTTCGACTCATGTCGACTCATCATGACCTTCAATCTAGGCTGACTCATCAAAACCTTCGACCTGAAGAGACTCATCATAACCTTAGATCCAATGAAAATATCTCGACCTTCGACTTCGGTTGGCTCATCTCGACCTTTGACATCAGTTGACTCATCTCAACATTTGTTCGAGGCATCAACTCAACATTTGGCCCAAGTTGAATCATTTAAACCTTCGACTTTAGGCCGATTCATTTCAACATTCAACACCTACCATCTCAACCTTCTAATCGTCTCAACCTTTTATTTGAGTTGAATCATCTTGACTTTTGACCTAGGCCGAATCATCTCAACCTTCAGCCCGGGTTGAATCGACTTGACTTTTGACCCGAACCAAATTAGCTTAACTTTAGGCCCATGCTAAATCTACTCAACCTTTGACTGAGGCTAAATCGACTCAACCTTCAACCCTAACCGAATCTGCTCACCTTTGAACCAAGACTCACCTGCTTGACTTTAAGCCCAAGCCGAATCGTTTTGACCAATGACCTTCAACATGTGTTGAATCGGGTCAACTTTCATCTAGATCCAAATTAGCTCAACTTTATTCTTGGACCGAATCGACAAGATCTTTAGTCTAGGCTAAATCGATTGGACCTTTGGTCCAGACTCAATCAACGACTCGACTTGCGATCTGAACCAACCTAGCAAGACCTTTGGTCTTGGCCAACACAACTCGGACTTTGGTCTAGGGTAACCCATCATGATCTTCAGCCCGAATCGACCTGACTCATCTATTGGCTCAGGTCTAGAAAAAATTTTAAGTTGGTGGATCTATGCCTAATTTAATTATACAAAATCAACAGAGTAAAGTGTGGTTTGTTTCCCCTTATATATTATAATTTGGTTTTATTTCTAGCCAATATAAGTTCTATAATACATGTCCTCATTCGAGGATATGTTCAATGGTCAATCACATAATAGGTCTAAATCCTGACTAGGATAGACTCTTTTATCTTTGATACCACGTTAAAGTAGGGAGTTTAAGAAAAAGGTCAAGCTTTCAAAATCAGCTCACGAAGATAAGATTTTGACTATTTATATTCTATAATTTACCTTACGTCTATTTGATACGAAATGTTCAACAAAAATCTTTAAGATATAACCTGGAAGGCATATTTTATATAACATGAAGAAAAACCATTATTTAAAAATCAGAGCATGTTCTGTAAGATACCTTTAATAAAACATGAACAAAAATCATTTCAATGTATCAAAGTAGTTAATAATAGATGACAATAATGACTCACAATATCACCCAATAATTTCGGAATGAAAAAACCGTGAATAAGTGCTTTATTGTTGTTTATATGGGATATACTTCAAGCATCACTGTTGCACGTAGAAGTGTTTTGAGCGGGAAAAATGACTGTCACGTGGTTTAGAAGGTCTTCATTATAATAATTGGTATATGATAAATAAAATAATAATATTAATAATAATAATAATAATAATAGATATATGGTATTAGATGGATTTGTCTTTTACAGAAAATGTGATTAGGTTTTTTTTCTTTAAGGTAATGGTAGGGCATCAAAATGGACCCCAAAATTTAATTAATTATTTGATTGTAATAATTAGGTGAGTGTTGTTGCTATATAAATGGGGATATGGTGGCAATATAATGCACCATCTCCCACCCTTCTTTGTGTATCTCATTTAGTTCTTTGCTTTTTTGTTTCTCATCATGTCTCTTGGTGGTAAAATCAGCATTGAAATTGGGGTTCATGCAAATGCTACAAAGTGGTACAACATCTTTGCAACGCAGCTCAATCAGATTCAAAACCTGACTGATAGAATTCACCATGCCAAACTGCATCATGGTCATGACTGGCACCACAATGAGTCCATCAAGCAATGGACTTATATCATAGGTAATTTATCTATTTTGTTAACCTAACTTTCAACGAGTAAGTCACAGAAGTGAAAAGTGAAATAATAATTTGAATTTGATTGTTACTGAACAAGTGAAGTCGTCGTAAATCATGATAAGTGTTACTATTTTAAATCAAAGTTGTCATGATTATGATAACTTCACTTCCTCGATACTAAAATCGTGAATATTCTTGACGACTTATTCTTTTTGTTGACTTGTCTATTTATATTATTGTAGACAAATCTGGTTTAATCACGTAAAAAAAACCGTTTGCCTCCGGAGTTCTCTTTGTTTTAGTAATTATTTTCTTAAAACATTTTGATTTTTCAAGAATGAGTATGTTTATGTTAGTTGTTTTTGTTAGGAATCTAAGTGTGAGTCTAAGTTTCACATTGAATAGAAACGAGAAAGTAGAGCACTATATAAGAATAAAAACACATAAATTCATTGTTTTAAGGTTTTGGGTTGAAAGTGATGTTAATTACTTACTCCTATATAAAGTCTAAAATACACCAGAAATGAACCACGTTAAATTCTTGTATCATTTATTTTCTTTCTCCTTATTCTTTCCTTGGCTTGTTCCTAATAGTTTTTGATTGGTTGAGAAAAACAGATGGTAAGGTTAATACATGTCAGGAGAGTGCGGAATACGATGAAGCAAACAAAAAAGTAATCTTCAAGCTCTTCGGTGGAGACGTGGCTAAAGAGTACAAGTTCATCAACCTGATATTTGAAGTAAGTGATAAGGAGAATGGTGGTGCAAATATCAAATGGACCGTTGACTATGAGAGGCTCAGTGATCAAGTTCATCCTCCATATGGCTACATCGAGTACCTCTACAAATGCACTGTGGATTTCGATTCTCACCTTCTCAAACCATAGCTCCAAAAAGTTATGCACAAAATTCAGAAAAATAAATAAATAATGAACTTGGCGTTGGGTTAAGTGCTTATCTGAATAATAATAATAATAATAATAATAATAATAATAATAATAATATATTTGTGTGAAGTTTGAGGAGACGATGGTTATGTAGATGCTTCCTTTGGGTGGAATAAATTTGGATATGTCATCATGTCGGTGATGTCTTCAAGTTTCTTGAATTATTATGTGTTAAACTGTTGATGCATATATGAATATTTATGATTTGTGTAGCATACGTTGAGTTTGGATTCTCTAAGAATTTTTCTTTATTATTATTATTTTATTGTCTTTAAAATATATCAATAATAATTAATTTTAAAATTTTAAAATATATTAAAATTATCTTTAAAGTATCAAAATAGTATATTTTTAATGTTTTTGACAGAACAAAACTTAACAGAGAAACCGTATATGTTGTTTGTTTACTAATTTTCTATTGATGGAATTAACTGATTTTGTAAGAATTTATGAGAACATGGAAACGAAGTAATGAAAATTTCAATAATTTTTTTTTTCTTTTATAAACAAAGAATGAATCAGGGACTAATAGGACTAAACCATGCATCTCTCATCCCATAAAATTGTAACATTTCCATAAACCACTTTTCTTTTATGACCATCAAATTATAATATTCTCACCGATTTTGAACATCTAATATGGCTTAAACATCCATATATTTTTAATTGTGTCAATATAAATATTTCTATAGCGTTTGCTATTCCATTCCTAAAGATGATATGATTTTTTTATTTTTTTATTCCAAGTAATCCAAATTAATGTCATCCACATGCACGTCTCATTATTATTTTTATTGTTCAAATTCCATAAGATAAAATTGGAGAAAATTTTCTCTGCATAATGATGCACATTGTTAAACTACCCACTTGTTGCATTGATTATCACATATTTTACAATAATGAATATATATATATATATATATATATATATATATATATATATATATATATAAATATATATTATTGGAAAATGTCATAACACTTTAATAGAGGGGACCTTTTTTTTCTCCTCACACAACTAACACACATTTCAATGTTGCAAACTCATTTTTGAATAATACAAATCATGAGGATATTTTTGTGTATAATATTGCATACCTATTGGATACAATAATTTTGAACCTCATTCATGATTGGATAACATGCTACCTTTTTAAAGCATCCTCTAACAATTCTCACAATTATGCAAAATTTTTATTTGTACATCAATCTCGCACACCTTCATGTTTTTTCTTTTATATTTGATTCATTATCATGTTCTTGTCCTCTATAATCATTAATACCAAGTTCAACATTTTCTAATTCATATCTATTATAGCATACAAAAATACTTTTTCGACTTGTATTAATCACTTTTAAAATTATAAAAAATATTCATTAACTTGTATCGGAATGGATAAAAAAAAAACATTTACTCTTGATGACTTATATCTCTGAATACAATCAAGATAATTAAATATTGTTTTGCATCCCTAATATTTTCTATAATTTTTGTTTGATTTCACATGTTAACAAATTTATTAACTTATTTTGTATGCCAAAAGTAATGGTTGTGAATTTTATTATCTTTAATCCGGTGAATATGATTTTGGGTAATTGTATAAAATTCTATAATAATTTTAATTAGTCAAAAAAAATTTCATTAACTTTTTAAAGAATATTTTCATTGTTTCCTCAGGAAGACCAAGTTATTTTTACCAAGAGTTTAACAACTGTAATCATTCTTAACATATTTCTCCGGTGTTCTATATATCTACTTATTTGTTCTTGAATATATTTATTCATTGTTTTGCTTTTTGTGAAACTTATTTCCCAATCAATTCATGCATTCATGTTTGTAATATTCATTCATTATTTCATGACTCTTCAACCTGTCACCAAGATTTCTTCAATCTTTACTATCTTTGTTAGCTAGTTTACTCGTAAAAAAGAACAACATTTACAATTTTCAACAAAAACAAAAGACTCTATTAAAATTTTAAGAATAAATTAGTCATTTTCTTTCGTGTTTTTTTCCATTTGGTAATATTTGAATATATGATGAAGAAAAATATGTATGGGTTATATTTGTTCTTGTTGTTTATTTTTTTTTTCTTCCTACTTTGTTTAATTTTTGTATATGAGTTTGGGTAATCCTATTGTCCCTATTAATATATTTGTTATTGTTAATAAAAAAAATGATGAAGAAAAATGCTTAGAATATTTATCTTTCGGAAAATTTATATCAACGATTTTAATAGGATCCTTTTCAACTAATAACAATCTTTATATTAATAGAGAATAATAGTATAACAAGTTTTAATTTGTGGTTTTTATTCTTTTACCTTATATAACCCATTGTCGCGTCGAAAAGGAATAAATGTCGACTAGCTATTTTCATTAATTAAAATAGAAACTGTGAAACACATTCACAACACATAAAACATGAGAATAAAATGGCAGTTGAGTAATATGTGAAACGGAAGAAATGTTCAAAAAGAATCCAAGAAGTTAAGGAGTCACATAGAGAAAAAGAAAAAGAAAATATAAATTAAAACTGATTATTAAAATAATAAAAATAATCCACTAATCTTTCTTTCCTAAATAAAATTATAATTCATAAAAACAATTGTGGTTCATTAAAAATCATTTTTAGTATCAATAAATATCAACGGTCAGTCATAATATTTAACTAAATTTTATTCTCAAACATAATTTTCCTTAAAAGTATATTTGTACTAATTGTTTTTTCTTTCTTTAAAAGGATCTACAATAATAGTTTTACCTGCTTCTCGGCTGGGACAACCATTAATGGAATTATTGAACGGCTGAAATGTTCTACGTCAGACATCTCACTTTTCTTTTTCTTTTTTTTCTTTTCTCTGATTACTACATTATCTTTCATTTATTTTTTTTCTTCTTTTCTGTCTGTTTCTTCAATAATCTGGACCGATATCTGAATTGATTTTTATAAAACATTTGTTGCATCGTCTTTTTAACCGAAAGAAGTGTTATTTGTTTGGACATGTTTTTGTTTTTTTTCTTAATTTTGATAAACATAATGCAGGGTTATATGATAGGGCACCCTTTAGTTTCTTCACTGATTTGGAACGGTTGTTGGAGCAGGAATTGCAGTTATTTACCTTTTGCTTGGTTGTTGGCAGTACATTTTTTCTTTCTTTATTGATGCATTAAAGAAAATAATCAACGTTAAAAGTAATATAAAAAATTATGTAATCATAGATATTCTAAGAAATGGTTTATAAAATATTGGATTAAATATATTTTGTTTTTCTTAACTTTTAGTGAATTTTAAAATTTGTTCATACTGTTTAATCAAGTTTTGTTAGGTTTATTTGATGTTTCGTAAGTATTTCAAGATTATATTTAAGTTGTTTATACTATTTGACACTTTTTTTTCTTTAATATTAAGTCAAATACTAGTATGAAACTGTGCTTGAAATATCAAATGAACTCAACGAAATTTGATTAAAATGACTAAATTCACGTATTTTGATAGATGAAGAACTAAATTGGTCCAAAATTTCAAAATAGACTAATTCCAAAATTCACTGAGAGTTAAGGAAAAAAAAACATATTTAACCTTACGATATTTAACGTTTGAAGTTGATTTAACAAATTGCCCGTTACCTCCAAATTTTTAATAAATGTTAAAACAAATGGGTGTTGGGAGAAAAACCATGAAAGGTATATATATCTTATGTATTTTTGGTGAGTTTTTTTCTTTGGTGCAAAAGTTTTTTGTTTTGTGGTTTGAAAGAAAGTATGGGTGAAAGAAAGTGGAAGAAAAGGAAGTGCATGTTTGATTAGATGTGTAGATCTTAACTCTCTCTGCAAGAAACCTTCTACATGTGGGTGATGGGTTTTCATTTGTCAATTCCCGGAAGTTAAGGTTTACTAGGATAATGGTGTTACTTATATTATTTGATTTGGGTCTTTCTTCCTGTACCTCCAAAATTTCTTCTACATTTCCAAACTTTTTTTAAATTCTTAAAAAGCTTTTTGACCATTTAAAAAAATCCGCAGACACTACACCTCCAAAATTATGTCGACTTTCAGAAGTCAAAATATATAATTTCCGGAAGTCAAAATATATCACCCGAAGTCGATTTTTAGAAATTAAAATGTATCACCGGAAATCGACTTCCGGAAGTAAAAAAAATTCTCGGAAGTCGACTTCCTGAAGTCAAAAAATATTTGACTTCCGGAAAGTCAAAGAAAAATTCTCCGACTTCCGTAAGGTAAAAAAAATTTTTTTTTGAATATTTTTAATTCTTTTTAGAATTTATATTTTTTAACTTTTAATGATTTTTTTAGTTTACTATTATATTTATTTTTTATGTTTTCATATTTCTTAAAATATAAAAAATATTAATATCTATATATATAATTTTATTTTTATTTAACATAATAAAAAATAAATATAAATATAAAAATAAGTAAAATTAAAATAATATTAAACTTTAAATTAAAAAAACAAAAAAAATTCTGCTTCATTTAATTTTATTTAATATTTAAATTCATTTTAAAATAATAAAACTTTAAATTAAAAAAAATAAAAAAGAAAATATATATACAAATATATATATATATATATATATATAAATGTATTAGTTTTTTTTTTTTTTTATTTTAAATATGATTGAAAAATATATATAATTGAAAAAATTTTAAAATGTTTAAAATAACAAAACTTTAAAGTTAAAAAAATGAAAAATATATATATATATATATATATTTTTTTTTTCTTCTTTTTAACTTTAAAGTTATCTTATTTTAATTTAAATTATTTTTCAATTTTTTATTTAATATTTTTATTATTTTTATTTATTTTTTAAAGTAATTTTTTTAAAATTTATATATTTTATAATTTTTAATTCGTGTTTTTTAAAAATTGAAATAAAATAAAAGTTAGAAAATATAAATTTAAAAAAAAATTAAAAATGTTTAAAATTGATTTAATTTTACTTATGGAAGTCGACTTCCGTAATGTTTTTTAATTTTCGGAAGTCGACTTCCAGTAATGTTTTTTGATTTCCGAAAGTCGATTTCCGGTAATGATTTTTGACTTCCGGAAGTCAACTTCCGGTGATATATTTTGACTTTCGAAAGTTGATTTCCGGTGATATATTTTGACTTTCGGAAGTCATATATTTTGACTTCCGGAAGTATTTTTGGGGGTGTGATGTCCGTGAATTTCCTTAAATGGTCAAAGGGTATTTGGAGAATTTAAAAAAATTTTGGAGGTGCAGAAAAAATGCTTAGAAGTATAGGAAGAAAGACCCTTTGATTTTACATATGGATGTTGGAAATGGTGTGTTATGTCCAAATAGCATAAAAGGATTGAGTGGAGGAAGCTATATAGGTTAGGATGATTAGGATAATGATTTTAAAATGTAGAGTTGTGTTATCATTTAAATATTTTCCATATTTTGTTTTTTTAATATTTAAATATTTTGATACATCCATATAATTACTGAATTTGTTATGTTGATTGATGGAAACAAAATGTTTGTTGATTTTTTTTATAATGTAATACTTTTTTATATATTTTAAATTTTTATCATCACCAAAGTATTTTATTGAGTTATAAATTTATAAATATAGGTGGATAATAATAAATAATAAAATATTTATATTATGATAATTGATAATGATATATTTTATTTAAAAAATAATAGTGATAATTATAACCATCATAAATATAACGATAACAATTCTTTGCTGTCAGTTTTTTTTTTCAATAGAAAACTATGTCAATTATAATTTATATTGTTTACATTTTTTAATGTGTCTCCATGACTTAAACGAGGGAATGTAAACAAGTTTTAATCTAAATATGACAAAATATAATGATCTTCTGAGCTTAATTTGCACAACCGAAAGTTCATAGTTTCTTCTTTTATTTTCTAAATAAAAAATGTCCTCACACTCAACTGTCCTTATCACGTTTTTCATCTACACAAGATGAAAGCTCCTTCTCACAAGAAGGAAGTATCTCTCCCACCAAAATTTCTTCTTAATCTTTAGTCCAACTCCATTCTCAAGAAAATCACACGTTACTGTGTCTGTTGTAGCATGCTATTGTGTGCTATAAGAATTATATTATATTAAGTACGAAAAATAAAATAATTTATTATATATATTGATTCCTATGATTCCATATATTTCACACTATAGTAATCCATCTCCCTCCATGGAATATTTCCTTTGTGATTGAAGTCCAACAGGTGGAAATTTTTGAAGGTTTCACAACACGTTCTTTATTCCATTTTAAGGTATTTCCAATCCTTTAATATTGGGTTTGTATTTTGTTTTGTTTGTTGCTTTCATCGTGTGGTTGACATTTTTGTTTTGTATTCGATTTGTTATGACAACTCGTAAAGATTATTATCTTCAGTCTATTAGTGTGCAATAGGATGGTAAAAATTATTCCTATTGTAGTTATGTTATAGAAAACTTTCTTTGTAAGTCCATGTGGGATTGTGTTTCAGGTGTTAAGACAAAACGGGTTAACACCAAAGTCGATGATTATGATGCTCCTTTAAAGGTATGTGAAGCTGTTAACTCTAAAATTATCTCTTGGATCAATAAATTTGTCACACACCCGATTGACATTTAATTGACGAAATATGATACTGCAAAAACATGTATGGGATACTTATCTCGATTGTAAATACACAATCTAATTTTGCCAAATAGTATCAACTTAAGACATATATTAATGCAATGAAGCAAAATGACATGAGCATTCAAGTCTTTTATTATGTCATAATAACCCTGTGAGATCAACTTGTCTTGATTGAGCCTGTAGAATTGAGTGTTTTTACACCGTATATTAACTACATCATTTTTTGTCTTAGGCAACACTGAACTTACCAACACTTAAAAAAGTGTTGTTCTAAACATATAAAAAGCAACAATTTTATTCTTCTGTTTAAAATTTACCAAACACCACACTTTTTTATAGTTGTGGTTTAAAAATTACCAAAGAACACACTTCATAAAATGTTGACTATTTGTATCACACCTTTTAAAATGTTGTCTGCAAATGTGCTCAAACCCATAAAAGTGTGGCCTTAAATTTACAAGGGTTAATTATGTTTTTCGTCCCTCAAATATTGTGCGATTTTGTTTTTAGTCCCCTAACTAACGTTTGTTCCAATTTGGTCCCTCATGTTTTGAAACGATTTGAAATAGTCCTCCTTTTTGGACGCCGTTAGTTTTATTTGACACCTGGCAACCGGACTGCCACGTATGGATCCCGTTTTAAGCTGTGTAAGTGAAGTGTGTTTCTGCACGTGCTAATTAAAGAGGAGCTTTAATTAAATAAGACGAAAATGTTATTTCTTCCGTGGAAGAGTTATTTTGTCTGAATTAAGTGGGTTGTGTTATTTAATTAAGTTCTCCGAATTAAATGAGAATGTCGCATCTTGAGTGGGAGAGTTATTTTGAGTGGGAGAGTTATTTTGTCTGAACGAAAGCGTTGCACAGACCAATCCAAGGCTTGAGGGAAAGGATTAAACCCTTACACAGCAATCAGGAGGTTGAGGATAGGGATTAAAGCATGGAAGAGTAGAATCGAGAGTAAAATCAAGAGGTTGATGTAAAGGATTCAAGTATTGAAGAGTAGAATCGCGACCTAAGGTAAGTTCGGTCCTTCATGTTTTTTTTTTGGATACTTGGTCTGGTTTGGTTTCATATTTTGGTTCGTGTATGGTTGTGTATTGATTGGAGTAAG
>Ga0214543_1000764_pt1 | contig 57496 bp, 42 predicted proteins | sample CNSS2metaG_FD_160094 | JGI IMG/M metagenome (GOLD analysis project Ga0214543, IMG submission 160094) | Root nodule microbial communities from cowpea collected in UCLA plant growth center, Los Angeles, California, USA - CNSS2 | ecosystem: Host-associated > Plants > Roots > Nodule | place: USA...
TATATATATATATATATATATTTCTATTTATGGAAACTAATATTAGAAAAGTGTTTTAATTAGTCAACTTTTAAATAATGATAACTAAAAATCATGATAGGAAAAGATTAAAAGTGGAAAAATAAATATCGTAAAAATTAAATTGATGCTCTTTAAAATATAGTTTTCTATTTCATTAATAAATATATGAAAGCTGATTTTAGAAAAGTGTTTTGATTACTGAATTAATTACAAGTCATGTTAAGATAAAATTAAAAGAGGAAAATAAATGGTATAGAAAATTAAAATTAATGTTTTTGAAATATATATTTTTCTTTCATTTAATAAATATATGAAAATTGATGTTTGAAAGGTGCTTTTTAGTAATTGGCAAAATGTATTTAAGATACACATTAAATAAATAGTTTATAATAAAATTAAGTTATTCGACTATAAATATATGGAAACTGATGATAGAAAAGTGCTTTTAATAATTCTTAAAGTGCATTTCGGACACACATTAAATAAATAGTTATAATAAAATTAAATTATGTTTTAGAAAACATTCTTTTACTTGTGCTTGTTATAGGAAAAGATGATGTGACAAATATCTTCCTTTGTTTTATAGTTGAGTCTCTGTCATGGTTCATCTTAATCCTCCACGTGATTTCTAATGTTCAAATGCAGCGAAAACATTGTATGTGGACCTTGAGAAAAGTGTTTTTTCTTCAATTTCTTATTTTTGGGAAATAAATTATATGCGCACTATATTTATTTCATTTATTCTTTAAATATTTTAAGGAAAATAATGAAAATAATCTTTCTGTGAACGTTTCCCTTGACAGTCAGTGGATTTTAACTTTTCATCTGGGAGTGTGAACTGATCATCTTTTCAACGTAAAGGGGTTTATAGGTTTAGAAAAGAAAACTAATTAAAACTGATTTTTTTTAATTTGAAATTAAAGTAGAATCAACTAAATTTAATCAAACCATTGTGGACTATAAACTTTGAAAAAAAAAATCTTTAAAGAATCTTAGGTTACACTTTCATACTTAAACGTCAAGATATGAATTAAATAAGGATAAGGCGGTTCATTGGGCTTATGTTATTACACACACATTTTTAAAGTTTTAATTAAATACAAAAAACTATAATTATTTTTTTCATAAAAAGGATATATATCCATCATAAAAAAATAATAACAGTCATTGAATTCAAATTATTGATTAATTTCTCATATGCGATTGTGACATCCATTTAATAAATAATTTAATTAAATAAAATATCACACATTAATAATATAAAGAGTCACACGGTTAAGTATATTTGTGTTAATCTTTAGAGTCATTCATAAGTATACTTAGAAAAGATAACTAAGGCACACCACGATGCCACGAACAGAAACAAGAATAAAAGTTTGACAATTATCCAAAACGCTTGCTCCTAGGACAAGATAGTACATAGGCCACAGTGCCTTAAAAGAATACTCGAAGTAAGGGAATCAAACCCAAGATTAACTACGTTGCGGAGTTTCCATTACTCTGATGACCACTAGGGATTTCCACATCTGCTCACATCAATAAATTGATGATCATTGCAAAATGGAAAAACTACACACAAGACAAACACAAGCAAATAGAAAGGGTAAACTAGAGTAAAAATCAATTTAACATGTTATGGCACACAGATACTTAAAACACATCATGAACATGCAACAAGATAGGCAAACGATCATGTGATAGAAAACAAGCAAGACTCTAAGACTCAATTATCCGGATACATATAATCGGTCGGATTTACCATATGCTTGCACTTGTGGTAGCCTCTACTGCTCTGTAGAGCCATTACCAATAGGTTTCACCTTACCAGACACAAGGTTAACCTTCAAACATCTAAGGCCATTATCTTGCCAAAGGCTAGGGCCTTCTGCTACTCTCACCACTTGAGTCAGTCCACTCTACGTAAGACTAACTGACTCTTTAGAGTTTCAGGATGCAATCCTTACTTGAATCCTTACCTAATTATATACACTGAGGCACCACCATGAAACCTTACCAAGATGTTCATGGAATTACGTCCATCACATAAGGCACCACCATGAGATCTCACCAAGAGGTTCATGAAATTATGTCCATCACATAAGGCACCACCATGGGATCTCACCAAGAGGTTCATGGAATTACGTCCATCACTTACGACACCACCATGAGATCCCACCAAGAGACTCATGGAATTACGTCCAACCATACCATAGCCATGTCACACCAACCAACCATAGATTTATCATGCATACCAATCTCATGCCAATATACAACCAACCATCCAAACATGTTTCATACGTATATTCATACCAAGCTCATCAATTCCAGTCTCATTATATCATATAGAACATACAAGGCATCATGCATAAACTTTCCACAGCAACAAGTCATCCAATCATTTGAAGCATACATGCATCCAATCAACTCTACCAATCTCGCTCGTGCTAAAGAGCTCTCGCTCAGGCGAGAGTAACCCCTCCCTGAAGCTACCAACTCTCGCCTAGGCGAGAGTGCGAACAGACGGCACGTCGAGGTCTCACTCAAGCTAGCCCATCTCGCTCAGGCGAGACTACTCTCGCTTAAGCGGGTGGCCTTCGCCTAGGCGAGCCCTCGAAATAGAGAGGGGCACTAGTGCAAATTTCACATTTTAACTCGCCTTATATGCCTCGGTTGTCCAGGAATCGAAGCATATAATTGGCATTTTTGCAATTCCAGGCAACTTTTATGCCTCGGTTTAGAAAAAAACCGAAGCAAAACACAGTTATAGGCTTCGGTTCACTCAAAGTCGGTGTCAAAAGCAGTTATATGCTTCGGTTCGCTCAAAGCCGGTGCCAAAAGCAGTTATATGCTTCGGTTCCAAAGACCCGAAGCCAAAAACGGGGCTGCATTTTTCAAAAATGCCACTAACTGTTAGGTGTTTGGCCTCGGATGGCACTCGACCGGTGCCAAATAGCCTTATATGTCTCAGTTTTTAATCAAACCGAGGCCATAGGGTTTCTTTAGGCCAACGTATTTTTGTTTCGTTTTCCGTTTTGTATATATTAATTTTCAATTTTTATTATTGCAAATATTGATTTTCATTGGGATTGAAATTGTTTGGAGTGTTTTGAGTAATTTTGTGAGAGAATTGAGTCTCAATTTAAGAGCATTGCATTTGAAATTTAGGGCATTGAGTCTGAATTTAAGAAAATTTTAACAACACTATAATTAAATAGGTAATATATTTTGTTAAGGTTGTTGGTTGTTTTTGCTTTTTTTTTGTTACTTATGACCTTCTCTTGTGTTTTTTATTGTCTTTTGTAGCTCTTGAACGCGTATCATTGCATCATCTTCCATTGTCATTCACTTTTTAAGCTCCCAGGTTCCTAATTCTAATATTTTCCTATGATTTTGTAGTTTGTTATGAAGTAGTTTTATGTTTTATATATGTGGTTAATTATTTGTTTAAATATGTTGTTTGCTTTTCTTATACTGTGAGTTAGCCTTAGTTTCCCGTTTGAGATTCAATACGAAAATTATGTATTGTCCCGAGTTTTCATTTTGAAGAAGCTACATTTTTTTTTAAATTAGATATAATGGGATACAATACTAATAATTTAAATGTATTGAATTTTGAATTGTCCGATTGAACAGTTTAAGAAGATTAATCACTTTCTAGTAGTTTATTAGTGCATATATATTTTAAAATACACATCTTAAAATTCATTAATATTTGTCAACTATGTTTTGTATTGATCTTCGGGTGCATATTTGATTGTGGTTTATAATCACTTTCATTTCGTGTATCCTGAAGGCCAATGCGAAATGTTGGCAATTTTTTGTGAAATTTAAGATATGTATTTTAAAAGTAATATGTACCAATAAAATAAAGAAAGTGAATCTTCTTGAATGGGATAGGATCACACTTTGATTACGACGTGAGCATTGATTCAAAGATTACTGAATTTGTTCACCAATTTCAGTATATATACGTATGAATCAAGATTGGATTAATTTACCACATATCAACGCTGAGTATATGAATGAAGTAGAAGAATTTATAAAATTTGCGCAACGTTATGAGGGTAGAAGTGATGATGAGGTGAAATTCAAATGCCCTTGTGTCAACTATTTGAATGGGAGAAAATTGAATGCAACTCAAGTTAGGGAACATCTTATTTGTGATGGTTTCCTTAGAAGTTATACAATATGGACATGACACGGCGAATTAATAGACTTTCCAATTGTTTCTCGAACTGAACATGTTGTCGATTCCACCATGAAAGAGCGACAGGAAGAGCGATGTCAAGAGCGAGTAGAAGAAGACAATATGGAGGACATGATACAGGATGTTGGCGTAAAAGCTTTTGCACAAGCGCATGTGTATGAGACGATGTCTCCGAAAACTCCGTTGTCTGTCGGTTCAACTAAGTTCACGAGATTATCAACGATTTTAAGACTTACGAATTTGAAAGCGACCAATGGTTGGACAGATAAAAGCTTCACAAAATTGCTCGTGCTCTTGAATGTAATGCTTCTCAAGGGAAATACTCTACCCATTCGAAATTGTAACGCCAAGAAAATTCTTTGTCCGATGGGTATGAAGTATAAAAGGATACAAGCATGTCCTAATGATTGCAAATTATACAGAAAAGAATTTAAAGATTTGAAAAAATGTCCAAAGTGTGGGTCATCACGGTACAAGCAGAAAAGAAACAGTGAAGATAATGGTCAAATAGAGAAGGAAGGATATGCTTTGAAAGTAGTCTGGTACCTTCCGATCGTGCCTAGACATAAGCATTTGTTTGCAAATCCTAAAGACGCTAAAAACCTTAGATGTCATGCAACTGAGAGAAGATGTGACAAACTGCTTTGTCATCCAGCTAATTCAATGCAATGGAAAAATATTGATCAGGAATTTCCCAAGTTCGGTGAAGAATGTAGAAATATTCGTTTTGGCTTAGCTACCGATGGAATGAATCCATTTGGTAATTTAAGTACAAACCACAGTTGTTGGCCCATTATATTATTCATTTACAACTTATCTTCTGGACTCTGCATGAAGAGAAAATACATGATGTTGTCTATGATGATGTCTAGTCCAAAGCAGTCTGGAAATGACATAGATGTATATCTCAATCCTCTAGTTGAAGAATTGAAGTTATTGTGGGTTGATGGTGTTGAAGTATTTGATGTTGTTGCTTCTGAAACTTTCATGATGCATGCAATGTTATTTTGCATCATTAATGACTTTCCAACTTATGGTAATTTGTCGGGGTACATTGTCAAGGGTCATAAAGCATGTCCTATATGTGAAGAAAACACTACATCTCATCAGTTGAAAAACGGAAGGAAGACCGTGTATCTGCGCCATCGAAGGTTTTTACAAGCTAATCATCCTTATCGAAGGTGAAAGAAAGCATTCAATGGACATCAAGAAAATTACAAAGCACCAACTCCATTAACTGACATTCAAATTCAAGAAAAAGTTAATAAAATACATCATGTATTTGGTAAAACGTCCAAGAAGTCATCTGCATCGAGCCCTTGGAAGAAAAAATCAATATTCATTGATCTTTCATATTGGTCGAAGTTACAAGTTAGGCATTGTATAAATGTCATGCATGTAGAGAAGAATGTGTGTGATAGCTTGATTGATACACTACTTATCATTCAAGGAAAGTGTAACATCTCGTCAGGATATTACAGATTTATAAATAAAATAAAGAAAATAAATTATCAGCGCATTTAATAATACCTCATTTTCCCAAAACGCGGGAAAATTTAAATCTTTATTAAACGATCAATAAAGTTTATAAATACCAAAATCATAATGTTATAAAATTACCCATCAGGGTTTACATCAGTTTCCAGAAGCAATAAAGAAAACGTAAGAATTCCCCAAGTCTAACCCCTCTCCGCAACTAAGCGTCACCTGAGCCACCTGCATCAACAACATCTGCTCCCGTGTACCGCGTACACGATCATCGCCACACACATGCAGATAGGGTGAGCTTAACAAATAAATCACATATATAAAGTTACAGAAATATAAGCATATAAACACGTGAGACAATACATAACATAAACATCTCACATTGTTCCATTCTTTAATTCCTACCATCTGACCCCCAATCAGATTATTCGTGTTCTACATCGTCTAAGGATTACTTCAAGGTGACTTGTTGCCATACCTATCGGCCACAACCGATAGAGCACGTGCGGGAAAACATGCTACGGATCATACACCGCAACGCCAGGTAGAGTTCCCATATACGAACATAGTCCGTATCGTCCCAAGACTACCAAACTCGTCAGCCAACAACTAAGGAGGGCAATCTATCTGGACCCATTCGTACTGGCCACAACTAGCACACTCACACCGGCAACACTCGCCAACCCGAGCCACAACTCAAGGGTTCCTCGTGTTCATCCGCCATCCCGAGCCACAACTCAAGAGATGCTATTCCGAGCCACAACTCAAGGAATACCATGTGCTTAACCCCTATCCTGAGCCACAACTCAAGGGATACGTTCCGAGCCACAACTGAAGGAACACCAGCAACCCCACCTTTAAAGCACCACTAGACGCCTTGTAGATCACAAATACACATTCAAAGTCAACGCTGCAACAATATAAATTGCCTGGCGGGGGACACGTGCCGCCAGGCGCTGCCAGCTCCCAGACCGCCTGGTGGGTGTCGCGTACCGCCAGGCGCACAACGCCTTATAATTCCTCTCGCCACAGCTACCGCCGGGCGGAACCACTCCTGCTGCCAGGCGCACCAAGCCTTGAGACCCCTCTGTGATCTCGCTACCGCCTGGCGGTCCAGATCCCGCCGCCAGGCGCCATGACAGTACAACACACAATGGTTTTACTGTTCAGGTTTTAACACAGTTTCTACCACATTTCCATTTGATCAACCCCCGAATTATTACTTAAATTTTTACTAACAATGGTAAGGTCAATTCCCCCCTCCCTAGTTTGTTAACAGAACTCTTTCAGTAATGGTATTAACTCTTTCCTTCTTAACCTATTAGTACTCTTAGATTCTTTACCACTAAGTGGTTGTCAAACCTCTTCCACTGTTTAGACTCTCATTCACCATAATTAATCAATTGCTAAACCCCCCCTCGTATCCAACTTAACCAGTATGCAGAATCTCTATTGTGCCATAGGATAGAAAGACCTCCAATATTCAACATCCCCTCACCTAAGGAATTTCTCACCCTTGTGGTTCATACACAACTCCCTCGTCAACCACCCCAACCATCACAATTCCCATCTGCTGATTCTAACCCAAAGGAAATAGTACCCATCCCCAACACACAACACTCCAGCCTGCAGCATTCTGTCACTGTGCCGGCGCCTGGCGGCCAGGCCCCGTGCCGCCAGGCGGTGCTTACCATCTGGGTATTTTCCAGATTTCTCCCGCACTCAAAACCCCACCATTTCTCCATCTTTGTGAATTTCCGCTACCATGCCATCCAGTTCTCACACAATCACAACTACCCTATATTTTAATTACATTGATCCCTATTTCTATATCCAATTCACGTTCAATTAGTTCAACGAGCAATCAAGGTTACCACACCTTCAACCCTAAGCTTACACCCACTGTTCCATTCATTTAAGCCATTAATTAGATGACCATACCTACTATTGGTTACCAATATCACTATGTACAATTCACCACTGAATTATGCCCCGATTAGATTTAGCCCAGAACTCCAGGAACCCAAAAATAGGTCAAATTACCCCGCGCCGCCTGGTGGTTCAACCAGTCCCGCCAGGCGCTTCATCAGCAAATCCTGAAAAATAGCCAAGACGCTTTGCATCGCCTGGCGGTTCCTCTTCTAGGAACCCAGAACACATGCAAATGTATGAGTCGCCTGGCAATAGTTCATCACCCGCCAGGCAGTTTCTGGAAAATTCCAGAAACGCAGAATTATCAAGGATGTAACAGTGCAAATACAACCAATATATCATACAGATACACATTATTAATCATACATATAAAATCACGGAGTCCAGCTCCCCAAACCTGGTTTTTCCTTCGCTTAAGCTTGATGATCGGAATTCCTCCCTACGCCAATGGTTCCCTTAGCCTTCTCACAATTCAGTCCCTAAAAATCCCTCTCAACCTCACAAGCTCTCAGATTTTCGTGCTTTCTCTCTGGTATGTTTTCCAGCTTGCAAAACCTTAACTCTCAACCTAGTTTTACCTTTTAAAGTGTGCCTAAAAACTAACTAAATGCCCTAGCACGAAAATTTATTATTTAGTGGAGTTTAATGTCATTCACCAATTCCTTAAGGCTATTTTCCATACCACTAGGGTTTCCTTTCCACCTTTCCAAATTAAAGTCAAAACCAAAAATGCCAAAAATATAAAGTTTAATGTAAGCTCTCCAAGACTTGAACCCATAACCATGCAATCACCAAATCAATATCAAACCATTTAACCAATTCATAATTCATGCTAGAAATCACAATTCAATCACCATATTAGACCATAACATGATTCCATAATTTAAATAATAAAACAATAACATCAAAGTTAGCATACATAGGACTCGAACCCAAGTCCTTTCACACAATTAAAATACTCTCAACCAATTGAGCTAGTACTTTTCCACATCATACCAACCATAATTTAATGTCATAATTATTTTCCCTCCCGCATTTATTAATTAATTATTAATTTAATTAATTAAATTCTACGGGTCTTACAGAAAGACAAAAGATGGAGTAAATGCTCATTTGGATTTGGTTGAAATGAAGATCCGAGAAGACTTGGCACCAATGGAGGTTGGTAGGCGTACTTATTTGCCCCCTGCATGTTACACTATGTCCAGACAAGAGAAGATAAGTTTTTGCTTATGTTTAAAGAGTGTCAAGGTACCTCAAGGATACTCTTCAAATATTCAGAGTTTAGTGTCCATGCAAGACTTGAAGCTTGTTGGCCTAAAGTCTCACGATTGCCACATCTTAATGCAACAATTGTTACTTGTAGCTATTCGTGGAATTTTACCCAAAAATGTTAGACAAACTATAACGTGTTTGTATGTATTCTTCTCTTCAATTTGTAGCAAAGTCATTGATTCTTTAAAGTTAGATGAACTTCAAGCCAAGATTGTTATCATCTTATGTCAACTAGAGATGTTTTCCCCCCCATCATTTTTTGACATCATGGTACATTTACTTGTTCAAAATAGTGGAGTCAATCTTGAAGTTGAGTCGCTACAATTTTCTACATCTAAAGATCAAAATCCTGTATTTGGATCAATGACATACTATGGTGTAATACAAGAGATGTGAGAGGTTGATTATACCATGTTTACTATTCCACTATTCAAATGTAAGTGGGTTGACAATAAGAGTGGTGTCAAAATGGATGGATCATGAATGACTTTAGTTGATTTTTGAAAAGTGGGTTATCGAGACGAGTCATTTATCATGGCACAACAAGCATCTCAGGTTTTCTATGTTAAAGATCGCGCGCCTGAACATTGGTTTGTCGCTCTTCATGGAAAAAAAAGCAGATTGATCCTAATGAAGAGAATCTGAGTGATCTTAATATTGTTGTCACCTACCTATTTAGAAGAACGATCAATGTTGATGAAATCCCTCTAGTTGATGATGTACATGCAATTCGAGAAGATCACGATGAAGGAATATACATATGACCAATCAATAACTTTATGTATGAATTTCATGTTCTTGTTAAAATTTAGTTATTTTGTTAAATAATGTTTTATATATGATTTATATGTTGCTTATTAATGTTTTGTGATGTTTTCATTTCACATATATATGGTTGAACATCATAGTTCACTGAAGTTGATAGGAAATGATATGATAGGACTTATTGGTAACTAATGTTAATGTTATTAACGTTATACTTTGATTTTGTTGATAATATCTTAAATATTATTGATGACATTTTCTATATTGTGTAACATCCCGTCAGGATATTACGAATTTAATAAAATAAAATAAAGTAATTAATTACAATGCATTTAATAATACCTCATTTCCCAAAAACACGGGAAATTTAAAACTTTATTAATTCACTAAAACGTCCATAAATACAAACTACAAGTATAATCAAAATATTCCATGAGCCATTCCAACCCATTTCAAATAAAATAAAGAAAACATAAATATAAAGATCCCATGATAATCCCCTCTCCACAGCTAAGCCTCACCATCTCCACCTGCAACATCACCTGCTCACGTGTACCGCGTGCACGATCATCGCCAAACACAAGCAGATAGGGTGAGCTAAAAGATAAAACAACATAAAAATATACCAAACACACTTATACATGTATAATCGATAAAAATAATACATCAATAACACAAAACTCTTCCCTTATACCGCATGGCCACAACCATATATAATATCCTTTCATTTCCCACAAAACTTACTCCATTTCTATCACATGGCCACTACCATGTATACTGATGCACCTCGCGGAAGACTCGTTATTCCTTCCACATGGCCACAACCATGTTAGCAGTGTTCTACATCTTCTATTAAGTACCTCAAGGCGTCTTGCTGCCACACTTATCGGCTACAACCGATAGAGCACGTGCGGAAACCATGCTACGGATCACACACCGTAACGCCAAGTGAAGTTCCCAAATACGAACATAGTCTGTAACGTCCCAGGACTACCAAACTCGTCAGCATAACACTGAGGAGGGCAATCCATCTAGACCCAACATACTGGCCACAAACAGCACACTCACACCGGTAACACTCGCCAACCCAAGCCACAACCAAAGGTTCTTCGTGTTCCTCCGCTATCCCAAGCCACAACTCAAGGGAAGTCATTCCGGGCCACAACCCATAGAATGCCACGTGCTTAACCCCTATCCTAGGCCACAACCCAAGGATACGTTCTGGGCCACAACCCATGGAACACCAGCAAGCTCACCATTAAGATACCTTAGAAGCCTTATAGACCACGCCTTACAATTTCCATCTCCTACAATCAATATAATAGTAACTCAGGCCTTGAACGCACAACAACATCCGCGCTCATTTAGGCCAAAGGCCTTTGTTCCACCAGTCCAGCCTATCTCGCTTAAGCTAGATCCCCTAGCTTGGGCGAGCCTCTAGAATCTCTGTAGTCTACGTAATCTCGCTTAAGCGAGCTCATTCTTGCTTGGGCGAGACCCTCGCTTGCCCAGAATCAAACAATATCTTGTCTAGGCGACGAGTTCGACCAAACAACACAAACAACCCTCGAAATTTCGCCTAGGCAAGGGACTCTCGCTTAAGCGAGATACCCCCAATAACACCCTTCAACATACTCGTATTCTCGCCTGAGCGAGGCACACTTGCCTAAGCGAGATGGCCTGTCGCTTAGGACCAGACTCCCTCGCTGCGCGAGATGATCGCGTAACACAAGGATTTCATCTCTGCCAATCTCGCCTAGGCGAGCCTGGCTCGCCTGAGCGAGAAATGCAGACCCCAAATCTGTTTACGCACGCACACTAGCAACCATGCCCAATTCAACACTCCAAATCATACCAGAATAGTGTACACATATTACAACAACACATAGGCATAATTTTCGACTCTAAATGGTTCCCAAAGTTTCAAGTTTACACAATTTCATCATAGCCAGTGCATAAACCCATTATATCTATAAATTTAGGTCAAAATTCCAATAAAACAGTACCAAACCCACAACCCACAAATTCTCATCATATACAACACGAATTCATGGTACAAAAATCATCAAAATTATATGCATACAATACATAGACGAAAAGTTGGGTTCAACTCCCCTAACCTAAGGTTTTCCTTTGCCTAGCGTTTGAAATACGCGTCTCCCTTTGAACACCAATGCCCTTCTCCTTGATTCTATCCCAATTCAGCTATCAATTTCCCCCAACCTCACAATTCACTCTAGATTTTCGTATTCCTTTACCTAAGCCACAATCACAGATGCCTAAACCCCTCTTCTCCCCTCAATTTTACCTTTTAAAGGATGCCTTAATATGGGTTAATGCAATCAAATGTACCCCAAATTTACCTAAGCCACAATCAAATGTACTCTTTTTCCTCACCTATCATTTTTCCCTAAGGAGGGTTTTGGCTAGGGAGTTTTTAATGAGGCACCCCAAATTTCATGAATAAAACAAAGGGTTTTTTTTATCACACGCTCAACTCTTGATCCAACTTTTTAATTGTTTAAGTTCCCTACCCTTACCACAAGTAAGCGGCCTGTGTCGAACACTCATTATATACGCTTTTAATTGTTTAAGTTTCCCACCCTTACCACTAGTAAGCGGCCTGAGTCGAACACCCGTTATATACGCTTTTAATTGTCTAAGTTCCCCACCCTTACCACAAGTAAGCGGCCTGGGTTGAACATCCGTTATGCATGCTTTTAAGTGTTTACGTTCCCCACTCTTATCACAAATAAACGGCCTGGGTCGAATACTACAACTTACATATCATCCACACAACAGTACCCTAACTATACTACAACAATCAATAATACTCATCTCAATAAACAACATATACAGTAACAAACTGAATACAAAACAACATCATTCAAACCAACGTGTTCCTATCACATATACTATCGTCAACAATTAAACAACAAATATAATCCAGAATATGCATCACATTAAAAACAAGGAAAAATATTGTACGAGTTATTACAAACTTAGAATGAATCGAGAATAGAAAACATTAGAAACTCTATCCTAAACTTGATCATCACCACCCATCACGACCTCTTCATCATTCTTGTCTTCGTCAATCGCCGCCTTCTCTTCCTCCTCCTCAGGACTCGACTCAACTTCACTAATAAGTTGCCCATCCACCACTTCCTTGTTCACATCATACCTCGAGTCCGCCACATCCACATCTTTACAGAAAAAGGATGCATGCCTCAGGCCTTTCTGAAATCTGTTAATGTGCTCTTGGATAATGCACCCTTTAAGGTCCTCCAGCTCCACTTCCAGGCCCTCGTGCTTTTCCTTCAACTCGTCATAATCAACCTCAAGATCAATAATCTTGGCTTTAAACTTTTCTTCAGAATCTAGGCACCGAACCCTCCACGTTCCCAGCCTTTTCTTCTCTTCCCTCCACTCCTCCATTTCTTTCTCCCATGCTTCCTTCTCCTCCGCACACTTGTTGACTTGACTTTGCAGCTCCTCCAGCTTTGCCCGATTCACCTCCTTCAGTTCCCTTTGATACAACGACCCCACCCGACACCCTAGTATTAACGCCTTACTATTAAACTCCACCATAGATCTCACCAAAGCATTGAGCTCCATACTGTCAATTGAGTTAATCAAAGTCTCCGACATATTAATCTCAATATCCCCCCGAACAACCGTCTTTGAAAGCTCGATTAGCCCAGCTTCAGGCCCCTTTCCACTAGCAGATGATCCCGGTCCTAATAAAGCGACTCTAACTTTCTTCACATCCTTTCCTTTATTGGGCCTAGCCGGCAACTCAGCCTTCCTCTTTGTCCCCTTGTGCACATGCATGTCAACCAAAGATTCTTATAAGTTGGGAACCTTAGTGCCCCCATTAGCCTTGGCCTTTGCCGCCTTTTCCTTCCTCAACGTCTGAAAAAGCGTTAGATTTTTCTTCCCCATTTGCGCCATATGACCTGTAAACAACAACACACACCTATTAGTCAACTCAAACACAGTATAGTACTCAGAAATACAAAAAGATACCTTCAATATCAATAATCGGATGAACCGAATTATAAACCCTAACTAAGCCCTTAATGGGCATCTTATCGCTAAATTGCATCACAACATCCACCACCTCTTTGTCGAACATTGACAACTCCTCCCTTGCCATTCCCTTATACCTCTAGGGGTTGCCGATCCAGTAAAAGGGGAACTTAGTGCTCCCATCATTAGTGTAAAAATGTGAATGTCCATCCTGCTTCACCACCACTTTAAAGAACCCGTCCTTAAAATGTTTAAAAGATTGGGTAAACGCATCCAATCTATTTATCCCCGACCGACTTATAAGCGACAGCCAAGTTGTTGGACTTCTCGGTCGCGTGTCAAAAGAATAAAGAAACGACCGTGGAGAAGGCTGCAGGTACAATGCCTTGCATAACACCCTAAACGTCTGCAAATACGCCAACTGTTCAAATGCAGCTGAGTAGGAGCGACGTTCAGCAACCGCAACACCCCCATGGTAAACTCATCAAACGACAGCCTCATATGTAGCTGCAAAAAATGACACATATACATATAGAAGAACTCCTCGGCAGCTCCCTTTTGGTCGTGACATACACATTCGACAACACTAACCCTCTCTAACGCCACAATTCCCTTCAAGCACCCTTCTAAAAAATGGAAGTACAATTCAGCCACGACTTCAGTAGCCGCGACCACCAGAATATAGAGTACTGTGTTCGCATATCCAACCAATTCATATCCTGCCTTCGCCGGCTAGTTGCTTTACACCAATTCTTTTGGCGAATCTTCCCTAATTTCAACCGTTGTCTCCATCGGGATCCTCCCTACACCTCCCGGTTGCTCCCTATCACTACTATTTGATTAACTACTTCCACTCCCCCTGAACGCTCATTACCCGGACTCGACAAGGAAACACTATCACTACTATTAGACATACCTGTTCTTTTTTAGGAAGACGATGGAAATAAGGAAGATATCGGACACGATGTCCTGCAAACAAACAACTCCCCCAATTTCTTGCAAATGAACCAAAGTGAATTTCTTCTTTCCTCCTGCACTCGTATTTATAGTCATCATCTCAAACGTTTCAACTTTTCCCGCCAGAAACAACGATTAGATGAAGCGTCACAACGTATATGAAAAGTCACAAACCTCAAAATGACGGTGCAAAACCCTTTTGATTAGACCTCTGACATCTGCCACCCTTTCACCTCCCATAACCTATTAAAATTATAGCCTTAACACTATTCATCACACTCAAAGGCTGGACGACTGGTGTACCGCACCTAGGCGGTCTAACAGAAGCCATCCACACTTCTCATCCTTTGCTGCTATCTTCATCGGCAAAGGCTGAGGGACTGGTGTACCGCACCTAGGCGGTCTAACATAAGCCGTCCACACTTCTCATCCTTTGCCGTTATCTTCACCGGTAAAACCCGTCTATATGAATTCCCGTAGAATATGCATACAAATATCATATATCAGATGAATCAATCAAGTAGGCGTAAGCGGCCCAAGCCGCCTACATAAGAAGATAAAACGAGAACCTGTCAACTATTCCAGACTTAAGGTACTACAAGCAAGTTCCTTAGAGCCAACAGTCCCTTAGAGTCCCAGGCCCACTTGCAACCCCAAACGATGGCCCAACCCATGACGTGGTCAAACATAATTAATGATCTATAAATACACATGGACCTCAGCAATTAAAGGTACATATTCATTAATCCCTTAATCATGAGATTTGACTTTTTGAGAATCCTTTGCTGACTTGAGCGTTAGAGTCTATTCCGCAGGTAACCCATCTCGGGTCCAGGCCAGTCCAAGTCGAGATACCAGCAGATAACATGCGCAAGCCGGGAGGAAGCCTACTTGAGAGATTGCGGATTGAGGTAAGGTGATATTTGTGTCTGACATCTCTTATTTGTTCTTTGTAGAAATAATATTAACAATTTGAAACCTGATGGAAGACGACTTAAGAAGAATAAATAAACATAAAATCCTATTGATTATACGAAAGACACGTGGAGATTATATGAAATAGACGTGGAGATAGGAACAAAAGATCCAATGAGATGCATATGAAAAAATAGGGTCACGAGAGTTGTTGTATCATAAATACATTAAGTGGTTTTTTTCTTTTATGAGTTTGATTATTAATTATTTTACAAAAGAGTATTTTTGTCACTGTATTTATATTTTATGTAATAATTTAATGTTTTATATTTATTTTATATTTTAAAATTTTTAAAAACATTATTATATATATTTTTTGATATATTATCATTAATTTTGCTTAGAGATGATGAGTTGACATATGCTAATATAATCATCTACTACTTTTGTATTATTACCCAATCACAAGGTAAAAGGAGAGAAATGAATTTCATCAAATGAAAAACAGTCACATTGAGTCTTATTTTTATAGGAGTTATATACATAGAGAGAAAACTTTGGATAAAATTAAATAGAAGGAAACTATTGAATTATTGTTATAAATTTAGAAACAAAAAATCTTATTTAGTTTAACTATTTTCTTCTTTTGATAGTATAAAATTAATATATAATTTTGAATGGAAAAGTATATATATATATATATATATATATATATATATATTCTCAATTTGTAAATTCTTTTTTTATTCTTATTATTATTTTATTTATTACTATATTTACAAAGAAATTTGATAAATGGTTTAAAATAGGAAGCACCACAATTTCATGTGAAAAAGACAATAAGTAGAAGATGAATTTTAGTGAGTGAAAAAAAAAATGAAGAGAAGAGAGTAAAAAATAAAGTTGTTTAGATGAAAGAAATGTCATGATCATGTTGTTTTTTATGATGTCCACAAAGCATCAAATGGTACAAGACTTTGAAATAAATCTAGATGGATGTTCTTAAGAGGTATTAAGTCTAAATTCTTTGTAAGCCAAGCTAGAACGTTTTAAAAATCGATTTAATCTCAACATAATCGATTAAGAAAAGTTATGTCATGTAATGGATAATTTTAAATAAACGTAATTATTAAAACTGTCATTTAATCAATTAAATTAGTAACGTAATTGACTAGGTTATTTCTGGGGAAAAACTTTATTTTAGCATTTGTATTAATTGATTAGATAACAAGATACTTAATTATCTTAGTGGAGGTTGAAAATTTGAACTTATTATTTTAATTGACTAGGACATTAATATAATTAATTAAAACATCAAGTTGTGGTTTTCTAGAATTTATCTATGAATCGTTTTAATCGATTAAACAATTTATCTAATTGATTAAAACTACCTGTACCACACCTAGTCGGTCCAACCAAATAATAATAATAAACGATCACCATATATATACGTGAAACAAATAAAGTAGCCGTCCTAAGCCGACCTAAGCCTAACTGGCCTAAGCCGCTAAAAGAATAACCACACTAAGCCGACAGAAGAATAATAGCGGCCTAAGCCGTTAAAAGAGTAGCTTCGGAGTCTCTTCTGCAGGTAACCCCTCCCAGGTCCAAACCGATCACACCGAGATACCCATAAGCGATATATATCAACCGGGAAGCAGCCTATTGAGGAGATGGCAGACCAGAGTAAGGTAATACTTGTATCTGACATATCTTGTTTGTTTTTTGTAGGAACAATTGGCTCCCACCGTGGGGCATGAGATAGTACGTTACCACCCGCTTTCTCCGAAAATGGTTTCTACCCGCAATAGAGCAGGAGTTAACAAGCAAGTTGAGGCAAGTCCCTCAGGACCTGCTAACATCACCTCGGATCTGGTCGCCATCCTAGACGGTCAAGCCAAGATGCAACAAGAGCTGGCTGACTTTAAGAAGCGCAGTGCTGATGAGATGGAAGCACTGCGACAGGAGAAGGAAGGAGCTACTTCCATTACCAAACTTAAAGAGAAGGAATCTTCAAGTAGTACGAATTTGAGGACAAATTTCCTCGAAGGAGAGTATGATAGATGACTATATTCTGAATCTTCAAGTGGTATAAATTTGAGGACAAATTTTCTTCAAGAAGGAGGGTGTGATAGATGACTATCTTCTAATTCAATACAATAAGAACTTTAGTAGAGAAATTTTTCATTGAATATGTTGTATTTCACAAGTGTGGTAGTTTTGAGGTGATTGTGTGTAGCATCCCCATTTCTTTGTAATTCTTGAAGAGTTTTTCAAGTTTCTATGTGTCTTTAGAGTCTAAATTATTAAGATGTATTTCTAATCTAATTATTGTTATATTTTAATGAAAATCTAGTTCAGGTTGTTGGATAACTAAATATATAGATTCGCGTAGAATCAAATTATAATATAAAAATTTTGTATGTCTTGTATTTTCTTGTCTTTAATTTTTCCTTTGTGCTTGATTTAGTACTTACATCTCTTGTTTTAGTGATTTATAAAAATTTCAGTAAACTGCTTTTGAAACCTTGAAAAAATTGTTTTTTTTTAAAATCAATCCGCCCATCTTGGTTTGAGTTTAAGCTGTTTTTTGGTTTAACATAATGTTTGGATGTCTTAGAATTGACATATTAATTCATGTATAAAATTAACTAACAATTATACTAATTTAGTCAACATATTGTCCTTAATTTAAATAAGTGTAGGCGTGGAATCGTATGTTTATCGTTCTTCTACAACAATTTCACACATTATATAATACTATATATTAATTGAGATGAGTGGGAAGATTATTTGGATTTTAAGAGAGAAAAGATGAAGGAGCGAGGTGGTCTAAGAAGGAAAAAATTTCATGCAGATGGGAGGGCGAATTTTGGCAAGAGCGAGAATGGAAGCGGGAAGGGCCCAGAGGCCTTCCCCACAAATGAGTCCAGAGGCAGTAGCAGGAAGCATGGCCTCTGCTCTGTTAGCGTTAACCTTGTGCCACACATAAACCACCAAACTCCCCAGGCACATGTCGATGGCGAAATAGGCCCCAACCAGAAAGGGTATCGCCATAACCATGGGCAAGGGCATCCACTGTCCAATCTTCTTTGGGCAGAGGTCTCTCACCATGTTCACCGCCACTGCCAACCCAAAGAACCCGTAGCACATCTGCAGGCAGTGCTGCGGCAGCGCTGAGAAACCCTCCACGCTCAACACCGCCATGTTTCGGTAAATAAGCGCGTAGGGAGCTTTGAACTCCCCATGTGGGTTCCCCACGTCGAAGGCCTTATAGAAGAGAAAGAAGCTCAAGGGAGCTATCACGCACCCCAACGCAGTGCCAATCAACTGTCCTATGAACATGGCCTTCGGAGAACTGCGCGTGTAATACGCCGTTTTGAAATCCTGCATCAGAGTGCATGCCACAGACACCACCGATTTCACCAGACCACAACCTACCATTCCAGCCACCACGCCGTTCTCTCTCCCGCTCATGGCTGCCACCACGAAGAGCGCCACTTTCCCGTAGTTGTAGGCCATGTTCATGTCGGTGAGACCCGTTCCGTAGGCGTTGCAGAAGGCCAGAGACGGGGCCAGAATGTAAGCAACCACCACGTAGAACCACTTTAGCTCAGGAAACATTAATGGGATTACCACTATGGAAACCACCGACAGCACCATGTATCCGCCGGTTCCTATCCACATCGAAATGTTGTCTCTCAAAAATACTTCCTTTTGTTTAAACTCTTCCATGTTATTGTTCCCCTCCTCATCTATGGTCCCTGCACGTTCCAACAATATTGTTGATAAAGCGTTGCAAAGTAGTGTGAGAGAGTGGTAACTTTTGTCTTACCATTTTCACGGTTCTTAATTTTTTGAAGTACGCTGAGGAATGAGGAAACTAGAATCTTGACAAAGTTGTATACGCCATCACCCAGGATGAGAGAAACTGTTAGAAAGACCTTGTAGCCGTACAAGGCCTTCATGTTACTATCTTCTAAATTGGTAGGGAACCATTGCCCCTTACGCAGTTCGATGAGTGGCCATATCAGTCCAAAGGAGAGAACTGCTCCCAGCAGCAGAGACAGATTCACCAGGTGTGGGCAAATCATTCCTGCCCCGACATATGTCATGTTAAAATCGAAATAGAATCTGTAAATTCAAACAAAACTAGATTAGATTAGTAATGCGTGCAACTACAATGCCACGCCACCAATTACTTCCTTAAACTTAAGATCATACGTTTGCTTCCAAGCTCGCAATCCAAAGGTAGGAAACTGTGCGAATCCGCAGCCCTGTGTCCCTGAGAAGAACCACTTGAAAAAACCCCACAAGAAACTTACGGAAAAATATTTCAAGAACCCGCTAACTTGCTTCCTGCAATACAACCAAGCCATCTCAATCATTCTCTATATTTTTGCGTCTGAAGTGATAATCATTAGAACTTTATCATTTTCGCAGGCAGTTTTATAGCTGTTTCTCAAATTTGAAAATTTACTTTTATTCTTGTGACGGGTATCTACATACTCATTCACCCGCGCAAACAAGTATGAGTGGATGATATCTTATGACTACCTCAATCCGAAAAGCTGTTATAACTCCAATTTTAATCGGTAAACAACCGCAAAATAGGAAATTCGGCAAAAACATTTATACTAATTATCAAGAAGTTTCCTACAATAAAATTAAAAATTAAAAAAATTAAAAAATAAAAGAAAAGAAAAGAAAGATGTGTACTTAGCCATTTTGTCCCCCTGTCTATGGAAACCATTAATGAGAACAGCTGTTGCCAAGCCACTGGGAAACGTCAATTTGAGATCAACTATCATAATCTGCTCAAGAAGAAATAGGTGCCAGTCATTATGAGGATTACTAACACTAAGATACTACCTTATTTGGTACGATGATAATTAATTTGAAGTGAGGTAATTTCTGACCATTTGCTTCATATAAAAACAGTGTTTTTCCAATATAGACTGAACTCTGTATAGTGATTGACTTTGTGCACTTTTATTTAACATGACATTGTAGAAGGAAGAAAGACATCCAAGTGTGGTGCACATGTGACAATATAGATAGGATTTGTGTGGTATTAAGAGCACAGTACCTTTCTGAGTGGAATCAAGATAAAGAGGCCAACAAAGCAAACCACAAAGAGGAAGGCAGTCATCCAACCAAATCCAGGATCTTTGACAGTGTTTGGATTGTTACCCTCAGTCCCCACTCCAGTCAACTCATATGTCTTCGTGTTTAATCCCAAAAGATAAGAAGCAAATCCTCCTGCAACACCAATTACACATAAAACATGTGCAAATTTACATGTATGGATGGATCTGATGCTTTGAAAGCATTTAACATGTACCGTGAACGGCAATGCTGTAGCATGAGACAGCACAAGTCTGTATTATGGTGTTTTCTTGGCGGGTGAAGGGTTTGGACACAAAACCAGCCTTGTGGAGCACTTTGTTCCAGCTTCTGATAAACAAGTATGCAAGGAGAGCAGCAGATATATTGAAGTTAGGAACTATTCCAGCTGAGAGATTCAGCTTCATGGCTATTATGCTGTACATGATTCCAATAACCAAGCTCACCACTAATCCTCTCACTGTTATTTGCTCTTTCCACGACTCAATTTTCCCGTTCTCATCCCATTCAGTATCCACCACCTCTTTCTCTTTTTCTATTTCCAGTTTCTTCTCTTCTCCAGGTCTGAGATTGGTTGATGAGGAGATCATCTCACCCACTCTTAATTTTCAGTCTGCACACAAAAAAGACAAAGATATTGTAAGTAGTGGCGCAGATTTATATCAGCGGGGAGAGAGAGATAGCCGCAGTCACTTTCCATGATTAGTTGCATAATATGCCTTCAATCATTCACTTAACTACCACAAATGAACTATGAGCGAAACTATTTGTTTTCTTTAAAAACAAATAGTTTCATTATTTGTTTTCTGTAATTAAATTAACATATTTAAAAATAAGAAAATCCCTCTTTTTAAAATGTTGACTACATTTCATTCACTAAGATATAGAGGTTTCAATTTGGCCCCTAACCCATGGGTCAGCCCTGTCCCACTCTTCATAAAGCTTCCTTTTAGGGGTTCCCAAATGAAAGGACAAAAAAAGTCCCAGCCCCCAAAGCCCCCTTTCTAGTGGGTTAGGACTAGGGCTAAGGTGGGTTAGGCCCCCCAAATAATACTACATTAAGCTAGAGTCAAAGATCAAGTTGAACGATCCGGATGGGTCCGAAGACCTAAACAGGGTCGACGAGCCAAACATGTCCAATCACCCGGACAAGTCCGAAGCCCCAGACGGGCTCGACGACTCGGACGGGCCCTAAGGCCCAAAGACCCAAATTGCCCCAACAAACTGGACGGGTCTGAAGACCTAGACGGGTCTGAAGACCTAGACGTGCCTGATGACACTGAGAGGCCTGACGACTCGGACGGGCCTAACGACCTGGACAAGCATAATGACCTGGACGGGCCCGACAATCCAGAAGACCTTGATGATCTGAACAGGCCCAACGAAATGGATGAGCCCGAAAACCCAAATGGACCCGACGACCCGAACGAGCCCAATGATCCAAACGGACCCGACGACCAGCCCGATCCGGACAGGACCAACGACCCAGACGGGCCCGACGACCTAGACGAGCCTGACAACCGGGACAAGACAAACGACATGGACATGCAAGACTATCCGGACAGGCCCAATGATCCGGACAGGTCGTCGGGCCCGTTAGGTCTGTCTGGGTCATCGGGCCTGTTTGGATCGTTTGGCCCGTTTGGGTCGTCGGGCTTGTCCGGTTCGTTTTCACCGTTTGGATCATCGAGCCCAGCCAGATAGTCGGGCCCGTTCGGATCGTCAGGCATGATCAAGTCATCAGGCCTATTCGGGTCATCGGACCCGTTCGGGTCGTTGGTCATCGAGCCTGTTTGGTCGTCGTGCTTGTCGGGGTCGTCGGGCAGGTCTGGGTCGTTGGGCCTATTCGGGTCATCGTGCTTGTTTGGGTCGTTGGGTCTGCCATAGATAATAATATATTTTAAAAAATAATATATTTTTCATGTTGAAGATGAAAGCCCATGGGTTGGCCCTGACCCACAGGGCTTTTGTAGGGTTTTTGGCCATGTGGGCTTCTTTGATGGGTTTTTTTTTTCAATGTGGGCTTTTTTGGCCCTAACCCACATGGGCCGAGGCCTGTGGGCTGGGTCAAATTGACACCTCTAAAGAGATTGGTTTAGATTTTGGTCTCCTTTCTTAAGTGGAGAATAAATTTAAATGTATGAAACACATTATTTAAGTGGAAATGGCCTTGTACCATACACACCCAGTACATCTCGGCTAGCTAAGTCTAGATGTAATCGACCCTCATTGTGTGGTCTTGCATGATGACGGTTTGACCGACTACATGTTGGTCAACAAGGACTAGCATACGAAAAATATTGACTAAGTTGACTCATCTTAAGACCATGATTAAAACATGATTAGCATATCAATTAACCAAAGAATAATCAAGGTAATTAGTTACATGGATCATGCCCATTTTGGTAAAAAACCAATAAATAAGGGTATAAATAATACAGATTACGAGGTAATTGATTTACATTCATTAAATTATCGCATTTATTATTATCTGACACACTTGGCTAACTTGAGTGTCAAAGTTGTCTTCTGTAGGTGCAACTTCTGTTTGACTAGAAAAGGGCGAGTACCCAAGAGAGGACAAGTACCTAAGCTGAGAGTACAAAGTTGAAGTCAGGAGCACTTGGAGTTAGAGTCTTTTTAGAGTATATTCGACTCTATAAGAACAAATGGGGCCAAAATATATTTTGTAAAGAGAAGTGTTATATGGTGCCTACTAGAAGCAAGGTGGTTGGAGCAAAGGAAGTAGGACCAGGACACTCCTCGACTAACATGACAACTATTCTAGAAGCATAGATGAAAATGTAGCAAGAGTGTGCCGAGTTAAGAAAGAGGAGTGTTGAAGAGATGGATGTAGAGTTGTTAAAGTGGGTCAGAACCAATGAGCCAACATGACCCACCACAGGTTCGGGCTGGATTAGGTTGAAATTTTCTTACAAATTTCAGTACATGTTAATTTTTGACTCGGACCACTAAGAACCTAACTCACCTAGGTTGAACATGTTGTGAGCCAGGTTGGCTCACCAACCCATGCGCAGATATAGGGTTACACAATTTTTTTGTATTTGGATTGGGTTGGGTTGTTTTCTTTTAGCCAACATATTGGGTTGGCAAATGCAAACCTAATATTTTTGTAATTTTGGTTTGTATTTGGGGTTGAACATTATTTTAGATTTGTATATGGATTTTATTGAAGTTTATTTAGATTTTAATCACAATTATAATTTAATTTTGTTAGGACTGAAGGAAAATAATTGTTTTCTTAATTAAGTGAGCTAACCCGTTTAACCTACCAACTCGTGGTGGGTCGTGCTGGGCCGTGCCAGGCTGGGTGGCCCGTTTTGACAGCTCTAGATGGATTGTTTAAAGCAATAGAATTTTAGGCTAATTAGGAGGGTACGAGCTGAGGATAAGGGAAAGGAGAAGGAAACCATCGAACACACAATCTCGGTGCACAAAATCATATCACATCTTTGCACGATCACTGAGAATGAAGGGGAAAATGGTTACAATACCACTCTCAAGATTGGATGAGCAACTAATACCTCCTTGGCAGTAGGGGAACTTGCTAACACGCCTTCGTTGATGGTATCATGGATACCCCACTCCCAAAGTAATGGAAGTCCCGAACACTAGATTTATATGAAGGTAGCATCGATCCCGACGAGCAAGTTGCTGTATATATCACTCAAGTCAGTCTGTACTTGGCTAATGATGTTGTTATATGCAAGAACTTTCCTACGACATAGAAGAGAGTCGCCCTGTAGTGGTTTACTCGTCTACCTATATACTCCGTTGACTGCTTTAACACCTTTACATCATCCTTTACGACGCAGTTCGCCACTAGTGGCAACATCATCTCACTTCCCTAACACTTCTCAATATAAGGTAATAAAAAGGGGAATCTTTGCAAACCTTTATTGACAGGTTCGCCAAAGTGGCATTGAAGATCAAGAACCTGAATCTTGAAGTAATTCTACACTACATGAGCATGACGTTAAGGCCTCACATTGATCACAATTATTGATGAGTTGAGGTAGTGAGCCACTAAGTTTATGTGGCTGAAAGAAATGAGAGAGTACAAGAATAAGATCAAAGCCAAGACTATGTCGCTTGAAAGAAAAAAAAACCGATTGAGATGCTGGTCAGAAATTGGGGGGTGGGGAAGGAGTGTTATATGCCTTTTAATGACCCAAGGTCTCTTGTCCTTGAAGAGGCTCTACAGGCATATCTCTTGACGCCACCCAGAAAAGCTCAAAGACCACCCAATGCCATGAAGAAACACTGTAGGTACCACCTCAATTACGAAAATACAATAGACTAGTGTGCCACCCTTAGAGGCAGCGAGCCACTAAATTTATGTGGTTGGAAGAAATGAGAGAGTAAGAGAATAAGATCAAAGTTGTGACTACGTCACTTGAAAGAAAAGGAGTTGATCGAGATTTTGGTCAGGAAGGGAGGGGGGCAAGGTCCATAAGAGGGATCCCAAGCCTCTACAATACTTGTGTTATACGCCCTTTAATACCCCAAGGTCTCTTATCCTTGAAGAAGCTCTACATGCAAATCTCTTGCCGCCACCCAGAAAAGCCTAGACACCACCCGACACCAACATGAAGAAACATTGCAGGTACCATCGGAATTACGACAATACAATAGACCAATGCACCACCCTTATAGACAAGATTAAGGAGCTCATTCAGGTCGGTCATCTTAAGCGATTCATGAAGTGCAATGACGTGGGAAGCTCACGTGTTGGGTACTAAAGGTGAAACAAATGAAGGGAAAGTCATAGGGACTGAGAAAGGGAGGAGAAAAAGGAAGAGCCAACTCAGTGTGCGTAGAAATGTTCTGATATTATACTTTGGTAAGGGGCACCATGAATACAATATTTGGTGGGTTTGTTGGAAGAGGCTTATCGTCGTCAGCTAGGAAGCGACATCTGAGTTGAGCAATCTTTTATAATTTTTAGTATCTATAACCTTTAGGAAGAAGAGGATACTTCCTATCACCTTCATTGACATTGATTTTCAAGGGGTAGACCTTGACCAAGATGATCCTATGGTCATCACGATGGAGATCGAGAACTTTACTATCAATCAGATCCTGGTGGATCAAGGTAGTGCAGTAAATATACTCTACTGGAAGACATACAAAAATATGTAATTGCCAGAGTAGGCAATGACCCCATATGACGAGCCTATATTCGATTTTTCTGGAGAAATGGTTAATACCAAGGGCTATGTTGACTTGCACACCACCTTTGCAGAAGGGACATTGACAAAGACCATACCTATTGGGTATCTAGTGATAAATGCAAACACCTCATATAATCAACCATCATTCAACCTGCTAGGTGAAATTTTATCCACTCCCCACTAGCCATGAAGTTGTCATCATCATCAAGAGACATCATCACGGTCCATAAGGACCAGAAGATGGCTTGAGAGTGTTACATTGCAAGTCTACGACCGAGTGTACCAATGTCGGGCGACCGAGTGTAACTAGCTCAACCATAGAAGGTTGGAACGATTTGATCCTGTTGGAGAAACCATGATGTTTCTCTTACAAAATGGTCAAGGCCTAAAAAGAGGAGTGACAGTGGATGAAGAAGGAGAGAAGGCTATATGGCAAGTTTTAACTAACAATGCTGATCTATTTGCATGGACGACAACTGACCTTCTAGGGGTTGATTTACGGATAGCCTCCCATAGGCTATCCATATTCAGTAAGGCTAGGTCGGTATCACAAAAGAAAAGGAAGCTAGGAGAGAAAAGAAGGTTGGCTGTTAAGGCCAAGAAGTTACTATAACTTGGCTTCGTTAATGAAACGCGTTACACAACATGGTTGGCCAATGTTGTGTTAGTGAAAAAGGCTAATGGAAAATGGAGGATATGAATAGACTACATAGACCTTAACAAAGCTTGCCCAAAGGATGCCAACCTATTACCTGGCACCGACTGGCTAATGGGTATAGTTGTTGGCCATAATGTATTGAGCTTTCTAGATACCTACTCAAGCTACAATCAAATTCCTATGGCTGAGGGGGATAACCTAAAGACCACCTTCATAATAGAGGAGGGCAATTACTAGTATGAGGTCATGCTCTTTGGCCTCAAGAACGTTGGAGAAACATACGAGAGGCTTTTGGACAATTCACATGGGAATATCAAGTAAAGGATACCCTACCACTCCTGTATTACCATATGGTTCAAACCATGATAGCCAATTTTGTTGAGGTAAATCTTGAATATGTCTCTAAGGGAGACAACGTGAGGGTCACCATCCTATCCAAGCTTACAAGTACAAAAAAGAAGCAATGCTACAAGTTGGTATTGCAATAGGTACTATTGTCCTCTTCCACTAAAATAACAGATGAATGGATGCAAATGGATAAGGACGAAGCAACCTAGATTACACTTTTTTCCATTATCTCGAGACAAGGGACGCCTTAAGGGAGAAGACAAAGGATGGGTAAGGAAATTTGACCGAAAGACACTAAAGGATGATGAGTTATTCAAGAGAGGTTATATTGCTTAAGTGTATTTCCTTAGAATAGGTTGAGTATATAATACGTGAATTACACAAAGGTATTTGTGAGTACCATTCTAGGGAGAGAACAACAGAAACATGAGTGGTGAGAGCTAATTACTTTTGGCCGACTATGGAAGAAGACTACGTTGAATATATTAAAAAGTGAATTCCTTGCTAGAAGAATGACAACATTGTTCACAACAAGCAGGAGGGATTTGAACCATATCTTCTCCTCATGGCCCTTTTCAAAGTGGGGGATGGATATCATTGGAACTTTTGTTCCAAGCAAAGGTCAAGTAAAATTCCTGTTAGTTGACATTGATTACTTCACCAAGTGGATGGTTCACTCTACAGCGTCAGGCGCTACACTAGTAATGTGACACTACTGGTTTTAGGTACTCTAATTCATTTCCTAGAATTCAACCATTCAATTCCCAAACATTCAGAAATCAACATATACATTCATATATTCCAAATTACAACATCACAACACAGACATCTTTCAAATATAAGCACACATTCCTCTCTTTTATAATTCATATATACTTACCTCTTAAATCAATTCCAACACACACTTTATTCCCCTTTCTCATTTTCCCAACCCTTTTCATGCTTACAATTCACATACTCCGCATAAGACACAATCAAAGCTATATACTTATTCTGCATGCCCTCGCAATTCTATTACATTTAAAGTATGATTATCATGTTTCCATACTTTCCCAAAACTCGTCATGATCATGCAACACTCAGTCATAGTGATATCATCAATAGTGGCCTTATTCACACACTCATAACATCATACATTCGAGCTAACATATATAGGTTCATATATTCAACATGTCTTAGCAAGCACTACCAAAAACATACTCATCAATCACACATCTATATATTTATATATATATATTTATATATATATATATATATATATATACATTCACCAATCAAGGCCATACCAGCACTTAGAACACTTAATCATCCATTAGTAATCATATGATTAGGGAATTCAAAAAACCAATCATGAGTGATGTATATCTCTAGCTGCAGACATAAACTTCAAATCTCCACCGTTCAAAGTGAAGAACAACATGTTATGAATCGCCTGTCAAAATTTCACCTAAATCAACGGTTAACAAATCGAGCAACGCAATTTTATGAAAACTGCGCAAACCAGAAAAAATCTGTAGCGCCTAGCGCGCAGAAAATCAAAGCTTGGCGCCTAGCGGTATCAAAGCTGCGCCCGACGGTTCCTACTACACGAAAAGTACAAAAAATAGCATTTTTGTACAGTATTCGCATCGCCTGGCGGAGCCACCCTTGCCGTCAGGTGGTTCATCACAAAAGACCTAGAATTAGGTTAATATTCATGCGTCGCCTGGTGGCACACTCAAAGTTGTGAGTGTGCCACCAGGCGGTTTCTGGGGATTTTCCAGAAATGCGTAAACATAGATATTTATCATATAAAGGCATCACATTCATATAGTATAACACGGATTTTATGACATCACATTCATTGTACAAATTCATATAGTATCACATTCATTGTACATATCATATACACATATAAAGGAACTCCCCTAACCTGGATAATTCTTGCTCACTTGGAAGAATTAGGACTTCTCTTGTGCCACCACTAGTCCAGCCTTGGACTTCTCTCAATGCACTTCATGCTATGCTAAAATCCCCTCTAAAACACCTTCAGACTCTCTCCCCCTCACTGCCAAATTCGTGTGCCCTTTTTGCTCCATCACTTTTTCTCTCTTTCTTCTCCAAAAACCAACTTATTAGACCATTAACTAAGCCTTAATGTTTGTTAATGAGATGAAAATGAAAATGGCTTTGAAGGTGGAGTTAATGGCCATTCAACCATTAGTGGCTGCCTCCCCAACCTCCTAGGCTGCCCATCTTGCAGCTAGGGTTTCTCTCCCCTTTCATATTCTTGCCAAAAGAAAATTTTGCAAAAAGAAAGTTAAATTCATTCTTAGCAAGGTTTGAACCCACAACCATTTAATCATAAGGTAAGTGCACAACCAATTCAACCAATTCATGTTTCGTGATAATTCCTATAATTTTAGGATTACATTATCACTAATCACATCCAAACATAACATTCAAAATAATGCACTTATTAAAATAACACACAATTTAACACACATAGGACTTAAACCCAAGTCCTCTCACAACAACCAAGTACTCTCAATCAGATGAGCTAGTACTTTTCCACGTCATAACAATTCGCATTAAATGCCATAAGGGCTCCTACTACCTGCATTTATTAAATAATTATTTATTTAATTATTTAAATTTCTCGGGTCTTACAGACGCGATCAAATTAATTCTACTTATCTATAACAACTTCAGTATTGTTAAGAAAGTAGCTAACAAAATAGAAAGGGTAAAGTTGTAAGACCCAGGAAAATAATTATAATTCTAAGGGATAATTGGATGCGAGGAATATTAATCAAATTGATATACAAGTTCATAATAAAGGTGGAGAGTAGCATAGTTGGTTAGAACCTTGCCATGAGATTTAGAGGTCATGGGTTTGATTCTTATGTGCACATTAGAATAATTATAATTTTTCTATTATTTTATAATTGCTTAGGATGTGCTCATGTGTGTGCTTGAACGTGAAGTACATTGTTTTAATTGCCACATTTAGGAATATTGTTTTGGTTACTTTCTTGAATGTAATGAATGTGCAAGTACATTGTAATTTTGTGGTGCGTGTGGATTAACAAGAAACACATGATGGTTATATGGTTTGGAGTGTTATTTGAGTCTTGAGGGTTGTGAGTTCAAATCTTGGTTAGAGCATAAAAGGGAAAAAAGTTTTCTTTTTAGTAAATTCATGATACACCTAGGGAGGTGAAAAGTTGAGGCAAGAAATTTGAAAAGTACAACAATATTAAGTTTTTATTTTATTTTTTGTTTTACATAACCTAGTAAGGGAAAGCAAATGGTCATTTTAGCTAAGTTAAAAATTGAAATTTGGGGCTTGGGAGAGAGGAAGAAAAATGTATGTTGGGAGCAAAGAAAAGATGAACTGCAAAAATTAGTGGAGACAACGTTGGACTGAGAGCAAAAGAGGGTAGACCAAGTTAAGGTGATCGCATTTCAAGAATTCCAAGTAAGGGGATCTGCACCTTGTATTCTCGTTATTTCTATTTTATGTGATTAGTGTTTTGTGGAATATGAGACAAGATGGGGGAAAACGTTAATTTTTGTTGTTGTTAGAGAATTTATATTTTTTTTTGGACGAAAATAGGCAGGAATTGGGAAATGCATTTTAGTTGAAGATTACTGTTTTTTTTTATTGTTGTGTGGTGTATTAAAAGGAATGAATTTGCTTATTATAATTATTTGTCAAAATGCTTTGGAAAGGAGTTATCAAAATGAAGAGCAAATTGAAGAGAGGTTGAAATAAATAGGATGTGGAGTGAACATGAAAGGAAAATTTACGTGGGTTAAAGATTGAGTTTTTTGAAAGTATAGTTTAATGTAAAATGGGAAAGTTAGTTTGGTGAATTGAGGTGCAGGGATAATGTACTTGAACATAAGTAGAATGGAATTGGGAAGTGAATTGAAATTTTGGGATTTCATAAGTTAAGATTTGTAATGATAGTTTAGAATATTATATTATCTACAATTTGAAAGTTCATGAGTTTTAGTTGGTGAACTAAATTCTGGTGCAGTTGGGTTTTTGTAGTATATCCTTGGGTTTTGTGGCAACGGGAATAAACTTTAGGTGTATGAAATGTAAATGTTTTCTTTTGTAGTAATATAGACCAAGAGAGGCTACAATGGCAACAATTTTGTAAGTAATTCTATATGCGTTTGATGATTTTAAGTTACAATAATTTTATTCAAATAGATGTATATGGATTGTCATATTTTTTTGGTTCAAAGTGTGATGCTATAGGTATTAAAATAATGAAGAAGAAAATATGGTTATTTGAGGTTAAAGATTTTAAGGGCTTGGCATTTGTAGCTTTGATACAATTATGTAGACACTATTTGGTGTATTTCCAAGTTAGGGGTTCAAATATTCATGAAACTATGATATTTGACGTTATTTTTCATATTCTGGAAGTGTCGGGTGGTCGTTGGGCGAGTGCCTTGGTCGTTGGGCGACTATGTTTTTTTTTCTGATCGTTTGTGATATATGTATGTCATGGTATGATGGATGCTTGTATACTTATGTGATTATGTGAACTACATTACATATGTATAGGATGGCATGATGTGATGAGGTGTGGCATGAATGAGTTTGCATATGTATTGAGGCAGTATGAACTCTATGATAGTTGTAAAGCCATGATGGTTTCTTTACCTAGAGGACTTTGTTGAGTTAGGGTAAAGAGGTTTCATTCCTTTGTAAGTCTTTATCATGAGCTTAGCAAGAGTGCTCCACCCAAGGCTTTATTGAGCGGGTGGAGTTGTTGCTAGTAAGTCTATGGAAAGCAGGTGAATGGACTTTTCCTAGAGGCGTTGGTGCACAGGGAAGGTATATTGGTTAGCTATGAGAGAATGCAATACCGTTAATATACTTGGTGAACTATGCAATTTAAGTATTTGATTATATGAACTATGTTTTCATCTTGATGAATAAAGAGGTTTGGATGAATCTTTTATCAGGTGATGTTTAAGATAAAAACAATTGTGAAAATTCCTATCTTATACGCTGGTATCAAAGGTTGTGCTACATGTTTTAAAAAAAAGATCATATACGTGACATCTCGAAAGGGGTGTTACAAAAGTTACCCAAAGTCGTCTCCCAACCACATGAACTTGATTTCTAATAAATTAGTTCTTATAAAAATTATACAAAAGAGTTAGTCAAATGAAATAAGGAACAAAGAAATAAAATTGGAAAAAGATAAAGTAAGATAGAAACAATGATAAAGAAAAATAGATTGATCCCACTACTTTTTCAAAATAGATCCATAATCGATTATCTAAAGATTATTGCTCAATTAATTATTGTTGTAGATTTACAAATTAATCAATGTGAATTCTCAATTAATTTGTTGGAGTTCTCACTATTAACCAAAGTAAATTCTTAATCAAAAGCAAAAACTTTGTAGATTAGTCATAGTAAATTTAACCAAGGTACATTCTCAATTAAATATTACTATCCTTAATCATGTATATTCTTTTACCTCTAAAATCATGCAAAAAGATAATTAACCAAAGTACATTCTTGATTAATTCTAGTTAAAGTTTTCACCTCTAATCAAAGTACATTCTCAATCATTGGCTAAAACTCATTCAATGACATGAAAGTTTCTAAATTTAATCAAAGTAAATTCTCAATTAAAATTAAAACCCTTGAACTCATATGATTGATATGCATATATATTAAAACATCTCACTAATTAGATATAATATAAAAACCATGACTTTTCACGTGATTCAAAGATAAAAGACAAAGATCAAAATAAATCATAACAAGAATCAAAAGAACAAACATTTATTCATTCTAACCTCAGTATCCACAATGAAATTACAATGGAACCAATCCTTGAAGCTTAGCACTTCATAAACTCAAAATAAAAGAAAAATAGAAGAATGGAGAGAGAAAGAAATTAGGCCACCCTAAGGGTTCCTAAATTTCGAAGTGTCAAATAATTCTTCTACTGGCCTGGGGCTCTTTATATACGTCTTGATTGGGCTTGAATGTTATATTTTTTGTTGCTGAAATCTTTTATCCTTTGATATAATATCTCTCAAATAATTAACAAATTTTCTCAGTTTCTAAAATATTCGGAAGATTTCCTTTGTTGATAATTAATCAAAAATCTTTAATTAATTATCCAACAACTTAATTTCTGTCCAATTTTCAATTTTGCCCCTCTTGTAATTGTCTCCAATTATCTTCTAAATAATCCAGTATCTTCAAGATATATTTGTTTGTTATGGAGATCTAAAAATATTCAAGAAGATCTTGCCATATTTAAAAAGATTTGGTAGTTATTATCTTTTGATATTTTATGATATAATTAAATAAGATAATTATTTAAAAATATCAAATAAAATATCTAAAGATTTATTTTCCCAAATTATCTTTTATCATAAATATTTATGAATTATCAAAGCCTTTCTTCTGGAAAAAGATAGAGAAAACTACAAGGTCCAATTTTTGTTGCAGTTTCCCTCTTCTTTGCTTAGCCAAACTTCTCACTTTTTCAAGCTTTTCTCGCTGTCTTCATGCAATGCTTGGCTTGGATTTTTGTGATTTTGATAATTTCCTACTCTTGGATTTATCTTTAAGGTGTCATGAAGCTTTAAGCAATTTATTTTCACACCTCCATGAGCTCAACTTAGCTGTAGTTGTAATAACACACCTCAAAATATCCAAAGAACATTTATGCAACTAAAAAGCTATTTTTAACATCTTTTTGTATCTCATACTCAATAAACCTAATTATAAGAAATCCCAATTAAATCATTTTTTAAGAACAAAATTCAATTAAAAATCCATAATTAAACATTAAATGAGGGCAAAAATACGCACTCATCACATACCTTGCAATTTATTGTTGGATTTGACTATTAACCCTCTCATGCATTTTCTTTATAAAATCATATTTAACTATCCTTTCTTCGTGAACAAAGTCTAAAGATGTGGGAAGTGGTAGCAAATCCACTAGACTGAGAGGATTGAAGCCATAAACAACCTAAAATGGAGATATGTTAGTAGTCTTATGAACTATTCTATTGTAAGCAAAATCACTATGGGGAAGGTACTAATCTCAAGACTTATAGTTTCCTTTCAAAATTTCCCTTAGCATAGAAAGAGAGAGAGAGAGACCTATTGACAATTTTTGTCTACCCATAAGTTTGGAGATGACAAGAAGTAGAAAAGTTAAGCTTAGTTCCTAGCCTAGACCAAAGAGTTTTTAAAATATGGCTTAGGAACTTAGTATCTTTATCAGATAGTATGGTGCGGGGTATGCTATGAATCTTTACCACTTCTCTAACGATAAACCTAACAATGTTGCTAGCATAATCCGCTTTGAAAACAAAGTCTGCCTTCTAGACAAGGCATCAACCACCACATTACTTTTACCTTTCTTGTATTTTATGACATAAGGAATTTGTTCCAAGATCTCCATCCACTTAGCATGCCTTTTATTCACCTTATGTTGACCCTTCAAGTATTTAAGAGACTCATGGTCACTATGAATGAAAAACTCCTTGGAAACTAGATAATGTTCTCGAGTTTAGAAGGCCCTAAGTAAGGCATACAACTCTTTGTCATAAGTGTGGGTATACGAGCGTAATGGAGTTGGAAATGCTAATGAATACGAACGGGGAGGTTCGTAATGGATTTGGAAACGCTTAATGGATACGAATGGGGAGGTTTGTATTGGATGTAGTCTTATGTGGGTATACAAGCATGGGGGTTTGTATGTTCCTTACTCAAACTTGAGGCTATTATGAGCGGGAGGTTCATAGCAGGTGTTCATGCATGTTAGACTACGAGCGGGGAGGTTCATAGAGTTGGACCACGAGCGAGCATGTTTGTGGAAGCATATGAAATCCCTAAGACCATGGTTGAGTTTGTGCTGAAACTATTATGCATATTTAATAATAGGAGCTCACCCTTTCTATTTGTGTTTGTCTGGTACTGAGGTATTATGCATATTTTCTTCTTTATACGCTCCCCCTTTCTATTTGTGTTTTGCGATGATTGTATGACTTGTCACACGAGAGCATATGATTGACGTTGAGAAAACATCGAGACGGAGTGAGGGCTAGCAATGGGGATTAAGTTTAAGGAACTGATTTTAGTTAATTTGTACTTTCCTTTTGAGTTGGTTGTGGATTTTGGAACTTGTAATAATATTAAGTTATTTAGATGATCGGTCTAAATAACTATATGGCCTTCCTCTTAAGTAATATGATCGGTCCGGTCTTCTCGGCGAACCTTGGCATAAACTACGATAGTTAAGTTAACCTTACTACTAACCTCTACACTTTTTTCTAGTTGTTTGCTCTCCTTATCTCTACTAGTGCTTTATATTTATCAAGGTTTGCCTCAATTCCCTTATGGGTGAGCATAAACCTAAAGAACTTTCCATCGTTAACCTTGAAGCCATACTTATTGGGGTTCAACCTTGTGCTATATGACTTGAGAAAACATCCCGTTTAGATCTTCAACAAGTTGTTTTGTTGAATTTGACTTAGCTTTAATGTTGTTAACATATATTTCTATGGTCTTTCACAAGAAGGATTGAAATATTCTTTCCATAGGTTTCTAGTATGTTGTGCCATTATTTTTTAGGGTGAAAGGCATGCGATTATTTTAATAGTTAGCTTCTTCTATTATAAATCTTGTCTTTTCCTTATCGAGTGGGTGAATCCTGATCTAATTGTACCCAAATAAGGCATTAAAGAAACTCAATATTTTATGGCATGCCTTGTTCAAGTTGGTATAATTCATGCATATTTGCCATATTTTGTTCGCCTTTTTCAGTAGGACAATGTTGGTAAGAAGGGAGTATATCTAGCCTGCTATACAAAACCAAATTTTAGGAACTTCTCCAATTTTGCTTTGGAAGCTTTTGTCGTTTCTTTCCTAGCTTTCTTTTATTCTACGATACTAGTTTGGCCTCCTTATAGACTAAGAGTCGATGACAAACTATTTCGGGGCTTATCCTTTGGATATCGACTATTGTTCAAGCAAACAAATATGAATCCTTTTAAGCACCTCGGTTACCACCTTCTCTCCTTCTTTATCAAGGGGCCCTCTTATTAGTGTCCAATTTACTCATTTTCACACATAATTTTGACATTTATATTGCATAAAATTGAATTATCTTTGGGTAAATCAACCTGTTTTAGCTTAGAATGATGAATATAGTATAGATAGTCAATTTAGAATGAATTTAATGTGTTTTTGTTTTAATTGCAACATCTTACAAAGAAATAAAGACTATGTAGCTGAAGCTTTGAGAATACAGTTGAAGCGTTGAAAGGGAGTTTCAGAGCAAATCAAATAAGACTGCACAACTAAAGCAACAAAGAAATCTAAACAGTTAAAGCTTCTTCATGAATGGCTTAAGCCTAAAGGAAGCCCTCGCAGGAGGGAAACCTTAAGACTAGATCATCAGAGCACGATGCTTAAGCTTAAAGGAATCCATGCACGAAAGCAAACCTCTACCGTTGAAGCGTTCAAGATAAAGCTAAAGCCACACCAATATTTTCTAAAATATAGAGACATATCTTGTTATTTTATTATCTTTTCTAGCCTTTGTCCAGGATTTCTTTCCATATTATATTGTAATATCTTTATAGAAAGTATGAAAAGAAGGGTAACTACTCCAAGTGCTTACTAGGAAGATCAAGATGGATAGATAAACTTCCTTTTGTTGATATTGGGAATAGTTTATTTTGATTCTATATAGTGGTACTATTTTATCAATAATAATATTGTTATTGATTTGGTTTGTGCTTATATGCATGGTTGGATTGAGCAATCATCTTATTTAATTGAGTTGGAAAATTAGTCTTTAATTTGTGGCCAACCAAGTCAACTCCTGTACTTAGATGCTAGGAATAGATCTACTTGCTCTTGCTAAGTTAACAAGTCTTTCACTTTAATGGAGGATTCATGCATTAGTGCTTGAGGAATGAAGGTTGTGCTTGAGATCCTTAAATTCTAAACTCAAGGAATTAATTTGGATCTACATTAGTTAAATTTTAATGACAATACTAATTGTTCTATTATTTCATAAAATTGTGAGAGTGTAGTTGATAAAGACAAGTGAACCCAAATTTCAATAAATATTTATCAATTGATTGCATCAATATTTTATTGTCTTGTTTTACGTCATTATCAACACTCTATTAAAATTGTCTTCGTAAGTAAATCATAAACAAACTTAGACAAATTGAACATTTGAACAAGTTCATGTGGATACGACACTTGTGAGTAGTACAAATGACCTAGTACACTTGCTAGATTAGAACTTGCCAGTCAACACCCTTCGATCTTAGTGTTCTGCCCTTAACTATTGATTTGGAAGAAACAAGTATCTCCCTTTGATTCTATCTGAATGTTATTGTTGACTCAGGGGTCGAGATTGACTATTTTTGTTGCCCCTACTTTCTCTACATTGTGTATCTTTGGTTCATATGATGTTAGTCAAACATGTATAGGCATTACATTCTCTTGTTTTCTTTTAATCCACATGTACCGTGATTACGTCCCTAAAGTTGAAGGAAACTGAATAGCAACATGATCATCCCTAATGAATTTAAAAATTGCCTTTAGAGTAAGATATTATATGAAGTGTTCAGTTCTAGCACAACGTATTTGATATGTATAACTCGTGTATTCCCCCCTCCTCCAAATTTAGTGTACAAATTAATGTATCCTCGAGTACCCACCCTATCTCTTGTGAAGCCTATGATTTGATCATAATTTGGCTAGATCTTTTCTTTTGAGATCTATAACCTCTTGAGAGTCTTCCAGTGAAGGATATCGATAAAGATTCCTATGATGAGTCTACCTTCAAGCTTGGAGTCCATGAGTAACTGATGGAGAACTCCATGGCATCATGTAAGACGTGACAGTTGGGTACAATGATAGTAAAGAGGTTTGGCTATGGTGTATTGTGAATGCTCTCAAGTGAGGTTAGGTCAACACTCAATAAAGGAGGCTAGAGGAAGCCACTAAAGGAGCTCTAGCCTAAGTTGATTCACAAAAGGAGAAAGGCCCGAATTCATCTAAATAGAGTTTCCCTATTATATTCATGAATGAATTTACAAGACCTAGAGCTCTCTATTTATAGGAGTAAAGGAGATTTTGGTTGTCTAGACAAAGATAGGGAAAAATGGTTTAGAATGTTGTAATTGGAGCCAAAAAAAGTTCATGTGCAAGGTGTGACTTGCCACCTAAGAAATTACATGTTCCTTGCTTTGGTGCGCTAATGGAGAAGCTTGCCCACCAAGCTTGGCACAAATTACAGTTAGAACCTTAGGTGATGCATACCATTCCAAGGTCCAACTTTTCTCGGTCCAAAATGGTTTTAAGGCCCAAAACCTTCCAAGGCCCAAATGCATGGCCTAAAGAAATCCCTATACTACTAGGCCCATAATACAAGGCTAAAAATTAGATTCTATCTAATATTTACAAACATAGAGTCCTAGGCTAAGTCTTCACATCCTCCTTAGCCTAGATGAACTTTAACTTGGGTCTAGCATGCTTAGAGGAGGCCAAGTCTTCTTGTATCTTCCTAGTCATAACTCTTGTAGGTCCTTTGGTTAAAGGTATTTCTCATTGGTCGACCAACAACATTATGGCAAAGTTTTCAATCTCAACCATGGTCACCATAAATGTTAATGGTGGCATCCTCCTTCTAGGTTGTGACACCCGACATTTACAAATTCGACCATCCTAAGGTGCATCTTCTGGGTGGAACTTGACACACCTCTCCCAACAAAATGTCATATGATTGTACTGATATCATCTCAGAAGGAGACTTCGCAAGATGGATCTCGTTGTTGTCTTTCCCTCTTTTATTTCGGCCTTCCATATAGTGTTAACCATACCGCCCACAACTACATGTCCCTCCTTCTCATATCCTCGAACAAAATGCCAAAGATGTCCTTCTTGGATCAACTCTTCAATCTTATCTTTCAGTGCATCGCACTCATCGATGGTATGCCAGTAATTGTAGTGATATTTGCTATGTTTAGTACTTTTGACATTTAGTGGTAAGGGAACCTTCCCATGTGTTGGTATAAGATCAGTATTAGTATTCAAGTTCGACTAACATTAAGAGGAGTGTGAGAAAAGCATGGAGGTCTTGGCTCTTTTACTCGTGATCTTGGTTGGGGAGCATGCTCCCAATTAGAGGATTTCTTCTCAGAAGATAAAACTTCAGTTTAAGCTTTGTTTCATAACTCACTCACCTCTCCCAACTGCATAAACGTAGTTGCTCTCTTGAATAACTCATCAAGATTTATTATTGGTTTCTAACACAAACTATTCGCATATGTTTTAAATGTTCAAATGAACTTTCCTAAAATGTTCCATGGACGTTCATAACGATTCTCCCTTCTTCTGCCTATTGTTTACTAAATTGATCGACGTTATAGGCAATATATTTTAAATGTTGCTTATCATTTATAAACAATACATTTTAAAATGTTGCTTATTGTATAGACAAGAATGTTTGAAATGTTACTTAACTTTCAAATAACACTTTTCTAATGTGACCAAAAAATAAATATTAGTTATTATAACATTTTTAGCAAAATATTCAAATTGGTTTAAAATATAAATGTTCATTTAGACCAATACTTTTAAAATTATAATTATGCATTTAGATAATTCTTATATATTTTATCTCATTGATTTATGTCACATTAATTATACACTAATGCATCCAACACTTTTTTTTTAACTTTCATAATTAAATGTTTTCCTACTCATATAACAAAACATACTTAATAATCACAATTTCCAAAATAGATTTTCAAATACAATCTTAATCTTCGTAATGTAATACAAGATATGATTATTTATGCTACATATAAAGTTTTTAAATTTAAAATGTTAATAATCTTAACATGATCTTTTACTATAAATTTCAAATTTTCGTTATACTAATTTATGAAAATTTCATATATAATTATTAATATATTTTAATAATTTATAATAATATTTATTTAAAATATAATTTATGTACTACACCTAGGCGGTTTAGTCCGACTATAGCCATAAAGACCCGTCCACATAGTTGCCAAAGACGCAAATAATCACCATACATATGTCAAGCAAAAGAAAGTAACCGGTCTAAACCGCTATAAGAGCAGCCCATCTAGGTCACTAAAGAACTAGTCGGCATAAGCTGTTATCTTAAAGAAACTAAACAAGAACTTAGCATAGCGTTACCAGCCAAACCCATAAGGCCCGCGATAGTCATGCCAAGTGACCTGGACCAAGGCCCAGGCCCACCTAAGGCCCAAATAGAGGCCCAATCCATGACGTGGCCAGACATAATTAATAACCTATAAATACGCATGTACCCCAACAATAAAGGTAAGTATTCATTACTCACTTAATTACGAGATTTGACTTTCTGAGAGTTTTCAGCTGACTTGAGCGTTAGAGTCTCTTCCGTAGGTAACCCCTCTCGGGTCCAAACCAGTCCACACCGAGATACCCACAAATGACACATAGCAGCCGGAAGGAAGCCTACTAAGGAGATTACAGATTGAGGTAAGGTAATGCTTGTGTCTGACATGTCTTATTTGTTCTCCGTAGGAACAATTTATAATAACATTTATTTAATAAAAGTTACTATAATTTATCAAATTGATTTAGTTAAATGTTACTATTTTTAAATATTACTATTTTTAAATTAGTAAAATATTTAAATTAGTAAACTAGTAAAAAGATAAAGTAAAAATCATATATCATTTTCAATGAGAATAATTTCATGATATATTTATGGTTTTGACCACACATTTTGAAGACAACGTTTTAAAAAATGTGGTATAAATAATTAACATTTTATGAAATGTGGTCTTTGATAAATTTTAAACCACATCTACAAAAAAGTGTGGTCTTTAGTAAATTTTAAACCACATGAATAAAATTGTTGCCTTTTATATGTTTAGGCAACACTTTATTATGTGTTGACAAGTTTAGTGTTGCCCAAGACAAAAAATGGTGTAGTGAGTGTTCAAACTTGACTAGGTAACATACATGTGTAAATGCTCATCCAAGTTGATGCTCCCATCGTAACGGTCGATGGTTAATACTTTAAGATTTGTAGGAAGATTGACTTCCATTACTCTGTTAATGAATAGATGTATATGAGATCATTCTAACCCAACCAACATAAGTTCGATGTTAGGTTGTTAGGTTTCCATTCTTCTTGAGCTTTTGGTCTCGGTCATTGGTGCCATCCACGACCATGATTGTTGGGATCCTCTCTTGTTATTTCTTGGTACCTTGATGCATCCTCAAATTTCTTTTTCATCCACATATTTTCTTCCCTTAGGACTTCATCTCGTCCTCATTCTCTAGTAACAAAGTCATGTCTTTCGTTGTGCGATTGCCCAAACGCCAACCATTTGTTATTTTTCGTAATTAACCATGTCCCTTGTTGACACCACGTGATCTTCTAACATTAAATTGGTCCCACAATGGACACAAAATGTTCGTATATGAGGTTAATATGTCCTTATAAGATCCTTTTTAGTCTCTTAATTCATGATGCGCTTATTGTGATGTCTAAGTGAGGTCTTTTGGTTCTACCAAGATGCGGGGAGTCCCTCCAAAAGACTCTCTGACGCCCAAATCAGTAATTGTCAAATACAGTAACTATAGTAATAAATGTATACTCTTTTACATTGTTAACAATGCTCCTTTTATACCTATCACATGGGCTTTTTCTTGGATGGACCTTCATTAGGTCAAATTTTAGGATACCTAGGTAATGTATCTTCTAGGGTGTTTAATCTTCTGGTTATCTTAATCATGTTCTTATAATCAGAAATAAGATGTACATTCTACTCAAAATGACATTATCTCGATAATATCCTATACAAATTTTTTATTATTGTTAATAAAAATCAAGAACCTACTTAATTTTCTCTACACGAGAATAGATGAAATTTAAATATATTTATATTTTGGTATCCAAAATTTTTTCTGGGTCATTGCCAAAATAGTTTTTTTTATTGAATAGTTATTATTGGGTAATTATATTATATTGTGAATGATGGGTATTTATTTAAAGAAGGAAAATATTATTATTGGGTAGTTATATTTTATTGAATAAAGTTAGAAATAATTTATTGATATCATTTTATGAATATTTTATTATTTTTATGAAATGTAGTTAATAGTACGTATACAAATAATAGATAGCTAAAAAATTATTTACGTATGAACAGAAATTTTCGTACTACTATTTAGTCTCAGTCTCATTTCATTGGTCATTTGACTTATTTACATCTTTATCATATAAATCGACGAGTCTATCTTTATCCTAACAAGTCTATGCTTTCACACGGGCAAAGATTTTGAGCTTCTGACCATAAATATGAGCATATAAACTATTAAATAATGGTCGATAATTCATCCTATTTACAAAAAAAAAAATATGTAGAGGATCAGGTGTGAAATGATAAAATAGATATTAATTGCACTTGTTGGATGGTAGACCTGTCAAATAGCAAGAATTGAGGAAAAAAAGTTAATACTAAAAAAGAAGTTCAATATTAAGATTGTACCTTCATCATTTAAACTGGAAAATAATATTTAAAAAATATTAAAATATTCACATAATGAATATATTATATTTTAAAAAATATAATTACACCATAATAAATACAATAGACCACTTGATAATTGATATAGAAATAATAATTAAAATATAAGATATTTTGTCAATTAATTTTATTTGGTAATCAATTATAATATTTACATATATTATAATTTTGATCCACCTTGATGATCAATTCTTATTCTCTTTTTTACACACTTATAATTTTTTTGTACTTTTATTGATTTGAGAGTCGAAGAATCTTCTGCATAGATCTTCACTCGGTTTTCATTGACGATAAGCCTTTTCTTAGTAGAATGACACTACTTTCCAATAAAAACATTTTGAAATATCCACCGTGGGACGTGGGTAAAATTAATCCAAACTACAAGTCTTATGGTATTAACTATAAGTATAATTGTTGCATCATCCTCAACTACTCTTAATGTGGATCTATCAAATGGGGCCCTTGCAGCTTATATTGAAGTGATTCTTCATAAAGCTGTGTGCATTCCTCTTGCTACCTATTTTAAATTGAGTGGTAAACAAAGTCCTTCAAATGAAGTTCCTTATGCATTTATGGTGCAATTTGACGCGTGCAATGGTATGTACAAGACTAGATATTTGTCTAATGTAAGTAAAAAACATTAACATTTTGTGAAAGATTTTGAGGTATCTTTGTGGTACTAGTGATTTGAGGCTTTGTTTTGGAGGTGATAAATCTACTTTGATGGGTTACTCAAACTCTGATATGGGTGGATACATTGATTCCAAAAAGTCCACTTTAGGCTATTTGATTAAGTTTATGTTGGGGCAACGTGGTTTTAGAAAGGGGGTGAATAGAGCCTGCAGACATTTTAAAATCATTTTTGCGCAGACATAATTTAAGCGAATTAAAAGTATAAGGCAGAAAGGAATGCAAGGATTTATACTAGTTCTCCCAAACGTTGAGGATACTTCCCATCTCCTAAGAAATCTGCTTAAGAAGTTCCACTAATGAAATTCCTTGATTAACATGAGTATCAGCCTCTTCAGGTTGCAATGAGAATCAATCTCTCTAGATATCACGAGTATAAACCTCTCCAAGTTATAAGCATAAACCTTTTCAAGTATCCTTCTCAATCTTCTCCTAAGATCAAGAACTCTCAATTACAATCAACATCAATAATCTCTCACCAGGAGAGTACAACCAAGGTGACATAACAAACTTCACAATTTGAATGTTATTACAATGGTTTTCACTCAACCCAAATATCAATCTACAAAATATGAATTTGACTTTATGCACTTAGAGTATTCTCACTTTGAATCCTTGTATAGATTTTTACAATTTTGCTCATTCTTTATTTCAGCATTCTTTCATCTTCTCTTCTTCATGTTGGTCTTTGATCGAAGTCGTACCTAACCAAATTAAACAATTTAAATGTAGTACTTGGTAATGGACCCAAATTCATCTCCTAAACTACTAATATTATCGTTCAAAGGTTCCAGATTCAAACACAACAAAATAGGGTGGGGGGTTTGGCAGATTCACAACAAAATTCAAATCGTAATTGTAGATAAATAAAATAGTGTTATAAAACAATATTGATTCCTTGATTCAATTGAAATTTCACCAATCACAGATTACGGAATTAATTGTTCTATCCAATTTGCTCTCATGAAATCTGAAACTAATCAACTAAGCGAACATTAACAAGAGTTGAATATACCATTAAGCAAAGCATATTTCAAGCAAATAACACCCACAAATTAAGCAAGCTATGAACAACCCATACCCATTAAGCATGAATACAAGCCAATTTAGGTGCACAAACACGAATTTGAGATTAAGCATACATCAATTTCATGTTTTACCATGAAAATGCAACCTGAAGAAGGGCAAACCAGAACAAAATTCGAAAACGAATAAAAACTATATGGTTTCATTTCAATTTCTTCAAGGAATCAATACAGAGGGTTTAGGTAGACATTGAATTCCACATACAACTCAAACAAAAACAAAATTGCATTATAAGAGTAAGAAAAGAGGGAACAACCGCAATTTCGATTGAATGGGACAAAAACCCTAAGTTGGGTGGTGCTCCAATGGTTACAAAATCACAAAAATGAAGAATTCCCAAGTGGGTGCTCTCATAAAACGTTAAATCATAATGGGAGAGAAGAGAGGTCTCCAAAACCCTCCTAAAACCCTTAAAACATGTTCCCCTCAATTCAACCACTCATTTTAAAAAAAAAAACCACTCAAGACTGCAAAATTACAAAAATGTCACTCTTGGTCCAAAATGATAGCCCAATCGCTTGAATGACGTGGAAATGACATGAAAATGATGTGGAAGCTCTCTTCATCTTAAGATTAATGTACAAGCTCCAAAATTACTTCACAAACTACAAAATAATTAGAAACGAAAATTAGACCAATTAATGCCAAATTAATCAAAATTCGGAATAATGGCCCAATAAAACCCAATGGACGAAAATGCACTAAAGATAAACAATTAAGCACTAAACATCTATAAAGATGAGCACAAAAAGGCAATGGAATGGGGATAGTAATGACTCATCAGTCTTTGTATTTAAAATCAAGTTGTGCCAATTGACCATTGAAGCATATTCAATTGAGTATATTATGCAAATCTTCAATATCTTCTTAATTCTTCATTCGAAAGTTCTTAGTAAATCAGTCAAGTGTATTGATTCCTATGAATTATCGATTCTTTCCTTTTTAGCATTCAAAAATTTGAATTTTAATCTTCATTGTATCGTTATTCAATCATATGGATATTCTCTTGTTGTCTTTGATCTACATAGTTTTTTCCTTGCTCGTGATTGGTTGATAATCATATCATAATATTCTCAATGTTCAATTAAAGAGGTTTTCCTTTATATTTCTATTTAATCAATCTTGATATTCTTAAGATATATCTTCAATTAGATCCTTAATCATAATATCTTCAATTTATGTTGAGCCTTTGAATACTTACTTCTCAATCTTCTTAATTGGATACTATGATATTCTTTTCATTGATTTGATCATCAATTTCAATGTTAAGATTTATTTGATCATATCAGATTTCATCTTGGTATCATCTTGTGATTTGTTTAACCTTTTTGCGCCATATGATTATCTGATCTTGACTCGTCTAATAGTTAGTGTCATCCAATATCGTCTAATAGTCTAAGCCTTATTTATCAAGCCTTATTTGTAGATAGTCAAAGTGTTATCCATTTTGGTAAGAATCCAACTTTTCATTCTAAAGCCACACATATTGATGTGAGGTATCATTAGATTTGTGATTGCTTAAATCCTAATTTGTTAGAGTTAGATAAAGTGCACATAGATGATGATGTTGATATGTGACTAAGGCATTACCAAGACAAAAGTTTGAAGTTTCTTGTGAGATTGTCTAATTGGCAGTCACCTCCACATAGTTGTGAGGGGGGAGATATTTTGGGTTGGTGATCAAGGTTGTACCTGACCAAATTAAAGAGTGTAAATGCAATACTTAGGAGTTAACCCAAGGTCTTCAAAAAGTGACCATTGTTTTCAATCAAAGCCTTCCAGATACAACAAAAAGGGAGGGGGGAGGGTTTGGTTTGGCATATTCAAATTCCAACAAAAAATTAAGAACACGTAATTGTAAAAATTTAATCAAAATTTTTTTAAAACGTATTGATTCCTTGATTCCAATGAAAACCCACCAATCACAGATTACGAAAATAATTATTCTATCCATTTTACTCTCATGAAACTCGAAATTAACCAATTAAGCAAAGATTAACACAAGTTCATTATGCAATTAAGCAGAGCACATATCATTCAACTTCTCACACACAGATTAAGAACTGTGACAGAACCCAAACTCATTAAGCATATAAGGGGCTGTAAAAGTGTAGAAAATGTAAAACCATGATTAAACATCACTGAATTTCGTGTTCATTCAAATAAGCATGGATTGAACAAGATGAAGAGCAAACTAGAACAAAAATGCACTACAAAACAACAACCCCATGGTCTCATTTCAGTTCTTCAAGGAATCAATACAATTGTGGATTCTTGAATGAGTCTCCAATGGAGGCTCTAAAAAATGTGCCAAAATAGAATGGGGGTAAACGACTATGCAAAAAACCTAAAATCCTACTAAACTTGTGGTCACATCACCACAGATCCACATATTTACAAAAATGTTGGCCCAATGACGTGGACAAGCAAAATGACATGGCATAGACGTGGCAATGATGTGGGAATGATGTGACAACTCTCTCTTCATCTTAATATTAGTGTACAAGCTCCAAAATTGCTTCACAAAAATACCTAAAAAAATTAGAAACGAAAATAGACCAATTAATGTCAAATTAATCAAAATTCATAGTAATGGCCCAATGTAGCCCAATAGATGAAAATGCACTAACAATAGACAATTAAGCACTAAACAACCATCAAGATGGGCACAAAAAGGCAATGGAATAAGGGAAAATAGTGACTCATCAATTGAGCTCCTTACTATGTGTCTAAAAATTTCAACCTAATCAAGTCTACTTGTCTCACTTAACCTATGTCGAGAACGGTTTTCTTGAATGTCCTATTTTTGGCACGTTTGGAGGAGATAAAAGTGAGAAAATTTGTCATCATATTCATTGAGCTCCCTCACTAAAGTTACGATTTCTGCTACCTTAGCCGTTGGATCAAGATGAAACTTTGACAGAAGGTTTACAACATATAGTTCTTCATTTTAACCATTGGGATCTCCAATTGAATGTTTGTGGTTAGAGAAATCAGTCTCATACTATTGCTCAGTTTTAGATTTCTATTTCTTTGTTCTTCATATTTTAGAGGATTATTGTTTTGATGTTTTGGCTAGTTATAGGCACTTGTTTGTGCTTTTTGATTTGACTCTCTTATAACCGTATTTGATCTTGGTAAAGCTTGATTGACTGACTTGTACTAGTGTAGTTCTCACATTGAAAGGGTTTTCCCACGTTAAAAATATAAGTGTTCTCTTTTGTGATTATTGTTGTCATTTTTATTCTTATTGATCCTCACAAATTCTTGCAAGTTTGGAAGAATTATTTTGTTGCATACTTTGTTATTTTTGGTTTTTGTTTTCTATTCCCCATATTGTTTGTATAAAAAGCATACTAATAAAGCATACTTAACATTAATTTGATTATTTAAATATAAAAACTAACGACTAATAAAATACAAACTACTAACATTTGATGATAAAAAAATATAACAACTTTTTTTCTCAATTATCAATTTAATGAATAATCAATTTATCATATAAATAAATAATTATTGAAGAACTTATCATAAATATGTTTAGTAAGGGATTTCATAGACTCTAAAATGACACAACCCTTAGTTTGTTATGATTTTGTATTTCTAAGACACACCATTAAAGACTTGACATTTGGAGAGAACACATCCTTTCAAGCAAAATGAATTAATGTTTCTTCATTTAAAGTTGTTTTGACTTCCTTTTTTAGCACTTTGTATTACTAGAAAACACATTACGGAGTTGATGTCTTTGTTTCCTCTCCCTTTGTTTGTGTTTTCTCTTGTCACCCCTCTCTTTCTTCTAACAACTAAGTACACAATCTTTTCTATAATGCCTTTTTCTTGTAATTTTTATTATTCCTCTCATGTTTGGGCCTCCTTTGTAGAAAGAGAAGTTGTTAACATTACAAAGAAATGATCCTTTGAGAGTGGTTGTCATTCCTTGTTCGTTGAAGAGAGTTTTATGGAGATTTTAGCTTCTCCTCCTCCCTCTACTAACTTAGTTGTTATAGAGGTACTTTCAATTATCGAGGTTATTAAACCCACCCTCACCCATTCCCTACTGACCTCATAACCCATATTTACGGTGAGCAGAAAGCAAACATTTATGATTTTACTTTTGTGATTAAATTCATAAAAATCATATATAGTGTGTTATCTATATATGGTTTGAACATTGGAAAACCGTGTTGACTAAGTAAAATGGAAATAATAATAATAATAAATAAATAGTGAGAAAAAATATACATACATATTAATTAAAAAATGTTAATAAAAACATCCTTAATGAAAATTATTATTATATATATATATATATATTAATAATGTTTTTTCTTATTATATTTGTTTAAGACATTTTACTCCATACCTAGTTATTTATTTAAAGTTCTTGCTTGAATTTTATTTTACTTTTCATTATATATAAAGAGTTGTGTTTTGGCGATCAATTATATCTTTTGTCTTAGTGTTAAACACTCAATCCAACAAATTTAAAGCCTTCATTCATTTAAAATTTGACTAATCTTATGGTTAAACGGACTAATAAGAAAGAAAAGCATCAAAGGACAAACAATGGGTTGAAATTCTACTCTAAAGAGTTTCACAACTTCTTTAAAGGTTAAGGTATTATTAGATATTGTATTATTCATCATACACTATAACAAAATGGGATACCTAAAAGGATAAACATGAAATTTTTAGAAAAAAAAGGTGTATAACCTTTGATAATAGTTACCACTTAAACAAAGGGTGATTCTAACTACAAACATAACAATGTAAAGAGCTCAAATGCTAGTTTGAAACATCAATCGACACGTAAAAAAAGTTTAACGCAGTTGCATTAGAAGGACCATATGTATTTATTTTTAAAGTTTGGGGACTAAATTGTATCAGAGTCTATATTAGGGATGAATTCCAATTTTTCTTTAAAGTTTATGTACTAAAAACATATTTAACCTTAAATCATCTAATTAGACTAAAAGTGATACTCATGGGTAGTGTAACATCCCGGTAGCATATTACTTAAAATAAAAAGAATTAAACAATTATGACATGAAAACCTCATTTATTATCAATCCATTTCTCAAAACGTGGGAAATTTTTAAAAAAAGCTTTAAATTTAATATCCACTATGAATAAACAAAATACTTATAATTCTCTATTATTACAATTTGAAAGTCCAAAATATTAATTTAATTACATGAAAATTAAATAAAAGTATTTATAAAATCCCCTCGTACTCTGCTCCCTCACTTCCCCCTCTAAGCATCTCCTGGCTCACTTGAAACATCATCTACTTCCGAATAACAAGTTACCCGATCATCGCCACACACAAACAAATAAGGTGAGCTATGCACATAGATATAAATAAATATGAAATACACCCACCCAATAAGTCAAAAAATATTTATTATTCAACAAAACACCCACCCTCATAATCATTATGAGTTCATGCATGCAATCTAAATCTTGGCACTTCATCTGGAAAAACATCCGCATATTCAGTGGCCACCGGTATGGATCAGATTATCTTTGAAGCACTTTTCTTATCTAGCTTGGCCACCACCATAAAACATGTGGCCCCTCCTTGTAGTTCCTTCAATACTTGCTGAGTTGAGATCAACTCTAACCCTGCATGTTCTGGGAATACCAAATTGCGCCGTCAACAATCGATCATGATGTGATTGTTAGACAGCCAATCCATTCCAGTATAACGTCCAATCCCTCTAGAGGCAAGCACACCAGGTTCACTTTGAATCTGCGACTTGCCACTTCAATCACACACGCAACACAAACTGAACTAGTAACCACCTGATTCGAAGATGGAGTTGAAACCAACAACTCACAGTCCAAGTCACATTTCTCTAAGCTTATCTTCGCCACACATCCGTTGCTCTAGAGTCAAATAATACAAGTACATTATGCCCCCCAAGTAAACAAGATTGCATGATGAGATTACCTGACTGTGTAACTTCTGTAGAGGTCATAGCAAAGACCCTTCCAGCAACTTTAGGTCTCTCTGATCTAGGAGGTGATGGTTTCTTCGTCGCACTGGTCTTCTTTTCTGGGCATTGGTTAGAAAAATGCCCAACCTCATCACATATGAAGCAACAAGGACTGATCCCTTGTCCACTGGTTTGACTCTTCAACTTAGGACAATTCCTCTTCAAGTGCGCTCCCCCACATTGGAAGCATTTAAAGTCTCCAGAGGTGGTAGGAAGACGGCTGTAAGGCTTCTTCATCTGTCTAGCCTCTGCGACATTCCCCTGATGTCGAACAACGGGACCAGGACCCTTCTCCAGGTGCTCAACACTCTTGGCCTGTTCCACCAAGATTGGGAATCTTCTTTCTGTCAAAGGCGTTACCACCTTCTTTAGCTCATGTTTGTGTCCTCGCTCAAACTTTAGAGACCTCCATTCATCCCTTTTTGCAGTGCATGGAATTCAGCCTCCTTGTCCTACCTAGTCGTATTTGAGAAATATTTTTTAGGAAACGAGTCCTGAAGCTGGTCTAGTCCACCTGTTCTTCTCGGGTTTGCATCTATTGTTGCATTCCCGCCCACCAATACTCGGCGTCATCATTCAGTAGATAGGTGGCAAAAAGGAGCTTCTTCTCATTCGCGTAGTTCATCACATTGAATATCTTCTCACATTTGCGGAACCATGCATCTGCTTCATCAGGAGAGGCTTTGCCAGTGAACTTTACTGGCTTGTGTCGTAGGAAATCCTCCATAGTTGGCACCCTGACCGACGCAATCACTGCTCTGGGCTGCGCTGCTACAGGTGGCTGCATCGCATCCACCATCCAGTGAATAGCCTCCACGATGTCATCATCACCATTTCCATTCCTTCTCCTCCTGTTAGCAGCCATAGCCTGAATACGCCACATTTCAACTGTTAAGAATCAGTCACTTAGTTAAACAAAGCCATTCATACCTTTACAACATTTAACTCAAACACAAAAAATAATCAATCGATAATCTCACTCGCCAAAAGCCCCAGAATATTTAAAATATTTTCAAAAATTTTTCTCTGATACCAACTGTAACATCCCGATACGATATTACTTAAAATAAAAAGAATTAAACAATTATGACATGAAAACCTCATTTATTATCAATCCATTTCCCGAAACGTGGAAAATTTTTAAAACCTTTAAATTTAATATCCACTATAAATAAACAAAATACTTATAATTCTCTATTACAATTTGAAAGTCCAAAATAGTAATTTAATTACATGAAAATTAAATAAAAGTATTTATAAAATCCCCTCGTACTCTGCTCCCTCACTCTGCCTCTATGCAACTCTTGGCTCACCTGAAACATCATCTGCTCCCGGATAACAAGTTACCCGATCATCGCCACACACAAGCAGATATGGTGAGTTATGCACACAGATATAAATAAATATGAAATACACCCACCCGATAAGTCAAAAAATATTTATTATTCCACAAAACACCCACCCTCATAATCATTATGAGTTCACCGCTATATCTCGCTGAGGCGAGACCTTCTCGTCTTATCGAGACCCTCGTTCGCTCAAACACACAGTCCCTCGCCTGGATGAGGATTCAATGTAACATGCACAAGTCTCATCGTGACCTCGCTTCGGCTAGCCATTCTCGCCTAAGCAGGAGAGCATGTTGCTCAACCCTAACAATGGTCGCCAAGCGAAAAGCTCAAACCAGAACCAAGATCGATAATCTGCAACTTTCGCTTAGGCGAGAGTAACTCGCTTGGGCGAAAATAGTAGAGTTTCGTCTCTAATCTCGCAAGCAAACAATCCAATGAATACCAAAACACATCACCACCATTACAAAACAGTCTATATCAACAAGCACATCACATGAACCTGTTTTAATTCCATTTGAATCGCCAAAACATGAGGTTTAACCATAGGCAACCAATACAGTACCAAAACCCTCATTCTAGTCGCATAAAGCATAAAAGACTTTACAGCAACATCAATTTACCTCAACTTCTCAATCTCATAACATATAACACGGATTTCATATCATACAAGAATCAATGGAGAAGAGAAAACCCAAAAGCACAACTCTATAATTTAATTCACACACATAAAGACAGCTTCCCCTAACCTGAAATCCTTGATTAAAATTTGGGAAGAGAAGAGTGTCCCTTTTTTCTCACTAGTGCTTTGCCTCAGACTTTCTCCCACTTCAGCCTCTTGCATACCCGAAACTCACCTCTCACTCTCTAATTTCGTTCTCTTTTCAAAAGCCAATTAACAGCACTGCTAAAACCCTTCTTTTCCCCCAAAATTGCCTTTTATATGTGTCTTAATTAGGGGTTTAAGTGCTAAAACGAAAATAGGCTTTATGGTGGTTTTAATTTCTATTCAAGGATGATCATTACACAATGGTTTTCAGCCCCTATTGGCTACCCCTTCTGCTAGGTTTTCTTTGCCCTTTCACATTCAAGCTTGGCTACCCCTTCTGCTAGGTTTTCTCTGCCCTTTCACATTCAAGCCAAAGCTGCTTATTATAAAATAAAATAATTCATGTCTATCAAGGTTTGAACCCGTGACTCTCCTAATGTTAAATCAATTCATCACCATTCAAACAAATCATCTTTGATGATAATTATTATAATCTCTTGATTATACTATCACTAAACAGGCTCAAATATACTATTAAAAATAATAATAAATCAAATAACACACAATTGGAATACATAAAACTCGAACCCAAGTCCTCTCACACAATCAAGTACTCTCAACCACTTGAGCTTGTACTTTTCCACGCCATACCAATTAACATTTAATGCTATCAAAGTTCCCACCACCCACAGTTATTAATCAATTAATTATTTAAATTAATTAATTTCCACGGGGCTTACAGGTAGCGTTTACATTCACCCTTAGAGTATGAAAATGAGATCATCCAAACATATCAAACTAGCGGTAATTTAAAGGGTTGTTAGGGTGAGTAAACCTTTGTGGGACATGGGCATATCTTAAAGTCTAACAATTCAACTATGGTTATCCATGAGGAATTATAGTCCCTTCTTAAGACTTGTAGGATGTAGGTGGGTCTATAAGAAGAAGATTGGAAACTCTACCTTTGATGTTGAAGTTGTCACGTATAAGGCTTACTTTGTGGCCAAAAGGTATAGTCAGAAAAAAGGAGTGGACTATAAAGGGATCTTTATACCTATACTCCAACACACATGTCCGTTAGAGTTTTGCTTGTGCTTATGGGCACTCATAGATATGGAGCTAGAGTGGCTTGGCGTGTGACACCCTCCTCTACGAAAAAGTTAAGGTAGATATTCTAATATCTTAAGTTGAAAATTTCAAAGAACCAAGGAAAGAAAATTAGACTACGAAGGTTGTTGTATCATTTGAAGTAATATCTAAGGCAATGACTTAAGAGATTCAATGAGTCCATTCTCTCTCATAGGTATAACAAAAGTCTTTATGATGCTTAAGTGTACCATAAGAAGGTATAAGATGGTTCCCATGTTTATGTTCTATTTGTATGTAGAACATATGGTTATAGCATTCATGTATAACATGGAGATTTAAAAGCTAAAGTCACTATTAGGTAGTGAATTTAAGATGAAAGACTTAATAGCTACTGTAAAATTGTTGGCATGAAGATCAAGTGGGATCGTGATTAGAAGATGTTCTTTCAATAAGGGTACATACAAAAGGTCTTAAACCATTATGAAATGAGTGGTGCCAAGGTAGTCATTAATTTTTTGACATCATCCATTTATCTATTTGTAACCAATACTACTATTGCAAGATCCTTAAATGAATGCATGACTCATGTTCCTCGTGCTAGTGTGTTGGAGAGTGTGTTATATGTGGTGATGTATTCTAGATTAGAAAATTTCCAAGCAATCATTGAGGGTACACTTGATGTGTGCTTTGTCTACAAGGGTGACACAAGTGCACCATTGTTTGACAATAATGTTTTTTATTGTTGAAGTAGAATGCATGGCTCTTGTAAAGCCATAAAAAGGAGAGGATTTGGACGAAACGCTTGGCGAGTAATATGAGATTTTGAGAAGGTAAGGCTATTAGATTTTGTTATAGCCTCAATGTAATTTTCTAGCTGAAAGTTCAAGTTCATCATGAATAAACAAAGTATATTGATGTCAGGTATCACTTTCTTCACATACAAAAAATCACTTAAGTGCAATAAATTGATATAAAAGACAATCCAACATACATGCTTATTATACATATATTGCTCAAACCGATCAATTAAATCAGCACTTCCAGATCGCTTGATTATCATAAGTGCTTCTTGATCACTCAATCATGACCACACAAGACACATAGAAACACTAGAATCAATGCAGCAATATTTGGACCCGAAGCCTACAACTTTCAACACCATCGTAAACTCTAATTAACAAAAAAATGAAGCAAATAACTAAATAGTTAGGCAAGATTGGGATCATAATCCAAGGTTAGAACAAGGATAAGGTGGGTTAATAAAAATTGAGCAAGGTACTACCCCAAAGGTAGGTAAAAGAAAAAAGAAACACTATAAATAGAGCAACCTAGGTCAATCTAGAGGTAGATAAAAGAACATATTCTTGAACACCACCTAACTTAAGCTCCAGAAGACCAAATGGACCTATTGATGGCATACTCCCTAGCCATGGCCAAAAACTTTCGAGAAGAGTTGGATTCATCTATGCAAGGTGAAGCAAAGCTATATCTTTTAGGCCATTTTGAAGTATCTCTAGTAGATTAGGAATATTTTAGACCTTTTATTAAGGGTCATGTAGTGTATAATTTTGTTTAGGCCTTGTATGAAGGGCCCAATAGTATAGGGTCTTGAACAATCTTGCTTAAGTTGTAGGGCAATGTTTGTGCCTAGCTTAAGCTAATCTTAGGTGATTAATTTTGTAACTCTAGCTTGGTGGAAAGACATGGGGGTCACATGACAAGCTCTTAGTGGAGAGTTTTCTTTCAAAGGTAGTGACTGTTAGCACAAGCAACCTTGGTGCAAGGATTTAATAAAGCAAAGTGCATGAGATCATAAGTGGTTGATGAAGAATTGATGAAGATGCATTGATGATCAAGTTTCTTGTTTGCTAAATAGGGAAATGAAGTGAAGATCATGAAGTTTATATGTTGTATTATACTTGTAGACTATATGACATAGGTTAGATGTCCTTTTACTCTTGGTGTGCTCGTTTCAATATGTTAAAAAGGTTTTTAACAAGTTAAAAGGCTTACTGCATATAGTTTTGGTATGAATGTATTCAATCAGATAAATTATTATTCAATTGATTGATTTCACATAAGTAAAGTGAAATCAACAAATTGTACAGACAAATCAACCTGTTGAATTCAATTATGATCAAGCTATATAAGCTGATTTTCAGGGAGATGAGACACGATTTTTGAGTTTTTGAGCGCGAAAAACAATCATACACTTTTGGAAAACTCTCTCTTTGAATTAAACAGTTGCAGTAGTAGATTAAAGATCTTGGTTGATCTTAGAGTCATTTTGGCTTGGTTGAAGCTTGAAGAATGTGTGTTTGGTTGGCTAGGGAAAGGGTCCATAAGGTTTTGTTGTTTTTCTGCCTTTGTAGCGTTCCTGGTGTGATTCCAAGTTTATAAGTGGGAGTCTTAAAATGTTGGGGATAAGATTTTTGTGAGATTCAAAAATCTTTGTATTTGCATTATTCGAAAAAGTAATCTTGGTGTGATTTTGTAATATTTTTTATAATAGTGGAAAACTAGGCTCAAGTTATCCTGGTAAACTAGATGTAGCTCTATAATTGAGTGAACTAGTATAAAAACAAGTGTATGATCTTCTTTCTTTTATCTCGTCCATCTTTAAAATCTTAAGAAAACCAAGCAAATCAATCTTTGTTAAGTGTGCATGAGTTTTTACGTTGCCTGGTAGTGTAATCAAGTTATATATATTGATTGGAACATATATTGATTAAGAAAGCGTGTCACTTGAGTGAGTTTTGTGCATTTTTCATTTCTGCATAATTTCCCAAAATTTTATCCGATTGTTTTCATATTTTAATCTCTTGATTCATAATGTATGAACAAATTAACCTGCTATTTTTTATTTTAATCAGTTGAAAGTGTGTTATCTTGAGACTTTTGTTTTCTGATTACGTGGTCAATCTGATTCAAAGAAAAGGGTTCTTAAGCTGTTAAAAAGTGTTTTAAAGCCAATTCACCCTCCCTTCTTGGCCAAACCAACCATTTCATTACTTACAATGGCCATGTGTCACTTTCCTAGTGGAGAACTTTTTCTAAAGTGGCTTTCCACATAGCATGCAAGGAGTGGAGATTCTTTCTAAAAGTTAATGCCACATGTCATGCTCTTCTTCAACAAGATGTGATTTTTAGGGTTTGGTGCAAGGTAGCATTTTAAGGATTTTGGTCTACTTTGGAGACACCTTACTTTATAAATAGAGGTCTCACCCCCATGTATTTTCACACACGAATTGAGTAATGTTATGTTGCCAAAATTGTGCCATACTACTTATTTAGGTCATCAAAAGGCTAGAGCATTCCATGTGAGCTCTTCTAGCCACCCTCCTCTTGAATTGGCCCAACCTCTCTTGAGAATAACTAAACACCATCTCACCACCCCAAATACCATAAAACTGAGATACCCACCACCCTTTTTGATGAAGGATTGACCCCAACCAAGGATGAAGGCACATGCTTAAGAAGACTAAGCATGTTTAGAAAGGATGTTCACTAATCCTTCATCCCTTTCATTTGTGTTTGTTATTTTTGATTCCCTAAGTTGACTTAGTTGAATCAACTTTAGTTGACTTGTTGACCTTTGACTAGGTTTGACTTGTTGACTATAGTTGACTTTACTTAAGCCAACATGCTAATCTATGTTTATTTGCTTTGTAGGTTAATTAGGAGTAAGAAAGCAATGGTAGGTGGCGCATGGTGATTGGGGAACATTAATTATGTGGATGAGAGAGTAAAGCAAAGGCATAAAGCATAAAGTAAAAGGCATAAAACAAGTGTACCTATGTACCTTTGGTCTCCTTTGTTTTTAGCACACTTTGCCCACTTTTTGGAGACATATGAGACACATTCTTTGTCTCCTTTTGTGCTAGAACGAAATTAGCCTTGCACACACCATAGTTGGCTCTTTTGTCTCTCATTTTTGTAACCTTATTTGACCTAGTTTCTA
>Ga0214543_1000769_pt1 | contig 57449 bp, 30 predicted proteins | sample CNSS2metaG_FD_160094 | JGI IMG/M metagenome (GOLD analysis project Ga0214543, IMG submission 160094) | Root nodule microbial communities from cowpea collected in UCLA plant growth center, Los Angeles, California, USA - CNSS2 | ecosystem: Host-associated > Plants > Roots > Nodule | place: USA...
TTGGAGCATATGATCTATATGCTCCAGCTTGAGGGGGAGTGTTGAAATGTAATGTTCTTTTATTATCATGTATGGGATCCCTTCTTTAGGGTTAGGGTTAGGACTGATGACTCTTTGTATTCTGCCTCTTTTTTTCTTATATAAACAATGGTAAAACGGTAACAGTGATAGTTTTTCACTGTTTCATTTTCTCTAAACTTCTTCAAGTATTTAAAAATTATATATCATAACTTATATAGTTATGTTATTCTATATTTATGAATTAAGTTTATAAGATACTTTTAATCAAACAAATCTGTTTATTGGCTCATGATTTATGAGTTGAGTTTGTCAAACATATTTTTAACTTTCGTTTCTATTAAAAAAATATTAAAAAGAATGCAAAAGTGTACAATTTTTTTACAATAACAAAAACATTATATATATTTTTTACAATTTTGTCTTCTTTATTTTTTATTTCTAATTTAAAATAAAAAATAATCATTACATGTGTGTATTCCGATCATTCTTCCTTTTTTGTCATACATAATTCAGTGCTCATAAGACTCCTAACAATTATATAATTCAAAAATCTTGAACTAACTAAAAAGTTAATCTACAATAGGAGGATATTTCTAAATGAATTTAGATAACTTGGCATAACATTTTCCTAACCTTGTCATGTTCCTATACACATAATCTGTAGGTTCTTCTGGTTCGGCAAAGCATGGTCCTATTCACATTAATTGCAAGAGTAGCACTAATATCATTGCAGATATTTTCCTAACAATTTGATGCAACTATAACAACCTTCGACACTATTGAAATGAAATTCTATTTTATCTCCAAGCACTTAAAAGAAGCTAAGATGTTTTATGTTTTTGGGCAGGTACATAAAATAAATGAACAGAGAAGCAAGCATGAGCTGCAAAAGGGGGTAATTGATTGAAATCAAACAACTCATATTTGAAAACACATGAAAATAACTGATTTTATCTTGATCACTTATTTTTTCATTAGCTATATCTTTGAAATATTTTTCTAAAGAGCAATGAAAGCATTGTGGCACTATAAACATATGCAGCATTTCAGCATTTAAAGAAATGTAACATATAAAGGTGCAGGTGCTCCGATATATAAATCCATCAAGCCGCACCACTCTAACGGTGAATGAATTAAAAAATATTTTCACTTTCAACTGTGTTTAGTATAACATTTGAAATCTCAGATTATGTTTCAATTCGAATGCAGATCATATCTGCAACGTTAAACTAACTATAATGCAGATCAGAATCAGTTTCTGAAGTGTACATGCAAAGTTTCATTTATGATTCTCACTTTCTCACTTTCTCTCTGTATCAGTCCTTTTCACTCTCTTTGAATATGTTGGCCACTGGACCTATTTTTGACCAGTCCGTGACTTAAATCCCATCAGTACCTTCACCTAAATGGTTTAATATTTTACTTTGACTTGTGAAGCTTCCACTCCAGCCTCAACATGACAGAAAATAACCACCAAGAACGGTCAACCAAATATCCATATATAAGTATCACCCTACTCCACATTAATCTCTTGGGCTAAAATTCCGAGACTTTATTTTATGGAAACTCTATAAGAAAGACTATTTTCCTCACATCACCTCATGTACTGTCATCTTCACGTATCCAACAACGATGGGTTATGTGTCTATTCTCATCTTTATCGAAAGCAATCTGCACTTCATATAAGGTAAACCCACAAAACGATAATCATTGCCTTAAGATAGAACTTTGAGAAATTAAAACATGTTCCACCACGAGGTTCCATAGTTTGTACCATTCCTGGTACGTGTCTCTATTCACTCCAAGCATTAGCATATACTTTGTAAGACCATTTATGAAGAAAAGTCTCTACCAATGGATAGCATTATGGCTGGAGGTAAGTGAGAAGGACCCTAGTTCTACATGAGACAGTAAAAGTAAACTGCATAGCATTATGCCTCTTTTTTTATGATGTTTTCACTTATATAATGGAAGAGGAATTTAACTTTACCAATGTCTTTTAATTTTTGCTCACTAAATTATGTAGTCAATAAACTTTACTCTAGGAGTCTGGTCCTATTTCTGACATGTCAAAAAAGTTACACAATGTTTGGTTGCAGGAAACCAGATCAAGATAGGAATCTTTTTATACTTTATTACAGTTAAGTTTAGGAGAAAGAGAAAAGGTAAAATTTGTGATTAAAAAAGTATAATGATTAAAATACTATTATGTTTTGAATCTTAAAATCTTATTACTGAAAGATTTTCCTATTGTTATTTACATTTCCTCTGTATTTAAATAAGCTGTGAGAAATTGATTATTATCTTTGTAAGTCACTCATATATGTACACTTGGCAGAATGGGCCAGATGAATGTGAATTAAATTCATTGGAATCATGTGCTCTTAATCTTTGGCATAAAGTGGTAAGTATACTATTAGTTCCCCTCCATAGTTAACAAGAACACAGAGAAACCAGACCTCTATGGCGCTAACTGATAATGATTTCTATAATTCTAATGGGTCTGAGATATCTACAATAATATTGTAATGCAGGACATACAATATGAATTGATCATCTGCTTAGAGTTTTTTGCAATCGGGGGAACATTAACACATGGAAGGAATACTATTTAGACCCCTTGGGTTTGCCTAACGAACTTTTTTCTAAACTGTTTTAACATGGAAAATGAGACACAGGTTTTTTTCTTTACTATGTTTGGAAACTGTTTTCTGAATTGCCAAAGACACTGTTTGATTAAGTAATTAGTGGTGATGGTTAACCATGATATCTCTTAATCATGACTACAATGGAATGCAAAAAATATTAATGTTGTATTCCACTATGTATAAAGATGATACCTACAAGAAAAACAATTTATTGGAAGGAAAAGAAAGGAGCAGCAACATTATTCCACAACTTAACATATATCAACAAACCATACAGAAAATAAATTAGTTAGGAAGAGGCAATGAACAAAGCATACCGCCTGGAGAGAGGTAGGTGGAAGAAAATGAATGACACTATGTTGACAATATCAGGCATGACAAGCTGATAAAGTATCAATGAATACCAACTCACAACTTCTTTGTAATCCCCTCTGCATTGTGTCTTGTCACAGCATGCCCAACCTAACAAACAATGAGTAATCATTTTCATCAAATCACTTATGTAGATAACGAAAATGAAAAAAATAGTCACATCAAATTGTAAACCTAGCAAAAGCAAACAAAACCAAACCCACAAAACAAGATGATAGTGAAGATGAGAAATGAAGGTAGAAAAGGTGTTGGAGACAATAGGACCCATGCTACTACCATTACCTAATCTGGTCGGGTATCTAATGCAACTCCAAAATAGTTCAAAATTCATCTGTTCATCTCAGTTAACAGAGAAAGTGACCGAGAGAGACACAACTTGATAATAACGAACAAGTAAAGACATTACAAAAATTCTCTTACCGGATGTAAAGGGTGATCGGAGAGTTGCTGTTTTGGATTCGAAACAAACCTTCTAGGATTTCAGAAATGGAGATTTTCAACCTGCAAAGAATAAACGATCACATGATCAAACGTCAACCGCAGATGTAAAAGAACGAACATAAAACAATGTAGAAGAAAAATACTTCCAGCCCCGATTTCTCACTCGTCAGTAACAAGAACTCCGATTCAAGGGATAGCGGACGCCCAAAGTGAATGAGAGATAGTAGGACTCCGATGTGAGTATGTGAGTGAGAGAGAGTACGATACCAAGGTGAGAAGAAGGACGTGAACAAACAGACCAACTACCAATTCTGGAAAGGAAGATGACCAACAAAGTTCGTCAAAACCTGATACAACAAATAGAAACGAAATCAGTTTTTCATAATTATATATTTTTTATATTTTTTATTTAAAATCTGTATTTAAATTTCTTATGAAATATATTTTCTTATCTAGTTTGTTATTACATAAAAAATGAAAAAGATAAAAGACCAGTTTGTTATTATATAAAAAATTCCGTACATAATAAAATTTAACGTGGAAATATATCTCTATATAAAATTTGTATGTAAAATACTACTATTCTCATCGGGCAAGAAATTATTTTTAAGACTATTTAATTTATTTTTTATAATAATTTAATATAAATTAATTAATTAAAAATACACATTAAATAACAATAATAGATATAATTCAACAGAGTAATTTAACGTATTCACGTTTGAGATATTAATTTCAACATAAGAGTTATATAATTTAAAATAAAATATTACTTTTAATTTTATATTTTAGTTTATCAATGATATTAATATTTAATTATTTATTATATTAAAAATATTATGTTGTTGTAGTATTGTTATTATTAAGTATTATTATCTATTATAATATATTATTATATTGCTAAGAACGGATAAATATTTTAAACTTTTTGTTTTGTTAGAATTTGTTATGAACTTAAATGCAAACTATGAAAGCTTAAAAAAGTTGTTCGGATGTACAGGAAAAATTCCATAAAAATATTTTTTTTACGAATTTTGTGTTGTAATTTTAAATTCGAACTTGGTTAGTATATATTTTAAATTTTAAATTTTTTTGTTGATAATATGAATCTTAACATTAAAAAGAAATTGACATAAAATTTATTAGTTATTTTTTTTATCTTCAAAAGTTTAAAGAATTTGTAATTTTCTTTTTTTATATGTTATCGAAATTATTTTTTAAATTATTATTAAAATTTGACATAAATATATTATAATTTTAAATGGAATATTATTTCTTATATTTTATTTAGTTTATTAATGACATCATAACTCAATTATTTTTTTTACAACATATATTGGATATGGTTTTATTATGTTATTAAATGTTATTATGTATTATAGTATATTATTTTATTTTTGAGTTTCTATGTTTCGTTCCCATATCAAATGAAATTCTTTTAAAATATTAAAAATATGTGTTAAAGTTAGTTAGGACATTAAAAATGTCCATTAAAAAGTTTTATTTTATAATTTTTTTTATTTGAATTTAAAAGCTAATCTTGTTACAAATCTTTTAATGTTGTAATTTTAAATTCAAACTTTTGTTATCATATATTTTACATTTTAAATTTTTCGTTGACAATATGAATCTCTAATCAAAAAAATTGAATTGAAATGATTATTTATTTTTTTATCTCCAAAAGTTTAAAAATTTTATAATTTTCACTTTTTAATAATATATTTATGTCTATATTATTGAAATTATTAATTAAATTTGACATAACTGGATTAGAATTCTTTTATACCATAAATTTTATTATAAGTTACACAAATAAACCATTAAATCTTGAACTAGGGTGCTGGCTTGAAAAAAAAAGTCAAATTAGATAGACAAATAAGTTTGAATAAATAAATAAGTAGGGAGCTGCGTATTACTTTTTATATAATTTTATAAAATTTACTATCAATCTTTTTTATCATCCAATATGATAAACTTCTTATCTACCACAAATATGATTATAAAGTTACACAAATCAACCATTATTACTTGCAATAGGTGGCTACCTTAGAAAAAAGGTTAAATCAGATATGCAATCTAAGTGGGAAACTGCATATTACTTTTTTGTACAATTTTTTAAACTTACTAATCAATCTTTTGTTTTTTGTTTGTTACCGTATGTGATTTACTTCTTATGTACCACAAATTTTATTACAAGTCACAAAAATCAAACCCTTATTGCTTGCATCGAAGGAATGATTTGAGAAAAAAAAGGTTAAACCAGATAGGCAAATAAGTATGACACAAAAAGTAAATAAGTGGAGAGTTGTATATTACTTATTGTATAATTTTTTTAAATTTACTGATCAATCTTTTTTTGTCTTCCAGTAGGATTTACATATTATGGATTACAAATTTAATTATAAGTTACAGAAATCAACCCTTATTACTTTCACTAGTGGCTGTCTTGAAAAAAAAGGTCAAATTAGATCTGCAATATAAGAGACGAACAATGAACAAATAAGTGAGGAACTTCACAGTACTTTTTGTACAATTTTTTTAAACTTACTAATTAATTTTTTGTTTGTTATCCAATTGGATATACTTATTATGTACCACGAATTTGATTATAAGTCACAAAAATCAACCTTATCGCTTGCATTGAATGACTGACTTAAAAAAAATACGTCAAACCAAATAGGCAAAGAAGTGAGCCAAAATGAATAAATAAGTGAGGAGTTGTGTATTACTATTCGTACAATTTTTTAGAATTTACTAATCAATCTTTTTTTTTATCATCCAAAGTGATGTACTTCTTATGTACTACAAATTTGATTATAAAATTACAAAAATCAACCCTTATTGCTTGCACTGGTGGCTGACTTGAAAAAAAAAGGTCAAATCAAATCTGCAATCTAAGTGAGAAACAATGAACAAATGAGTAAAGAACTGCATATTATTTTTTGTGCAATTTTTTAAAACTTACCAATCAATCTTTGTTTGTTATCTTATGGGATGTACTTCTTATGTACCACGCATTTGATTACAGGTCACAAAATTAACCCTTACTGCTTGCATTGAATGACTGACTTGACAAAAATAGACCAAACCATATACACATATAAGTGGGGCATAACAAACAAACAAGTGAGGAGGAGCGTATTACTTTTCGTATAATTTTTTGAAATTTACTAATCAATTTTTTTTTAAATCAAATGGAATGAAGTTCTTATGTACCACAATTTAAGTATAAGTCACAAAAATCAACCCTTATTTCTTGCATTGAATGACTAACTTGGAAAAAAATTAGACCAAACCAGATAGGCCAATAAGTGATGCACAATAAGTAAAGAAGTAAGGATCTGCTTATTACTTTTCGTACAATTTTATAAAATTTACTAATAAATCTTTTTTTGTCATCCAATGAGATGTACTTCTTATGTACCACGAATTTGGTTAGAACTTACACAAATTAACCCCCTTATTACTTGCATTGGGTGATTGACTTGAAAAAAAAAAAGGTCAAATCAAATCTGCAAAATTGGTGGGGAACAATGAACAATTGAGTGTGGGGAATTGTAGATTAATTGTTGTACAATATTTTTAAACTTCCTAATCAATCTTTTGTTTGTTATCTAATGGAATATACTTCTTGTGTACCACAAATTTGATTACAAGTCACAGAAATCAATCCTTATTGCTTGCATTGAATGAATGACAAAAAAGGCCAAACTATATATGGAAATAAGTGGGCCACAAATTTGAACTTACTAATTAACCTTTTGTTTTTGTTAAGAATTTAATTACAAATTACAAAAATTAACCTTTATTGCTTGCATTAAGTGGCTGACTTGAAAAAAAAAAACATACCAAACCAGATCTGCAAATAAGTGGGGCACAATGAAGTAAAAAGTTGAGAGCTGCATATTACTTTTTGTACATTTTTCTAAAACTTACCAATCAATATTTTTTGGTCACTCAATGGGTACTTCTTATGTACCACAATTTTGATTCCAAGTCACATGAATCATCCATTATTCTTTGCATTGGATGACTAGCTTGGGAAAAGAATAGGTCAAACCAGATTTGCAACATAAGTAGGGCACAATGAACAAATAAATGGAGAATTGTATATTATTTTTTGTACAATTTTTAAAACTTACCCATCAATCTTTGTTTTTTCATCCAATGAATTTGTTTTGTCATCTAATGTACTTCTTATGTACTATAAATTTGATTACAAGTCCCACAACATTTATTGCTTGTATTGAGTAACTGACTTGAAAAAAAATTGACCAAACCAAAACTACAACATAAGTGGAGCACAATGAACAAATCAGTTGAGAGTTGCATATTACTTGTACAATTTTTTTAAAATTTACTAAGCAATATTTTTGGTCACCCAATGAGAGGTATTTCTTATGTACCACAAAGTTCCCTTATTTTTTTGCTTTAGGTAACTAACTTGAAAAAACAAGGTCAAACTAGTATATAAGTGGAGCACTAGGTGGAGAGCTGCGAATTACTTTTTGTACAATTATTTAAAATATACTAATCAATATTTTTTTGTCATCTAATGAGATGTACTTATGTACCAACCTTTATTGCTTTATTGCTTGCATTAGGTGATTGATTTGAAAAAGAATTGGCCAAAACCGATCTTTAACATAAGTGAGGTAGAATGAACAAATAAGTGGAGAGTTGAGTGATAAAACATTTTAATCAAAATTTTTTACATCCAATAAATTGTACTTTTTATGTATCACAACAAAAAGTGATCTTTTAGATAGATGTTTAGGATCATCAATTTCCATTTCTCTAATGACAATATACCTTTTACAACAAGTGTTTGTCATTAACATAGACTTTAAACTCCAACTTACCTAAAAAATTATTTACAATGACAAATTACATCTCCAACAATGTACATGACTATGTTTGAATATATAAATCATAATCTTGATGCACGGATTCCCTCTACTTGTTATCTTCATGGAGGAACTAATCACATATATTTTGTCTGATTTATTGTAGATCTTCTTGCACAAAGAAAAAATGAGTAAGTCATACCACGGCTACCTACCTGGAAAATTCACAACCATATACACATTCAATAACAACCTCAATGGCGTACATTCTCATACCTTGGAAACAATTTCAACTGCATCCTATTCACAAAACCAATTTCAATTATTTTTCAAACAACAAACAAACAAAAATAATTCAACTAGTAACACCAACCAACCACCATTGGATCCAATCAAAACTGACCAACAAAATAAATTAGAAAATATGAGATTCCTTCAAACCACCATCAAATAGTTTCCAAATCATTGAAAATCAAAACGTAAAAGCTCATATATCTCTTCAGCCGATGAACATTATCAAAACCCAAACCACACAACAAAAACTGAAAGAGAGAGGGAGAAACAGGACCTCGTCAGCGATAGCAGCGACAGGAAAACAGTCCTTGTCAAGGCAGCAGCAGCGAGAGGACGCAAGCTCCGACGTTGGAGGACGTGCAGCGAGCTCAAGTGGAGTAGTTTCTTGGGCAAGATCTAAGGCCCGGTCCAACGAGAGTCCCACTCACCACGCGGAGCGAAGTGAAACAGGTGGCACAGTCAAGTTTATACTGTTGCCATTGAACCCCTTTCCTTGCACGACCGCGGAAGTCATTATTTACTATGTCAATCGCAGAAGACGACGTCGATCCGCTAGGGCTAGGTCTTCTATTCCGCTTCTGCGTTTCTTTATGTATGGAGGTAAAAGATAACGGTACAAAAATCAAAGAGCTGGAGAATGACAGAAGAAAGTTCATAGGGAAAGAGATGATAAAGAGGAATGGAAGAAAAAGAACAGGAGAAAGAGAAAAATAACAAAGAATAAAATGGAACTACGCGCCCTCCCAATCCCAAATTCCATCTTGCACAGACAACAATAAAAAAAATTATAAATTAATTTTCATAAATCCACCTGGTGTCAAAATAACATTTCCTTAGAGAAAAAACATTCATCACAGTGAAAGGCCGTACCAAATGATTCACACTAGCAAACCAACTTCTATCACAGAACACTCAAACACTGTCAATAAAAAAAAAAGAAAAATTACAAAACAAAAGGAAAATTAAAATTTTCAATTTAAACAATTCTGTATTGGACTCTTTAGGATAATTTCTAGTTATTTATAAAAATATTACTGTATACTTTTTTTATCCTTTTTTTTCTATGGTAAACTAATTCTGCGCTGGTGATTAAAACAAGTAAAGTAGTGTTGGGAAGTATGAAAGATTATGTTTTCAAATTGAACTTACTGATTATTTCGCAATCTAAAAGATAAACCATTTACTTTTGCCAAATAGTTTTATATACTTGGTTTAGGGAATTCACGCACCAGGAAGAAGGGTGCGGATCTTATAATTGAGAGTCTGGTCCTTCCGAAATTCTTATATATATATATATATATATATATATATATATATATATATATATATATATATATATATAAGAATTTATCCCTTAAAAATTTGTATACAGTTAAAAAATATTTTGATACCCTGAAAATTTTTGAGCACGGATGAAGGAAGAAAAAGGCAAGAGAGATGAAAAGACCTGGTCAAGGCAGAGACGGTGGAGACGACACTTGTCTTCGCTTTCTCAAACGAACGTCAAAAACCAATGGTTGGTTGAGTTGAGCCACAAAAAACAAGTCCTACCTACTTTCTCTCTAACCTTTGCCATCTGCCACCTCCATCACTGCATGCCCCATGCACGCACCTACAATTTCCCTTCATCAATCCAAACCTCTTTAAATCACAAAATTAATTCAAAAAGGTTTCACTGAGATTGGTGTCCAACAATTAAAAACATGAGTCAGGAACAGCCAAAGAGGGAGGATCATCAAGAAGAGGCTATCACATACGGAGATGTCTTCAACGTTCAAGGAGATCTCAAAACCAAACCGATTGCATCGGTTGACGCCGCCACCATGCAAAAGGTGGAGAGTCACCTGCTTGGTAAGAACCCCAAGGGTGGCGTCGCCGCGGCGATGCAATCCGCGGCCATGAAAAATGAGAGAGATGGGGTGGTGGGGCTCAACGATATAAATAACATCGCCGCTGGCGATGGTGTTAGTGTGAAGGAGACTGATTCTCCGGGGAGGCAAGTGATATCGGAGTCCGTTGGTGAACAGGTTCTTCTTATATGTGTATATATGTATACGTACATATTATACACACACGCCAAGAAACTTTTAATTATTCTGGTTTGTTTATTTATGTTTTTAGGATCGGTGTTTTCTCTTTAATTCTTATTTTTGATTAATTTGTTCCGTAGGTTGCTCAGAAATCAGTAGAGGAAAAGGAGAAGAGAGTTAATAAATTGGTTGAGGTATTAACTAAATCTTTCATTTTTGTTTTTAAAGAATTTTTTCCATCCACCGAGAATGAAGACATAAATTATATTCATTTTTTTTAACTTTCTCTTCTATTTTACATGCATGAATTGAAATATAAACTACGTTTGACATTCAGTGGCAAATAAAATGTTAATAATTGATATGAAATGCATGAATTGCTTACAGATGGTGGAGCAATTTAGCAAAAAGGCGCCACTGACGTCCTCTCTTGTTCAAGAGATGGGCATTGGGGGCGGTGGGATCACCATAGGTGAAGCACTGGAAGCGACGGTTCTCACGGCGGGAAAGAAGCCGGTGGAGTGGAGCGATGCGGCGGCGATTCAAGCTGCGGAAGTGAGAGCCACCGGGCGCACCAACATCGTCCCCGGAGGCGTTGCTGCGGCGGCGCAATCGGCCGCAACCCTAAATGCTCGGATTACAAAGGAAGAGGACAAGACGAAACTCGCAGATATTCTGGCGGTACCTGCACTAATTAAATCACTTGTGTTGTGTGTGTCTCTGGCCATTTAAGAAAAAGAAGGACGCATAGATAACAGTTATTTTGTTGCAGGATGCGACTTCGAAGTTACCGTCAGATAGAGCAGCGACTCGGAGAGATGCTGAAGGTGTGACTGGTGCAGAAATGAGAAATGATCCCAACCTCACTACTCATCCTGGGGGTGTGTCAGCAGCCGTGGCTGCTGCTGCTAGGCTTAACCAAATCACTAACTAGTTACTTCATCTCACATACCATATATGTATATTATCGCCATTGCGCATTTTGTAAGTGATTCATTTTTCTTTCTTTCCTTCATGGAGAACGAAACAACCAAAATTCTGTCCTCTGACAAAATGTTAAGAGCTCGCCCAATTTTTATTTTTTTTAATCTAACCGTGATAGTTTTCTTCAAAGCAATGCGTTTATATTTTATTTCTGCCTTCATTTGTTTGAAATATGTAACTTTATGAAATCCTAATTTACAAAATAAATAAGATTGCTTTTTTTTATTTAATATGACGTTTTTGTATATTTAGACAAAATTTCACTTGATTTGAGTTAATTATAATGAAAGTACGAGCAACGACTTATCATTAGGAATTAGGATGTGATTGGAATGCTGGTAAAAATGTATTTTTAAGTAAAAATAAATGTATTGATCGATAAAACAAGCTTTGGTTAACGATTAAGCTGCATAAAAAAAAATGTAAAACTTTTCATACGATTTTGTTTTTAAATTTAGAATAAATCTTTTTCTTTTTGTAAAGATAAAGTGATAGTTTTGCTATATCTATGAAATTGTTAAACGGGGTATGTTTCCATTATACACGGATTTAGGTAAACCTAATTAATAGCTCGTACATGTATTTCAATTGACAGGGTTTAACATAAAAAAAGAAGCTAAGTTTGTATAGTTTATCACTATCTAATGTTGAATAAATATGCATGTTAAAAGTGTATTATTATTTACTCACGTTAACAATTTATTACTTTTTATGCATGTTAACTACTATTAAGGTAGATGTAATGCCAACTTATAGTTTCACTCGATTTAACTGAAAAAGATTGACATGCTGATCCATCGTTCCTATAAATTCAATAAATCCTACTCCTTAAACACATCAATCAAAATTAAGTCAATGCTATAGTGATAAATTATCCTTATAGAAAACATTTCATATACCAGTGAGAGCATAAGTTGCGAATTTGAAATAAAAGTGATAAAAGTGGGAGGGCATTCCTATTGGAGATGCCCTTAGTCTTTTATGAAACCCCAACTCTTTCTGCCTTTTTCTCTTCTCACCAGTGGCTTCAATTCTTTACAGCAATCTATCAATTTTTTACCAAAGCCTTCTCTTTATTAACAAAGATGGTATACTCGTTTAAAGACACTAGCATCAAGAGTACAACAATTTTCTCAACAAAAGCATTTAGGAATACGATGGAATTCAGACTATTTCTTCTCGGAAGACATGCTCGATCCGAGAATTCCGTCATATAATATCCGTTTGTTTCTCAGTCACAATAAATGAGATATTATACATATCATTGAACATTTAAAGGTGCAAAAAAGATTTGCATGAACAAACAAAAAATTAAGGCCTGGGCCCGAGTTTAAAAAATTGGGCACAACATCAGACACATTTCGCTGTGATTTTGTACAACAAAATTGGCGAGTCAAGGGGCACATAGATCCTCTCACTAGGACAATTTTCACAGTTTCTTCCCCCTCCTTTGTTGTTCCTTCCTTTACAATATCTGATTGTATAAACCACACAATTCTCTCAGCTGCTCCATTGATTTCCCAGATTTATAACTCTCCCAGTTTGAGGAGGTCAAGGGCACGACGCTTATAGAGCCGAAAGAGTATGGTTGACAATAATTTATGACAGGCAAAAGAAAAGACCGTGAAAACCTCCTATAGGTGGTTCTAGTCTAGTCTACAGAAAGAAAAAAATATACAATCCTAGCCGAGGGTAAAAGGAGAAAAGCTTGGTATTTTCATAAGCTTAATTTTCAATGTAAAACTTATGAAATGGGCTTATCTGGAAGTATTCTTTTCACTCGGTGAGCTGAGCTTTTCCAGAGACAATTCCTTGGTTACTAACTGAAGCAGTACTTGCACTAGCTCCCGTATTCTTAATTCTCTGTCCATCATCAAAAGAAAAAATTTAGACATAGAAGAAGTAACAGATGAAAAAAATGAAAGAGAAACTGTTTTCTCACTTCTTTACCAGAAATGAAGGTCGTTTAGCAATAAATGCTTGATAGGTTTTAAAAAGAAGATATTTTGGACACGTAAGCCAAACTATGCTTTCTACCATTGTGAAGTGGCCTAGCCTCTTTTGAACTAGCTAGTACTCTTTGGAGGTCGTTTTGAGATTGTTCGACCACTTTAGAAGATCTTTTTAGTATTCAGTATCGATCTTTCGTAAAAGGCATGGATAGGATAAAAGAAAGAGAACTATGCAACTTTTATTTATATTGTGTAAGAAGTCTGTTTAAGCGGTTCCTGGAAGACACGCTTGTATCTGCACCTCCTTATGAGTTAAAGCTATAATGACTTCTGGGGTTTTATTTATCTGTTTGTCAAAGTGTGTCTAGCACTTTTTTAGTGGATATATTTTCTTCTAGCATGGTGATTGGTATTTTGTGCTGCTGGAGAATATCTTATCCAACTTAATATTAGTAAATATTTTTTCCTTATTTTTTTCCCCCCAAAGATGAGAGAAAAGTAGAATTGGAGGATAAGAAAAAAAATCATCAAAGAATTTTATGAAATTCCATTTCCAATAACAAACCAACCCACATAGATCCACAAGCAAAAAGATTCCACAAATTTGCACGCTAAATATAAAGCATCGTAACTCAAGTTTATAGTTACTTTACCTTGATGTAACAAGCTCACAAAAGGAAGGTAACAACACAAACAAATGGGGTCGGTTGTTGTGCTTCTCCTTGTCCTCTGCTAGGCCAGTTCTCAACAAGGGGTGTATAGGGAGAACAGATGCTGCATCTGGATGAATTACAACATGTGCCAGTTCTCGGAGAACATAAATAATTTCTTCAAGTCTTGCTTTTGGTAATGGACAGTCACCTGCAGGGAAAAGAAAATATTTAAGTAGGCAAAAAGTGGTAGATGAAATGAAAATTCCATAGGATGTTGATTATCTTTCATAACAAAAGCACACCTAAGACATTTTCATCTGTCAGAAACCTGCCCAAGATGTATTCACATCTGGTCATGAGCATCGTAATTGAGATTTTGCTGACTTCGGATCTTGTCATATTCCAATTGACTTCATTAGAATAACTAACAAAACAGTATATCAATTGGTCAGCATATGAAGATAATATATTTAGTAAAAACTAAAATGCAAAGAGAAGGAAAAATAAGGAGTTGAGATCAAAGAAATTTTAGGAATCAAATAGTGCCTTTATTCAGGTCTCTATTACAATGATACAGCAGGAGTTAGTAATCAGGCACCCAAATAATTCAGAATACTTTTCTTCTGATGAGACTATAAATCATGAATTCATTAGAAAAGAATGTCCAGAGAAGGCAGGCAACTGTATACAAAAATGCATGATGAAGGTAGATTACTAGAAGCATCCATGACAAGTACACCATCTCACATAAAGACATAAATGACATCAAGTCTAAGATGATTTACACTCAGAATTTGGACATTATTTACAGAAAAAAAATCTAATACGAATTAAACAAGCTTTCAAAGGATAGCACCTGCTCAAAGAAAACAACTTTTGTAAACAAGTCAAAGAAAATCTGCTGCAGTGAGGAGGCATAAGCTCTACAGTCTCAACAGGTAATGAGCATGTGCGTGATGCACATCGGTCCAATGTGGAGACCAGTCGCAGCAGAATCTAAAAACATGCACGTTGTTAGAACATATGAAAAGCAACCAATAGTATATAATTTATCTAGAATATCTTAGAGTGTCTAAGTTTATCTCTTTTGATTAGTTTCCCTATTTCATATTTCACAATTTATTTCTTATTTAATTAGGATTAAGAGCCTACTATTAGTATAAATATTCAAAATCTCTTCTCATTCCCCTTCCATGATGAATAAAAGGAAAAAGTTAAATGTTCAACTGTACTTAATCTGGAGTGCAAGAAAAGCTGAAAACAAGTCCAATTGGGTGACTTTTGCAGAAAAATAAGCACACAACTTTAGTTCAGGGAAAAAATTATCAATAATCCGAATTAATTATTACTCAAAGAAGTCATGCATAAGAAGCGATGAGCAGTCGTTAAAGAGCTAGCTCTAATAAGCAAAATGTAAGAACTCTAAATATGTGGAAGATAATCCTTAACTTAGAAGCTGATTTTATATTGTTTGAATTAGGTCAATAGTCAAATTCTAAAATTGCATCTACTAGAGTAAATAGATTGGAAAACAAAAGTGTTTTTCGGTCCATCTACTCAAAGTATCAAAGTCTATCCTAAGAATTGTTGATGAATTTATAAATGTATAAAAATATCTTAGGTCGTTATTAGACCACTTGCAAATATCTAATCTTAGACTTTGAGATGTCTAGTCTTCAACGCCAAGAATGTATTAAATATTTTATATCAATTAGTGATATGGCCACCACAGTAAATAAATGAAAATTACAAATAATTTTAACTATTTTTATTTTTCATTTGTGGTAACCAATTTTCTGCATCGATTTTATTTCAATCCATTTTTCATAACTTTGTGTTTTATGACACAAAAGTTAGCAATGCGGTTCTTTCCCGATAAATTTAAAGTGTAAGTATACCATATCATCGCAGAGATAAATTATATTTACTTTGAAGATATGGGTAAGTGATGGGGAACCTAAAAGAAACTGATGCATACTTATGAATCAATGGACTGGTTCTTAAAACCGTATTCATCTGTATAAAAACAGAAAAAATAAGACACTATATGTAATCTTCCTACGAAATACTCGTTTTGGAATTGTGTACCTCCCTAGAATCTTGAGTTTCAAATTTACTCCCTTTCCTAACCTCTCTCTCTGCTTTGTAGACATCATGTTATCCCTGTAGTTGATTTTTCTAAAAGATAACACCATTGCTTTGGTGAGTTGTTTCCATGATCCTCTTGTCACCCTTCCCAATGTACACCTTAATAGGGGGCCTAACAGTTGGGTGAAAACTATAAACGATGAAATTATTTTTTCTTCTAGCGCCATGTATAGTTAAATATCAAACTATTGTTATTGAACTTCTTAATACTAAAGTATCTTATATATTGGTGGAGAACTTACATCCGTAGGTGTGTCAACTGGCAACTTAAGGACTGTGTCACCAAGAACATTTAAGATGGACATCTCAAGGGACTCATCAGCCTCTAGCACCACAGCTGAGAGGGAATTTGAAGGAAGAGCTCGTCCACAATATCCAATTAGGAATATTTCATAAACATCCGCAATCTCCTTCCATATTCTTGTTCTGACAGATTTACTAGTACTTGAATCTGAACCTCCATTGGTTAAATTGGTGACGTAATCAATAAGAAGACGGTTGAACGCTTCGACAGCTAATCTCCAAAGTGCACTATCAGGACTATCTCTTCTTGTTGTCATACATCTGAAAAATTAACATAATATTATTGCAGAAGAATACTCATGATTCTATAGAGAAAAGGGGAATATGTAAGTATATAAAGAGGTGGATATCTTCAATCCATTAGGGTTGCATATTTTATTGCATAAAAAATGAGCTGACCAAATGGTGAAGAGTTTACATTGGTCAATTCCAAGAGTAAAGATTAGGAGGGGTATCCTCAAAAGTTGTTGGTGAGTGAACTTTAATGTATTTCCTCTTGTCTTTCTCACTCATAAAAAAATAAAATCTTTCATAATTTAATTTCAAATTATCAACTTTTACCTTTTTTTTCAGTCCTTTCCTCCTCACGTTGACAACGGAAATAGAAGAGTTAAGTGAGTAAAACAACCAAAAACATTTTTCACTTGGAATGCAAATTACAAATACTCTTGGTATTTGAGTTTGATACTGAACTCAATCTTATAAAGTTAATTTGTAAGATGAGCTTTGTCCAAAACTTAGAAAGACTACATTGGCCATATCTCTAGTTGATATGTTATCTAATCACATCCTCTCACAACATACAAATGTGGGCCCAACAACACCACCCTACCTAGGTATACACGTTTGGAGCTTAGACAAATATAGGCAACCAATAACAAATTCAGATTAGACCATGATACCATTTTAGAATTTGAGCATAAAGTTAAGCTGAACCTAAAAACTAACTTATAAGTGAGGACTGTCCAACCTCACAGAGACAACATTTACCATGTTTCTAGTCAATGTGAGATATTAACAATAACATTTTAACATATATTACTCGTAAATAGAATGGTTATTTGAGAATTTGTAAAAGGTTTCATTACTCAATATTGTCAAATTTTCTGTTGCACTATGTATTAGTTTTACACAAGGATAACATTTAACATATTTTGACTTAATGAGTTTGTTGAAAGGATTAGTGAAAAAACAGGTTACCAAGGATGGTATCACTCTAGTACCATGTTGAGAAGAGAGAAATTGAGAAAGAATATAACGAAATCCAAGTGTGTTGGGTACATTAATATTCTTATTTATAATGAAAAGAGATTCAATAGTCAGAAAAAAAATCAATATCTGATACTGGGAAATACCCTAACATATTTTTTTTTTTTACTTAATGTAATCAAATCATATTTCTAACTCTCCCGTCAAGTTGGAGCATATGTATCATATTAGACAAGCTTATTACAAATTTCATCAATATAAGACACCCTAGAGAGACTTAGTAAAGATGTTGGTCAGTTGGTTACCGAAGCTGGCAAAGTAAATAAGGAGAACACCAGTAGATATTTCCCTTACATGAATCTAAGTGACAATCATCTTCAACGTAACCACACATCTTCCCGAAAAGAATGCAGGAGTCAGTCCTCCACAAACAATATATTGAAAAATATCATAATTATATCTCAATATTTTAGATTACCTTTTAGGATTAGTTTCCTCATTTAGTATATGTAATTATTAGAATATATTGTATTGCCGCATTTCCTTATTGTCATTTATTAGAATCCGCTCCTTATATTTTATAAAAGAAAAAAAAAAGAGAATTCCTACCGGTGAAAAGAACTTCAAGGGGCCCACAAGAGTAGCATTCATCTCAAGCATGCATTCAAAGTCTTTTCTCTTTTCCCCAGTTTCCAATTTAAACATTTTCAAAGTTCCCGTTTCTGTAGCAATCATAACCTATAAAAGCTTGAGTTCACTCTCCAGGGAAACGGGTTCTCATCATTTTCTGGCAACAGTGTGCAAATATCTCTAACTAAATTATTTTTTTGAAGAAAATCTCAGCACCCTTTTGCGAGTTATCCCCCATCCTACCCAATAACAGTGAGCAGAAAAAAAAAAACAATAGATAAGAGCAATTACTACCTTCCAAGACTTTGAATAATTTCAGGGTACATAATATGCTTTTGAACTGCAGGTGCTTGCAAGAATAGATCTACTAGCACTGGAACTAGCCTTTCTGCAAATATGTAACTTGGAATGGCATTTGGTGCTGCTACTTCATTGTGTGATATTGGAGTAGCACCATTTGGTGCATCATGTTTAATCTGATAATCTGCAAACACAAGCATAAATTTCAAACTTAAAGGAAAAAACTCAAAACTAGCATAGATACAACCTGATAGTTCCATAACTAAAATAAGGTCAGAACCTCTTGCTTGATCTATTTTACCATCCTCATTATGTAAATGAGAATCCTGCCTAGGAAGATACTGAAGAAACTCTCGAAGAAGAAGGGACCACATAGAACAAATGTGCTCTGTTGGACGTAACAGTGGCAAGATTTCCAGTATAGTCCGTAGCACTGGTGGGACATTCCCCTAGAAAAATGAAACATAACATTACGAAAGTTTCTACTAAAAACGGAAATTATACTACTGTTAGAAGAAATCTATTATTATTTTCTAGAAAACTTTGTAAAGCTGTTTTTTGCTGTAACCTGTCAATCATCCTTTTGTACTTCGGACTTATATGTTATTCTCTATTTAATAGAACATCTGAGAGATCGCTCAAGGTTTATTCTCCTCCAAATCCATTATTCGCTACATTGTATCACAGAGTGTCTGATCTCGCTATGCTTGTCTTTATCCGGTGATGTTCACTGCCATCTGCAGCCACCAGCCACTGTCAGCATCACTGCAACTACCAGATCTGGTGCGCCTCATTAGGTGACGAACAACTGTGTTGATCACTGTGGCAACAACCTCTGCCTGTTCCGTTCTTCTATGCAGTTCAATCAGGTGTGTATGCTCTAGTTGCCAGCCTTCAATGACTTGAACAACACTGTGATTCTTCTAGTGAACTCACTGACTCCTCTACTCTATGTTTCAACCGTTATTTTTGAGTTTCCAAACTTGTCTTGGTTGTGGGTTAGAGTGTAGTCCCCTTTTCTCTCCTTGTTGGAGGTCCTCTTAATTGTTTTCCATTTAGAATGGCTTCTAGACTAGTGTTTTCTCTTTCTAGACTAGAATGGCTTAACAGAGAAAATTATTTATCTTGATCTGCATCGGTTGAACTTTGATTCCTTAGTCAAGAATTTTATAAAATTGTATATGTTCTGAATGTATTGTGTGTCTAATGCAGACCACATAGTATGTATTTATACTGTTTTACAGAATCAATTATAATAAAAACACTTAATAATTAGGAATCAATCATCCTAATTTCTCAGATTATGTAACAGTTAATTTCCTAGAAATCTGTTACAGCTGATTACATTCTAACAGATTTCATAACCACCTTTAAAATGCTAGCAGGTAAATTTCATAAGAGAATATTCAACAGTAGAAGCTAGATTTTGAGCTTTGTGTTTTAGTAGTTTGGCGGACCTAATATATTGGGCAGTATTGGAACTTTTTAAAACTCGAATTGTGAATACAGTAGATGCCCTACGATACTGAATTTGATCATAGAAACAACAATGATCAAATTTGGTTTTGTCGGAGAATTCAATTTGAATTTCACTTTCAAATTTTCTTCCTTTTGTCCGCAATTCATTGTTTTAATTTGTAATCTTGTTCTTAACTAATAATTTGTTCTTGGAGATTTTTAACTATTAAATTTTAGTAGCAATTTTACATTTAAGTGAGTCATAGATAATCAGATTAAACTGTCTATACATCAGCATCTAGTGTACGAAAAGAGCAGCAAATTCAGGTGATAGATTTCCATTTTAAGAGCATATATACCATAGACGAGTTAGACACTAAAAAACTTTGCATCACTGTTCTACTGATAGAACATCTAGCATAGCGTTAGACACACCAATTGTCATATGGTCAGATACATGTTCTTCATCTAATAGTGAAAGAAACATAAACGTAAGGACTTTGAGGGAATTAGTTGCACCCAATGTTTCAATTCAAATTTTGTGCATCCAATATCCTAATTTGGATGTACAATGTGAATTAAAATCTGATTTAATTCATCTTTTGCAAAAGTTTTATGGCCTTGCAGGTGAAAATCCACAAAAGCATCTCAAGGAATTTCACATTGTGTGCACCACCATGAGACCATCTATAGGTACCGAGGAGCACATAAAGCTCAAAGCATTTTTCCTTTCTCCTTGCAAGATGCTGCTAAATACTGGCTATATATTACCTTCCACTAGGGTCAGTTACTAGCCGGGAAAACCCCAAGACGCTATTTCTGGAGAAATTCTTCCCTATGCAGACAATACATCTATCCACAAAGAGATTTGTGGCATTAGACAGACAATATTTTTATTGTCTGTGCGAAAATGGGGAGAGGTTTAAGAGACCCTATGCAAACTGTCCACGTCATCAAATTCATGAACAGCTCGTCATACAATATTTTATGAGGTCAGACATCTATGGGTAGACAAATGATAGATGCAGCCAATATTTTATGAGGTCAGACATCTATTTCATGAACGCTGCTGAGCCCCCTCAAGCATATTTGCTTGTCTCATATTTCCCAGTTTTGTTGGAAAAACAAATGAAGATAATAATAACAGTTCTAGGTTCCAACTTACAAATGAATAAGAAAAAGCAATTAAGCAATATTAATAAAGTTAATAGAAAATGGACTCACAAATTCCATTTCAAAGTTATCATTAGTTAACATGGCTTGCTTCACGGCCAAATCTATGATTGATATCAATTGTGTGTATACAACATCATTGAACAGTCCTTGAGCCTGCACATACAACTCTCCTGATAGATGATCAAAATATAAATTAAAATAAGTCTTATATGAATAATACTATCTAAAGCTACTTGACTGTGGGCGTATGATACAAAATAGAAACCTAATAGAATGACTTAATTCATAAGCAACGTAGACAAAAACATTAAATCTTAATTAAATGAAAATCAATACATTACCAAGACCATGCAAAATCTCCTGCGTCACCTTATCAGCAGCACTGCCATGGTAACTAGAAGGCTTTCTCAGAACAAGCTCGTAAACATCAATTACTGAAATAAGGTAAGGCATTGGCATATTTCCCTAATTCACAAACTTCTGTCAGTACTTAAATGAGTATTTTCAATTCAACTACTTCAGCTTTATTGATTTTTATGTTTGATAACTGGTTAAAAGTTTATTTGGACAAACCTCTCCAGAAGCACTTACAGGAAAAGAAAATAAGAAAAGTGAAAGAAACAACTCTATAAGCTAAAATCAGATTATGCATAAGTTAAAATTAACTTCTGGATAAGCTATGAAATAATTTGTACAAATTATCTTCCACAGAAGCCAATTTTAGCTTTTGGAGAAATTCTTTTCATTTTTCCCACTTATTTTCTACTCCTAGAAATCTATTTAGAGGAATGAATATATTCAAACAGAGTCTAGAAATAGACATGGCTAGAGTTAAAGATGGTTGACAATAAATTCAGCTACGTATTCTTCATCTACAAACAGAAGATCAGCTCTAATTCAAATCTATCCCTACCTTAGATGAGTGGGAAATAACAGTTGTCTGCAAACAATTTATTGCTGCAAGTGCAACCTCTTTACTACCATTTAAAATGCTATTTTCAACATATTGAAGTAATGATTCCCAGCCTACATAAAACAAAATTAAATCAGGACTGCTTGTAAATTACACCAAATGAAAATACCAGATACATCATCTTTTAATAGTGAACCCACCAGACCAAAAGTTACTTAAGCTTGTGAAAAAGGGGAAGAACATCCGTAATATACGTGCTATTCCACCAAAAACAAGCACAAGAGTTTCATCCCACTGCTTCTGAGCCGTGTTACGACTGCAAAATTCATTTGAATGTACCCATATATCAGCGATATATTGGAAAGTGTTAGGTGATTAATGAAGTAGTTAATTACAGTGCAAAATAGTTGGAGTTACTTAAACATAAGGAAAGGCATAGATGTCAGCGATATATTAACCGTTTCAGAGATACTTCTTAAACTTTTCAATCTCCCAATACCCCGTGTTATTATATCTGTTTTACCCTCCTCTTAATTTCTATGCTGGTTTCTGTGGATCAAAAATCATATTATACCTTGTCTTTCTTGTGCTTTAACACATGGGCCATCATCATTGATTTCATTGAAAGTTGTGGTCGATCAAGATTGTTAAGTTGTTATTTCTTGATTTCTACAATTTCTTTATTGAGTTTGTTAGTTTATTGCTAATTGTTCTTAAAGCTCCTACAAGTAGATAGAACTTGTTTTGGCAGAGTTTAAGTCTTCAATTTAACAGGTTTAGTTTACTGACTTTATTCAAAAGAAGTGGAAAGCTTATGTAAGGTCCAGCTCAAGGAAGAATGTCACCAAATATGGGAAAATTTAGATAAGAGTTGTTGGATTATGAAAATAGGAAGTCTTTCATGTTTCCATACTACGGGTTCAAGTACCATAATTTCTTCATACTATGAAATTATCATTCATATAATTTATTTCTTATCAATTTCATTATGGAAAACAAGAAATGTAGTATAATATACAAGATCAGGACTTCAGGGATCAGCATTACGACAATGTTCGAGACTATTTTCAGTGAGGTCTAGTCTACCCTCACTTTTTTCTCCACCGTTCATTCTCCCCATCTTCTCTAACAAGTATATCACTGAGGCTAGAAAACGAGTAGTAGAGTCAATTGCAAATACCTGTGATGTATGAGCATGTGAACTGCTTTTCCTCCTCGAGTTCCAAGCTCTTTCCCTTGCCATTCATCTTTTGAAGAGGTAGCAGCCTACTTATCAAAAATCATATTCAATGTCCATCAGCTTACAATGAAAATAAGTCTTCATTTCAACTTCCAGTAGTTTCAGCTTTACCATATGAGAAGCACGGTCCAATGTAGGAAATACATAATTCCAAAGACAATCTTCCCACAAGTTCTTTGAAAGCTTTTGTCCATGAGTTCCTAAAGTTTGGAACAGTGTCCTGACTGAGGAATTCCTCACCTAAAAAACAAAATTTTCAGTTCCAGAAAGCTTTAACATCAGGTAGCAATACTAGAGAGCAATTTTATTTAGGAGTTAACAAGTTTTGTTTTATTGTCCAAATTTCCCTAATTGTTATAGTATTAGTATAGAGCAATGGATTCTTGAAGGTCTATTTAAATGGTTGCATGTTGTAACACTATTTAGGGAGAAGATTATGTAATGATTAATGATCTCTTCTTGGTTATATAACAAAACCAAGTTATGAAGTACAAGAGACAATAGGAATAATCCCTAGGTTTCAGCTATTTTATTGTGATTTCTTTAATTTTCTATGCAACACTAGCATTTTTTGTGGGAGACAGCACCGAAAATTCAACAATAGTTGTTCCTTTCCTTAAGATAAACCCATCAAAATCAGAAAATTAATCACTCAGAATATTCACAGCTCCGAATGACACTCAGGTTGTCTGCAAATCTCCCTTATGCACAGACCCTCTAAACCTTAAATTCTTGTTTCCCACCCTCTTACTTCCTGTCAAAGAACTCTGTTAACCTTTCTATAAATGCATGGGATAAAAAAATTATAAATATTCATGATACTTCTGATGATTCATGGTCGTGGCAACAAACACAACATCTAACAACAACAGCATTCTAATTCCCTGAGATAAAAAAAAAAAAAAAAAGAAAAAATAATTGAGATGTTCCAAATTTTCAATAAAGTCAATTTCCGTAGCTTTATCATCCTGGGAAAAATGTAAGTCAACATTTATGCAATTAGCATGCTTCTATACAAGAAAAGGTAACATTAGGATTTAGATGTAACCATTTATGTCTTTTCACTCAATAGCTTAGGTTTTTGGGGTAGTTGATTCAGGACAAAGTATTAGACCCTTGATGCACATTGTTGTAAATAAAAGTTAAATTTCAGCATAAAATAAGATACGCATGTATATTGTCCTTGCAAGTCCAAAGGGTTCTGATGAGTAGGGATGTGTTAGACATAAAACCTGTCACACAATCTCCCCTAACAAATTAAACTTCAGGGATAGTGCGACTATAATAGGTAACTTCAAAGAAACATCCACCAGGCCAGACTTAGCTTATAAGAAAAAAAATCATCAAAAACACCAAACGGGGAAAAGAACATCTTCACATCGTCCTATTTAAAAATTGCTTATGACTGCCCTTCAACCAATGTTCTCATCAATACTACTTATATCAACTTACAGCAAGGAAGCAATTGGCTTTGTAATGGAAGTTTTATCAAAAACTAAAATAGAGATACCAAGAATCTAAAAGAAGGGGCCAGCAAGAAAAAGAGAGTGAGAGAGATTCATATGCACACAAGTGGTACTCTCAATGAAACTTAACTGCTAAAAGAATTGCATATCTAAAGAAGTAAACATAATAAATTTTCTGAAAAATGTAACTTGTGTTTTTATTTCTTGTATTTCTCAATCTAATAGAATCAGATTATATACATCGTTGAAGCTTGCAATGCAAGATAGCCTAACTAATCAGCTAACAGAAAACCAGTTGGCTAATAAACTGAGCTAACTGAATGCTTAACAGAATTGATACCTAACTTCCTGATCTAGCAGAAAAACAGAAAATAAAACTTGCTGATGTGGCAGAGACCACTCAGTTTAGAAAAAAGAGCTTTTACTCTTTTTCTCTGTTACCCTATTACCCTGTTAATATCCATCTTAGCACATAAGATGTTTTTCATGAAGTCGTTTGGGTATAAAAAAAAAAAAAAAGTAGAAAATTTCAAAGTGAAACCAAATTAGAAATTTAAAATATTGTACCTCTGGTCTCTCATCTGCCCCAAGGTTTTGAAGTAAGGAGAAAACAGAGAATAGAAGCTTCTCAAAATCAACACCATCTATAGAAGAAGCCTTATCTCTCACAATATTAGAAATATGTGTTCCACCCTCCGTCTTTTCATTGTTTATCTGCTTCACTATGGAATTGACACCTGAAATAGAAACGTTGGTATAATTTCAGAACATCAAAAAGTTAAAAACAGAAGGCTTGACAACAGAATACGAACCTGTACCCTTTCCTTCAAAAGGTCCATTGAGAAGACCCTTTGCAATGAAATCAGTCATAGTCCACAGAAGTCCCACTGCTGTCAAGCTTATGTTTAACTCGGTCTTCTGAGCACTGTATGCTCCAGTCACATCAACACACCTGTAATATATGTTTAATACATATTAAACGACAGAAGGAGCCAGACTAGGAGCAAATATATGTGAATTTCTGTGTACAAGTGTACACATACATGCATCCTAGTATGAGAAACATCAATGCTACTCTAATTTGAGCTAGGGTTAATCCCACACACATTTCCTCATACCCAGGATTTAACATCTGAATGGTGCAGGTTTCTACTACAAAAACCGTGGGGCCAGGTAGATTTTTGGACAGCTAAGGATGGCGAATACCTATGATGAGCTATAATACTGTCTTAATTTGGCCTAGGCCAAACTCAATTTCAAATTAAGAGACGAGGATTGCAGCCACCTATAACATCCAAAAATAAAGAAAATAAAAGAAATCATATATACGCATGCATGCAGTATGCATATAGGTAAGTTGGAACAAGGGATCTCACACTTGAAGGCAGTCTGTAGGTAAGGTGGACAGTCCATCGTTCATTATCACTCTTAGGTTCTAGAAAGGAACAAAATCAGGAAAATTAGTACATATGATAATGTTACACAGAAAGAATAACACTAAAACCTTTCTTAAAAAGGAAGAATATGATAACTAGATCAAATGTGAAGCTATAGCATGTCTTACAGAAAACTTAAAATAAGCATGAAGCATAAAAAAGGAGATTCAAAACTATAATTAAATCAACATGAGAGTTGTGGAATAAATTCATAATAAATGATAATTTGAAATCATTACTGCATTTTGTAGATTAAAACGTCACAAGAATTGAAACATATGAAACACTTAGAAGGCATACATTGATAAAATGGCAGATTAGATTCATGATTTGAAAGCTCCATATAAAGGATATGAATATCAAATCCATACCTTGAAAATGCCATATATAACAAAAAAAATCATGATAATGATGTCAGGGGAAGTGCATAGAAGTTTGGTGCACAGGAGATACAGGGGAAAAAGGCTTAAAGAAAATAACAACATGCTTATCTGCTAATATCTGTAAATAAATACACAGGAAGAAATCCAACAGAGACACAAATCAAGGAAGAACTTATATGATGATATTTGTTTTTTTAGATGTAGAAGTCATAACCCCTTTTTAGTAGTTTAAATAAATTCAACTTGCCTAAGTTATGTGTAGTCATAGATTAAAAATGAAAAACTAAATGTAGTACATCCATTATTTTCAAAATGCCAACAAGCTATGCCTCATACTGGAATTTTATAAAACGAATGCAACTTTAAGAAAACAAAATTTTGTGAAATCAAGGAGGTTTGTGAAGTAGAAAATATAAGGTATGTCAAAACATAGGCTCAATTGCATAGGTATAGGTTTCTTTCTTAGACAGCGGGTATGGTTTGGTCGCTTTACTTCTGCCTGTACTTTCATGATCTTTAATTGTTATATAATGTGCTGCAGATGAATGTCACATATTGGGTTGCCATCCAAGAGGGATATCAATATGTAATGTGATGTTTTTGCTTGTCTATTTTTATTGAAAGGTGAAAGAGGAAAATAAATGGAAGGAAGGTATAAAATATTTAATCTAAACTATTAGAATAATTCCTTAAAAAATAAAACTAAATAGAAAAAAAAAATTATAACTAAAATGTTCACAAGTTTAGAGAGAAAATTTGGAGGCAAATTGCTAGGCTAAATGGAACTAGAGAGCCTAGACAGACAAGCAGTATAGGCAATGTCTTGTCACCATTAATAATGTGTACTTTCCAGAATCATGATCACAAGTAACGAGAGAAGTACTAATAGTCAACTCAATATACCAATAACCCCATTGAGCAATAAATGCAGCAAACTAAATCAGTATACCTGGAAGCCGAGAGTAACAAGATCCTTCTCCGCAACATCTGCTACATACCTTACAGTAACACAATGGTACATTGATTAACCATAGGATTACCAATAGAGAGATACATTAAGGGCATAAGAAGGCCAACCTCAACATTTCAAGTATATTAGGCCAGCTGTAATGAAGTTTCTCTCCATACCTCTGAAAGAATTTGTATAAATTAGCATCATGCAAACAAACAACAAGGAAATAACAATAAAACTTGACCAACTAGCAACAGCGTTACCTCCAAGACATGCAAAAGAATTTTCAAAGATCCAACACGAACATCTACACTTTGAGAAGAAAAATAAAGAACCTTTAGGGGAGATATGACTGAACATTCAAGAGACCTCAACTTGTCGATGTTGACTTCCATCTGCATATTGTGGACACACAATAAGTCGTCCTTTAATAAATTATGGGTAGCTTGCAATAAAAATGGTAGAAGGTCTCACTTCCTGTGATGTTTCAAGAGACTTGGATTGTTTGTAGTCTTGGAACCTCTCCGAACCCAAGACTGCAGATATAGATTGATCAAGTGCATCAAGTGCCATGTTTTTCAAATGTGGATTAGAATTATCAGCTAGCTGAAAGAGCATGTCAAAATATCAACTGAAATGAAAATGAATCTGCCATTGCCACGCCAAAGAAACAGTAAGAGAAAGAAAGAGACCTCAAGAAAGTGACAAGTTACTTGATCCCAAAATGGTTCAACTCCTGTGGTTAAAAAGGACAACATAAAATTCTAACACCTTCACTCGATAATAAAATCAAGAATGAATATTCCTAAAACCCAAAATTAGTGAATAGAACTTAAATATCACAACTCAAAGTATCTACTTAGGAAAAATACAACAGAGAATGAATTGAATAACATCCAGCATACAAATCATGTTTAGAGTTATGGTCTACATACTGTGAACATTATTCACAAGGATGGAGATCATTCTTTCCACTGAAAAGCTGATGCTTCCAATTTTTTGACTAGCTGTTGGTCCTGAACTGCTTGAAGTACCCGACATGCATTGATGTGAAAGTTGACACAATGCACTGAGGAGAGACTTAACAGCAGGTATATGCATCAGAGCAGAGCTCTCAAAGAGCTTTTAAACAGAAAATAATAACAGGTTAGATCAACTGGCTTATACATTCCCAACAAAAAAATTAGAAAGAAAAAAAATAAAAACTTAGGCATTAATTAAAACAAAACATATACAGAATGAAAGAGAATCAAAGCTTAGATAGCAATAAAATCAAGCTTGCATTCTCATCATTGGACATGGAAAAGAATTTCCAAGAAAAAAAGATTTATAGAAAAGAAAATATATTTTGGAAAGGATTGCGATTAGGACAACTATAGTGACATCCAAGCTCGTCCTAAATTGAGTGTAGCAGTTGAAAGTAATTTTTTATGTTGATTTCCAAAGAGATAAAATAGGTTTATCACCTGAGAGTTCAAAGACGAGAGTATATTGAAGTCACTGTATTGTGTAGACAACTCTCTTGAGAACTTTACAGGGGTGGAGACCTCCTGCAGAATTAATGGTCATGTACTTTGTAAATTTCTATATAAGACACACTCAAAAGAAATTTCCAACAAAACTATGAAGCATATCAAACTTAATTTTATAAACATTTTGGGAAAAAAAATTCATAATAGAAATAAGAATAAAGAGAGTACCACAAATAAGAATAAAGAGACTACCATTATAGATACCTTTAACCAAGCACTAGAAAAGCAAAAAGGAAAATCACGTCCTAAAAAGAGTCATTACTTGTTAGAAGAAAAGCTTCTTTGACACTCCACAGAACAGATTAAACAACATATTAATATAGAGCTATCCCGTCATCTGCTGTACAAAACCCCTGAAATCGGGTTTTGTTGCCTGTAGCTCTCCCAACTTGCAGCAAATCATCAGAATATGATTTTATTGAGATCTTGGAGGGAGTTCCGAAAGGAGCAATTTGTTGTACTATTTTAGAAGGTTGGAATGTGAAGACAGGACTTACATGAATGTTCACCAGGGCTATCAAGAATTCACACTCTATAGAAGTTTAAAAAAAATGAAAAAGATTCTACCGTTGGTGGTGCCTCTAGAAAAAATGCTCCATCTAGCAGAAGCAAATAAGATTTCGATAGTGATTCACTATTGGGTATTGTCATCACATGAGTCCAGATTCTCTACTGAATTTTTTGTATTGTATTCTACTAAGAATTAAAAATACACTATGTTGATACATTAATTTTTTTTAATATAATTTAATACTTCAAAATCAGTGGTCATCAAGGTATATTGAAGATACAGCCGAAGAAAAGCATAAAAAAATCCAACAGAGAATCCAAATTCGTCATCACACAAACTCCTAAGGAAGTAGAGATTTGAGTGGAGATGGAGAAATCCCTAATCCAAGAACAACTAATATATTGGTAAAGTACAGGTAGAGAAAGGATAAGATAGCCTCCGAAACAAAGAACACGAAATGCAAAAAGAAACATCAAAAGCCATTTGGTAAGCAATTGAATGGAAGAAAACATAATAACTAATATCTGTGCACCAACGAAAGGACAAAACAGCACTCACTTTTGCTCATTGCAAAAATTTAGATTCAATAACGGGAGCCAATAGAGGGAAGTGAAAATCAAACTCCTAACCACTTGAGTAAAAAAAAAAACTCAAGAACCAATTATTACGTAAAAAGCTTAACCTATTTGGAGGAGGGCCCAATATTCATGATTTCTGTACATACATTGCAAGCAATTTATCACTGAATAATAGAACAAAACAAATAATTACCTGAGTAGAGGCATGTGGAGAATGAATTGCCCGATCTAAAGCTGCCAGAGTTTCCAACACCTGCAGGTATTCATGATGATCATACACTCAGAGGGGGTAGGAATGTACATAAAAGAAAACAGCAGAAAAATAGAACATACCAGAACCCAGGATGGGCCCAGAACATTATGCAGCCGATGAGCAATGTTGAAAAGAGTTCTCAAGGCCTAGTTCATGTGATCAGTGTGGATGAAATATGAGTAGTGGTAATGACAATCAAATATACAAACTCAGAGAAAGTGAATAGTTAAAAAACCAAACTACAGACAATTGGGGGAAAGACAAATTGCTATTCAAAGACCCAGAAGGACCACCTGCACATTCTTAGGAGTAAGCACAACATTATCCCTCTGATCAAGTGATAGTTCTGACCGTTTTGATACAGGAGACGGCAAAGCACTGTTAAAATCTCAAATTTAAGCTAAAATCTCAGTACTGTAAGCTTGAATTCATGAAAAGTACCTTAATAAAAGAAAACAAAAAATACAAATAACAAATTTAAAACATTTTACCTCTTTCTTTCTGTTTCAGCAGGAAAATTGATTGTAAATTTGCAAAGGGATGCAAGAAAGGAGTTTAAAGGTTCTACAGCTCGGAGAATCCCACAAGCCTGTGAAATTTTTCAATCCAATATCATTTTAAGTTCAAAGTTGGTTTCCAATGTCATGCAAATAGAATAAAGTAAAAAAAAAAAAAAAAAAAATAAAAAAAAAAAAAAAAAAAAAAGAGTTCAAAGCAGAAACTGACATACCTGAGTAAATGCCTGGTATCCCTTTAATATTTCTAAAACAATGGCCTCTCCATGTGACCTTCAAATTGACCTCAAGTCAAATGTTAAAGAATATATTGAAATCATAACAAACAATATATGGTTAATTAAGATTAATTGTAACCAACCAGAATGGTACAAAAATATCTTAGAGCACTAAACTATGTTTTATAGGATAAATTACTCATAAAATCCAGCAGATTATTAAGATCTGACCATGCTGTTCAAATTCCTTATGAATCAGAAAGAAGCTTAGGTGCTTTACTCTATGACTCAATACTAAGATCACACTAATCATGCTTATTCATTTCCCATTGTTCTAAAATTTTGCATGCAAGATCAACATGATTACTTAATCAAAATGTCCATAGATGTTAAAGGCTAAGAGTAGGTTAATGAATTGTGCAAGACCTTTCAACCAGTGTCACTTTTTTTTTATGTGTATGCAGAAAAACAAACCTTGATAAAATAAGGGATAATGCATCAAGTATTGTCAACCACAGTGAGTCGACCATTGAGATGCAGAGAACTGTAGTTTTGCCAGACCATTTCACAGGTGGATCATTATCACATCTAGGAGACTCAAGCTGGATGGACATAGAAGAAGTAGGTCATCGAGTAGCATATCTAAGAAAAAAAACAATATGGAAAAGTAAAAACAACAGAAATTATAGAGAATACCTCTCCAACATCTATGGCTTCGTCAGTTAAAGTTGCAACAGTGAAGACAACTCCTAGCAGGCCTTCAACTGCCAAAGTTATGGCATGTGCTTCACTGGCAACCAAAACTGCAGCATTGGATGCATCATTATCTAGACTCCATTCAATACCTGCCAGAGTAAAAACATGTCACTCATGCGTTAAAACATCATCATCCAGACTCCATTCAAATACACTTATGGCCCTTATCACTACTATACTCAAAATAACCACAAGGATTATGTACAGACAACACTTATAGTAAAACTAAAGGTTTTTTCAATAGATTGATTATTTTGATAAAAATTTATTAAATCTCCCTATAGTAACTAGGAGAAAAATATCTTTAGAATCTTCCTATTCATTTCACCATATTTTTATTTCCTTATTTTAGAGAGTTTGGGTGTTAAAAGTTTGACTAATACCAGTCTTGTATAAATGTTGAATATTCTGTACAGTTTCAGATTCAGTTATTTTCCAGTTGGTCGTTATGTTGGTCTTTAATTGTTATTAACTGTTGTTTATTAACTGTTATTTATTTTTTTTGTCCTTAATTTCAGTTCAGTATTGGGTTGTGTGGTGTATTTTTTGTAAAATGTTTTCAGAGTCTCTTAATAAGACTCAAGATTTTGTATGTTACTGGTGTTGAATAAACCAGACCCTTCAATCATTAATTTTCATCTGTTTATCTTCCTTTCTCTCCTCATAATCTAATAAGTAATTGTTTTCAAAATTAAAATAAGAATTCAAAGGAATGAAAAAAGAGAATACAAGATAGAGGGAAGAGCATCCTCTCTGAAGATGTCAATTAATAAAATATACAGAAAAGAACATATACAACAATAACACATAAGAGCTATCAGCTAAGATGTGTTAAGGAAAAGAAAAACCACACTCTAAAATAAAACACAACCTGAGGAGCAGAAAAATCAAAGAGTTGGCTATATAACAAGCACTTTATGGAAGCAGGAAATGATATTAACAAAGTATCAACCAAAACAGATAGAACAAGATAAAACTATCAACAAAATTAGTATCAGACTTTCCTACTCAGTGCAATGTGACACTCTTGGGTAAAAAACGGAATCAAAACAAATATTGACTTCCACAAAGAGATAAAAGTGACAATTTGTTCAACTAAATAAAATAAAAAATACCTTTGGCTTTGCTACTAAACATTCCAGCAACAGCAGCCAAGCTCTCCTCACTTGATTCTTGAACCTACATAATCATTTAAAGTTTCTTCTTACCATAACTTTTATTTTCAAAAAAAAAAAAAAACAAAAAACCACACCAAATATATCCATGTTATACCATGACCAAAAACCTGAATCAGAAGTCAGAAATAAATAAAAGCATATGCAGTTAAAATCAAACCTGTACATTTGAAACAACCCTTGCAAGAGCTTTGACCATTCCCTCCACAACATTTGTATTCTTGGGGTGCCTGTGATGCCAATGGATAGCGACAATGAATACATAATATTGCACTTAGGTTATTTTCTAGTAATTCATGTATCTTTATTACACTAAAATTTGTCAAATCCCCTCACCATAAATTTGGTAAATGTGGTAAACATGGCTTCCTCAATGCTCAATTAGTAGTTAAAAAGGTTTGGATATAGTACACACTTTAAAACATTGCACCGGACCAAGTGGCTAGGACAACTCATGTAAGAAAGCACAACTAATATTATTGTGCCCATACTATTGATTATTACTGAAATATAGTATTAAACTTGGGCCACGATTTAATATAATAACGATTCATGTCTTAATTCATGGTTTTCTTTTCAGACAATGCTTTCTCTCTCTATTGTTGCCTAACTTCAAGTTTTTAATGCACAATTTCTCTGGCCATTATGTGGATTCTGATGCATTATTTTTCTTTGGCCACTATCACAGCTTACTTATCCTTTATTATTCCCACGCATTGGTTAAATATAATTTCTACATTAGACATAAGTACTACATATCATTCAAAATAGAAACTAATTGCAAACATGAACACAAGGTTAAACACAACAAAATAGCAATTAATTACTTTACTTAGAATATGTATTATATATAGTAGTTGTTAGAATAGATATTTAATGTAGGTAGTTAGTAGTTGTATTGGAAAATTGCTATATATTGCGCCTATGAGCTGGTAGCATTAATTACCTACATATTCTGATGTAATTTTCTTCTACAATTATGAGTTGTTAGCATTAACTACATAGATATTCCCCATGTAATTTTCTTCTATAAATAATAAAGATAATACATCTCTTAAGCTCTTTTTCTCATATCTACAGTCTTAAGATGGTATCAAATGAGGTTGATCCCACTCTACTAGTTTTGCAGTTGTCCACCACAGTCCACCATTATCCTCCATTGTCGCCATCAGTTGCTGAACACCATCAGCCAGCACAGGCCACCTTTTTGTCTCTGGAACAACTTTGTTTCTACTCCACAAAGCTTATCGGACCTCCTTGTCCGTGTTTTGACCATGGTTTCTCCAGTTTCAGCATTGGTTGAGAGGCTCCTTTCTCTCATACTCTTCCTCCACTACTGTTTGTCGTCTTTTATAGTTGGCACTAGCTATGGAGTGTAGATTGTTGATGTGATTCTGATTGTAGGTGAGTTCTTCCTTAATGTCTTCCCTTTCTCAAAGTGGATACAAATTTCCTTAATGTTCCTTTTGTAAGAGAGTTGGCTGCGCAGAAAAATAAATGTTCTCCTTACATAGTTTTCCTAGCAAGAGAGCAAACATCTCCAATCTAATAGGGTTGAACCACATTTTTCTAATGAAGAATATCTCAGTTTGTCAAAAGCTAGCATCTCTAAAACCTAGGAATGTCAAATTCCATGGATAATTTGACTAGGGTTCTTCTGCTCACATTTCTAGTAATGCTTCAATATCTTCTTCCATTTCTCATTCCAAAACTCTTTGCGTCATTACTTTAGCCATAATTATGCACAATATCATTTAAATTCAGAAAAGAAAATTGAACTTACAAATCAAAGTTTTGGAAAAGAATCCGCAGTGTCCGTGCCTCAACACAAAACCCCTAGAAACCACCATGTCTGGTTGTTAGGTTAAGAACTTAGTGATTAGATAAAAAACATATGAAAGAAAATTAAAAAGAATAATACAACAGAACTAAATTACCCTTAAAATCTCAAGAACAAGAATGCGATGCCACAATGGCAAATCAAGAAAAGTAACCTTCAGCAACATACTGAGAAAAACCTGATAATTAAAAGAAAAGGTAATCATCATCTGTCCATTTTGCTGAGATGTGACAAAATATATAAAAGGAACTGATACCAAAGGGCAGCAAAATACAAGGTTGGTATATTAGATTACAAGCAAAGAATTAGCTCTCAGTTGAGAAGAAACTCTTCACAAGCATTATGCTCATTGTGCATTACATCATACAAATACAAAATATATCCCTCTCACACAACCCGAAAGGAAATCTGCACTATCGATTTCCTTAGCCTAATTGATATGAGCTGAGTGGCTAGATGGAAAAGGAAATAAGCAACTAACCTCACATTCAGTTATAAGGGAAGAACTGTAAAGTCTTATAATATGAGCAACCGATCGCAAGACCAAACGACGAAAGCTAGGTTCACCAGTTTCTCCATCAAGCTATTTATCACATTAAAGAATTTCGAATATTATCATTTTACACTTCAAAAACAGAGAGAAAGAATCTCAATAGTTAGACAACATCATTGTACAACATGTTTCAGGGCACTAATTACCTCAGCATTGGTACGAAGTGAAGTCATAAGAAGTGAACAAATTTGTCGTCGTAAAGCCTAAAAATTTATGAACAAATGCATTGAGATAAAAGAACAAAAGATATGCCAGCATGGTACGATTCAAGTAAATACCAGTAACAGCATCCAGATTCACCTGTTCATAGGGTAACAAGGTTCTGAAGATAGCCACATAATTGGACAAAACGAACCTGCAAAACAGGTTTGGAAATATTATAATGAGGATTGAAGAGAATTGCAAACTCATGTTTCTTGAAGAGCATTGCAAATTCATGTTTCAGTGGAACAACCAAATTGAATTCACCATACTGTTGAGGCCAATTCACAAGCATTTGGATGATCTAATTTGTAGAATATAAATATAAATAGATGTGTGTGTGTCAATGTTCTTCACTTAAACAGCATTTTAGCTTAAGATAACAGAATAAATCAACAATTCCAGGCATCTCAATCAAATATCTGATTGCAAATAATCTGCAAAATGACATCAACCAGTAAACCACACAGTGCAAAAATATTTCTTACTCAAGAATATCAAGTGCAAATGTTCTCTGAAGAATGTTGGCACGTAACCAATTTGCCTGTAGAATAGATGAAGGTTAATGTCACCCAGGAAGAAATGGCATTTAATGAAAATCAGAATCAATACTAGTGATGTGAATAAAAACCGAGAGCCCCTAACGGGTTTCTAGATACTCAGAAACAAAATTCCAACAAAATGGGTCTATACATGGAGAGAAAAAATGGTTCCAAATAAGCACATACAGATCCACCTGCGGCAAGAGATGTCAGGTCTTCAAGCAAGCGCAGCCCAAGTTTTCCGGTTTCAGTTAAATTCTCCCTCGTCACAGCAGGACTCCCAGAAACAATTTCATTATCTAATGAGCTGTCCATGATTATAAACACAATTAACAAGTGATCTCACTGGAATTGTAAACATGATCTAAAGATCATAACCACAGGTTCAAATTAAGAGAATCAATTGGTCTACTTGAGACAACACCATTAAGCAAGTCTCTAATAACAAGGGGGAGAACATACTTGGACAAATTGATGCTGCGGTTAACATCACCAGTAACTGAAGTTGTCCTAGTGAGCTGACCTCCAAAACCAAATTTGCCAGCAGGAAGAGACTCGGCCAAAACTACACGATCAAAAATTAGGGCTACTGCCTGCCTGAAGGTAGCTGCTGCGGTACTGCAAAAAAAAAAAAAATTCAAGAACACATACAGATAAAAAGGATAAATGTATGCAACGCATAAAAGAATAATCAACTGGTGATGGACATAATATTAATATGGAGAAAAGGTTTCCACAGGGAGAAGTTAAATGAATCTGGTGAGAAAATGTGAGAAGAAATTTGTTGAATGTATTCTTACCACTCAGCAGCTGATTTATTTATAACAACAATGATTACAAAGATAATGAATAACCAATACTAGTTTCAAGAGAACAATTAAAACATCACAAGTTCCTAAGGTACATTAAACTATGTTAATATTAACTGAACTACTTAGAGAGATAATAAACATTAAATACTACAACTTACAGCAGAATCACAACTTTTACATATCTATATCTATACACATACATGTGTGCACATAGAAAGCGAGAAAGGGAGGGAGGTCTTACTTCCGCACACTATCAGAAGATCGAGTGTTTTCGAGAAGCCTGAGACAGATACCAAGAGCTTGAGACATGGTATCCTGAAATTAACAAGATACAATTATAGCTGTTATAATTATAGAAAGAAGGAACTGATCCATATAATCAGGAATATTGTTATAATTATAGAAATAAGAAGTTGATTTTCTATAATCAAGAATCTAAATTATATATGTATTATTAGGTTATATGTGTTGTTAGGAACACTTTTATTTATTCCTTTATCATATCATTGATATTAGAGAATATCAAATCTCATTTATTTATAGTATTGATTATTTTTTTTCCCAATATAAATAAAGCATCCGTGTTGACTCAGAAACACAGTTTCAGCTCAATGTTTATCTCTTTCCTGGAGTTTAACAATAACTTGTAACACGTTGGACACAAATTCAATCAAAGGTCTGGTCTATTTATCTTTCAGATAAAAAAATAATGAAATTGAACAACACTAGGACAGCATAATATGAAACCAGCCTCTTATATCCTTTTCTAAACAATTTTATTTTTCAGCAATCGCATAATAATTGGGGCCATTTGGCACGATGATGCACCATGTAATTTGTCCAACCCCCAATTCTAAAAAAAGCCAAGTGCATAAAAAATTTAAGCCTATAATCAAATGATCCATCCTTTGGTAATGATGCCTATACCATCATACTTAATCTTTCTATTGACAGAAGCATACAGAATCAACACACAAAACAAAGAACAATGAATTAACATTCAACCAACCACTAATATTGTTAATTTTGGCAATAAATCTGTTTTTTTATCTTATGGTCCAGTCCATCAGATTATAGCTAAGGATTTGTCCTTGAGATTGGTAAAAGAATTTGAGTACACAATTTCCACTGCTAAAAGGTTGCTTTTGGGTGGCAGACAAACTCGAGAAGCTGCCCTAATTGCTATGGCCTCCATGAATAATGATATAGAATATTAGAGTTATGTTTTGAGAAGGCATATGACAACTTTTCAACACATTCAAAACAGAGAATCTTCAGGGTCATTCCTGGGAACATTTTAGAAAATATTTACTTGTAGTCCTTAATGCCTAATTTAGTTCCTTTTATGGTGAAGGTCCCCTCCAAGGCTAAATTTGTTGTCTAACACTACTACTAGATGTAACACTAATGATCCATCAAATGTAAGAATACCACAAAAAACATTGTCCCAACATTTTCATAAAGCAAGCAACTACTTGCTTTAACATGATGAATTGGCTTGTGAACTAGTTGTTGTTTCTGAATTCTGCAAGCTTTGGGCAAGGCAAGGACTAAAAAAGCATTAGCAACAGTGTATTTTTTCACTGGGGGTTGGTGTTCTTGGTAGAAGTAGTGTTCTAATTTTATAAATAATGTTTTCATCTATTATATCACATAAGATAAATTCCTGTGTTTAACCTCCTTAGACCTTACAGGTGAAAGCAACACCTTTGTTTGTATTGTCAGCCTCTTTTGTCTCCGTTTTTTACCTCATTTCACTGTTCCAACTTACCTTGGTGTTGAGACACATTCCCCCTCTCACGGCCTTAGAGTTCCTCTTCTCTCTTCTCAGGTTTGGTAGTTGTTCTCTATCTCTGAGATGACATCAATAGAGTTTGCTCCTTTCTTTTCTGCTACTCCTATCATTAGAAGGGCAAAACTTAACCAGAAGAATATTCATCTTGGTTTTCCTCCATGGAGTTATGTTTTTGTTAGATTTCAGCTTAAAACCGATTGGCATTAAGTGAAGTTGTCCAAGACTTGAAATGACTTTAACAGGACAGGTGTTGCTCCTTTCTTTTTTTACAAGTGCAGCAATCAACTAGAAGAAGTATCCGTCTTGATTTGCCTCCATGTAGTTATGTTATGGTTGCATAGATTTCAGCTTAAAACCAATTAGCATTAAGTGAGTTACCCAACAAATATATAAGCTGCACTCCAATACTTGAGCCAGGTGACGTGGGACTTCCCAACATTACCCCTCCAAAAATGTCTTCTAAACTAGACGAGCTTGCAAAAACCAGGTGATTACCAAGATGAGCTACAGGCTTTGAGACCATGTTGGTATTGAGTGAAGTTGTCCAATAGACATAGAAGTCACACTCACAAACTTGAGGTAAGTGATAGGGGACTTCCCAACAGGTTCTATGGTCAAGGACATGATGACCCTTTAGAAATGGAAGTCAGCTCTATTCCTAATGCAAATAGATCTTAGAGGCAAAAGATTGACTTCCAGCCATGTGTTGTTTTATGGCAGTCAGTTGAACCTGATGTTTTATAGATGCTCAGATCCTTCAAAACATATTACTCTTTTTGAAAGAATGCACAAGACATTTTTGCTAATGATATTCAATGTCACTTTGATGCAACTCAATGAGTAACCTTCTCCCAAACATACCAACCATTATATGGTCTCGCATATTGGAAAGGTTAGAACTGCAATAGATGAAGTGAAAAGATTTCTACTGGCAGACTCATTAGAGGAACTCAAGAAGAAACTTGATAGACATAACATGGTCTAGATTCTAAGCCTACATTTATACTTCCATCATGTTCGTGATCAAATTCTAGCTAGCGCTCAAATCACATCTATGGATGGCTTAATTGCTAAACTCATTTGTGTGCCTAACTTGATGAAAGATGACAATCAAATTGAAAATATTGAAACTTTCACATCTTAGTCCCTCGTGGAAGAGGAAAAGGAGGATGTAGCAGTAGGAGTGGATGTCCGCAATGGTCATATGGCAAGAGAATGTGTTATACGCAAGAAAATTAGTATTACTTGACAGCTTTCTATACAAAGCTCCTTATGTGTCTAAATAAAAAGAAAAATGAAATCTAAAATTTCAGAAGAGTACGAAAAATTTTCAAGGTACAAATATGAGAAATTAATCAATCAAGTTCAATCCTCTTTGTGCCAAGTGTGTCAACTACATGCTTTTCTCAATTTGTGGAAGGTCATAGTCCATGGAACATTTCTTAATTTTTCCCCCATTTCTTACCAAAAAATTCCTCATTGTGTTATTGTTGCCAATGGATCCAAAGTACCATCTCAAGAAGATGGCCAAGTTTCATAATCCCCTTTCCTAAATTTAAATTGTCTTGTCGACTCCTCATTATCCTTACAATTTAATATCTCTAAATCAATTGACTTGTTCTTTAAATTGTTTTGTGACCTCTACTTCTAATTCCTTTATTATGAAGAAACATGGTATGGGTCATCTGATTTGAGAAGGACATGAGTAATGGGATCTTTATCATTATTTGAACCTAAGTAACTCAATATCTTGTTTTGCAACTCCAGCCCTAAAACTTTTGCATGATCATTTGAACCACCCAAATTATCAAGATGGAAGATGATGGTTGCTAGTCTCAAACAAACTCAAGCTATAGATCGTAAGTCTTGTTAGTTAAGAAAACATGTTGGATCTTCCATTCCTAACCATTTAAAACACGATATATTTAAGTTATTTCTAATATTCATTATGATGTTTTGGGCACCAAGTCATGCCACTTCTTTTGATTTTAATTATTTTGTAACCTTCATATATGAATTCCCTCGACATACTCAAGTTCATTTAATGAAAGACAAATCCGAACTTATATCCATATTTATGTCTTTCTTCAATGTAACTAAGAACCAATTTGGGAAGATAATAAAAATTCTCAAAAGTGAGCATGCTAAGGAATATTCTTTTGTTGTGCTTCATTTATTCTTTATCTTCCCAAGGAATTTTATATTAGAGAGCATGTCCTCACACTCCACAACAAAATAGTATAGTAGAGAGGAAGAATAGACATCTTACTGAAATTGCACACTCTCTAATGTTAAATACTAATGTTCATTGGGAGAATGCCATCCCCAGTGTCTCTTTCCTAATCAATAAGATGTCTTCTTCCTCTATTGAAAATAAAGTTCCTCACTCTAAATTTTTTCCAAATGACCCTCTATATCATGTCTCTCCACATGTGGTTGGGTGTACTAGTTTTGTTCACAGTGTCCCTCCAAGTCTTCACAAACTTTCTACAAAGGCTATTATAAATGTTATTCTCCCTCAACCAAAAGTTATATATACATACATACATACATATATATATATATATATATATATATGTATTACCTCCTTTGAGGACACAAATTTCTTTTGTCCTCAACGAAACATTCTTCATTTGTTCAATAGGTCTGTCTTGTACCATCTTGTGATCCAATAACTATTCCTGCTTCCTCTCAAACTTATACTCAAAGTGCATATGTCATTGTTCCACCACCCATTCTTACATTGCAACGTTGGGCACAAATAACTCCTTCATCCTTAGCTAAAGTCCTCATGACTCAAATCCTCCACCACCAGATTCCAATACCATGGATCTTGCATCCTCTTTGCCTTCTCCTAACTCATGCTTGGCCTATTGCCCTTAGAAAAGGAATTTGATCTACTCGTAATTGATCTCTTGTTTATAATATAGTAAGTTATCATCATTTGTCTCCTTCATATTCCTCTTTTGTTTCTCTTTGTCCGACATTATTCTAACAATGTTCACAAGGCTTTTGGTCACCGTAGATGGCGACAAGCCATGATTGGAAAAATACATGCAGTTGAACACAGTCGTACTTGGGAGCTTGTTTCCTTTCCTCCTTCTAAGAAGCTTGTAGGTTGTAGATGGGTCTATGCAATTAAGATTGCTCATATTGGTAAAGTAGATAGTCTCAAAGCTCGTCTACTAGCTAAGGGATACACTTAGACTTATGGTTTCAACTATTGTAATACTTTTATCTCATGTGGCTAAGATCAACAGTTTTCATCTTTTTCTTGCTATGGTTGTCATTCACCATTGGCCTCTTCATTGGCTTGACATTAAAAATGTCTTTCCTCATGGTGATCTAGGAAAGGAGATTTACATGGAGAAATTTCCTAGATCTGTTGCACAGGGAGAGTGTGGTTTAGTTTGTAAAATATATCAGTCTCTCTGTATAACCTGAAGTAATCACCCCAAACTTGGTTTGATAAATTTAGTCATATTGTGTAGAGTTTTTATTGAAATAGAACAAGGCAGATCAGTCAATGCTTTATTGTCATACTTCTTCTGGTAAGTGTGTTTATCTTATGGTTCATGTTAATGATATTAATATTACGAGAAATAATATCACTAGAATTGCTCAATTAAAAAAGCATTTATTCAACCACTTTCAGATTAAAGATCTACGCTATCTAAAATACTTTCTTGGCATTGAAGTGGTGCAATCAAAAGAATGGGTCATCATTTAACAAAAATATATTATTCATATTTTAGAGGAGACAGACCTAACAAACTCCAAGCCCATTCATAGTTCTATGGACTTAAATCAGAAGTTAATAAGAAACCAAGGTGAACTTTTCTCAAACCCAAAGAGATAGAGGTTGGTGGGGAAACTCATTTATCTCACCATAACAAGGAATGTTCTATGAGAACAAGGGAAATACTCAAGTCTTACGGTATTGTGAAGCAAATGAGTTGGTTGTTCCATTAACAGAAGATCTACCACAAGATATTGTGCATTCCTTAGAGGGAATCTTATATCATAGAAAAGTAGGAAACAAAATGTTGTTGACCAATCTATTGCAGAAGTTGAATATAGATTGATGGCCCTGGCCACATGTGGACTTGTGTTGATTAAACAACAAATTCAAGAGTTCAAATTTTGTGAAAATGAGAACATTGCCTCCAATCCGATGTTTCATGAGAGAATTAAACATAGATAGATTGATTTTCATTTTGTTAGAGAAAAGTTCTTGACAAGGATTTCATTATGGGGTTTGCCATTTTAATGAGCAACTAAGAGACATTTTAACTAAATTTCTAAGAGGACCTATGATTTCGTTTATCTATTCCAAGTTTGGTACATATGACCTATATGCTCTAGTTTAAGTGGGAGTGTTAAAATGTAATGTTATTTTATTTTTATTTTTTTTGTATGTACCCAACTTTAGGGTTAGGTTGTAAGGTAAGTGTCTTGCCTTATTTTGTACCTCCTATATATACATCAATTAAAAGCGCAACAATGTAGGATGAATACACCATTTTCCTTCCATTTTATTTATTCAAGTATTTTAAGCACTTAATCTTGCTCTACAACATTCATTGATCCATATAGCAAATCTAACTTAGCAGATTAAGGCAATGTTGTTGCTGTATTGACTTATAACTTATTCTATATTTCTGCTGAGACTCATAGCAAAGCAGCTTTAACTCCAAAATCCCAATATGTCCTTAATAGTTAAAAATAGGATAAGGTTCAAACCTCCAACTAGGAAATCATCCAATGTGAATGTATTAACTGTATCATACAGTCCATGTCACACTATATAAACCTTATTTAGGTCAATTACATGTTTTGTTGAATAAATCAATACATTATATATTATATTTAACAGTACAGTCAGCTTACCATTCAATTTCGGGGTCCAGTTATAATACAGTTTGTATAAAGCAAACTAAATCATCTATAGTAGTTCATGTAGTAGAAACTTACCTCATTTTCAGGGTGCAATCGTGATTGAAATATTATTGATGTTGTTTGAAGGGTCTTGAGCTGAACACCCTCATCTGCCATTTCAGCATGCTGCACATGACAGGTTATTATAGGCAGGTTATTGAAGCATGACTTAGCCTTTGCACTAGAATGAAACTAAAACATAATGTACCAGCTCTGACATAAATCTACAAAATTAAACATAGCCAGACCATGAAAAAAAGACATTTTGATTCAATCGAATATTTCCAAAGAGTAGAGACAAAAGTAAGGACCAGCTAAATAATGTTTTTAAACCATTAAATGATTCAACTGGTTATCTAAATAAACATACGTCCTTCAGAGTAGATAAAATCTCCCTCAGGGCGGATGGGGAAACAGCATCATGGGATATCAGTTTCTGCAGACACGAAAGCCCAATAATGCTAAGCTTGACTGTTCGGACCTCACAAGCCATCAAAAATATGCGTAATATGTCCTCATTATGTGCAATTTCACTCGGACTTGACAACGTTCGAAGCTGCAAGTGAATAATAAGACATGTAAAGACTTTAAAATTGCCACTTTTTTATCTATAAGATAAAATGAACAAAACGTCCGTACAAGTCTCCCTCGGAAATTACTTATTAACAGTATTAGTACACTTCTGCATCTAACAGAGTAATTCAAAACATTATCAAAGAACTTTCCGCAGCAAAAGATCCTTAAATGTTCATTCTATCATCATTTAAAATTAAAAAAAAAAAAAAAAAAAAAAAAACGCTCCTCATTTTCCGAGTAACCAAGCGTCAAGCCCTGAGGTCACTTCAAACTAAATCCAACAATTAAAACCAGTCAATCCATTTCAATAGTTGTGATGATTACTAGCCAATAAATGGAAGTTCAAAATTGAAATTCATACAGTGACATTTTCTTCCTTTAAAATTAGTTCCTAAAACAACGAAACACCACAGCACAACCTTCCTATTTGCAAAATCGAATTGCAATGCAGCAGAGTTTCGGAGGTAACAAAGAGCTCAAACCAGATGCAATCCAAAATCACTAATGCGAAACGAAAACATAAGCAGCAGAGAGTAACCTTGAGGATGGCATGTTCTGCACCGTCTTTAACAGCGGGATAACGACGGCGAGCTTCGGCAGAGAGAGCGCGGAGGTCGGACTCCAAGACCGCCATGAAAGCCATCTCGGATGTGCGTCGATGGAGTGAAGACTCTCGTCACTGTAATCTGTTGTTCTGAAGTTTCACCATACGGGGAAAGGAAGTGCAGTGCTCGTAGATCTTGTGCCCGGGAGAGGGGCATAGATCAGCTATGCAGCAAGTCACACGTGTGTAGGAAATGGATCGATGCAAGACAAAAGAATTTTGCGCTATTTCTATATCCACCCCAGGCTATTTCTTCCTGCACTTCCCGTATTTTCTTGCTGCACCTCCATATTTTCTTCATGCACCCATAGCCTAATAGAGATGACCTAACTAGCCTTGATTTAAAAATATTTAAAACCCTGAAATAAAAATGACCTAATTGCATGTTGGTCACGTAAGTTGTCGTCGCACATTCGTAAAGTTTATGTCGATTTGGTCAAAAGAATTTCAAATCTGTAACGTATTTTAGGATATTTAACAATATTATATTTTGTATTTTGAATTCGAAAATATTCTAGATTATACGAGAATTCTAAATTATACGAGAATATAAAAAAAGATGAACCTTTGTAATTCAAATGACTTATGACAAAAGTAAGGAACAAGAGATTGAAAGATCATATTCAAGGCTCATGGCAACTCGAAAGATCATGACATGTAGCACATTTGGAGGATAATTTTTAAGAAAATTAATTTATATATATAGACTTTGGGTTTTCTTTTATAAATTATTTATATTTCTATATTTCTGACTTTTGGATTTTATTTTGTAATTTAGTTTTATATTTTTTGGGTTCGGACCTTCTTGTAGGTTTCCAAGTTTTCTCAAACTTAGATGCTTATATACAGTAGTACCAAGAACACACTTTTAGTTATGTAGTTAATCTTATCTCATTAAATAAATGATTCAACACATCTTTGTAACGAATCTTCTCTAATAGTCTTTCAAGTTGTCCATTTTTATTTTTACCTTTTAATTACTAATAATCAAATCTCGATAAATAAAAACGGGCAACTTGACAAATTAAAAGAAACTTTTCAAGTATTAAAATATTATTTAATAGACAAAAACGAGATCATTTATAAATCTTATTTATCTAGTAACATCCTTTTAAATCCCATCATAATTATTGTGAAAATAAAAAGTTTCCCTTAATAAATCTTGGTCAATTTATTTGCGAAAATGTATGTATAGTTCAAACGAAAAATGAACCACACCTTAAATCGGGTCAAATTCTAATTGTTCAAATGGATTTTGTAGGAATAAGATCGGCTAACCCTTATTTGGCGACTCCTGGAACAACAACTGTTCATGGTCATGATGGAGAAATACTTTCTGAAGGAGATATATTAGTTACATTTATACATAAAAAATGGAGATCAGGTGATATAACACAAGATCTTCCAAAAATAGAACAAGTATGACTTATCGATATGTTAGATAACATCTCTATCTTACTGCGTTCTTCTCTAATTTATTTCTGTTGTGTCTCTAAAATATTCAAATTCCAAAACAATCATACTTTTTTTTTTCTGGATAGAATAGTATCGGTGTGTTAACTGAGTTTGATACATTATGGATTTGAAAATCCAGAATATATTCCTAATTCAAAAAACTTTTGCACCATTGACACACCTTCCCACAAATACACCCACCAACCGCGAATGCCAACAACGGAAACTCAAAGCCACTTACCTCTCTCAAATGTGATGCACAGTGAAACAAGTAGCACTTACTTCATCACAAGCTTTGAGCAATGGTGGCGCTAAGCTTTGTGCTATGGAGATGCGATGACAACTTGTGTGACAAACATATAGTTAGGTCATTTTGATATTAGGGTTTTTAATATTTTTAAAATCAAGGTTAGTTAGGTATTTTCACTGTGATGGGGTGGAGAAAGAAAATATGATTTGTAAGAAGAAATAATGGCATATATATAAACAAGGAGCTTTGTGCAATGGAGGTGCGACGACAACTTCTGTGACAAGCATACAGTTAGGTAAATTTGACATTAGGGTTTTCAATATTTTTAAAATCAAGGTTAGTTAGGTCATTTTCATTAAGTTATGGGGTGCAAAAAGAAAATAAGATGGTGTAGGAAGAAATAATAGTGTATATAGACAAGTATTTTTTCCTACAACCCCCAGTTGATAGTATGAGGAATGGTTAGGTTTTTGGTTTTGCCGAGAGTTAATGTTTCTCAAGTGAGCGGTGGTGCTTCTTTGTGGTGAGTGACTGTGGGTGGTGGTTAGTAGGCAGTTGGGAATGTGTGGTGGTGTGGGAGGAGGTTGCTCGTCACACTGGTAGTTATGTATGATTTCGCTCGTGTTTATAGTATAGTTATATGTAGGGGTTTTGTTACTTACACCTCGCCCTCCTATAGTTTGAGGGCAACATGATCTACAAAGCTCACTAACAAAGAGCAATCACTAGCTTCACTCGGGAATTCATGTTGAACATTAACTTAAGTTGCACTTGCATCAATAACACAAGTCTCAATCACACTGGCATTAACCAGAACTTATTGCCATTTCTAGTCGTTGTTCGTTGTTGTAATAAGGTTGTAGTGAATGCTTTGTAAATTTTCTTTGCTGAATTTGTTTGAAGTATGGTTACACTTTTGGTATTATGGAGTAGCGGAATTTGATCATTAATTTTGGAGGAATCAAAATAATATTTTAAAATTTATATGTTTTATCACTATACTAATACATCAAAAATAAATATATAATATATAATTTAATTATAACTATAAAAAAAATCACATATATCTAATAATTTTTTTTTGTACTTTTAAATTATTGAACGCATCAATAATTAAGCCAAAACATACACTACTAAAAAAACATATATTTCATGTCAGTTTTGTTTTAAATTTTTTTTCATGAGACATTCTTACAAATTTTGTTATGAAAAGTAATTTGTAAGAAATTGTTATAAATTTTTAAGGAAAATATTTAGGGTTTCACAGGAAAATTTGTAGAAAATGATTGCAAATTTTATAATTTTGCAAAAAATAATTATCCATGAAGTAGAAGTCAATTAAAATTCTTAGAAATAATGGCAAAAAGGAAATTTTATGAAAAAATTGCAGGAAAAATCTCATGAAATATGAAGAATTCCAGTAGTGATTTATAAATTTTAGGTTATATTTTTTTTAATGTAAATAATTATATTATGTACAAAAAATTTATCTTTTATTTTATTTCACAATCTTGTTTAACAAAAAGTTTTTTCTCCTCTTATGTTATTTATTGTTTTCCTTTATTTGGTTTATCTCTCCTCTCTACTTATTTTCTCACATCTTATTTCTATCTCAATTTTCACTATCAATCCTTCATTTTTCTCAAAATCAAATTGCACTAAGGCAAAATTGAGAGGTTAATAAACATTTTAGACCGAACAATTTCTTATTTGGAGTAAGTTAGTTTTTTACCTTTTTTTTTCAAAGCAACATGTTTTTTTCTTTTATGTAATTTTTCTTCATTATAGGCAGGTCTCTGGTAGTAAAATCATGATTTAAACTTTCATGTAGATAGTGTTATTTTAAACTTTGAAGTTGTGCAATAGAAGAATAGTGTTAGGAACTTATTTCAAGGTAAGAGAAGCTCATAATCTAGAAGTTGTTAATTTTCTTAAAATATTGAGTTTTGGTTTTGAGATTTAAATTTGTGTTTTCATAATTTTATCTTTTTTTTGAATAGGTGAGAAGTGACAAAATTATATTTAAAAAACTATAATAAAGAGTAAAAAAATTGATTGTTTTTTCAAGAGGAAGATTTGTGATGAAGATGAAAAAAATGTGTCTATGTTAGCTAAAAATGTGTGAACTTATAGAAACTTCATGAGAATCCAATAATTAAAGAAAATGAAAAGAAAAAATAACTCTCTAAAGATTATAGAGTTACATATAACAATTATTGAACATCCTTTACCTTTAGAAAGTGAGGAAGCGTCATCTTTGGCAGTCAATACCCACTAATCAAATTGATGAGGTACGAATAACTTATTTATATGAGGTACGAATACCCACCAATCAAATTAGAAAAATATTTTTTTTTCAATTACAAAAAATAATTTATAAATAAAAATATAATTCACCCCTTGAAATTTTTTATAGGTTCTGTATCACTGTATAAATGATCTTAACTTATATATCACATTAATTTTGAAATATATATATATATATATATATATACTAGAATTTTTACCCGTGTTGCACGGGTTTATTAAAAAAAATGCATGAGTTTATTAAAATAAATTTATTGGTATGAAACTTGAAAGATAAGTTGGAATAAGGAGTCAAGTTTATTATTAGTTTGAATATTTTATCATTAATATTTTTGTTCGTTATTACTATAATAGAGATAACATTTCTTCCCAAATAATTAATTCTAAATCTTGTATCATTACAAAAATTATTTGTTTGATTAATGTTTCTTAAAAGCATGATAGAGTTTTCAATTTAATATTATGATTGGGAATCCCTCAGCATTTAATATCTTTGAGAAACTCTAAAGTAAAATACTCACCTTGAATTTTTTGATTTTCATCATATTGGTAAGGAGTGCTTGAACTTAAATAAGTTTGTTTGTTATTCACCATGTATCAAAGATAGAATGAAGTCATTTACTTGTTCAATAGAGTCAATTGTTATAGTCCCATCACAAACGATTCATGATATTCTTAATAGACCAGGATAAACAAAGTTTACTAAAAAATTTAAAGGTGTTTCAGATTCTTGAATTAAAAGATCCAATGTTATACAAATATTGCCTTCACCATTTTCATTCAAATCAATACCTCCATCTCCAATTTGTAGATTTCAATCAATAAATTCTTTTATAGTTCTTGCACTTTGATTTGAAATTGTGGTCTTAATCTCATTTTTTTTTTTGAAGTTTTAGAACTGTGTAATGTTGTCACAAATCATAGTAGTATAATGATATCCTCACAATATCAAATCTTAATCCCTTTTTTACAACGACAAAATTTGTTTGAAATCACCTTCCAACACCAAAACTTTCTCACTCACCAAATGGTCTTTCAACATTATCTTCATTTTTAGCTCTCATTATATCTATCAAGGTTTTACCAAAAGCTTTAAAACATAACTTGTTCATTAAAACATAACTCATCTTAACAAAAAATACTTTTTGGCCCTTTGTATGCGGGTTGGTGAGCCAACTCGGCTCACCACGGGTTCAACCGGGTAAGCCGGATTCTAGGAGGATTAGGTCAAAAATCAACTCGTATTAAAATTTGTAAAAAAATTTTAATCCAATCCAGCCCGAACCCGTGGTGGATCGGGTTGACTCGCATATTCCAATCTATTTTGACATCTCTATGAAAAATAGACTATATAAAACTACATATGATATGTCATCTATAAAAATGTAAAAATATAAAGGTTAAACAATACAAAAGAAAAATAGTAAAGAATCTATAACTACAAATAATATCAAATATAAAAATTAAATTTGATAAAAATATAAAGATTAGATATATGGTTAACCTGTTTAGCGGAATCATCATATTTTAGTACAAATTTATATTTCAAACTCTTATTTAGGGTGTTTACCTTAAAATAACATAAATAGTTTAATGATTAAATTTATAATATTATATTATTATCAATTTTTAAGGTTTAATTAGAATTATCATTAAATATTTTAAAAATTGGTTTAATGTAATGTAATGTGTTAAGTTTAGAATATATTAAATAAATAAATAATTTTGGTGTAAAAAAACATTATATATTAATCATAATAAATAATATATATATAATCATGTATATTGATTATTATAATTAATGGTATTTTGAAGTATTTTATTTGAATTATCATTGTATAGCTCACATTCAAAATAATTATCGATAAAGTTCATAAATGTGCATTTGGTCAAATGAGCAAATTATTAAAGAAATTTAAATTTATCAAAATACAATTTGCTCATTAATATAATAAATCAATTGATTTGTGTTCAGATAAAAATTGAATTGCAGTATAGTATCATTAATAAAGTGTATGTGTATGAAGTATATATATTCAAATATTGTTTGTATAATGATTGTATTTTAGGTATATAAATAAATAATTATAATAATTGAATAATTTTAATTGTTATCTTTATAATTCTTTCTCAATAGAAAATAAATATAAAAAAAAAACTTAAAATATAATTGAATAAATCATAAACATAATGAAATAGATATCAATTTTAAAACAAACAATATTATAATTCATTTATAATAAAATATTACCAAATAAAAAGTATGTATTTAAAAGTGGTTTTTATTAAATCGTTGAATTGGTTATCGATACTTATTTCTTACAAAGTTTACTTAAATACGATGATTAAAAGTATAATATTATAAAAACATAATTTAGTTATATATTATAGGGTTAAATATGTTTTTGGTCCCTCAAGTTTCAGCGAAATTTGGAATTAGTCCCTCATCAAAACTTTTGACTAATTTAGTCCTTCATCTTTTAAAATGTGTGAATTTAGTCATTTTAATCAAATTTTGTTAAGTTTATCTGACGTTTCAAGCGCATTTCATGATAGTATTTAAATTATTTACATTGTTTGACATATTTTTGCTTCAATGTTAACTTAAATACTATCATAAAATGTGCTTGAAACGTCAAATAAACTTAACAAAATTTGGTTAAAAGGACTAAATTCATGCATTTTAAAAGATGAAGGACTAAATTGGTATAAAGTTTTGATGAGGGACTAATTCCAAAATTCACTGAAACTTGAGGGACCAAAAACATATTTAACCCTATATTATACGATGGATTAAAAGTATAATATTATAAAAACATAATTTAGTTATATATATATATATATATATATATATTTTGCTAAAAGGTCAAATTAAAAATATAACAATTCATATTTTAAATGAAGTACACTAAACAATAAAAAAATTATATATGCAAGTCTTCTTCTTTAAAATATATTTCTTTCAATTCTTTTTATATTTTGTTGAAAATTATTTACTTAACTTTGTTATATTAATTAAAATATTGATATAATTATATAATATTATTTTTATTTTTCTTCAAAATGTGTGTACTTTGAAATTTGCTATTTTCTGATTTTGAAAAAAATATTATTTAGTAAAAATCATGTATTTAATAATGGTAATAATAATTGAACAAAATATGATTAAATAATGTAAATAATAAAAAAATCATGGAAACTGTTTTTAACAATTCATATAAACAATAAAAAATTATATATGTAAGTCTTCTTGTTTAAAATATATTTCTTTCAATTCTTTTTATATATATTTTTTAAATTATTTACTTAACTTTGTTATATTAATTAAAATATTGATATAATTATTTAATATTATTTTTATTTTTCTTCAAAATGTGTGTACTTTGAAATTTGCTATTTTTTGATTTTGAAAAAAAATATTATTTAGTAAAAAACATGTATATAATAATGGTAATAATAATTGAACAAAATATGATTAAATAATGTAAATAATAAAAAAATCAAAATAATTAATGGAAACTGTTTTTAACAATTCATATAAGTAATGGTTGCAAACATATGGATTCAAATAATTTCAGATTATTTAAATTCAAAAATAGAAGAATCCAATTTAGAAATATATGGATTAAAGAAATCTAAAGGTAATTAAAGAAATTTAAAATAATGGGTTAAATATGTTTTTGGTCCCTCAAGTTTCAGTGAATTTTGGAATTAGTCTCTCATCAAAATTTTATATCAATTTAATCTTTCATCTTTCAAAATACGTGAATTTAGTCCTTTTAACAAAATTTTGTTAAGTTTATCTTACGTTTCAAGCACATTTCATGATAGTATTTAAGTTAACATTGAAGCAAAAATGTGTCAAACAGTGTTAATAATTTAAATACTATCATGAAATGCGCTTGAAACGTCAGATAAACTTAACAAAATTTGGTTAAAAGAACTAAATTCACGCATTTTAAAAGATGAATGACTAAATTGGTCAAAAGTTTTGATGAGGGACTAATTCCAAATTTCGTTGAAACTTGAGGGACCAAAAACATATTTAACCCTAAAATAATTAATAGAATTAATTGATTAATTTGTGAAAGATCTTTAAAAGTAATTTATTACAAATATATGAGCATAAATTTTTTTAGTTCAAATAAGAGGTTTTAACAAAACTTTTCCCTCTACAACCAAAATCTAGTAATAACCCAAAATAAAAAGGCAAGGACTAAAGCTTCTTTCCTTATATTTTTATTTAAATTTTCATATTTAAAATAGAATTTTTTTTTTTACCTTTTTCCATACTTTTCCTTCCTCTTGAACTTCTCTCATTCGATTCGGCTTCACATTCGTACTTTATATCAAAATTTGTACTCATAAAAAAAAAATTGAAACTCAATATGCAGAAATCCAAGTTTTATTTAACAGAGGAAGGAAAGAAAGAGTAAAGGATTATATACATATTAAAAGAATGACGACTTTATACAATTGAATCAAAAACTATTATAGAGTTTGTAGACTTCACCACATAAGGTTAAAAACTCTTCTACATCAACCAAAAGCCTATAATTAATTTTCAAAACAATAAAATTACAACAAAAAAATTTAAAAATAAATAAGTCAAGCATCATACGCAATAAAAGATATAAAGTGCAAAAGTTTACAATTCATTCGCATTAGAATCATAATATCTCTGAAGTCAATCATGTCATCACTATAGAACAGAAACTTGAGTAAAATAGATACATTTACATTTACATAAGAAGGCCTAACAAATAAAAAATTGATAACAAAAATCAACTCCCAGTAAAGAAAATATGTATATTAAATGGATCAAAATTCCGAACATTACTCTAATATGTGTCAAAACATAAAATGAAAAAGAGCACCAATAGTTATGATGATTAAAAATTTGATTGTCTTAACCATATTCATAGTCATGTTCTTGTGCTCCTTTATGTGTGATTGCAAATTCATACCTTCTACCGTTTCACAGTCAACTTTACATATCCAACACCACTCCATGCTAAAAGTCTTCCTTCTCCTCAAATTATCAAAATATGTCCCTGAAAAGAAAAACAACATTAACATAAATAAAACAAAATATTAAAAAATAAACAATCTGTTGAATATTGAAACCAATTCTCCCTAAACTTTCATATTATACCTACTAACTTCACTTTTTAACATTTGTATGATAATAATTGCAAATACAAAAATGAGTATAAGTAGTTAAAAATCAAGTATCATTAGGAAATCCAAGAACAAACCTATGACTGACTTTTGCCTTCTGCAAAGGATTCAAACCTAAACTACATGTTCAACTGCTCTAATCTTTAACTTTTTTCTCCAACTTCAACCTCACTGGTTTGTCCAATTTCCATGTTTGGCAAGTTGTTGTTATAAAAGCATAAATTTGAACAAAGTCTAGAGGTGTACATATAAATGAGTTGCAAAGGTACCATAGATGTGGATGCAATAATTGAAATTCAAATTTTGAATTCAAAAACATTTTGAATAAGCAATTTTGATTTCTGTCAGGTTTTTGCTAGATTAGTACGAAAAAAACCAAAAATTTAAAATTAAAATAATTTTGGGTGCAAGAGTGAATTAGAGGAGTAATTTTGGGTGTGTGATCAAATTTAAAAAACAAATAGCCACCATTTCCACTAGAGCAATTTCAACATGTAAAATTCCAGAGACAAAATATATTTACAAAGATAGGAGTTAATATGGAGTAATAAAGGAGCTCAAGAAGATATGATACTAATGAGTTGATGGATATGAATGAAAAATCCATTCAGATATAAAAAAAAAACAATGAAGTTAACATTCATTTGAAACAAAGATAAATAGAACCAACAAACACTCAAATAGACAATCGAGAAGACAAAAAAACTCAAAAATTAACCATTAAAGTTCCATTTTACTCTTCAACTCCATCTTTTGATAGCAGGACTAACCTCCAAAAAAACAAATCCTTGCCTGCCAGCACCAATAGTAAGTATCAAAAGTTACTCATCAATCAACCAAATAAAATTGCATATAACAACCTACATATCAAAAATGCAAAACTCATCAAAAGGTTGCAAACCAAATAGAAAAGGAAAAGTAGGTGTGTGTGTGTTTATTATATTTACAAAAAAAAAAGAATTATAAATTTTAACTTAAAAAAATATATAAATATTTTCATTATCAGTATTTTTATACTCAATAATCCTCTAAATTTAACTTCAAATTAAAAATATAAGTAATTTTATAAATAAATGAATATTAATAATGTAGATAACAACTTTAAAATGACAATCCATTTATAATAAAATATTCCAAATCAATAAACATGTTTATTTTGAAAGTTAATAATTTCTTTTAAAATATATTAATTATATAAAAAAAAAATTATTTTTAACTTTTTCACGTTTTGACTACAGTACATACTCTTTAAGAACTATCTGTCAAATAGAAGTATTTTGGAGTTAGATTCAACATATATATAACTTACATAAAAAATTAAATTATTTGGAATATGATATTACAGTTATAAAATTAGATAACATGCTGTAATGAACTTCCTCTCAAATTCATAGCCTAAAGTTGGTAAGAAATAGAGAGAACAAAGTTATGGATTACCGGGAGAACAAATCGAAGACATAGAAAAAACTCAATATTTGTAATGTATGTGTTGATATCAGATTTAGAATTATATAATCTCATTCATATGCAATATTATCCTGGATTACGAAATCTTATTTGAAATTAAACAATTACTGTTTTAAATTATTGGATTTAAGATTATATTTTGAAAAAAAAACTCGAAAACTAAACATTTCCTCGTCAACTTCATCTCAGAGCACTAATAATCTAAAAATAATAATCCTTGTCTGTCAACAAATTTAGATTTGGTAGAAGAAAAAAAAGATTTAGATTTGGGAGAAGCAAAAATGATTCACAAAAAATTTAGATTTGGGACAAGAAAAAAAAATCGCGAGAAGAAGAAAAACTCATCGTGTTCTTCAAACATTTCATCAATTTGACAGAAAGAAATCATACATCAAAGAAAAAAAAACATAAAAAAGTATTTATATCCAGGAGAAGGAGAAAAGATTTGTGGGAAGAATAAAAAACTTATACCTTTATTGCGTTCTTGAACAGTTCATCCATCTCCTAGAAAACATGCATTCATTAGAGAAAAAAAAAACACAAAAAATTATTAAGATCTCGGAGAAGAAGAAAAGATCCGCGAGAAGAACAAAAGCTTCAACCTTTATTGTGTTCCTCAACCCCAGGGGCGGAGCTTTTTGGGGCAGGAGGGGCCCTGGCCCCCCAAAATTTTGAATTTTTTTTGATTTATATATATATATATATATATATATAATATAAAAATATATTTAAAATTTATTAAATTTTTTAAATTGTAGGTAATATATATTAAAAATTAATAAAAATTAAATTTTTTATTTTTCATTTCTTTTATTTAAACATAACATTTAATGTAAATACAAAATAAAATATAATAAAAAATAAAAATAGTTAGGTTTAATTTTTTTGTGTCCCTTTTTTTATTTAAAAATTGACACTAAGATTAGGTTAATTACACCAACAAAGCAAATTATCCATATTAAGAGTCTCAATTTTAATGAAAAGATCATTGATCTGTTTCGAGGAATTTAACGAAATTTATAGTAAAAGATCGAATTATATCAGTTTTTTTCAAAAATCGGGATCAAATTGAGACTAAAAAAATTGGAGAACCAACTTAACATTTTTAAACCAAAACATGAGTCAAAAGAGTAATTAAACCAAATATTTATTAACATAATTTTTATTTTCCTTTTCATTGTCTTTTTAGTTTTTCACAAATTGTAATAATCTCTCACTCTCATATGTCTTCTTTTTGTTTTTAAAGAAAAAAAGTTATACATAAACTCATTATATTTCTCATTTATCCTCTTCCTTTCCCGTCTCTTGTCTTACTTGATAATGAAAACATTTTTTTTTATTTCATGAGCTTTTTGTATATATTTTTTTATGAATATAGAAAAAAAATAGTGTATTATGTATTAATGAAATGAATATATTTTTCTTTTAATAATTACATGTCTCAATTTTTTATTAGATTATGATCAATTATTTTTTAGTATTATTTACAAAAAAGGTATATTGATAAATAATGAAAGAATAAATTAATCGTTTA
>Ga0214543_1000770_pt1 | contig 57439 bp, 29 predicted proteins | sample CNSS2metaG_FD_160094 | JGI IMG/M metagenome (GOLD analysis project Ga0214543, IMG submission 160094) | Root nodule microbial communities from cowpea collected in UCLA plant growth center, Los Angeles, California, USA - CNSS2 | ecosystem: Host-associated > Plants > Roots > Nodule | place: USA...
GTAACCCAAAATGTATTTATTTACAAAAGTAAGGTAAAATTGAGGATTAAGTAGGTTAAATGCTTTGGAAGAGATGATTTTGCTAATGAAATATAGCTTGGATAATGGTAAAAATTAACATTATCAATGCTACCCTAAGAGAAGAGGATTGGGTTAAAAGCAAGACCCATCAAAGAATAACCTGACATCTTCATAACAAAAGGTGTACACGTTCGGTCTCACTTAAGGTAATGGGCTAAACTTAACGAGTCCAAACAAATTGGATCTTATTATATGACAAGACTAGACAGAGGTCATTCTTCTCGTAATTAATCTCCTTGAACAATAGATTTTTAACTTAACATGGGCTCAACTTCTTTAATGTCTTACAAAAAATCACGTTAATTGACACTTTAATGTTGTTATATTAGATTGAATGACAAATGTGATTTCTTTTTGAAAATTGGACCACACCCATTTTAGGTTTATTAATCAAATCAACATTAATAAAAAAATAGGCTTCAATACACATTTGGTCCCTATTTTCGTTGTGTTTGTTCAATTTGGTCATCATTTTCGTTTAACGTTCAATTAGGTTCTCATTGTCGTCAAAATTTAGTCAATTTGATCCTTTTTACTAACGGTGTTTAAACATTCAAAATCCAATTGATTAAACACAGTTAGTAAAAATGACTAACTTGACCGAAATTTGACAAAAACGAAAACCTAATTGAACATAAAACAAAAATAGGACCAAATTTAATAAAAATAACGAAAATAGGAAACAAATACATATTTAAACAAAAAATACAAAAAATATATAAAATAACGTTAGAAAAATATAATATTAAAGAGAAAAAAGACATATTAATAAATACTTTATTTTTCAAAATAAAAAACAAACATTTTAATTTTTATAGAAAAGGTCGTTGATCCACTTTGCACCAACCTTTTTTTTATGAACTACACAGAAAGTTAAAAAAGGACGTGATTTTCAAAAAATAAATTACATGAATTAATTTAAACACAAATAAGAACGCATAGTAAGAAAGAAATAAGCATACGTGTTTTTTTTTATCGATGTGAATGAAAAGTGATTATTATATTAATTAAATGTAACGAAATTGAAGTCAACAAATATTTGTGAGGATTGGTTAAATTAACTATGTAACATGAATAATATTTATTAACTTAAAATGCTAAAATAATTTATTATGAAGAAGAGAAATATATTTTACTCGGCAATTATATGATGATAAAGACGTAAAGTGGATTATTCTTGAGAACTTGTCTTTAATTATTAATAATTAATCACTGTTCTTAGCACTTGATAATGACAAATGACAATGATTCATCTCACCCTTTCAAAAATTTAACGTTGCCAACACCTTTCAATTCATTGAGAAAAAAGTGACACAAAAGAAAAATGTTGCCACTCTCTTTTAGGTACAATGGCAACAATATATAATGGATTATTTAATTCATTCTTTTAAAGGTAAAAGTTATTTTTAAGGACTCAAATAAATAATCATAATTATTAATTAAAAAATGTTTAGCAGATAAGATTTGACAAACTACATGATCAAATTATAAATGTGCAACCAATATATTAAATATGAAATATAAATTGGAAATTTCGAGAATGTTTTAGGATCCAACTTCATGAGTAAAAATATGTAATGAAAGTAACAATAAGTTTTTTCAGAGGAAATGAATTATAGTGTTGCGAAATATAAGAGTGTGCATATAAGTTTAATTACAAATTTAACTAAATATCAATTAATAATTATTGTCTCTCTCGAATATATATAAATTTTTTGCACTATTTCTTGATCGAAGTACAAAATCATAATTTATTCAAGAGATTAATCACTTTCAAAATATTTTCTTTATTTATATAATGTTCATAAATAACCCTAATTATTATTTTGAATAAATAACTTATAAAAGCTTTTTTTATTAAAAACTTTATATAAAGTTAAATTTCAATTTTATACAATAAGGTTAGTATGCCCTTATTTATACTATAATTTAATATTATATTTATACCTAAATATGTTTAGAAAATGTCTTATAAAATTCGAACAAAAATATTATTAATATTAACTCCTAATATATATATATATATATATATATATATATATATTTATAAAATATATAAAATAAAATAAAAATAAAAATATAATATAAAAAATATAAATATATATATATATATATATATATATATATATATATATATATATATATATATATATATATATATTAAAACAATATCAAACTATTTAGATCTATCTTCTACAGTAACTTCTAATAATTTATGAAACCCTACAAGAAAAATAAGAAAGTAATCATAAAACGGTGGGTTTTCCGTGTGGTTTAGCAGTGTTGTGTCGGTATTTACACAACAGCGTAAGATTTTGATGGGTTGCGTCACACGTGTTTTTTTCACGTCATCTTTTAGATCTTATCAAATTTTAATTATATAATTAAATACTTTCTAATTTTAAAATCCAAAGTTTTAGATGGGATGTAAGTTTCAAATTTAAGATTTTTATTATATCATACCAACTGGATTTAATAAAAATCTAAATCTTACTTAAGAAGCTTATTAGAGATGCTTCAGGACTCAAATTGAGTTTATTTTAGGTCCAAACAGTGTTATTTGCCTTTCAAATGGCAACAAAATCATTACTTATTTACTCTAATTAATTACAAAACACAAACAAACACTTTAGCTAATTTGTCTCAACCTTTTATCTTTTGGATCTTTTATAAAGTGTTATTGGTACAATCACATAATTAATCTCCTTATTAAAGTTATGGAAAATGTTTTACTCCAATGAATAATTTTCGTAGCAGTATTTGTGGAATATGAATGTAACTAGGAAATACTTTATAATTAAGATTACTTTTAAATTTAAGCAAAATAAACTCTATTGTGTTCAAGTTTATAGATAATGTTTACTTTCATATTCAATAATTTCATTACAATTTATCCCAACATTGATGTTTTCATGAGTTAAAAAAGAAAAAGAAAATGCTTATATACACTATTTATAATGTTAATTTTTAAATTGGGTAAATTGTTTTGGAAATATTAAAACAAATCACTTAACAAATGAACATTAAAAAAAAAAATTAAATTAAATTTTGTTAAAATATATGATTGTTAGGATGGATAATCGTAAATATTTTTTTTTCTCGCAATTTTTTACACGCGTTTTAAAAATAAAACTTTGACGAAAACATTAAACTCTGAAAGAATCATGCTTCAAATATAGTCATGGCTTTAAATATGTGATTTAACATAATTGATTTAAAAATATTTTCTCATTTGTAAGTAAAATATAAATACAGGTAATTTTTCAATCTTAATCTTTCAATGTAATTTTAATAATACTAAAAAATATTATATATTTAAAAGTAAAAATAAAATATTAGTAAATAAATAATTAATTTAGTAAAATTATGATAAAATATATATAATTAGAGTAAAATAAAAAAATCATTAATTTTGATTAAATTTATTTTGATTGTTAAAGTAATTAAACACATATTTAGTTTTTGAAAATTGTCAAATGTATTATATATTTGTTAATTTTTTTTAATAAACACGTGATAATTAGTGAATATGAAACACATATTCAATTATTAAATTCAATCAATACAATTTTTTATATTTATAGTATAATATTTTTTTTCGTATGTTATAATAAAAGCTAGATATTTTCACATTTATTGTACTAAAGTGATGGTTTATCCAAAACCAAATTTGTCTATAAAAGTTACTCTCTTAGCTACTAAACTGTCTTATAAAAATAAAAGTGTTACTAACATATTAAATTTGATAGCAAATAATACAGATTGGAATGACATTAATAAAATCATTTTACAAGAGAATCACTTGTTAAAGAGTTACTTTAATTACAAAGTCAAGAATTAGTTGTGCCAACTAGTTTAGTGAAGTTAGACAGCTATGTTATGTTTGATTCCTACGACTTCTTCCCTTTTAGCTACAAAAACCATGTTATTAAGCTGTAATATTACTGCCATTTTCTTTTTCTTTTCTGCCATTATTCCCCTGCTAGGTGCTTTCTTTCTCATATATTACGTGCAAACACTTATTAATAATTGAGGTTGACCACCCCAAAAGAAAAAAAAAAAAGTAGCAGTAATGTGGTTGGAGACAGAAAAATCGCGTTGGAAAAATGTGGAATTATTAGATTCGAAGAGTGTTTTGTTTGAGTTCCCACTTGTTTCGCCGTTTGTTGTTGGTTTTATTATAAACTGTGGACACAACTTTCCCTACGTGCCCTGCATCATCATCAAATCTTAGTTTTCGTTTCAACCTTTTCTCTTTCGTTTCAAGAAAAAAAAAAAAAAAGTAAACAAAGCAATATTACAGGGACTCCATGGAACAAGTTGAAGAAGCACCTCATAAGTTCTATGGAGAGTGACAAACAATGAAGAAATTTCTTTTAGAAGAAGTAAACTACTGAGAGACTATTTCTCAGTAGTTTAATTTTTTTTTTTGGCTTTTAGAATATATTTTATATAATTTTAAAATTTTATATTAGTTATCAAAGTATATTTTTGTTTCCTATCGAAAATAAGTTTCAAGTTTTGCTTATTTTTCAAAGCGCACCAAGCTTTGTAATAATTATGATATGTGATTTTGGTAATTTGGTTCAAGAATAATTACTTCCCAAAGATAAAAAGATAATCTCCAAAATTTGGGAGGTGCACCAAAACATTGTGGGGATGCAGAAAGTAAAAACCGTAACCCAATTGAGTTGAATAATTCGAGATTTACGAATTGGTGGGGGTGCAATTAGTAATAGTGGAAGTGTAGGAAACAATAGCTTTGGGATACTTATGCATTCAGCCCGGAGAGGGAAAAGAGGGTGTTTTTGTTGGGTTTGAAGAAAAAAAATGGCTATCTTGTTTCTACTAAAGAAGCAACAGAAGATTTTGACTAAATTGTCCCTCCATTAACTTATGATGAGATTAAAAAAACTAATTATAATTATCCGGTTAACGACAATCAATAAGTTGATTTTTAAAGTTAAATATTTTGTAGGTTTAAATCAAATACACTTAAAAATCTAAGCAAAAGTTTTAGAAATAATGACAAAACTTACAGTAAGCCATCTTTTTGGGCAGAATTTCAAATTGAGTCATTGAGTAGAAGCCCAAAACTCTGTACATAACACAATAGTTAATTAAAATAAAAAATTCTTAAACATTTTCCATGCAAAGAGAGTTATTTAAAAAGAGGATTAAAATAAATAATTCATTTACAAGAGGTTACATTTTAGAGTTCAATTGTTATTTTTTACACTAATTATTTTAAAAATTATACTAATAATATTTGATAAAAATGTCCAACGAATAAGTTTTGTAGATATTTTCTTTAAAAAGGATACTAATTAATTAACATTAACATTTCATTTAATAATTAATAAAAAAAGTAGAGGTTTAAGCCAATGCTGTTGGGGTTTTCTTCTCTGATTTTTCACTACACATAGTTCAGAGTTACTGCATTGGTTTGGTGAACCTCAACCATTTCTATGGCGGTTTCAGTTTCATCTTCTGAGGAAAGTAATTGGGGCCAAAGGGTATCGGAAAAGGTTCTTTCTTTCTACGCTTCTCTTCCCAAAAAGGGCAAACCTCAAGGCCGTGAAGTCACTGTTTTGGCTGCTTTCCTTCTCTCTTCTCCTTCCAATGGTTCTCTTCTTCCTCTTTCCACCATAACGATCACCCACTAACCAAATTTCACTTTTTTTTTCTTATTTCTCTAAAAAAAAAAAGCCTTCTTTCTGGTTAAGGAGTTCACTAGTTCATTATTTTTTCTCCCAAGACTTGAAGGTTGTTGCAATTGGAACGGGAACAAAGTGCATTGGGCGCTCTCTCTTGCGAACTTGTGGTGATGTTGTTCATGATTCGCATGCTGAAGTCATTGCTCGAAGAGCTTTGATGAGGTTTCATTGCTATCCTTTTGAAACTTCTTTGTCTTTTTTTTAAGAGCCTTTTTTTTTCTTCTTTTGTATCATAACTATGCATCACTTTATATCCATTGATTTTTCAGTTTTGAATACCGATAGTGAAGGTTTGCTTGTGTCATGTTTGCAGAACAATTTACTTAAGTTTTGTAAAATTGTCATGCAGGGTACTACTACTGTTTGTGATGAATTATATGGTCAAAACTTCTATACGATCCTTAGGTTGTTTGTAATGTTCTCTAATTAGAATTGAAGTTTTATCTCGAATATTTTCGTAATAAAGGTTTGCAGAATTATGTGGATTATTGTGATGAAAATTGTTATTGGAGAGTATGCAAACAATACCAATGAAAATGTATATAATTTTTGTCCTTAATATAATGTCTTGCTATGTGAGGAGATGTTATTTCATTTGTTTCTATTCACACCAGGTTCTTCTATACACAGATTCAACATCTTACTGAAACTAATGGTAACCACGGACCTACCAATGGAGGCAAACGGTTTAAATTTGATGATGGTAACTTGCCATTTGAGTTAGATACAGGGTGTCTTAATAAAGCGAAATATACTTTGAGGAAGGATTGGAAATTACATATGTACATATCACAGTTACCATGTAATTTATCTTTCTGTCCCTTTCACTCTATCTGTTTAAATGTTCCTCCTTTATCTGTGACCCTATGTTGGTTAGGTTCAAGGGTGATTTCCATTTGTGTTCCCTTTTGTAGGTGGAGATGCTTCACTGAGTTCGGTTATCTCGCCTTTGGAAACTGTTCCTTTAGGAGAAAAAGATTCAACTTCACTTTTGGGTAAGCTATTCGATTCCATGGTTAAGTTTTACAACATTTAACATTTTATGTGAAAATTATGAAGTGTCTGAGGTCAGAGGGGCCTTAAAGACAGATGAGACTGAGCTTTTTAATAGAAAATATATTTTCTGAACTCTGTTTCCTTCTATACTTCAATTATTGGATTATGATGATTTTTATCAAGTTTTGATGTATGGTGGTTTTTTATATTTCATTGATAATTGAAATATTGCTGCTGTTTATTTTGATCTGACTGTCTGAAGATAAATACTTTTCTCATCAATTCCAGACAACGCTTTAAACCAACAGGGGATGGTCCAGAGGAAGCCGGGTCGTGGTGATACGACGTTGTCAGTTAGTTGCTCTGACAAGATAGCTCGTTGGAATGTTGTTGGTGTTCAAGGTTAGATATGTTTAAACCATGGATGTTTACATGTTGGTAGTTCTTGCTTGAAAATTAGTTGTGATGTGCTGTTCTACAACAATTTAATACAGCAAACGAATCATCATGGAGATTGACATTTTTATTGTTTGTATACTTGTAAATATTCTGCATCAACTATACTTGGCTGTATGATTTTGACTCTTTTATGTTTACTTGTTTATTTTCCATAAATCTTTTACTTGTATTACTAAAGCGTAGACGTCTAATTTGGTTGTAAACACAATATTGAGGTTTCATGAATATCAATTTTGTCAATTTTTCAAACATAAAAGTTAGAGTTTCTAATTTGTGTGATAGTGTTAGATATGTGGATATAATTGGAGTCAAGTTTGAGTTGGAGCCTCACATTGGGTAATAATATGCAAGATAAACAACATATAAGGTGAAAAGACTTACAATCTTGTTACTTTAGGTTTTTGGTTGAAGGTGGTGTCTGGGTTTACTCATGACTTATACGTCTCAAATCTATCTGGTGTCTCCCATCAAAGAAACCCAACAAATTCAAATAGTGATTGTATTTCCGTCAAGTTAGTTAAGTGTTGTGACATTGTTACTCTTAGTGCAGGAGCATTGCTTTCCTACTTTCTTCAACCTGTATATCTTTCTTCAATCACTGTTGGTCTTCCCATTGGGAATTTTCATTTTGAGGATAACTTGAAAAGAGCTTTGTATGAACGTATCCTACCCTTATCAAGTGAACTGACATCTCCATTTCTGGTGAACCAGGTCTGAGGAATATTTGGTATCTTAGTGAGAAAGAAAAGTGCATTGTAGGATGCTGACTTGTATGTCTTTTTTTCATTTCACAGCCGACACTTCACGCCGCACCAGTACCACCAAAGGACTTTCAGCAATCTGAGAGTGCTGCCAACACCTTAACATGCGGGTACATACGCCAAATGTTGGAGAATTGTGAAATTAATGGAGCTTTATGGATGGATGTTTCATTTAGTTTAAATGATTAACTTTGCAGATATTCTATATGCTGGAATGAATATGGGTTGCATGAAGTCATCCTGGGAACCACTGGAAGAAAGCAAGGCACCTCTGCAAAAGGGGCACTCTACCCTTCCACACAGTCATCTTTATGCAAGTGAGTGCCACTGACATGTATATGGTAGAAATCTCTGTGAAGTACTAATAAAATTACAGTTACTGCTACCTCCAAAACCTATATAAACTAGTAACTAATTTATCAAGACCAATAAAGATAGTTAAGTTACTTAATTATAATTAATAAAAGATCAGAGGTGGTAAAAATTTATTGTCTTTCCAGACAGAGGTTGCTGGAGGTTTTCTTGCCACTGAGAAGGGAAAAATTGAGCAGTTCTCTGGCCAATGGGATTACCTACCGAGAACTTAAGGTATTCTTGATGTTCTTCGCATTCTCTTTTTGGTTCAATGCAGTTTTTAACAGTTCTATGCAGTGCAGTTCATTTTGTCCATTCCTAATAATTGTGTCTTGTTTTGCATGATTAATCATTTGCAGGATGGAGCTGAAGAATATAATTTGGCTTCCAAAATTTTCAAAGGGAAGCCACCTTTTAACAGGTGGTTCTTGAAACCCTTAGATTGTGAGGCATTCCCCATTTCAGAATAATACATTTACTTATCTGTCTGAACTCCATCTTTAGTTATGTCATCCAACTTCTGTAATATGAGAATGTTGCTCATAAATGTGTAATTCTATACTCATAAATGTGTTCTAGATTGCATAAATATCTTATAGATTGAATAATTCAGAATATATTTTTGAATTTGAAAATGTATTTTGGATTATATAATTTGAAATGGTTTTGGATTGGGAAACTGAAAATGCATTTTAAATTGTACGATATGAAATATACTTTTGGATTGTGTGATCTGAAAATGTATTTTAGATTCTGTAATATGAAAATCAAGATGTGTATTTTGGTAAGAATGACAAGTGAACCGTTTTTTTAGGTATTATTTAAATCTGTTTCGATTTGATGAGGAATTTTTGTTATCGGCTCTATACCCATTATTGTTTCATATCTCCTTATTTTAAATTTATTAATTTATCTAAAATAATTAGATTAATTTTTAATTTTGATCCTTAGTTCTATAATTTATTTCTGAGATATATCTTTGATTACTTTTGTTCTTTTTTATACTTGACGTTTATCCGATTATTACTTGATATTTATGTAATATATTTAGCATTGGTTAACAAAATACGGATTTTTTGATGTTGAATATTATTATGTTTTTCTTTTGTTGATGTTTTTAAAAAATATTTGGAAGAGTAAAGGAGCATATATGAGTGTAAATAAAGATAAGGATGACACATAAAAAGTAAATTTTTAATTTGGTGAAAAGGATGGAGAAGTGAAATTCGCACTCACCTTCACCTGTTGCAATTCTTATATTTTAAATTATGTAACGTGAAACTATATTACATGGTTTGAAAATGCATTTTAGATCATGCAATTTTGAAATGTAAAAATATATTTTGAATTATGTAATTTTGAATATATTGTTGGTTTACATAATCTCGAAGGTATATGTTGATCTATATATACATTTGTATTTCAAAATAATCTTTTAAGCTTTAACTAACTTTTAAGTCATTGATAAATTAATATATGTTCACTTGAGTTCTTATTAGAATTTTGTTGTTCATTGAGTATTAAAAAAAAATATTAATCAACTCCTATTATTTAATCTTTCTGTTAATTGTGTGATGTAAATGTTATTTTTCGGTTATTGACATATTTTATTTTATAATATAATTTTATAATTTAATTATTTTGTTCGGTTGTTGACATATTTTGTTTTATAATATAATTATTATTTATGTTGCAATTTTCATCACTAATTTCAACTATTATAAACTCTCTCTTCTTTTACTGTCCACTATTTATAAAGTTTCAAACTCAACCGCTAATGAAATTATCGACCATCTCTCTGTTGATAGAGAACTAATAAAAAAAGTTTCGAGAAAAATCATAGGCTTTGATGTTGTCATCGCTGGTGTCAACCACGAGAGAAACCAGTATGAACAATGTGATTCTCTTTAACATCTAAAACCTTCAAAACATGTCACATTCTCCAATTTGTGTCTCAAAGTGGAGATAAACTTCATCTTCGCAGGTGCGTTTACGGAGGTGGGGCCCAAATCATAAAATTGCTTTTGCGAAAGTGTAAACAATTGAAGCTTTGACATGGTTCTCAGGGTGGGAGGAAGAAGTCTGATGAGAGTGTTGTCCTTTGAGGTGACGTGCAACAATTAACAATAGTCGAAGATAGGATTTTATGAATGTGGTTGGAGTCCAACTAGATATACCATAGATTTTGTAGAGTTCTCGTGGAGCCAAGTATTCCTACACTAAACTTGTAAGTAAGGTTGATGAGTTTTATTGATTAGAGGATTTTTTTTATTCTTTTTTTATGAAGAGATTTGTTGATGATGGGTTAAATGAAAAGAGGAGAAAATTTATAGTAATTGAAATTGATGTTGAAAATTGTGACATAATTAATAGTTGTAAAATTATAAAATTACGTGTGACAACAACTAACCAATGTGATCAAACAAAATAACAATCATATTATCCAGATAATAGAAAAATTAAATAGTAAGAACTCAATTGACACTAACACAAAAAAGACTTTCAACTTATGTTATTTTAGAGACAACAGACGTCAATTTAACATCTTTTACGTCTATTTCAACATATGTTGTTCTAGAGACAACATATGTCAATTTAACCTCTCCTAAGTCTAAACAAACATCAATTAACATCTGTTACATATGAAGGAACCGTTAATTGATGTCTGTTACATAGGCAACAAATGTCAATTTGTGGGATTTTTCCTTTTCGCCAATATTTTCCTCCATTAAACCATGAAAAATCGTTACACAAGAATACACTACAAAAATTTCCACAGTTATAGAAGTTGTATGAGTATCTAAAATAAAAGTATAAAGTATAAAAAAATGGGTGAAAAATAATAAGAATAAAAAATACCTTAAACAATGGATTTTTGAAAATTTTAGAACCCCAATTCCCTTTGGGTATTGGTCAACGTATTTGTCACCGCTTTTCCAACAACTTTCATTTCTTGAGAGTCTTCGTCCAAAGGTTTGTAACAAAAGTTACCACAAAGAATCTTCACAACTTTGATTTTGTGACCAATATCTCTCAGTGTTGAACACTCTACATTTGAATACAACCTAATAGAAGTTACCAAAAAAAATATTTGAGTAAAAAAAGCATTTTCTAGCTATTTTTAGTGAATTTTACAAAATAGAGATAATCTAAAAATTCAAAAATGCAACCTTTAGGACATACAAAAATGACTAGTGAATGAAAACACCAACCTTATGTGAAATACAATTGAGGAGGATAAAAGTTTGAGCCAAAACAAGCATTACCACGACAAGATATAGTGAAAAGGTTGAAGCACTTGCTCCTACGAGTTTGACGTTGTCATTATACTTTGGTAGAAGGTTTCGCGCAAATGAGAAGGAGAAATGTGAGGGTTCTGAAATTTTAAAAGACAAATTGATGTCAAACTCCTCACAAAAAAGACGTTAAATGATGTTGGACCTAGAGTAGTTTGATGTTATTTAACGTCTATTGGTCCTAGTGTCGACGTCAAATTGTTAATGGACATCTATTGTAAAGCATCCGATAACAATTTAGATTAAATATTTACAAAAATATCAGTGAACATTTTTAATATCAAATTTTGGGTCATGCGACCTATAACTGATGATAAGTCTTTCTTGCACCGGTGTGAAAAATATTAAATTTTTTAGGTTAAATTATATCTTTGGTCCTTATTTTTGTAGCAAAATATCAATTTGGTCTCTCTATTTTTTTTTATCTTAATTTGGTCCCTATTTTGGGAAATTTGATGCAATCAAGTCATTTTCGTTAGTGGTGTAGTAACGATGTTAAATGGGGTATCACGTGTCAATTTCTGGATTTTTTGAATTATTTATTTATTTTTTTAAAATAAAAAAAAAAATTAAAAATTTGCCACGTATCAAGTTGACATCGTGTCACGTGGTAGTAACAGTGCCACGTGTCACTATTATGCCATGTGTCATTTTTTCATTCTCAATTTGGTTCCTATATTTTACTTTTTGTCTCAATTTAGTTTCAATTTTTGTAAAAATTGTGCAATTTCGTCCCCCTCCAAATTAAAACAAAAATTAACTTTTATATAAATATTATAAAAATATTTTTATTAAATTTGATTTTTTTTATTCAAATTGATATTTTTATTATATATTTTCAACAAAACTAAGTTTATTTAAATTTGTTTCACATTCAATTTTACTTAAAATTATTTTCAAATTTTAAATTTATTTGTTTTTTATTGTTACATAAACTAGTTAATTTATCTTAAATTATATAATTTTTATTTTTACACCACACTAAAACATTTGTATAGAAATTATTGAATTTTACACATTTTAAAAATATGTAATTATTTAAAATATAAATTCAATTAAAAAACAATATTAAAGTATGATGTAATAAAATATCAATATAATTTATGAATTGCACATTATATAGAAATTAAATTTGGTTTCATTTTGGAGAGAAACAAAATTGCACAATTTTTACAAAAATTAGGACTAAATTAAGACAAAAATTAAAATACTGAGACCAAATTGAGAATAAGAAAATGACATCTGGCATAATAGTGACACGTGGTACTATCACTACCACGTGACACTATGTCAGCTTGACACGTATAACTTTTTAATTTTTTTAAAAAAATAAAAAAAGTTTAAAAAAATCAGAAAATTCAGGAACAGACACATGACACCCTATTTAATGTCATTACTACACCACTAAAGAAAAAGATTTGATTGCATTAAATTTCACAAAATAGGAACTAAATTAAAATAAAAGAAATTGAGGGACCAAATTGATATTTTACTACGAAAATGAGGACTAAAGTATAATTTAACCAATTTTTTAATACTCAATTAAACTTTTGTTTCAAAAATCTTTGAATGCAGAAATAAAATTTGTGGTGCAAAAAGTAATTGCCAAGTATTGGTTAAAAGACATGGATAATTAATATAGACAAGGACCACCTCGTATGAAAACCTGGGAAATGGGCACATGGAGTGTGCATTGATGTCGATGTCCAAAATTTAAAGTCTATTTGTCGTTTGCATAATTTCCTTTTGAGTTTGGTGCACGTTGCTGTCTACTGACTCTGCATTTCAAGTCAATCAATAAATTAAAAAAAATAAATCCCAAACATCACGTCATCTCCTCCATCCATCCTCAATTTGCCGAAACAGTGTATCTTTGCATTATTTTTTTTTTCTAGATTGAGTTTAAAACTCAAAAGTTTTAACGTGTAAACGTATTTTGAAGGTAATTAATCTTGTTACAAAATTGAGTTTACCCTTAAATGAAAAATTAAAAAAAAAAATCAAATTGAACAGGTAAATTGGTGTAAAATTAACATACACAAAAATGATATTCACCAAATACATGTGTAACTATTTGTAACTATAATCCTTTTTAGCCTCATTTTATGGTGGTCCTCCACTGATTCTTGCAACTTATGCACATTCTCTGCTTTTTAATTGCTACGGTTTCCCAGTTAGGTTAAAACAACCTAAATAGCTTGTATTATTCAATAACTTTGGTGAAATGCATAATTAACCAACCTAACTATTTAATGAATCTTCATTATCTTTATTTCGAGTCCAAATTATTTATTAGACTTGTTGTGTTGTCTTTTACTGAACATTAAAAATATACTGTATTAATATTTTAAATATCTTTTTAATATATTTTAAAATATTAAAATGATAATCGGTGTATTATAAAAACAAAATAGAAAAATAACATAAAAAATTAAATAAGAGAATCTAAATTTGTTTATTTCATGTGCATGTACTTTGCATGAAGTGAATGATATCTGCATAAAATTGACATTGAAAATTGAATAGAATGTGAGCACGTGGTTGCTGAACTAGAGAGAAGGCCATAGACAGAGTTTATAGCTCATAAACTAATAATGCTCTATTATGTTACATTATTTGCCTCATAATTTGCCCCACTTTCTAAGTAATTGACCACTTAGAACTAATTAAGTACTGGAATTTTCTACCTAGTTTGGCATCTTCCTCTCACATTATTATATTAATCAAATTAACATTCGTTGCTGACTTTTCATTCTTCGCTTTCCTTTCTCTTCCAACCCACTCTTCCCACTGTAATGTATGTGTGTCTTTGTGTTTGACGGAGAAAAACGTGGGGTCAAAACAAAACGATGTTCACAATTTCACTCTTTCTTTTCTTTTCAACTTGACATTGATAAACAAAATACTATCGTTGGAAAAACTTACTTCGACTATAATAAAACAAATTCATAATATATAAATGAGTGGAGTTATATAAAATTAAATTATTTCGATTTTATGAAATTGAGATATGTCAATTTTAATTGATCTTTTGAGAAAGGATTATTAAAAATATATTTACAAAGTAAATTGAGTCCAAGTCACATAAAATAAATGATATCACTCTCGATCCAAAATCTTAAGATAGTAAATTTATAATAAATTTATAAGTTTTTTTTTATCTGATACGAAACTTATCGATTTAGATATATTATTATAAAAATAGTGAGATTATGGAGTAGACTTGTTTTGAGGCTGAAAATGAGAGTGTTTGAGTCTTCTACGTCACTTTGAAACGATGGAAAATTACCTGATTAAGTTGAAGAGCAAATTACGGACGTGAATGTGGAATTGCCTTTACAAACAAGTTATAGCATAACATCATCACCACATGTTATTTTGTTCTATTAGTAAACTCATAAACTATAAACAACTCTTCTTACTATTCTTTTTACTTCCTATATAATCAAGAAATAAAATTTCATAATCCTAATCGTAAAATGAATACAATAACATCGAGAATATATATAATTTTGGATTGAAGGGTCAGATAAATTAAATGATTTTTACTGAACATCACATGTTTCATGAGATATTAAAAAAAAAAACTACTTTGAGTATATTTGAGTCAAGAAGAATTTTCTTGATGGAAAGTTTTTATGATTTACACCAACACCAACTGTAATCGTAATAGCAACAAAAGAGCATTGCATTTATACATTGAATAAACATATATAGGTTTAATTACTCTTTTGATCTTTTTTTTCGTCCAAAAATATTAAGTTAATCACTAAGTTTTGTTTAATCTCAATCCGGTTCTTTAAAACATTGATACTATTTGGATTTTTTTTTCGTTAATTTCTTGAAACGGATGAAAGATTTTCCATCAAAATTAGAGTTGTTAATAAGAATGATTTTCTTTTTTTGGTATAATTAATATAATCTTAGTGTCAATATTAACGAAAAATCATTGATCCATATCAAAAAATTCGGGACCAAATTAAAATTAAAAAAATTAGAAAATCAATTTGATACTTTTCGATGAAAACAAAGACCAAAAGAGTAATTAAACTATAAATACAATATATTTTATGAATATATTATTTATTAATATTAATAAAACTTATTATTTAGTTGTTAAATAATAAAATTCATGATTATTCTATGGCTTATATTTAAAACTTTTGTTTTTATATTTTATTTTATTTTATCAGTTTGTCAGTTGAAATATAAATAATTACATACATTTATGTATGTTGTAAAGAAAAATTAAAACTTTTATTTTAATCAGTAACTGAAATATTTTTTTATTGTTGACGTGTATTTATTGAGGTATATATATAAATACTTGTGTTAGAAAGACCATGTATAATACTCGTGTCTTTGGTAGCATATTTTGGAAATAATTTTGAGTAAAAACATATTTATCATATTTTTAATTATATAAGATGAATAATATTATCTATAAAGGCTAAGACAATGTTTAACATAAATTCATAAACCAAATATTAAAGATTGTTTTTCCCCATATAATAAGACTTTAATATTTCTTTTCTTATAATTAACTTGCTTAATTTGTTGGTCATGTTAATCTTTTCTTATAGTGTGTAAAAACTTTACATAATATTAATTATAGCATTTATTTAATCATCAAAAATTCAAACTTTGACTAGTTGAAAGTGTTTCAATTTCGATATACATCCAATGGTTCTTGCTTCCTCTTCCACACACACCATCTCTCTCTCTCTCTCTCTCCATCAAACATAGCTACAGAAACCAACCAATAACACGGTTTGTGAGAAGAAACACCATTGTTCAAAATCCATGATCAAACACAGAGAGAACTTCAAAAGCTTCTTGAATTGAAAGTGATTAATTATTGAAGCAGTGTTTGAAGATGGAGAAGGACAACGAGGCATATCTGAAACTCTTCTGGGGGCGTTCGAGTAATCAGAAAATGAGTTTGTTGTCGAAGAAGGGGAAATCCAGAACAATGGTGTTTGTCATGGTTTTCTTTGCAGCCACTTTCCTTGCTTTCACTGTCTGGAACATTACTGTGAGTCACTTCTCAAACCATGCAAATTCAAAAACTTTTTCTGGTTTTTGTTTCTTCTCACATGCATGGAGATATTGATGATGCGCTTGAAAATTTTTGAATGAGTTTTAGATATGGAGTCTTATAAACTCAATTTTTTTACATGCTATTGGATTCTAGTTTAGTATTATTTAAAACCACATGCATCTAGATATTTTCAATCTTTTCAAATTCCATGCTCAAAATTTGTGGTTTTTAATGTGAATGTTTGCCGGTGATAATTAAACATAAGTGTAAACAGATTAATCACAGTTTCTACAATTTTAAGATAACAAAAAATAAGATTTATCTTAGTAAGAACCTAAAGAAAAGATAATATGTCTTCATCTAAATAAATCAACAAAAATAAATAAAGAAAATAAAACAACAACACATAAAATTAACTCCAACTCTCCTAAACTTTAGTCGCTTGAATAATTATTATTAGAAATTGAATTTAAATCTAAAACTCATGATTAGTTTAATAAAGAAAGTATCCTCACTTTTATATGGTAATTTATTCTCATAAGACATCCATTATAAGAATACACGAGTTTGATGCCATTTAATAATGAAATTTAAGCCCTAAACTTAATTAGTAATTTAATTCATACATTTAAATTTATAATTATTTTTGTCCTTATATTATTTTTACTCAATTGAACTACTATATTTTTTAAATAAAAAATTTCTTGTTTAATAAGAGACCTAAACCTAGGATATTGTTATTATTTTCTTTTTCAAAAGTACTATTCCATCCATCCCTCCATCTCTTTCCTTCCTCCCACTTGAGGTCACCTCCTCCACATCCCACTTGTTATTTGTCTCAATATTTGTGAGTCTTGATTTTATTTAAAAAAATATACAAACTTAATTGAATAAAAAATAAAAACAAAAATAAATTATAGACCATAATATATAATTAGATTATTAATTAAATTTATATGGTTGGTAAAAGTTTCTGTATGGCTAGTATCCTAACATGGTGATTACATGGTGATTTTTTTTATTTTTTGAAGTCGACATTTTCTCCAGGTGCTTCCATTCTAATGAAGAAGAAACCCTCCCCCGTGCCAATACCGAAAGCCCAAGAACAAGAGTTCCCACTTAGGTGCACCCCACCACACGTGCCACAAGAGTGCCCTAGAGACTACCCTAGGTCGCATAAGCCCACGGGCCCAGCCCGCACGTGCCCCTCGTACTTCAAATGGATCCACGAGGACCTGAAGGCATGGAGAGAGAGAGGGATCACGAGGGAAATGGTGGAGGGGGCAAGGAGAACGGCACACATGAGGGTAGTGATCGTGGACGGGAGGGTGTACGTGGAGAAGTATAAGAAGTCGATCCAGACCAGAGATGCGTTCACTTTGTGGGGCATCATGCAACTGCTGAGGGTGTATCCCGGTAAAATTCCTGATCTGGAGCTCTTGTTTGATTGTGATGATAGGCCCGTTATACCGAAGGGAAGGTTTGAAGGCCCAAATGCTGCTACTCCACCGTTGTTTCGCTATTGCTCGGACCAGTGGAGCTTTGATATCGTCTTCCCTGATTGGTCCTTTTGGGGATGGTACGTGTTAAAACTCAATTTCTCTTCCTCTTTTTAATTAAAATAATATCTTATTTAGTTTTAGTAAATGATACAAATTTTTTAGGATTAAATATTTATTTGGTTTCTCAAATTTAGCTGAAATTTTAAATTAATTTTTTTCAAAATTTTTATCAATTTAATTCTTTATTTTTAAAATATATGAATTTAGTTATTTAACCAAATTTTATTAAGTTTATATAATATTTAAAGTGCATTTTATGATAATATTTGAATTGTTTACACCGTTTAACACATTTTCACTTCAATGTTAAATAAAATATTATCATAAAATATGTTTAAAATATCAAAATTTGGTAAGAATGATTAAATCCATACATTTCTAAAGATGAAGAACTAAATTGATATAAAGTTTTAAGAAGAGACTAATTCCAAAATTCAATAAAACTTAAAGGAAGAAAAACATATTTAGTCCAATTTTTATTTTCTTCCTTTCTTTATTTTTTTCTCAATAACTTTTTTTCTTATGCTATTGCAAATTTTCTTTTTATTTTTTTCTTACCACTTTATACTTAATGTAACGTGTACATAGTTTAATGTTTGCATAAAGTTTTAATTTTTTTAAGCAAATCGAGTGATTAAATGGTATTAGGATTGACATGATATGTCATTGTATTACTGACATAATATTATTACCATTAATTTCACATATAGGTTATATTAACTTGTGTTAAAAATTAATAAAATCAAATTCAAAGCGTTTTAAATAGTAAAAGAAAAAAATCTTGATTAGTAAAAAGGAAATATTAAACCTTTATTTTTTAAATCTTTGGATCTTATAAGTGGCGTCTTTTTTATTAGGTCTGTTTGTTTATTTTCTTTAAGAAACAAAACCTTTTTGATAAAATAATCACGTACTATTAATAATTTTACATATTTAGGTAATTTTATTTTAAAATGTAGATAAAGAAACAATTTTTGTTTTTGACAATTGTTTTTAATTAGAAACAAATAGACTCATTATTTAATGATCATCTTATGCGAATACATCTTTTAATTATATTTTAAAATTAGAAAAAAGAGAAAAAAAAAGAAACTATTCAAATAAAAAAGTATATATATATATATATATATATATATATATATTTACTTAGTAAAACATAAATGATGTTCATAAAGGTGAATAAAATATAAAATTAATTAAAACAGTATAATAGAATTGTCTTCGAACTTAAATACCATTTTACAGCTTTTTTCTTGCACCCCCATAACTTTCCTTCAGTGTTTTTATACTAAAATAATTTTCCATTATTTTGTCCTTTTCAGATTATACATTCAAATTCTATAACTGAAAGTTAAAAATGACTTTGTAATTATGTAATTTAGACATAATTTAAAAAAAAGAAGCTCCTAAGTTACATAAATTATAAATTATAAATTAAAATTTAAAAAATATTTTAATTTTTGGATTACATAAGAAGTATTTTTTTAGAAAAAAAAATGACAAATTCAAAAATTACTTTGAACTTTTAAATTATAGAATTCATGAATCTTTTGAATCATATAATTCGGAAATCTTTTGATTCCACAATATCAAAATATTTTTATTTTTGAATTGCACCAAAAGAAGAACAAGACAGGGAAGTGTTTTTTTTTATATGGGATGCAAGAAGAAACTTACGAAGGTGTAAGGAGAAAGCTTACATTTTTTTCTACAAATGGTATCAGGATAATTTTTTTCGAACAATTTTTTCTTATAATTTGAAGTGATATGATTTTAAAATGAAAAAATAAAATAAAAAATATTTAAAAAATATTTTTTAAAATTGTGAAAAGGATTATTAAAATTTTGTGAAAGAAAATTAAAATTTGGTCATTAAAATATTATTTTTCATATACAAGAACTGTAATTAGGATTTTGTTATAACAGGGCTGAGATAAACATAAAGCCATGGAAATATGTGCTAGAAGATATAAAAAATGGGAACAAGAAAACCAAGTGGAAAGAAAGAGTGCCATATGCGTATTGGAAGGGTAACCCTAATGTGACTCCAACTAGGAAAAACCTTATGACATGCAATCTCACAGACAAAGATGACTGGAACACTCGCCTATACATACAGGTTTTTCCCACTTTTTCACCATTTTTTTGCTCTGTAATTCATTTCAAAAAGGAAGATTTGTATTTTTATTACATGTTTTTGTTTTGGTCACAGGATTGGGATCAAGAATCCCAACAAGGGTTCAAACAATCCAACTTAGGGGACCAATGCACACATAGGTAAGATTCAAACTCTGTGACTGACATTCTGATAAAATTGTTATGTGAAATCTATGTTAATGATGTGTGCAATGGTGGTGACACAGGTATAAAATTTATGTAGAAGGTTGGGCTTGGTCTGTGAGTGAAAAGTATATTTTGGCATGCGATTCTACAAACTTGTATGTTAGGTCTCGCTTCCATGATTTTTTTATCCGAGGCATGGTGCCATTGGAGCACTATTGGCCCATCAGAGACAACACCAAGTGCTCTTCTCTTAAGTTTGCCGTCGAATGGGGCAACAATCACACCGACAAGGTACTCTCTCACTCTCACTTTATAATAAAATTGATTGGAAAGCTATTTTGTCGTCATATTTTGTTGGATATTTCGAGAGAGAGGATCACTAAGAAGATACAATGTCAATGAGACATAAGACAAACTCTCACACATAAGAAATTGATACTACTGTTAACTCAAAATTTTAGAACAATAACTTTATAGATATTCGTTCTTATATGATACTCGATTTTCTCATATTTACTCTCACACTTAAATTTCCAGCATATCTTAATAAGTATATGGGATGTATAAAAAACTGAGACAATTGTCCATCCTTGAAAAATTTACAATTTTGTACAAAAATAATTATATAGAAAAGTGTGCAGTTTTGTTTAGAAAAATTGTAGAAATAAGTTTGTAGTTTTGTCTAGAAAATTTAGGTGTTAAACCATTCTAAATTTATTGTGTAATTTTATTTATACAATTATTTGTGAGTGTCTCTGTGATAAAAGAGATAATTTTCTAATGTGATCAACATAATATGACAATTTTTCTAAACAAAACTGCACACTTTTCTATATAGATAGAATATTGAATGATGAAAAATTTCTCATTCTATTGTACACAAAACTATGTGTCTTAACATAACTGAAATTTGCAGGCACAGGCAATGGGGGAGGCTGCAAGCAAATTCATTCATGAGGACATGGACATGGATCATGTGTATGATTACATGTTTCATCTGCTAAATGAATATGCAAAGCTCCTGAAGTTCAAACCAGTTATACCTCCAAAAGCTGTGGAGTATTGTCCTGAAACAATGGCATGTGCTTTAAATGGTACAGAGAGAAGGTTCATGGAAGATTCAATGGTGAAGTTTCCTAGTCATTCAAATCCATGCACTATTCCTCCTCCATATGATGCTACAAGCCTACAACAATTTCTAGACAGAAAAGCTAATTCAACAAGACAGGTAGAAATTTGGGAAGATGAATATTGGGAGAGTAAAAAGAAGGTACAATAGTATACACATTGTGCTCATGACAAGATTTTGTCATGTTTTATTTTACTCTTCATCTGACAAATATCATTTTATCCGAGTCTAAATTCTCTACTGAATTTTTAGTATTATTTCTCGGCTGAACTTTCAAAACACATTGATATTAAGATATTAATACATATTTTAATGTATTTTACAACATTAAAATCAATATCTATGAATATATTTTAAAATGACAACTGAGAGAATGACCAAAATCTCAGTAGAGAATTCAAATATACTCTCTTACCACATTCATATTTGTTCTCATTCTTCTTCTTTGATTTTCTTCTGAATAAAGCTTAATGATTAATGTAATTATAATTGCCTCCAATTTGTAAGAGACTTGTTTGATATAAAGCACTAAATGAAATAATTTACTGTTCTTTCTGCTCTTATGTATCTTATTGTGTTTTGGCATGGTGAAGAAGTCGAATAAGAGTAAAGCTTGAAATTTGAATAGAAGTGAAAAGGTGAAAGTGAAATAAAACTTTACAAATTTTGTTTTAATAGTGGTTACACAATTTATAACAACAAAACTAAGAACAGGTACAAAATTACAAAGACAACGACATTTTAGTGATTGAATATTTTTTCATTTTATTATACATCAACCAAATTGTAAATTTAATTCCTAATATTTGTGTTAATTGCACGTCTCATGCAATTAAATTAAATATTCATGTTAGTAATATCAATATTAAAATGAGTTTTATGTAGAATAATCATAATAATAATTTGCAATATTTGTTTAGTTATAAATCAATTTTAGACTGATCATTTTGCAAGGCTTATTCTAAAAGTTGGCTGAATCAATCAAGCATTTTAATTTGTTGTTTCTTAGGTACGTACAATTTATAAGAAACTATATATTATTCAGCGAATGCTGTACGGCCAAATGAAATATTTACTTATATATATATATATATATATATATATATATATATATATATATATATATATATATATATATATATATATATTTATTTATTGTTAACCTATAAATAAAAAGAAGAGAATGAGATGTTTACCTTTTCAATATTACATTTTTAAACTTGTTAATATATATAAAAAAAAAATCATATTTTTTAAATTGTATTCATATACATATAATTAAATTTATTTGAAATATATTTTATGAATAATATAATTAAAAATAAAACATTTTAAATGTATATTTAAGTTAAAATAACTCGTAATAATGTATCTTAAATAATAATTAAATATTACAAAGTAAGATATTTTATATTTGTGTCAATTTATATATATATATATATATATATAGTTGAAATTTCAAAATATTTTATAATATGATTAAAAGTAATAGTTGTAAAGTTTAGAGTACATATCTCTAGCAAATAAATTTTTCATAATATTTTATTACTTTAATCACTAATAGAATTTTTAATATTTTGTGAATTTTTTCAGTAAATTTGTTATAAAATTTACCGGGAAAAACTGTTTTATTCAACGAATTTTAGTTGAGAGATAATTTGTTTGTAATAATTTCTTACAAAATTATAAACGTCGTAAGTATTTTATACAAAATTTTTTATAAAAAATATTTTATACAGAATATTTTTTTAAAAAAAATGATAAAAATTTCTTGAAAATAATTATTCATAATAAAATATGTAAGTATTTATTAATAAAATTTCAAAAAAAGAATTGACAGAAAATATATATTTTTTAATAGTGAATAATTTAGCAACTTAATTTATTAAATATATTATATTTTAAAAATAGCTCTTCATATTATTTTTACAATAAATGATTATATTTAATAAATATTGTATCCAAAACTATTGTACAAACATTTTATCCCAAAGTTAAAAATGTTTGTACATTACTTGTATATTAGTCTTATTAAAATTATTTTCTCTCAACTTCAATCTTATCCAAACATGCTGGCAAAGTGTTGGTACTAAAATATGATTCATTATTTATTTGTCAATTGATGCACGGAACCATTGTACCAACGTTACCTAGAGTAGTTAAGCCTGGGTTTGGTGGGTCCTTATTGGAAGAACTAACACCACCATCTTATTCTGATTATCACTTTTCACTAGTGGATTTCAATCTGGTTCGGTTCCTTTTCTCATACCCATCAATCCTGTTCTTCATATTTTGACATTGTTGAGTGGATGTTGCACAATCATTATCAATTTTTCCTTCATTTGTAAGTGGGCATGTGATTGTGAACTTATGTATATGCTGAATCTGAGCTACATGAAAAATGTCTCTTCTGCATGTCGTGATATAATTATTTCATCTCACATTTTCTCTCATTGAATTGGAAATAGTATGCTAAGTTACTTGTAGCTCTGTGCCATCTCTCTGTGGGGTTATGGTTAGTACAAGTTTTGATTTCAATCCATGGTTCAAGTGTCAAGTTTGATTTGTTTGTTCATGCTATCCTTGTAGTGGGATACGAGTACAGTACTCTTGTGACGGTTGAAAAAAAAAAAATCTTAATTTGATGTATGGTGTATCATTACGGTAGCCTACTGTTGATTATATTTTGGTTTGAATTTGATGTTATTGTTCAATCATATTCAAAAGAGAAAAAACGAGAAGAAGCTGGTGAAACTGGTTTGAATTTAAGGTGTTTGATGAATAGTTCACACCATCTTTCTGAAGTTCAAACGTGCCAACTTCTCATACTTGTATTCGAATGGAATTGATTCAGAAAAGTTATCTAGAATTCCTTTCTCAAGAATGAAAATGTCTTTTTGGACTTTTTTGTATAGCATTTTATTTGGATTCTTTCTCTCTATATAAAAGGGCTCTTGGATTCTTTTCTTTTTCATTTGGTTAGTCGTTTTAGCTAGCAGAATCAGGGGTGCAAGAGGACCTTGAAGTGATGGAACCCCAGGATGAAGAAGAGATCCATAACTGTTTAATCAAGCTGGTTGTCTTATTACTCCTTACCTTTGCTTATCTTTTTTGTGGTTACTGTCTCAAATGCAGCATCATAGCTAGTGAGGTGATTAACTGTGTTGATTTTGCATTACAGAGAAGTAATCCTCAAAGGCGAAGGGATAAGGTTTACATTGGCTGTGGAGCAGGGTTTGGTGGTGACAGGCCTTCGGCTGCTCTTAAGCTGCTTCAAAGAGTTCAAGAACTAAACTATCTGGTTCTGGAATGCCTGGCTGAACGGACTCTAGTTGATCGTTATCAAATCATGATGTCTGGTGGTGATGGTTACGATTCTCAGAGTATGTGTTTCCTGTCCAAATAAATTGTTAAGTTTCATTATTTGGTCTATATCTACCAAGTCTCAAATAGTACTATCTAGGGTGCTATATTCCAATTCTTAAGTTTTTTTTAAGGTGTGTAACTAAGTCCCAGTTATGTTTTAGACAGGAAACTTAAATTTATATTATTAAAAAATCTTGCTCTTGTGTTTTTTCCAATCTTATTCTACTTTTGACATTTGTAAATTTTTTCTGCAGTTTCTAACTGGATGCGTGTGCTGCTGCCTCTGGCTTTGGAAAGAGGAACTTGCATAATTACCAATATGGGTGCAAGTAAGTATTTTCTGATGCTGCATCTGATGAAATGAATGACAATATCTATTGATTGTCCAAAGATAGTTGTTCAACATTGATATTAGTATTAATATATATGACTTCTTGCTTCTTCTTTTTTCTTTCTCCAACTTCGCTTACTCTTTGTTTTTAACAGTGGATCCTCTGGGTGCTCAACACAAGGTCTTAGAAATTGCTGACAGCTTGGGTCTCAGTGTTTCTGTTGCTGTGGCTCATGAGGTGTCTGTCACTAATATAGGTATTTGGATTTTCCTGTAAACTTTACTTTAGCTTATTTTGTTGTCAAATTTTAAATGAATGTTTGAATTTCAGCTATTCAATTTATTTGTCTCATACATCAAGTTTTTAACCTCCTTACAATTTATTTTTCTCATTTTACTTTTATGTTCGGAGATCTTACCTTTGGTAAATCTTGTTCGCCTAGAAAGGTTGATTTGCTGTAATTGGATGACATCGAGAGTGCTACTTCTATCTAATGTATAAACAAACAGTTGGAGTGTTCTAATAAGGAGATTTTTCTGGCTAACAGAATGATAGTTATTAACATTATAAGCTCTATATTTATTTACTCTTAAATTAAGATTAAAAAGGCATATGTTTTTACTTTCCAATGTTTTTCCTAGTCTTAGCTCTTTACCGGGTGCTTTTCTGAAATTGTTGGTGCATCTGGTTGTACTGTTCTTCCACCTTTTAATATATTTATATATTAAAAAACAAATTAAAATTTTGGATTTTTTTTTAATTTAATTAGTCTCTGTACTTAGTTTCACGACTTATACATACATGCATACACAATCTTTCAGGTTCAGGATTTTCACCAGCAAAATCATATTTCATGGATGGAGTAAGAATATTTTCTCACGAGGCTGTTTGTGTTCACATATAAAGCCATTCTCTAATTAACTCTGTTTTTTTTTTAATTTGGTGATATATTCCCAACTAATTTGTGAGAAATCATTCACCAACTAACCACCTGCCTGCACCAAATGTGACAAGTGTAGTTTTTAGCCCTTTTTTTGACTACCTACTTCGGGTGTGTTTGAATTCCTATTCAAACAACCCAAACAAACTATTGAAAGGATTATTTGTAAATGTGTTGTGTACACATGAATATTCTTATTTATAACAAAGAGGAGACATAATAACAAGGAACAAAATCAATAATTAATAATGAGAAATATTTGCTAAGATATTTCCTTATTTAATATAATAAAGTCATATCTTTAACACTCTCCTTCAAGCCAAAACATATGTATTATATGTGTTAAACTTGTTACAAATGTCATAAAGAGGAGGCCATTTGATATTACTGATTCCTTCTGTAATTTTTCTTCAGTTCTAGACTTATAAGGCTGCATTCTGATTTACTTATTGAACTAAGTAAAGGGACCAATATATTTCACTTTGTCCGTATTTTGAATATGTTAATGAGCATAATCTGATCAAATTTAGTTATCCACGCATTTTTTCTTCACTTTATCACACTTCTGTTAATGTGAATGTTAAATTTGGCTATAATTTGCAAAGGGTATCAGCACATACTTGGGAGCTGCTCCCATTGTTCGTTGCCTTGAAAAGTACCAACCAAATGTAATAATTACTTCAAGAATTGCAGATGCTGCTTTATTTCTAGCGCCTATGGTATGATCTGTTATTTCCTTTACATTTCCCATCATAATCAATACTTGCTTTTTAGTGACTGAATTCATTCTTCATTATGGACAATATTGTTTTTCACAAGTTATAGGGAAATTTATATAGTTTAATTTGATGCTTGATTCTTTATTTTAAGGAAGTCAGTAGAGTTAGATAACACCATCAACTTCTGTATGCTTAGGATAACTCTTCAAAAAGTACTTCGCTCTGCTTCTCTTAGAGTGAGATCCTAATGATTAATCACAGCACATGGAGTCATCTCTTTATCTTTCTTTCAATACAAAGATAGCATGATGTAGTCACTGTTTTTTCTTTTCATTTTTATTCTTTTTAGTGGAACCAAAATGTACCTCCTTTTAGTATCATGTACTGTTCTCTTTTTTTCAAATATATATACCAAACATAAAGTAAAACTCATCTGTTCTGTCCTGTTCTAATACGTCTATGAAACATCTCCCCCAATTTTTTCCTTGAAAGATAAGGAGAATAATTTGTTGAACTATATTTAAGTCATTAAAGAACTATTCATGGAATGTGATTTTCATCAATTCTATCCCTGGATCAAGAGTCACTACTCATTGGATTTTCTGAGTAACATACATTGCTGACTAAAACTTTTTATGCTCATTAACTGAAGCTATTGATAGAGTTGACAATTCGCACGGTATGAAATCCTATACGACCCTGTGATTTTTAGATATCAACCTTTGTCACTCCCATTCTTCCATGTAAAAGTTGAACTTTAGCACATAGCAGTATTGATTGTCCATGATGGATTCCCTAAACATCCTTGTGAGAGGTGACATGCTAGACCTTATTCATACTTCATCCCCGCTGATAAAAAGAAAATCATATTTCATCCCCTGACAGCTTAAGGAATTTTGAAAATTTGGTATATGACAGGTAGATTTTGTTGAAGTAGCTAAAGACACTGATAAAAAAAGTAACATAGTGAAAACAGAAAAATAACTTATTATCCCGTTGTTAAAAATTTTCACATTAATTAATATTTATTTCAGAAAAGTTCTAGACTTTTTTTACAGAACATATTACATTTTTTTATAATGTGACAAATATTCTATGCTAGCAAACAAAGATAGAATCATAAGTATTCTATAATTAAAGATATTGTATTAGCTGTTCATTCTCAATCTCTTACACTTTTGAATTATATTATTCAGTCATTTGTAACTTAGTATGGAACATAATTCTGAAGGTTCAAACTGGTGAATGAGTAGGTTTATGAACTAGGATGGAACTGGGATGAATTAGATCATCTAGCTCAAGGTTCTCTGGCTGGCCATCTTCTAGAATGTGGTTGCCAACTCACAGGAGGATATTTCATGCATCCAGGTCTGCTAATATAGCTTATCTCTACCCTTGGTTTGAGATAAAATATTTGAGGATAGGTGGTGTGAATGAGATGATACTCTTTAAACGTTATCTTGTTTGGTTTAGGAGACCAGTACCGAGATATGTCCTTCCAGCAACTACTGGATTTATCACTTCCATTTGCTGAAATCTGTTTTGATGGCCAAGTATCTGTAGCAAAGGCCGAAGGCAGTGGGGGAGTTTTAAATTTCAGTACATGTGCGGAACAATTATTGTATGAGGTTGGAGACCCCGAGGCTTATGTAACCCCTGATGTGGTAAGCTAAATGTTAGTTGTGAAGCACTGGACATTTATATCACTAGATGGTAGAATATACAACAAAAAAGATAGATAAAAGAACTCACTATGTTCTTCAACAGGTGATTAATTTTCAGGATGTTTCTTTCAGTACATTATCAAGCTCTAGAGTTCTCTGTCTTGGGGCGAAACCATCTACTGTATCAGTTCCAGATAAACTTTTGCAGCTGGTTCCCCAGGTACATATCTGAATCATTCGCTGTTGATTCGCCGAATCTACCTTTACATTGATGCTTCAAATACTTTTTGCAGGATTGTGGATGGAAAGGATGGGGAGAGATATCTTATGGAGGCTATGAATGTGTTAAACGTGCTAAAGCAGCAGAATATCTGGTACGTTTAAAAACTTATAAGGAATACTTAGATCAGTGATCTAGCTTTATTTTTTTTTATAATTTCGGTTGATTCTACTGCTTGATAAGACTTATAAGTACATCTATTACTATCAATTAATATTGGTCTCTTCACATGCTTAATTAGGTTAGATCATGGATGGAAGAAATATATCCTGGTCTTAATCACCGTATACTTTCTTATATAATTGGGTTTGATAGTCTTAAAGCTACCAGCAGCAATGGAAATGAGCGGTCACAAAGAACCAGTGAAGATATCAGGCTACGCATGGATGGCCTTTTTGAGCAGAAGGAACAAGCCCTCCAATTTACCAGAGAATTTATAGCATTGTATACAAATGGACCAGCTGGTGGCGGTGGTATCAGGTAGATTTTACTGAAAATTTGCTTCTGCATTCATTTCATTGAAATTATTAATGGCCAATTTTTGCAGTGTAGGATTATAACTGTTGAATTGACAACCAATGTTCTTCTTATTTGATGATTGCTGGTGAAACTGTAATTTTATCAAAATTGTTCTTCACATTGCTTTGATTATCAGAGTCTGCACATTGTATTAGAATTGCAATGTTATTAAACAAACTTGATAATCAAGACTTGGAAAACATCGATTGTGAATGGAGTTGGAACAAAAAGTTGAAACTAGGTTGTTAAACTTTGAAGAGCTAGCTATGATGTCCATGTACTAGTTATCTGCATATTGGTTCTTCGTTTTTGTTTTGAAGGCTGTTATATTTGATACACAGCATTACTTCTGCAGTAGATCTTTAGTGACGTTGACGTATCTTTTATTTAAATGCAGTACTGGATATAAGAAGGAGAATCTTCTAGAAAAACATTTGGTATACTCTCCTCCCCCTTACTCTCTCATGGATTTACTCACAGTGATGTACATGCATGCATGTACTAGGACTATACTTAAACATCAAACACCAAATTTTCAGTAAAATAATTTGTAGAAAAGTCCTTTTCAATGGAATAAGGCTTAGTTGTTCAATCAACATTATACTTTGAGGAATGAGAACTAGGAAATTATTTGTAAAAATGGGAATGAGAAATGTAGCATTTCATTTTACTGAAGAGTTCCTTCTGAACTGCTGAAGTCAGACAATAAACTTGAACGTTCAATGAAACTTGTTGTGTCATGAAGACGTTTAGTTTAGTTGCAGTGCTAGTGATTTAGTCTTACTGCAAAATTCATTAACCCTTATCCTAGAACTATTCATCATAGCTAGATTTATTTTCAGGTTAAGCGTGAAGAAGTTTTCTGGCGAACTGGGGTAAAGAGGAACACAGTGAGTGAGTCAAATAAAGTGGTTAATCCTGAACACAATCTGAGGCACACATTGACAGTGGCAGCAAAACTACAAGCTGAAATTGACAAATCCTCTTCAGAATTTGCTTTCCTTGGTAGTAGTTGCTCAAATTCACCTGCTCCATCTGGCCAAAAGATTCCACTTTACAAGGTAGCACATAGCAGAGCTGGAGATAAAGGAAATGACATAAATTTTTCCCTCATCCCACATTTTCCTCCTGATTATAAGAGGTTGAAACAAATTATTACATCTCAGTGGGTAAAATCAGTGGTCTCCCATCTTCTGGATTTGTCTCTTTCTTCTGATCAAGATGCAAGAAATCAAACAGACAAGAGAATCAATGAAAATGTTACAGTGGAGATATATGAAGTCAAAGGAATCCAGTCATTGAACATTGTTGTCAGGAACATCCTGGATGGTGGTGTCAACTGTTCTCGGAGAATTGATAGGCATGGAAAGACCATTTCAGATCTCATACTGTGTCAACAAGTTGTGCTACCTCCTTGATTGCTTGATTCACTACTATGTGGTAATGGTCTCATGATTGGACTGAAATTGAACATTGGAAAATAAGTGATAAAATATTGAAGCTTTTAACTGCTTTAATTGAAGTAGGACTCTAGTTTTTTCATAATTTTATGCTCTTTAATCTCTTCACAGACTTCTGATTTATCTAGTAGAATAAGACTTTGTTGTAGTTGGATACTTTATATTGTCACCATGACCTATGAATAATGTGTATAAGAAATTATAATATAATTTTTTATTAAAACTTTTAAGACGATGATTTTGTTTTTTTCTTATTATTGTTCAACTTTCTTCTTTCTATCTCATGTGAAATTCACATTTATATTTGGATTCCTAATAATATGAAATTTTTATACAGATTTAATGATATGTTTAATTTAGGCGAACAAGTCCAAAGAAACCACAGAAGTAGAAACTTAAATAATTTTTTAAGTTCGTCAATAGAAAAAAAATTAAAATAAAAGATAATAAAATATTTTTTTCTCTTGTTTGTTTGTAAAGAAAGTAAAAGAAAAGAAATGAAGACAGTATTGCATTTTTATTAACAAGAACATCTTTATTGTTAAAGTATAGGTTTCTTAGCAATGCTAACAAAATCCTCATTAATACCCTTGTTCAAACACATATACAAGCAATCCTTTCAATACCTACTTAAGTATAATTGTTGATAAATATTGTTATTATTAATACTGAATTTGAAAATACAATTCATGTAAGGAGACAAAACACTGAAGAAAATATTTTGGGCAAAACAGAAACTTGAAAAATTAGAAAAAAGTTAGTTGAAAGGATACAAAAATGTACTAAGAAGAGCACCGGCAGAAGTTTGAGTAAGAAACAAATTACACTTGAACTAATAAGATGAATTTAAGTGAGTTTGAAACCTATTATTAGATTGAGTTGAGTAATCTATAACAATATATAAAGGAGATTTTTCTTTTTGTGTTTACATTTTAAAATACCAATTTTACCCTTTAAATATAATAATTTATTAAATTTTTAAAAATTGATCGTTACTTTTACAGGTTTTTTCTAAAATCGGTTATATCTCATTCTTCCCTTTTTTCTTTATTTATCAATGATTATTCTGTCATATATTCTAATATATTTCACTTTATTTTTAATAAATATAATTTTAGTTTATATATTAACTTATTAATATCACAATATTATTACCTACTGATATAATATCACGCATATTTAAGAAATCATATACACAGGCGCGATAATGTCTGTGTTTATGCTAGTATATAAGAATGAAGATTTATAAAGTTGAGTTAAATAATACTAAAATCTCTTATACAAATTGTTTAAAGCATGATTTCCATTTTATAAGAAAAAAGAGAAGATGTATAAGAAAAAAAAAATTAATGATTTCCATTTTATTTTTATTATTTAAGGAACTATGGAACAATTTTACTTTAAGAATTCATTATTTGTACAATTTTACTACATACTCAATTCTATAATTTTCTTTACTGGATATAATTCACACATTATATAAGTGGAACATGACTTTCGCTAATCAAAAGTTATTTTAACCTAGCTCTATATTAATTCACAGAATCCATAATTATTTCTTTAATAAATAAATACAGTTTAAATTACAGTTTACAATTCCAGGGGGAGGAACTATTTTCTCGGTTCTAGATTAAGATTGTTGGAGAAGAAGTAGGAGCCTGATCACCATAGATTTGACCAAAATTAAAACATGCTAAAGATAAAAATAGTCTCTTAATTTACAAAGATCAATGAGGTTAACATCTTTTATTAACCTCTTAATTATGAAATCCACATCATAATCACAAGAATAGTAAACCAAAGAAAAGTTAGAAATAGCTATTTTTGTTGCATCTAATAATCTCATCTAATTAAAGTGGTCAAACCAACCAGCCTCTTTTCTCTCCATTCAGATGGATCATATCCACAAATAACAAATAACTTTTCCATTTTTGCTTCACATTTTCAGGGTCTATAATCACTTGTTAACCACTTACAATAGAAACCTACATGTTCATATAAGTCACTTTTTTGCTCAGACATACCCAAGACTTTGTTCAGTTCCCTTTTGTCTGAGGTGTGCATTCTTGTTCAACGTCTCTTTGTTCCTCAGACATCCCCAAAGGGAATAAAAAACACAAAAAAAGTACATTCAATAAAGGAAGGGAATATAAACAATCATGTCTTTCACTGGAACTCTTGACAAATGCAAGGCATGCGACAAGACTGTCTATGTGGTTGACTTGTTAACCCTTGAAGGCACTCCTTATCATAAGAACTGCTTCAAATGCAGCCACTGCAAGGGATGTCTCACGGTATAACACCCTTCATTTTCTTCATTTTTTCCTTCATGATTTTACTATTTGTCTATTTGTAACTCCAAATTGGAATCAGAGACATCATAGTTAAAAGGGTCAAAAGAGATTTATCTTAAATCATTCTACAAAGATGATAATTTGTTCTGATATGAGGAGGTTTAGGAATGTCACTTGTTTTCTGATTTTATGACTTTGAGAAGGAAATTGCAGAAAAAATAAAATTATTTTCAAACTTTACTGAATGAAATTTGGAAAATATTAAAAAAAAATTCCTTTAAACATTGTTGATCAGATGTGCACATACTCTTCAATGGATGGAGTTCTCTACTGCAAGACGCATTTTGAACAACTCTTCAAGGAATCTGGCAATTTCAGCAAGAACTTCAGTAAGAGGAACATCTTTTGGCCAAACTTTGTGTTATGAATTCTCATAATAACTCTCATCCAACCTTGAATTGAATTACAAGTACATATGAATCACTTCCTGTTATTTACACTAATGAAGCTATGTTGTTTTCTTGATTCTAAATGTTGCAGCAAAGTCTGCTGACAAACAAACCGACATAGTATGTTCCCTATCCTTTCTTGACACACACTTTACCAATTAATTTTACTGCCATACACTTTCCTAGGTATGATTATGTATTCCTGTGTTCTGTATCTAACATGCAAGTTATATCATGATCAATAGCAGAACAGAGCCCCCAGCAAGCTATCTTCCATGTTCAGTGGAACTCTGGACAAATGTGCAGTATGCTCAAAAACAGTTTATCCTCTTGAAAAGGTTTGTGATCTCTCATATCTTCACCATGTAACATGAAAAAGTGAGAACAAGTTTGTACTGTCATATTTCTCAAAAATACTAGCATTAATCATAAATAAGTCACTAGATACTAGATACTTCACATCTATATCATGTAAATAATAATGATGGATCCTTTAAGGGAATGACACAGACTTTTAATCAAACATCTTTAAGACAATAGGTCCATGAGTTTTTTTTTTCTTATATGGTGCTTAACTTTATCGATCTTATATAGAACTTAGACTCACAATTTTCTCCAAAACACATAAAAACTAACAAGACCATTGAATGTAGAATGATTTCAAATCACTTGAAATATGATTTTGTTTGGCATGAATAAACTAACCAGGCATGGAAATTTGGTTTTATTGATGAAACAGGTGACACTAGAAGGGGAATGCTTCCACAAGACTTGTTTCAGGTGTGCTCATGGAGGGTGCACTCTGACACATTCAAACTATGCTGCCCTTGATGGTGTCCTGTACTGCAGAGTCCACTTCCAACAACTGTTCATGGAGAAAGGGAACTACAGCCATGTGCTCCAAGCTGCTGCACACAAGAGAACCGGTTCTTCTACACCTCCTGAGCCTCTATTTGAGGAGTCATCACATCCACCAGCAGCATCTGAGGAACCTGAAGTAGTGGAAGATGAAGAAAAAAGTGACGAAAAGAGTGAAGAAAAAAGGGAAGAAAAAAGGGAAGAAAAAGAAGAAGATGAAGAAGAAAGGTCTTGAAGAAAACTGGAAACATGACTTGTTTCCATTCCCCTCCCCCACCTTCTTTCAGTTTGAGCAGGGTCTTTGGTTTCAAGTTCTTTACTCTCAAAACATTTCCTACAATTTTTTTTTTGGTTTCTTTGTAAACTAACTTGAGAGCTATGTAAATGTATTTGAAATTTGAAATAAAACAAAAGTTTGAGTAACCCAATGTTTTCCTTTCACTTTTTTTTTTAGTAAGATATTATTTATAATTAGTAAAAATTTTAATTGTCAAAGTAATTTTAAGTAAAGGTATAACTTAGTATACACTTATAATCAAAATAAGGATTAAATATGTTTTTTTCTTAATTTTTAGTAAATTTTGGGATTAGTTTATTTTAAAATTTTGAATTAATTTAGTCCTAATATATTTTAAAATACGTGAATTTACTCTTTCTAATTAATTTGGTTGTGTTGGGTTTATTTTATGTTTCATATGCATTTTAGGATTGTATTTGAGTTGTTTGTACTATTTGACATATTTTTACTTTAATGTTAAGTAAAATATTATTACGAAATACGTTTGAAATGTTAAATAAACTTAACAAAATTTGATTAAAATACTAAATTGACGTATTTCGAAAGATACAAAACTAAATTGATCTAACATTTCAAAATAAACTAATTTTAAAATTCATTAAAAGTTAAATGATAAAAAACATATTTAACCCTTTAAATAACTGATGTTCATGTTTAGTTAAAATTGTGTAACTTAAAAAATTATAGATATACATATAGATACTCACTTAGATATATTTTATATCAGAATTATATTTTCCTAAAGCCTTAGAACTGAATGTTAACATGTAATTTTTTTATATTTTAAATAAAAAAATTGTTACGAATGTACACTACACTTTATTTACTTAGAAAAGTTATTAATTTCTTTTAAAAAAATATTATTTAACATAATTTGTAATACTCATATACTGTTAATTAGAACTATCAACCTGTATTGAGCTGGAGTTTCTATTATCAATATTTCTTACTTCTTTTTTCTTTTTCCGGAGAGGTGTATTTTAATTTATATACTTGATTTTCTTAACTATCTATATATTCTTCTCAATTTAAAAATAATTCTATGTAATTTGAATTATTTATTATAGATATAAAGTGCAATTTATATATTTTAAAATATTGTTGATTATGAATTTTAAGTATCATATGATTTATATATTTTAAATATTTATCTTTTATATAATTATGAGAAACAGAAGTTCATTAAAAGTATATACAGATTAAAATACTAGTTTAAATAGATACGAAGATACCTAAATTAAGCACGTTTTCAAAACATAAACTTAACTTAAAACAAATTCCAAAACTAATCTTTAACAGTTTTATTATAGGTTATTAACTACTCATCTCACTTAAACTCAGTAAAAAAAAAAAGGATAGTAAGTTATTTTTTCATAAAGAGTGTTATTAAGAGAAAAACTCATAACTATACTATTGTCAAGGGTCAGAATTTTAAAGTGCCTTGTTGGATAAAATTCTATTTTGTTTTATCATTAATCTAACGGATGTAGGTAGAAGAGAAAACATAAATCTTATCATAAATTGTTAATATAAATAAATTTAAATTATTTAATATTATTTTATCAAAATAAAATAATATAATAAAAGTTTTCGGATATTAGAATGAAGTGGAACGAATATGCCTTAGATATTTCTTTGAAATTGCAGTGTCCATTTATCACAGACACTTTATTTTTTGCATATATATCCTCAAGTGGCCATAGAATAAATACAAACAATTTGAATTTATCCCCGATGTTTGACCACACTTCCTTCACACGCTACCATATATTTCACTAATTTCTTTATTTAAAATTGAAATAAAATTTTTATTTGTTTTTAACTCTTTATTAATTAAATACATCTTTAATTTAAAGTTACCTATTCATAATATTTCATTAAAAATATAAATCACATTTTCATCCAAAGAATATTATCTTTCCTCCTAAATAGTCTCCAAACTAATAAAACTAGTTTTGAAATTTTAAATCTTTAAAATAAGGTATTTGAAAAAGTTTCACGATAAGATTTTTTTAATGTTTAGAGATTATATTATTTTTAATATTCTTAAATTAATTAAAAATTATTTTGTTTCAGGGAGTACTTGAGAGTATAACACATTACGTATGAAATTGATAGTTTATTTTACTTAAAAAGGTTATATTAGGTTTAATATTATAAAGATATTTTATATTATTTATTCAATAAAAGATCATAATTAATGAAACTTATGAGTTTTTGAGAATGCAATTTTTATATTAATAATACATAAACAAAGAAATAACACGTTCTCTATTTTTTTATTATTACTTAATTACGTCACTACTTCAAACAGTAAAAAAACATGATAAATCTCGTTAAATAAAGAAAAAAAAAGACCCAAACTTTTCTGATTTGTAATAAAGTTAGAATTAGAATAATTTTAATTTTAGAGAGCTACAATAGAAGCCCACGCGCGTTAACCGGAGGTGAAGACAAAGCTTGGATTTGTGAATAAATATCTTCTCCCTCCCTTCGGTGTGTATCTGCTTACTCACTTCGCTGACCGTTTTAACAGAACACGCAAACAACGCATTCATTCATTTTCAACCGTCTTCAACACGACGCAAATTTGTAAATTCCATTTCCATTTCTCTCTCGAAGCTTTCTATTCATTTCTCCATGTTTCGGTAGTTTCATCGACGTTTCGAATTCCGATTCCGCCTTGCGAAAATGCTTCTCTTCGTTTTGTTTATTTCTAAATATCTTTCTGTTGAATTGAATGAATGCAAGAAAACGAAAATGCTACTGGTTATAGCATGCACTTTCTGAAACGAATAATATTCAATGATAGTATAATATGTTTGCCAAAGTCGCAGTTGAGCTGTGTTTGAACGTGATTTTGAGTTGTGTTGAATGTTGTGGAGCTTTCTAATTCTTTTTTAGACTGTTTCGTTTCAGTTTTTTCGAGGAATTGGTGGTGGAGTGCATTGAAGAGGAGTGGTTCCGTGAGAGTGTTTTGTTTCGGGAGAGAACATGGATGTAGCTTTTAGGTTACCGCAATCAAATGTGGTATTAGATGGTTTGGATTCTTGCGCAGTATTTGGCGGGAGAGGTTTTCGTTGCGCTTTTCTTGGCAACTTGAGGACTATTTCGAAGGCTCGTTTTAGTGGAACGAACAAGATAGGTAGTTGGAGTAGTTCGAGAGTAGACTGTTTCGGAGAGTTGAAAGTTTCGAGCGGGAAGAGGAGTGTGTGTTGGAAGAGAAATAAACTTTTTAGGGGGAGTGGGAAAATTTGGACAAGGTGTCAGGGTAACGATTCTTTATCATATGTCAGTGGGAATGGACGGAATGTTGATAGGGGGGAAAGTGCGGATGAGGACTCTGGTTCCAGTGCTGAATCTTTTGAATCTTTGGGAGAAGAAGGGCAAGAAGGGAGGAAAGAAGCTGGGGGTGAAGTAGCGGAGGAGCAAAATGTGGATGAATTGAAAGAACTGCTGCAAAAGGCCAAGAAAGAATTAGAAGCCGCTCGAGAAAACAGCATTGCATTTGAGGAAAAGGTTAAGAAGATATCAGAGACTGCAATTTTCTTGCAAGATGAAGCAGCAAGTGCTTGGAACAATGTTACTCATACCCTTGATATCATCCAAGATATTGTGGGTCAAGAATTTGTTGCCAAAGAAGCTGTTCAGAAAGCAACTATGTCCCTTTCTCTGGCCGAGGCAAGGCTTCAAGTAGCCATAGAGTCTTTCGAGGTTACAAAAGAAACTTACGATTCCTCACAAGGTTCTAACGATATTAATGATGATAAAGATATAATGGAAGAAGCGAAGGAACTTTTGGATGCTGAGGAAGATATTAAGGAAGGCCAGACAAATTTATCAAATTGCGAGAATGAGCTGCGAGGCTTGCAATGTAGAAAGGAGGAGTTGCAGAATGAAGTGAACAATTTGCATGAAGTTGCAGAACAGGCGCAGCTGAAAGCAGCAAAAGCAGAGGAAGATGTTGCAAGCATAATGCTTTTAGCGGAGAAAGCTGTTGCTGCCGAAATTGATGCTGCACAACATGTGAATGATGCAGAGATTGCATTACAGAAATTAGAAAAATCTGCCTCTAGTTTTAGAGCTGATACCAAAGACAGTCTACAAGTACAAGAGGTTGTAGCTATTCCCGAGGACGAGGAAGTGGGTCAAGGCTTTTCTGGTGATGATGTCGTTAAAAGGGAGGCTAATCTTTCAAATGATGGTGAGCTTTCGCTGACCGAAACAAAATCTGATAACAGTAGGCAAAGTTTGGAAGACATGGCGCAGTCTGATTATCTGAGTGATCATGAGAACGGAAAATTAAGCTTAGACTCTTCTAAAGAAGCTGAAGTTGAAACAGAGAAGTCAAAGAATGTAGTTCAACCAAAAAAGCAGGAAACACAAAAAGATTTGACTAGAGATAATTCATCATTTTTTCCAAAGACATTATTGAAGAAATCTTCCCGATTTTTTCCCGCATCATTCTTCTCTTTTACTGCCGATGAGACTGATTACACACCTGCATCAGTTTTCCACGGTCTTATGGAGTCTGCACAGAAGCAACTAGCCAAGCTGATTGTTGGGTTATTATTAATTGGAGCAGGGTGTGTATGACCTTTGTTTATCCTGATCCTGTTTTTGCTGTTAGTTTTATTTCAACCTTTTTGGAAACAATCTTGAAGTATATAGATCATATGACTGACAAATATTTATGGTATAGGAGTAAAACATGTTATAAATGAGGATGACAATTTTTGGCCTTTTTGTGAGATGATAGAAAATTATCAAGTCTAAAATATTCACTGGCTTGTTTTAAAACTGTTTGGGAAATTAAATTCCTACTCTGGAAGTTTATACTTTTCTATATGACATGCCAATTAGATCTGCAGATCAATATGAGGTTTTACTATGTTTTTTCAAGATGCGATGGAATTTTATTTCAGGCTTGTACTCTATAGCAATAGAGCAGAGAGGGGTGCTCAGCTGCTTCAGCAACCAGAAGTCATTGCAACCACTGTTGAAGAAGTTTCTTCAACTACAAAGCCTCTGGTTAGAAAGCTTCAGGATCTTCCCATGAGAATTAAGAAAATTATTGCATCATTACCTGATCAAGAGGTATGTTTTACTTCCTCATATTCTTTATTATTAAGTTTTATCTAACTCTGCATGGTATTCATCGTAGGTGAATGAGGAGGAAGCCTCCCTCTTTGACATGCTCTGGTTACTCCTTGCAAGTGTTGTATTTGTACCAATTTTTCAAAAGATTCCTGGAGGTAACTAGGTTGCCATGTTTTCTTAATGTTGGATTGGAAGAATAAAGAAGTTGTTTATCCAAATTTTATACTTAAGCTTGAATTCGATCAGGCACCAAACTTTATATATTGCTTACATGAAAATTTTGATATGTAGTTTATACCTGCTTCATTTTGTTTAGCTAACGTTTCTTTTCCTGTGTCACCATTTGTTGGTTTGATTATGATAATTGATTCCATTTGTTTGTTGAGTTTTGATAATAAATTAAGTTGCTATGCTTGAAGAAAATTTGGTTGCTTGAATTGAATAAAAGTGTGGTTCTTGTCATAGGCTTCCAATCATGATCTGAATTAGTTTTGGGGTAGGGAGTTCTTTTTAAGTCATAACTTGATAAAATTGATTGTCTAACAATCATCTCTATCTGCAACAATGTTTAGGCAGTCCTGTTCTTGGCTACTTGGCTGCTGGTATCTTGATTGGGCCATATGGTCTCTCCATTATTCGTCATGTACATGGGACGAAAGCAATAGCTGAGTTTGGAGTTGTTTTCCTGTTATTCAATATTGGCCTGGAGGTGGAGTTTCCTATAAGATCTTCTTGTTCTTTAGCTTGGATAATCTCTGTAATTATAAAAAACTGAAGCTCTGAACTCTATTTTTATAGCTTTCTGTTGAAAGGCTTAGTTCAATGAAGAAGTATGTATTTGGATTGGGATCTGCTCAGGTGATGGGAAAACTCAGTCTTGCATCCTTATTATTGTTGTTTACGTTGGGCTATACAAACTAAAAATTCTTAGCATGTATGGAAAAATGTAGGTTTTGGTGACTGCTGTAGTTGTTGGCTTAGTAGCTCATTATATTTGTGGTCAAGCTGGTCCTGCTGTTATTGTCATTGGGAATGGTCTAGCATTATCATCAACTGCTGTTGTTTTGCAAGTAAGTAAATTTAGATCTTGCTTTTCATTTTTTCTCTGTGCAAAACATTCACATGCTACCACTTCAACTTTTAATGCAAATTCAAATAAGGTGACAGATACCTTTCTGAATATATTAACTGTGACTGGATTTTCATTTGTAGTTTGCACGTGTTGAATGTTATTACTTAATAAGCTTGACACCTATAGCTTTGAAAGATGTACCACTTTGAAAGATTTTGAGACCGTGTTCTTTCTTGCTGTATAGTCTGCAAGTCTTTCATGTGGCAATAATTCAAATGAACTTGTTTTGCAGGTGTTACAGGAGAGAGGTGAGAGCACATCACGGCATGGAAGGGCTACATTCTCTGTTTTACTTTTTCAGGTCAACTTAGAATCTTAATCATCTATCTAGAAACTGCAAAACTTTCTTGTAAAATTAAATATTCAACTATTGCATCCGTGCAATATTTAGTTGGATAAATTTCATCCTATGTGATGCATTTGCTTCAATTTTCTATATTATCATTTTTACTTTCAGGAATCTGGATAACCTGAAGTTCATGTGTTGTATTAAATATAGCAAAAATAGGTTTGGGATTAATCTTCTTTGTGTAGAAAATACACATAAGTTACTGTATTTATAACAAAGAAAGTATGGGCTAAGCCCAAAATACATGTAAAGAATAATAACAAATAAACTGAAGATAAAGATAGAGATGATAGAGATAAGAAATGTAATGATATATCTAACATGTTTTATTGACAAAAATATGCCATGTCAGTCAAGTATTCTACACGGATAGAAAGCTGAAATTAGAGAGATGGTAGAGAGGCAAGGGAGATAAGGTTTCTCTTAAAATATTTCAATCCTTCAGATACATTAATTGAAGTGTGGGCAGATTGGATTAGAATGGGATGGATTAAAGTTGTTCAATCATATTCCATTTTTTTTTTAAATTTTAACACCCAATCAATTTGGTTTTAAATTTAAATCCAATCCACTTCAATCTAATTGAAAGTGATTTGAGTGCGATCAATTTTTACAATTTTGTGTTGAAATATGGGTGTGAATATTACACATTTACTGTACAATAGATATAGATTTGATTGATAGAAATACCTAAAATTAAGGGATTGGGATCAAGAGTTTATTTGTAGATTTGCTCCTTATTTAGAGTCTTTATTTCAAGAGATTCATTTCCTTTGTTTCAGGAGATTTATTTCCTTTTATTAGGATTTCATTTTTCCTTTAAGTACCAATGTATTGTTTCTTTCTGATATAAGGAAAAGTAATTCCATAATTATTGCTTACTACCTACACATTTTTTTTTGCACTTTGTATTATTTATTTATGAAAAAGTAATAAACAAACCTTGAAATATACAATAGATATAATAAAACCTAATCCAATGTATAAATATCTAATTCAAAATGTTAAGTGTTATCAGCAAAAGAAATAATAATAGATTTCATTTCAGATTCAGTCATGTTTCTTTTTTAAATTGACATACTTACACTAGGGTGTAAGCATGTTAGAAATAGATATAATACTTTAAAAATGAAATGAAATGTGTAGAGTCACTTCAGAGTAACTAATTTAACAGAGATCATGAGGTTCTTTATGAGGATGGTTAGAAGGAAAAACCTTTTAGGAATGCACAACTCTAGAATTAGACGCATATAATGTGACGTGTTACCCATAGTAGAAACTGCAGAAGCAATTGGAAATAGATATAATACTTATAAAGACTTGTTGTAAAGGAAGATCTATCTTGTTGTAACTATTACGTCTATCTGTTGCTTATGACATCGATTTTTTTATTCTTTTTTATCTTAAGCAACTTTGGTATTGCAATATTTTCACCAAAATTGACTGTCACTTTGTTTCTATTCAGGATTTGGCAGTTGTTGTCTTGCTAATACTCATACCTCTAATTTCACCTAATTCTTCCAAAGGAGGGGTAATATTTTCTAATATTCTCTCTTAAACTCTTATTAGATAATAGACAATGTCATGGTCATGAGATTTAGAACATGGCTACTTAAATTTGCATGAATTCTTGTGTAGTAGGAGATAATTTATGACAAGGGTGTTTGGCTATGTTCAACCCCTCAACACTCAATATGGGAGTTCTTTATTGTTTAGAAGACATGGATGTAACTTGATCATTTAATTTTTATAATTTTATGATATATGCACTAAGAGGACTTAAGCACAGTTCGTTCTTTCTAATTAAAGGTGGTCCATAACACTTGATTGTTGGAATCATGATTGTTGCCCCTTGTATACAACTGTCATTACCTATCTTGTCTTTTTTGTGAAACATCGTTCTTTGTCTTCAGGTTGGCTTTCAAGCCATTGCTGAAGCACTTGGTCTGGCAGCTGTTAAGGCGGTGGTTGCCATTGCAGCCATAATTGCAGGTGGACGATTGGTAAGTATCAGAATTAAGTTGTAGACCTATCATTTCTATTTATTAAAATATACTGCTATATTGTAGGACTGATGCTTAATTTTTTCTGATTAATCGAGATATTTGCATATTCCTATTTGTTCATCTATTTTGTTTAGTTATTCTCAGAATTTGGAAACAATAATATATTTCTTCTATATTACAATAATGAGGTCATTGGACCTATAAATACATGAGTCTGGTGTTTATTTTAGAAAATATAGGGAGCTAATTCTAAGGAAACAAATTCTTGTAATTATGGGGTTGTTTTTAAATACATAATCCTAGTTTTAATAGCAAGATACACATGTAATAAAGATTAAAAATATAGTGAGGATAAATTAAAAAAACTTCCTAAAATACATAATGAGCTGCACGGTTTTGACAATTATCTTAAGTGAGTACATTCTTAAATCATCATATAAGACATGAAGGGTAACAATAAACCACTGATTCTATTATTCAGGGTAGATATGCTGACATCTAAAGGTTGATATGGGGTAGAGTTTTGGTACAAATTACTGACTATGTACCAGGGATTGTATATTATACAAAGAACTTTGATTTATAAAATGGTATTGTGCAAATTTAGATATTCTACTTAACATGGTGGACAGAAGTTTCTAATCATAATTAATCATCAATTGAATGCATGAATTCAGTTGTGTATATTGGTTGAGACATATTGTACACTGTAGTGGTTATTCATTGAGGTCTTGGGTGAACTCTCTTGGGCTGCTGGGATTAAATGGAGCTGAAATTTAACATAGTTATTGTTAAATGTATCCAAATCCTATATATCATATAAAAGTTATGGCATTTCTTTAGGAAGGTATGTTATGGCATTTCTTTAGGAAGGTATGTTATGGCATTTCTTTATTCTACTCTAACTGTTTCTATGTAATTTTGCTCACCCCTCTTTGCAAGCTCCTGCGACCCATATATAAGCAGATTGCAGAGAATCAAAATGCAGAAATATTTTCCGCTAATACACTCTTCGTTATTCTTGGGACTAGCCTTCTCACAGCCAGGGTAGGTGTTTTCTGTCAATGTTTTTCTATTTCCTATTTTCCCCTTTGTTTGTGGTTTTGAGCCTAGCTGAGTTTTGGTAGTTTGCTTGAAGTTATTCTTCTGTCCATTGAAGTGAACTTTTTTGTTGTGGTGCTAACCATACTTTACCTTTGTTAATATGGTTTGTCTTTACTTTAAACAGGCTGGACTTTCAATGGCATTGGGGGCATTTTTGGCAGGTTTACTACTAGCAGAAACAGAGTTTTCCTTACAGGTGGAATCTGATATTGCCCCCTACCGTGGCCTTCTTCTGGGTCTCTTCTTTATGACGGTTTGTGGTTAATACTCACTCCAATTCAAAAGTTAGCTAGTTGTTTTGTTTATTTTTTCGTGCAACATTATCTATTTTATAGTTTGTTAATCTGCTGTTGAATTGCTTATATTCAAGTAATTCTTAGCGGGTTTTATTTTTGATTTTTGTAGAAATCTCCCATATTATAGATTTTCTTAATGGGTTTTGGTTTGGCTGCTGCCCCATTTCTGTATTTCTTTTTGCTTTTAATTGTATTAAGAATGCTGCATATAACTGGTAGAGGTTGTAGTACTAAACTGGTTAGGATTGTAAAACATTCATCTTTTTTATGTAAAACAATGTTAGAATAATCCTTTTGTTCTAAGTCTGCTACGGCAAGGAATGTCTCTGTCTTTACATTTGTCACTTTCTGAGCAAGCCAACTTCAATCCTTGTAATTAATGAAAATTAATTTTGGTGGATTTTCAGGTTGGAATGTCAATTGATCCAAAACTTCTTGTTTCAAACTTTCCAGTCGTTACTGGCACCTTGGGACTTTTGATATTTGGCAAGACTTTGTTGGTTTCTTTAATTGGTAGAATATTTGGTATTTCTATCATTTCTGCTATTAGAGTTGGTCTTCTTCTTGCTCCTGGTGGAGAATTTGCATTTGTGGCTTTTGGTGAAGCTGTTAATCAGGTTTTTATCCCTGAAAACTATTTTTCTATCTAGGGTGTTTATATGTTATAAATAATTATTTTGCTTATTTCAAATATATCATTATGCTTGCCTTGGCTTTTAACTAATGCATCTTTATGTTTGTAACTTCAATTTATTGATAATTGTGTTTGTAACTTCAACTAATTTTTTTGTCTTAAAAAGATGGAATTTGAAATTGATTAATTTACTTATAGTTAAGAAACTTTCCCTCATTGAAATTTAACATGTTAAAGAAACTAAAATATTCTTGCCATTTGATACTTACGCAGGGCATAATGTCTTCCCAGTTGTCCTCCTTACTGTTTCTTGTGGTGGGAATTTCAATGGCTCTCACTCCTTGGCTAGCTCAAGGAGGGCAGTTACTTGCTTCCCGTTTCGAGCTGCATGATGTTCGAAATTTATTACCTGTAGAAAGTGAGGTAAGACACTGAAATTTATAGCTATAGCACTAACTTTGTAATTTATATCTTCATAATTGTAATGATTAGGTGGCCAAAATTACTGAATTAAACTGAACTGAAGAAAAACTAAACTACTTAAAAATAAGTTGAACTTTAAACCGAATATATTAACTTCAAAACTGAACTACTTTAGACAACAGTTCCTAGCATTAAACTGAACAAAAATAAATTATTATGAATATATTTTGGGTTTGCAGTTCAGAGTACACCTTTATTTCTTCCATTTGAAATATTATCTTCTCCGTGCTCTTTTAATCACATGATTAACCTTTTCCAATTAATTATCCTTATTTATTATCTCAAATTTAGACTAGTTTAGTTTAGTAAGTTCTACAGTAACTTATCCTATGCCTTCATTTGTAGACAATGCAGGCAGTTAAACCAAATTGATTCAGCATTTCTTATTTCTATTTAGTTTTGAATTGTACAATTAGTTGTTGACTTCCTTTTGGAGGACATCTTTTACAGACAGACGATTTGCAAAATCATATCATTATTTGTGGATTTGGGCGAGTTGGGCAAGTAAGTTCTTTCTGTTTTGGTTTAATGAATTAATTTTAATAATTTTCTCATTTTGTTATTTAAGTATAACAGTTTACAATGTTGTTATTTCAAGATCATCGCACAACTTCTTTCTGAGCAACTTATTCCTTTTGTTGCACTGGACGTGAGAAGGCAAGTCAATAATATCCGGAAATATTGTTTTTCTTGTAACTATTTTTTTTTTTACCAACAACTGCAATTGTATTTATTGGGTAAATGCTACTATAAGATAATCTTTAAGATTCTATCATATAATTTTATGGAAAGATGTGTGAACTAACATGTCTTGATGTTTGGCAATGTCTCCAGTGATAGAGTGGCAATTGGACGTGCCCTGGATCTCCCTGTGTACTTTGGAGATGCCGGTAGTCGAGAGGTAGTATATATAACTTGAGTACTTGAGCTTCCATGCATCTTCATTACCTGACATGCTTTGGACTCTATGATAAGGTCCTACATAAGGTTGGAGCTGAAAGGGCAAGTGCCGCTGCAATAACTCTAGATGCACCGGGAGCCAATTATAGAACAGTTTGGGCTTTGAGCAAATACTTCCCAAAAGTCAAAACTTTTGTTCGCGCTCATGATGTTGATCATGGATTGAATTTGGAAAAGGCTGGAGCTACCGCTGTAATATTCTATTAACTCTTGTACTATTAATCTTATGATAGCCTTTCTTGTCTATTTATGTCTGTTCCACTTGTTTTTCAGGTTGTCCCAGAGACCTTGGAACCAAGTCTTCAACTAGCAGCTGCGGTTCTTGCCCAGGTAACTATCATATTGTTTACCCACTGAATCAAACCTTTTGCGTCCTAAGAACCAAATCATGTTTGTTCTTCTAATGGTCCATGAGGATCACACTAAGCATTACTCTCTTCAGGCTAAACTTCCTACATCAGAGATTGCAGCAACCATAAACGAATTCAGATCCCGCCATCTGTCTGAGCTCACTGAAGTACGTGTTTCTTTAAGTGATGTTGACTTAACTATAGTTAAAAGTTGCATGATCATTCATGTGTCTAACTTATATGTTTTATTTATTCAGCTATCTGAAACAAATGGAGGTTCTTTTGCATTTGGATACAATAAAATTGCAAGCAAACCCAATTCGTCTGACGATACTCAGTTCTCTGAAGGGAAACCGGCCACATGAAGACTATTCCATTCCACGTATATTTGTATAGCAACACAGTATATTTCCCATCGTTGTATACACTGTACAGAAATATATCCTCATTCAAATTTTGATTAATCATTCTTTAATCTCTCTGTTCATTTTCTCATTCCATAAACGTCTAAAAAATGACGCCATATTTCTATACTATTTTTCTCAAACCATAATGAAGTTGAAAAGAATTAGCACAATAGGGGGAGATGACGAGTACAATGAATAAAAAGATGCCTAAGCTGTAAAATTTTAATTCCTCATATATGTTTCATATGTGTCTAATTTACTTGCAGAATCCTAGCATTCTTTCGGGGCATGCAAGAATTACCAAAACACTTAATTTTAAATCCTTTATCATCTGATTCTTTCTTGGCCTTTTGCTACTATGCTACTTCACTATGTAACAAAAGACGATTATTATGGTAACAATTGTCATCGTTTCTTCAGTTTGTTTTTTATTTATTTTTAAATGCAATATTACAATATACATAGGCTCACACTTAAGACTTCTTCACATACTAATAATAAAGTCAAACATATATACGTTCATAAAACATACTAATAATAAAGTCAAACAATGTCACATAATTGAAAATTTAAACAATTTTTAAACAAAAGTAGAATTTGTATCCAAACCCAATACTATAAAAATTTATACTACGTTATCATCTACCCTAATGTTGTTCGTTCTGATGTAATTTAATGCTTCTGAATCTAGTGGTGCTATGTTGTTGAAAAACTGCAACATATACGTGATAACTTAATTTATCACTCCATCTGTAAGTTATATTGTCTTACCTTATCCCAACCTCTATTAATATCGGTTCAGATGATGGTCATCATCCACTGCATCACATAATAACCACACTCATAGCTTGGATTTGTTTATTAGACTGCAATGAAAGATAAACATGATTAACTCATTTAATGACAATGTAGAAATGAACAAGCTTTACCATTTAAATACCTTTAGGTGCATCCACCTGAGCTTTTGTGATCTTGCACTTGACTTACCATTCAATATGTTATATCCAGAGTAAACTCTGAAAAAACAAGATCTGATGTTTAAATACATGATTGTTAATGAAATTGGCTTACAAGTCTACTATTTGTTTAAAGTAGGGAGGAGGTTTCTGCTGCAAGGAGCAGAACCATGCATAACAGCTATATTAAGTTCCTGATTGCCCGATATAATCTCCAACAAATCAGACATGTAAATGTAGAATTGTGCATCACTGTTCCTGCCAAAAACATTGTCATTCCATAGCACCTTTACAGGATTTAAACCTATGGTCATAGCAACCTCCACCAATGCAGCCATAGGATCATCAATATACCACATTGTCATTCCATAAATTTAATTTTATTATAATAATACATAAACTTTAATCATCATCTTATATATATTTCATAAAATTTTGAGAACATTCCGCACTAGTCTTCAGTGGTACAAAATGAAAATGGTGACGTGAACTTTTCACAATCAAATATGCATATGAACATTATCATAAAATACAATAAGCCAAAATTAAATAAAATATATAAAAAATAAATTATAAGCTGTGTACTAATCACTGTAGTTGGAGTCATGATAGAAAAAAGTGAAAAATAATTTGAAAAAATAGAGAGGAGAAGAATTACCTTCATAATTTATTATAAATATTACGGAAAAACTTTAAAAATAAAAAATGCTCTTTAAAACCAAATTTGACTCTAAGAATCAATTAGACAACTATCTTTAATTAAATATACAAAATTAACATAATTTTTAAAATATTATTTATTTTAAATCATATATATATATATATATATATATAAAGACAATTTAAAGTTAATTATTTTATTATGAATTAAAGATATTTATGGAATTATTTACTTGGGTTTGAAGATTAATGGAACTCCTATCTATATTCATGTAGCAAATGAAAAATGAAGTTATATATTTGCTATGAAATTCATTACGCGAGGTAGAAGGCAACTGAAGAGAGAGGCGTTGATGAGGGTGCAAGGATGGCAAATGTAGCGTCACACTTGTTTAGGAACTCGATACCCAAATTTAAATAGTAAATATTTTAAAACCGACTTAAAGTTTATGAACCAATAAATTGGTCCTATATATCCGAGTTTCGAAGACCAATAAAATAATAAATATTTTGATATTCTTTTACTATTCGTAACTAATTTACTTATTTGGTATAATTCACTCAGCTCTTTAATGGAGGATGCCGGTTCCGGCAAGGATGGCGAGGCAAACCGAATACTTGGGTTCGAATTTGGTCTCGCGGAGCAGTGCTCCTACATCTCTCAGTGGAAATAAAATTTTATTTTTATGTATTATTTATATTTTTAGAAATTTATCTCTTTTTAATATTTATATTTATCATACTAAATAAAAGTATATTCTAAATTAATAAATAAATTAAATTCTATCTATTTAATTTAAATAAATTTTAATTTTAATTAATAAAGAAACTAACCCGACGGAACGGACGGTGAGGGAAGACTGCGGCGACAGAACCGATGAGAAGGTTAGGAGGAGTGAAGGGGAAGGCGGCGTTTGGATGCTTGCTGGTGGCGCTGCACGACGGAGGAAAGTGACGGTCGGTGAGGATAGATGGCAGAGCGAGGGCAACGAAGCAGCCGTAACAAATAAAAAAAAAAAGAAAGTGGAGAAAAAACCAAATGAAGGTGAATGCGAGAAAAAACAAAAGATTTTATAACAGGAGAAAGCACTACGGTTTTCTAAATAACCGATGCCAATTGTGAAAGCTTTCACTACATATCGTAACAGTGACACATTCCATTTCTCTTCTCCTACTACTACCTATCTTCTTCATAGAAGAATATAATTCTTGTTAAAGTAGAATCCTTTATTTGAGAATAAGGACAATAATCTTTAACTCATTGCATATAAACCCAGAATCGTATCTAACAATACCAGATAAGCCACTCTCATTGCATATAAATGTCTACATTCAAGAACAAAATCTCAGACAATTCCTTCTCTTGTCTTAAACAACATATATCTCATCATGTTACGTCGTGGATACTTCTTCTTTTACTTCTTTTGTCTGAGGCCAAGTGAATAAAATATTTCTGGGCATGGCTGGCAACCTGAGTGGCGCTCCTCGTTTTAACCATTCTTGAAATGTTTTTCCAGTCTCCTCTTCCATACTTCTCAAGCCCAGAAAGAAACAACCTTGTTCAAGATTCCAAGAAACAGTGTTTAATTAGTATATTTGAATCTTTCTATTTGAAACTGAGACACAAATTACCTGTGTTCTTCTCCTCTCCATCTTCTGCAGCTATTCTTCTTCTTCTTCGTCAAAGCTGAGACCTCAATCTTTGGTGTCAACATGGGTGGAGTTTGAATTGGGAAACCATTGTGTAATGGAATCTCTTGAGTCCACTCTTGTCGAAGAAGTGCGATGACTTCATCCACCGTAGAGAAACCTTGAAAATCCATGCTATTTTCTCGCATCAATTTTTTTTTCCTTCTTTTCTATTTTATCGCGCTGTGATTCTTTTTCTCTCCTTTCGTTTATATGCACTAGGCTTTCTTCTTCAATCATCTTTCAAGAAACACAGCGTGCTTATTTTTTTCTCTAACAGCTTTGTTTTACTTAACACCTTCACCACGCACCGTTTTGATTACACAGTGCTTGCTTGCTGAATTTAGTTAATGAAAAATACTATGTACACCAATTTTATTCTTGGCATGTTTTTAATCCATCAATATTTTATTTATTTTTTTATATCCGAATTTTGTATTTTAATTTTTTTTGTAAAATTTTATTAAGAATTTTTATATTTTTCTATATTTTAAATTTATACATTTTTTTTTCTAAATAAAGCCTTTTTTTTAAAAATCTAAAATGAAACTAAATGTTTTACATTCAAATTAATAATTTTTAATTTTATATTAATTTTTTTTTCAAATATTTCCACCTACAATTGTATTATTAATTAATTTTATTTTAACTTATTACAGAAAATGAAATTATTACATAAATTGTCTTAATCAAATAAATATACATTTATCAAAATTAATTTTATAAAAACTTTCATAATTACAATATTATATCTATATAAATTTTTTATTATCATAACTACTATGTATTTAAATTATTTAAATTATTATAATTACTCTTCAAATTTTTATTTTCAATCAATTAACAAATATTAAATAAAATATATTTTATAAATTTATATTTATATGAATTTCTAAAAAAATTTAAATTTGTAATAAAAGAATTTATTATAAATAAATATATAAATATTACTTAATATTCGTTAAAGCAATAAAATTTCAGTCGCAAATCCCTGCAACATTAAAAGAAAACATGATGAGAATTGATTTTTTTTTTAAAAAAATTATGTTAAAAAATAAAAAATCTAGTTTAGAAAACTTTTTTATAATCTACTCGTCAATCAATTAAAAAATATCAATAAATAAAAGGAAAAAATTATATTTACACTAATCAACCAAAAATAAATTATTTTTTAACATACTTACTTTATTACAATTATATTTTTTATGTTTTAATAATTATTTCTATGATAATAACGGTATCAATTTTTAATTGTATTTATTATTCCCTTTTCGTGTCTAAATTTTCAATAATAATAATAATAATAAAGAAATTTTCTTATCTAATAAATATGTTTCATATTTTTTTTAATATTTATTTGTATTTAAAAATTAAAAAAATAAAAGTTAACTATTTAATATTAATACACATATATTTTTACACTTTTATATAAATTACAGTTCAAATCAAAATGGACCTACCAGGTCGATCTCTCTTTAGGCTGTATAAGTAATTGAGTCGGATTCCATAACATTGTACAGAAAATATAAATGGAAAAACACTTCAATAAATTCAATGAAAACTAGGATTTGAAATGAATTTTTCAGTGTTCTTATCATAATTTTGTCAGAATGATCCAATGTGAACTAGTCTGATATTCAGAGTCGCAAGCTCAAGCCAGTAAAAAATATTTGCATATAGAATGAGTATTAAGTTAGATTATTCTACGTGATATGGAATATTTATAGATTTTCTTGAACATATTAGTAGGGATTTTAGAAAAATATGTATTTGTATGTATTCGTAGATAAAACGTCCAACACAAGTAGAAATGAATATTATACATAGATATCTGCAGGTAATGGAAACAAATATTTTTTTTCATCCTTGTATGTTAATGGGACAGGTACGGGTATCATAATATCCGTACCCGTGGATATATGTACTCGCTATACTCTAATTTAAATTAAAAAAGATAAATATGATTAAAATATTAACACATTAATTTTAAATGGGTTATGTTTTATCAACCGATTTAAAAAAATCTTCATTTCTTTGTAATTTGTCACTTAACACTATTTAAATAAGTTATTTGCACTTTTGTTTGAAATTTATGAATGTTATACATTCAATTTTTATTTGAATTTATGGTTAAAATATGTTGTTAAATATAAAATTATGTTGTTATACATTTCTCTCCCTCTTGACTTACTACTATCATTAAATCTTTGAGAACTATCATTAAATCTATGAGAATTCTTGTACATATTTATTTCTCTTGACTCCATAACTAAAACTTCATTTTGAGTAGAGAAGATAACCTACCCTTCCTCCTAGTTTCTTCATTTAAGAGGTTATCCTTGACCATGTCAAAAGTCAGTTTTCCATTAGTAAAGTTACTCACAAATACCACTAATGTCTCCCAATTGTCTAGTAATGAGTTAAGCAATGACAATGCTAGTAGTTCATCATCTAATACAATCTCTATTGTGGTCAACTTATTCACCATATCTTGAAAATTGTTCAAGTGCTCTGCTATTGAGGAATCATCTTTGTATTTTAAGTTTATTAGCTTCCTAATAAGGAATGTCTTGTTCAAGGAATTTTTACACTCAAACAAATCACTTAATCTCTTCTATAAATTGTAAGCAAGAGTCTCACCTGACACATGATGATAAATAGATCGATCTACCCATTGCCTGATAACACCAATAGTCTTCCTATTTATCTTTTTTCAATCTCCATTAGATTTAGTTGTTGGTTTAACACCTTTTTACTCAATAGGATCATGCAACTCTTTAGAAAATAACAAATCTTCCATACGAGATTTCTATATTGAATAATTTGTAGAATCCAATTTAATCATGGTTCCTACACTATCACCACCTACCATTTTCAGAGCACAAACCAATGCTTCTAACCAGAGTTCTAATATCAATTGTTGGAAAGATAACAAAATTAACATATAAACAAGTGAAAGCAAAACCAATATCAAATCTTCCCTAAATAAATAGTATGCAAAATGCTAAAATGCATAAAACAAGAAAGAGAGGAACCAATAAACACCAAAACTTTTTATGTGAGAAAACCTCAATATAGAGGAAAAACTAACGGGACTTAGTCTAGTAAAATCTTCCAGTAATAATAATTAATAAGTTTACCACAAGTTCTCTTTAAGTTTTCAAGGATCAAACTGAGTATTATTTTCTTCACCAACAAGGTGGATAACAATACAAGTAAACCCTAATGGGTACTTAGTTAAACAACACAGGGAACCCCAATATATAAGATGAGAAGTAAAACCTTTTTTCCAGGGTAGTTTTTCTACACAGATTTGCACATGATACACTGGTTACTATTTCCTTCTTCCTCACTCTATTTGGAGGCTTCTTTTTCTTTTCTCACCTAAGACACTCACAATTTTTGTCTCTTTATCTCCTCAATATATTTTTCCCTCCTCTAAACAGATGTAAATGGTTGTTTATAATTTTGAATTGCAAAATGGACTAGGAGTCCATAAAGAAAAATAGCTATTTTATTTTTCTTAATTAAGTGGGTCCAATAAATTGGTGACCCACTTGACATGGACTTACTTGGAAAGCACTCCAAGTATCTTAAGAGTGTTTGATCATAGTCTTACAAGTGTCCAATTATAAACTTACTCTAGAAGATTCGAGTATAAATTAAGTGTCTAAAAGCATCACAATATAAAATTGAGTTCAAAGAGCTAAAAGTAATATATAAACTCGTTAGTTCAATAACTTAATTCACCTACAAAAGTTACTAATAATAAGTTTGGAGGACTTGTATACCTACTCGATCCAAAATATATTATTATTGTGAGTCCAAAACGAGTCAATAAATATAAGATCCAAATATGGGATAAAAGAAAATATTAACAGTCTAGAAAAATATGATATTTATGATAATCTAAATATAATTCAGATTATAATAAACTAAATCAAATTATTATTATATATGTTAATCTATTTTTATATACTAAATGCCACGAAAGACTATAAATACCCAAACACCCACTATAAACAAAAAGCAAATATATAAAAGATATAAAAAAAAATAAGTATTTTATGACCCCGCCATAAGTAGGATAGGAAGAAATAGGTTGTAGGATTGAATCCTTTCTTACAAAAACTAATTAACGTATTAATAATCAATATTTATTAAAAAATAAATAATTAAATGGTACATAAAATTAACTGTTTCTTAAAATAAAATTTGTTCATTAAATGTACAAAAAAATATTTGAACACTTAACGAAATAAATTATTTCAATGAAAATTCAATTAACAACACTTATTCTATTTGAATAATAATTTTCAATTTCAAAATATTGAAATGCATTCTAATTGAATGTCTTACGATTCAATTTTTTTAAACATTTTACTTAGACAGAATAATTAAAATATTTATATTTTAATTTATTTTATTTAAATAAAGTCATTGAGCTTATCTTTTTAAGATAAAATTACAATTTTAAAATATTTATTTTAAAATTAAAGTTAAAAAAATATTAATCAAATTTAAATATTCAAATAATATTTTATAATTTTTTTTTCAATATAGATGTGAATAAGGAAGAGGTGACTCGGTGAAATTTTAATTTTTTTAAATGAATTTTAAATTATTTTTTTAATTATTTAAAATATTTTTTAAAAATGACTCAATTTTAATTTTCTTTTAATTTTATCGTTCAAACAATTCATTTTACTCCATTTTTTTTAAATTATCACCTTCAAACACATAATTTTAATGAGTTAATTAAGAATTAAAGACATGAAAGACGTGTCATCTTGCCACATGTAAATAAATCCATAATGAAATTGAATTCCTTCTTCAAATCTTCCAATGAGACTCTAAGAAGAAATACATTACTGAGACCCTAACATTAATTAGTTTTCATCTTACTAATATTGAAGAACATACTACAAGTACTACAACTACAAACAAATTGTATTGCAAAGGAGAGTTACAAGGTACATAATGTCCAACACAATTGTATATAACTGTAGATTAAAATATACGCATTTTCATGCTAATATTTTGTAATGATGTTCAGAACTGCTCAATATTGGAGAACCTTGCTTGGAATGCCAATACTGTAAAGCTCAACTTTGGTATGAAGAAAGAGCAAAAAAATGTAACACCTCAAAGGGAGTTGAATTCTCATTGTGTTGTCAAAAGGGAAAAGTCCAAATTCCACTATTAAAAAGACCACCTAATCTTCTTGAAGGTTTGTTAAATGGTGAAGATCAGAGAAGCAAATCATTTCTACAAAACATAAGAGTATACAATAGCATGTTTTCATTTACTTCAATTGGTGGTAAGATTGATAATTCAATGAACAATGGTTCTGCTCCACCACAATTTATTCTGAATGGACAGAACTATCACCGTATTGGCAGTTTATTGCCAGAGCATGGATCAAAGCCAAAGTTTGCACAACTGTACATATATGATACCAAAAATGAAATGACTAACAGAGTCAAGCATTTCAGGTCAGTGAATATATTAAATAATTTCATTATATGAAATATTTAAATACATGTGTTGACATGTATTCTCTTTATTATTTTTTAGTTCAAACACCAAGGAATCTGTTATAGATGAATCATTGGTTGCTGATTTGATTCAAATGATTGGCAATCACAATGTTCTTGCGAAATCTTTTAGAAGAGTAAGAGATTTGTCACTGGAACATATGGAATCAGATTTCACGCTAAGACTATTTAGAGGCAGAAACAAAGACCCTAGAGTCTACAATACACCTTCATGTGATGAAATAGCTGCACTTATAGTTGGTGATTTTGGCAATATGGATGTAGGCAGAGATATAGTGGTCAAAAAATGTTCTGGTGAATTAACCAGACTGCACGAAACTCACACAGCTTTCATTCCACTGCAATATCCTCTCATGTTTCCATATGGAGAAGATGGTTATCAAGAGGATATCCCAATAAGAGAATCTCATTCAAAAACAAAATCCAGGGTAAGAGTTAGAATTTCTTTGCGAGAATTTATTGCCTTTAGAATACAACAAAGAGCTGTAGAAGCAGGAAATATTGTGAATGCATGCAGATTGTTCCAACAGTTTCTGGTCGATTGCTATACAATGGTTGAAGCCCAAAGGTTGTCATTCATCAGAGCTAATCAGAAGTTAATTCGCTGTGATATTCTTAATGGATTACAAGAAGCTGTTAATAGAGGAGAGACAGATCCTTCTTTAATTGGAAGACGTATTGTCTTGCCTGCTTCTTTCACTGGTGGTACCAGATACATGTTCAACAATTGTCAAGATGCTATGGCAATTTGTAAAAAATTTGGATATCCGGATTTGTTCATTACTATAACATGCAATGTCAATTGGAGTGAAATAAAAGAATTTGTCTTAGCAAAAGGCTTATCAGCTTCGGATAGACCTGATATTGTATGTAGAGTGTTCAAAATGAAGCTGGATG
>Ga0214543_1000773_pt1 | contig 57399 bp, 31 predicted proteins | sample CNSS2metaG_FD_160094 | JGI IMG/M metagenome (GOLD analysis project Ga0214543, IMG submission 160094) | Root nodule microbial communities from cowpea collected in UCLA plant growth center, Los Angeles, California, USA - CNSS2 | ecosystem: Host-associated > Plants > Roots > Nodule | place: USA...
AGTATTTAAAATATCTTTTTTTTAAAAAAAAAAAAAAAAAGGAAACGGATTACACAATCCGTTTCCAAAAAAAAAAAAATAGCCAAACGGATTTCATAATCCGTTTTTGAAAAATGACCTTCACTTCACCCAATAATGCATGTTTGGAATTGGATCTAGTTAGCTACGAACTTGGTCGATTTTTATTATCATAACTTCATCCTTAAGTTTGTAATTTTTCTTTCTTTATATGAATGACATCATGAGGAATTGAAAATTGATATTTAACTAAACCTTACTCTTTCGTCTATGCACTGCTAATATATTTATATGGTTATACATGCACGAACAGGTTGCATGTGTAGACACGGTTGCATTGCATGCATGCATCATCATGCATATCTCATTTATATATCAACATATATTTTATGTATGCATGAGTATGAATCGATCCCCAGCAAAGTCATGCCATAAATAATGGTTACCACTTAGAAGGCACACACGGCACACACGTGAAAAGAAGATAGAAAACCACTTTGCAGGTGTGTGTGATAGTGGAAGAAAGAGGGTCTATAACCTAGCAACTGGTGACAAAATGTGATTGAAAGATACCTTTGAATTCAACATTCATGCAACAGTTGTAAGTCACTGTTAGGTTGCCAAAAGACAAAGCAGCGTTTTACCGATACTTGTGAAATGATGGATGAACTTACATCTTTCTTTCTATGCTTCTGAGAGGCACATCTTTTTGGCTCAAACACCCTTTGGATTCAGCTACGTACCACTTTCTTGTTACAAATTACCACGTATTACACAACCACCCCACCACCACCACACGCATCAACACCAGTTCCTACACCCACCACACCAGCAACTCCACCACCATCTGCTGCAACACCTACACCCGCACCATCAACTCTACCAGAAAGGGAGAGAATTATTAGACAAGAAGATACGCAAACGCGTTTCGCTTATTGGAAGGATCCTGTTTGGAGGAGAGGAGAGTGTCGACGATCTCCGGTGCATTGTCGAGCAGTTGCTCTCCCTGAGGAAGCTTGTAGACGGACATGACAGCGAGAACGGCGTTGCAGCGGACGAAGGGGTGGTGATGCTCGAGGTTGGAGAGGATGGACGGGATGAGAAGCTCGATGATCTTAGACTCATTGAGGCGACAGAGGAAACGGAGGGTGACGCCGCGAATGTACTCGTTGGGGTGCTAGAGGTTGTTGCGGAGGTTCTGGCATATCAGAGAGAACTTTGTTTGAAGAGAGTGAATGAAGAAAACGGAATGTGGGAGCAAAATGTTGGGGGTGCAGCGTGAAGCACAGATAAAAAGAAGGTTACTGGTAGCGCAGTAAATTTTGATAAAACTACCAACAGCAGGTAAATTTATGAAGGAGAAAAAAGTAATTATTGGGGGTACAGGAGAAAGGTTGGGGGTGCAGGGAGAAGGCCCCTTCTGAGAAAGAGTCGAAAAAGGACTTTGTAACTTTGGGCTCTAGTTTTGCTCTTCACACCCCTCACCTAGTTTCTTAACTTGGATAAAATACTTACTTGCATTTTTCTTTTCTAAATATACAAATTAAGTGTACTTTCATATTTCTTTAATTTGTGATCCATTACTACAAATTTTCCAGTGCTTCTTCCTTACAAATTTGTTACAAATATTCTCCTTATTGGAATTTCTAATAAGAAATCATTTATGTCCCATACAATGGTCTGAATAAAAAAAATTAGAAAAATAATGGTTTGACAATATATCCCATAGATAACATTTTTACAATAATAATAATCAATAAATATTTTCTTGACGGATAATTGCCCACTGTGTAATTAATATTGATTTTCAACACTTCAAAAAATTAAGCTTTGACAAAGATACATGTGCTAAAATATTTTTCAAATTAATCTCTTAGCTTCAATATCGTAAAAGTCATCGATATATTTTTTTAATAAAATATTTTAGAAACGCAAAATTTGGAGTGAAACTTATAAATCTAACACTTATTTCCCACACCAAAGGAATTGAACAAGGCTTCTATTATGATTGGTGTTCTCTGTTTGTGTCTGTGATCCCCGCAATGCACGCTTCTTTGTCTCTTCTTTTCTCAACGATTCTCACCATTCTCCGACTTTTTCTCTTCTGCTTCAATCAAACAAATATCCGCAACATTTTCTCCATCATTATTCATCACTCTCTTTGTTTCCCTTCCTCGTTTCGTTCGCATCTTTGCATGCATATAGCTTCAGACTAAAAACTTCACATTCGCATTTGCTGGGAACATGAACACCAGTTTGTTTCCTTTGATCACGTTCTCTCTTAGTTTCCACGCTAATTGCTCTTAAATTCATCGGCATCTTGCAGCCAAGCGTTTTGGTGAGAGTTTTACGTACGTAATTTCATGTTCTTTCTATCACGTGAATTAATGCTGAACTTATGGTAAGAAAAATGTCTTTGTTACGTGCTTTCCAATTTTTATATGCTGTTAGATTCACGAGCACGGATCTTGATGTTTTGATTTAGTTGCAGAGACTTTAATTTGTTCTTGCAATACATTGGATCCAAAGACAATTGAGGAGGGTGTTAAAATGTGTACATCTCCAAGGCGTGTTATATATTCGAGTTTGGTTTGTATAGTGACGCTTCAAGTTGCTTAATCTCAATAAAGAAAATCTGAATTTGGAAGCAAAGGGATTTTGCAATTGAGGGTTCAAAGAATGGGTACTGAATTAAGTTACGCACTTTCAAAAATGCAAATGCTATCCACTTCAGATTATGCCTCCGTTGTGTCCATGAACATTTTTGTGGCTCTGCTGTGTGCTTGCATTGTCATTGGCCATCTTCTTGAGGAGAATCGGTGGGTGAATGAATCTATCACTGCCCTGTTTATAGTAAGTGATCATCACACTTCATAAATTAATTAATAAAAATTACACAAATTGCTATACATGTAAATTTTGGTAGTATAAATAACTCTGTCAATTAATTGCTATTTGCAGGGTGTTTGTACTGGTGTAGTTATTTTGTTGCAAAGTCGCGGCAAAAGCTCGCATCTTCTAGTTTTTAGTGAAGATCTTTTCTTTATATACCTTCTGCCTCCTATCATATTTAATGCAGGGTAAAGCTTTTAGCACCAACTTCTTGCTCTCTAATGATAATGAGGATAATAAAGTGTTTGACTCTGTATTTATCATCGTCTAATTAATTGGAACTAGAATGAAAATTGACCACCATATATCCAATGAGATAATCTGAATGCAGTAGAAAGGCCTGAATTTTTGCAATTCTTGCGGAAAATGCCATAACTTACTCTTAATATTCTACTATATTACTGGTCAATTTTCTTACAGATACTAGTTAAAAGTTAATAAAAATCATTCAATAACGTGTATCCAATTCCATTTTCAATGTCACGATTTGGTGAAATCTAGTAAAAAGTACCAGCTAATAACTGATGGTGTGCTCATGACACTGCTCTTTTAGTCCAAGGTCCAAGGTACTAATGGATAATGCCTTTCTGCTTAACTCTTCCGAGATTCCTTGTGGGGTGTTTTTTTGCGTTTTCCTGATTTTGTTGTTGTTCTTTTACTTAGACCAATGTATACATAAGTGATGTTATTACATATTTCTTCCAGGTTTCAAGTGAAAAAGAAACAGTTCTTTGTTAACTTCATGACCATCATGCTTTTTGGAGCTGTTGGTACATTAATAAATTGTAGCATCATAACTTTTGGTATGCCTTTTCCCTTTAAATTGTTCTCTTTACGTCGTTCTCTCCAAAATTTAACATAACGACAAAAAAATTGGCACCTCAGATTACATTTGTAACTGAGTGCAACCTAAATTTGCTAAGTAACTTATTTTCATTGGAAGTATTTAAATTCTTACCTGACTTAAACTTTGAAGCATTGTTTCAGGTGTCATACAAATATTTAAGAGAATGGGTGTTGGAAAATCACTGGAGATAGGAGATTATCTCGGTATAATAATATTATTGAATCTCTTTTATTTGGCAACTTTGACAATCTATTTGTGACTGACTCCATATTTAAAAATAATTCAGCAATTGGGGCAATATTTGCTGCAACAGATTCAGTGTGCACATTGCAGGTTTGGAACTACTAAATGTGTCTTTTTTTCACAATGTTATAGCAACAATCAAGGTGTGAATGCTGAGTACTGACCTTACAAATTATGTTGTTGCAGGTGCTAAGCCAGGATGAGACACCTTTACTATATAGCCTTGTATTTGGCGAGGGTGTTGTGAATGATGCTACATCTGTCGTGCTTTTCAATGCAATCAAAAGTTTTGATCTCAACATAATTGACCACAGAATTGGTTTGCATTTTTTCGGCAATTTCTTCTACCTGTTTATCGCAAGCACCATGCTTGGGGTCTTGGTAACTGTCTTTCTCCCTCTAACTCTCTCTAGTGTAACGTCACAAAGTGACAAGATTTAACTCATCAGTTAACACTCAGTATATATATATATTTTTGTATCATGTGTGCATCATAGGGTCTGATATGTTCATATCACCTTGCAGGCCGGTCTACTCAGCGCTTACATTATTAAAACGCTTTATATTGGCAGGTATCATGTTGAGAGAATTCTTTTTTTACCACCATTATTGTCGTTGAGCAGTTACTATGATAGCATTCCATTGTTTTATACTCTATATGCAGTTAATATGATGTTCTTTTTTTTCGGTAAGGAAAGTGCTTTCATTACCTTATTTGACTACAGGGGAATCTCTTATTTACCGGGGGTGTTTGTACGGTTTATCTTGATCGCCAGTTTTCTAAACCTACCATACCATAAAAAATTGTAACGATTGTTTAGGTGCTCAACAAATTGCTCACTCAATATTACAGGCACTCTACAGATCGCGAGGTTGCTCTTATGATGTTAATGGCATACCTTTCCTACATTCTGGCTGAAGTAAGTTTTGAAGAACAAAGAAACTTCATTGTGGAATGTTTGTCCTTTATGAGCTCTATATTTAACCATTCTTGTGGTTGACATTAATCTGTGGGGGGTTCTGATGTATTTAAATAAAATGCAGTTATGGTATCTGAGTGGCATTCTCACTGTATTCTTCTGTGGGATTGTTATGTCACATTATACTTGGCATAATGTGACTGAGAGCTCGAGAATCACTACCAAGTATATCTCCAATCAGATTCTTTAAACTATATATGGATCTATTGGGGGTTGTGACACTGTTTAACTTGTTTTACATTGCTGTTACAGACATGCTTTTGCAACTCTCTCTTTTGTTCTTGAAACCTTTATCTTCCTTTATGTTGGTATGGATGCGTTGGACATTGAAAAGTGGAGGTTTGTTAGCGATAGGTAAGTCCTGCATTCTGTGACAGACTAGACCGGTGAAAGTAATCATGAACACCTTGCCCCATTTTTACTTATGAAGATTGTTAAATCATGTATTTCTTAGTCAAAAATGGTTTACTCAAAAGTTCCTCTTAATTATTATAGAAAACAACTCGTTTACCACACTCGGTTTCTTCTGCAGGCCGAAAACATCTGTTGCTGTTAGTTCAGTATTATTGGGTCTCGTACTTGCCGGAAGAGCAGCATTTGTTTTTCCCTTATCCTTCTTATCAAACCTCACTAAAAAGAATCAAAGTGAAAAAATAAGTTTGAGGGAGCAGGTATGGCTAGATTTCTGTGAAAATATTATCTTTCAGGATTTCTTGGGATGTTGAAAAAGTTTCCATTATTCCTTGTATTAGGTGATCATTTGGTGGGCTGGTCTTATGAGAGGTGCTGTTTCAATGGCACTTGCCTATAATCAGGTCAGATCAATGTTTCTCATTTGAAGATTCTGTTTTTGATAAATTAGTGTTAATGGTCAGCTAACAAAGGCGAAGAAACAGATTAGCAGTTACTGTACATATGATCTAGTTTTAAATTGCTGTTGCATTTATCTTGGATATGATTTAAGTTCAAAGTTCTTGTAAAATGCAGTTCACCTTGTCAGGTCACACTGAACTGCGCACCAATGCCATCATGATCACCAGCACCATCACTGTTGTGCTTGTCAGCACAGTGGTAAGAAGCATGCTTTTTGTAAATTTTTTATATCATGTCAATGTTCACAAATAGATTTTGCATTTTGCTTTCTGCTTCGGTGATAATTACCAACCATTTGATGATTGAGATAGATAACATGATGGGAAATGAACAATCCACCTCAATAATATGCTTAAACCTAAACTATATCAAATATTGCTCAGTTGTGGGAGATTTGGGATCTGTAAAACACGATACCTCAGTTTCAAAAGAAAAATCTGGAGATGAGGCTGACACAATTTAGTTACAACTTGTCAGGTGTTTGGTTTGATGACCAAGCCACTCATAAGGTTTTTGCTGCCAGTTAGTCCACCTCCTAAACGCAAGAACAGCTTGGGAAATATGGAATCATCTAATCCTCCGAAATCAATCACTGTGCCCTTTCTTGGAGGCGCTCATGATTCTGAAAACGATCTTGATGGCAGTGAAGATCACCGTCCAAACACTATTCGTGCCTTATTCAGCAATTCAACACATAATGTACATCGCTTATGGCGTACGTTTGATAATTCAGTCATGCGTCCAGTTTTCGGCGGTAGGGGATTTGTTCCAGTGGCTACTACCTCACCAACTGGCAGAAGTAATAGTCAGTGGCACTAAGAAGATTGCCCAGAAATGTGTACTATAGTAGATCGAAAATTTTGTGCAGATGAAGTTCTTTTGGGTAGTGAGAAAACATTGTGCCATGGGTTCGATTTCATTTTGACTATACTACGGTTGATCCCTTCGTAGTGTGAAAATTGTGAATTCAGCTATGAACCCATTTTCTTTATTTTTTTTAAGCTAAGATTATTGAAAATTACAACCACTGTCTTTGTACGCAGCCAAGAAAGATTTATTCAAAGAAATGTTTAATTCGGTAGGAAAGAATGATGGAGGAATAGATCATAATGAAAAATGAATTATATTATCTATTTCATTTCATGACTTCTGCTTCCTGATTCCCTAATTAAATGTATTCCATTTAATCCCTTTTTTCAGACTTAATTTATTTATTTATATCCTACTACCAATCCAAACATTATCCGACTAAATTAATCGTGAAAACCTCTAATTACCCTAATATCATGCTGCAAAGGCAAACCGATCAAAGAAATATGGATAAACCACTAACAAGCACTTCAGGCAAAAACCATGAAATAAGCATCAAGTGTGTCTACAAATGACTCTCGTACGATACAATAAAACACAGAATTCAGCAGTACAGACCGAACCTAACCAAACGGGTTTAAAAGGGCGATTCTTTATTCCACAATTCTAAAGCTTCGTCATACGATCACGCCCGTTTTCATGCGACTAGTTTATCCTTGCAGACCAATGATACCTATACCAACAAACGGCAAAAGGAGGATATCAGTACAGTCACCATAAGAAAACGGAGAAACTGAAAGGAGTCATGAAACAGTGAAAAGAAATTGAGATAGCCGACATTTTAGCAAAGGCTGTCAAATTTTATATATTGATTGATACATGATAGTATCTATAAAGATGTATGTAAACCTTATCAGTGGCATCACAACAACATCGACCATTGATATTGCATAGGTAATAAAGAATATATCAGAAAATACAGTATTTTTAAAACCACAGTCTCTGCTTACCACAGGCTACTCTGCCACCAGCATTTCCAGTAGACTTGCTAAGCTCATGACCACCTACACAAAAGGAGAAGGAACTATAACAAGCAGTAAGCCGAAAAACAACGAACGCTTTTAACAACGAACGATTTGGTATGCAAGGAAGGAGAAATGACCAAGTTCATCATCACTGTTTGTTAGCAAAGAAAATGAACGAGAAGAAGACACAATTTAATTCGATGACCGATGCCTCAGATACCAAAGATGACAAGGTATAAAACAGATTAGTGAATACCTTTCCCAAGATCATCAGGATCAGCATGGACAACAACAGCTCTCCCAATGATGGAGTTTGGTCCAGTGAGAGGAATCTGTTCACATTCAATAACTCATTAAAAACTGAAGCTTCTCATGGTGTCAACTCTCAAAATAGAAAAAATAATCAGAGAATTTGATCAGGAGATGAATAACATACCTGACTGTCAGTAATACTGAAGCTGGCGGTACCTGAGTTACAAAACGAGAGGAATCCATTTTAAATAAGGACCAAACAAGCATGTGGTATGTGATACGAAAAAAATAAAGAAAAGCTCTTACAGAGATAGACTATCACAAAACAGAAAGCAAGTAATCTTGATTACTAGCCATTTGTTCAAAAAAAGGAAAAGTTTCTGATAAAACCGCCAGATTGCTTGTTAACTATTAATTATAAAAATATTAAACATTATTATCTACCATCGGTATTATAATAATCAGAACTTTAAGAATTGGAGTCAGAAAAGTAGCATTATTATCTATCTCGGAATGATAGGAATCAGCATAAATCAAATAAATGAGACAGGAAAATATCATATCGGTCATACCATCATCACCAACATTTACATTCCCTAGATCACCAGCATGGCGATTCTCATCCTCGGGAGCACCATGCTCCTTGTTATTAGGATTGAAATGTGGTCCTGTAAAAATGTGGGGAAAATAAAAATTAAGCCTTCTAATATGTTACTAAATGGCAGGATTTTCATCCAAATTCAGCTGCTTTATAACAGATTTTATTGCTTCAAACTTTTGAAGAATTCCCTATACAAATGTTCATTGCTTTCAATTCAAGTGAAGTGAATACAATTTGTTCCAGCTCATTAATGTCCAACTGAATCAAAAATTTATTCGGGTTATTGTCCAGAGACTATACCAGTTGACAGGCAACCATTGGTAGTGTCCCCCAAGGCATGGACATGGAAGCCATGGTGACCAGGCTTAAGACCAGTAAGAGTGCCAGTTACGGTGGTTGGACCTGCACAATTGACAATATATATTACTTGATTTGGCTCAGCGGTTAGTGCAAAAGAAGAAAAAAGGTTCACGTCATAATATATCATCAAAATATGCACTTACTTTTTGTAATGAAAGTCATAATTTAAATTTTCCTAGTAGAGAAGCTTGATTCATTTTAACTTATTATTTTTCTCCCTAATAAATGCTTATTGTGAAGTTTATTAACGATGAGGGTCATGCTCACTGTTGAGGCTCACCATTTCCGTCCTGACTGAAGTAGACAGTTCCAGTGACACCCTCACTGCTGCCAAGAACTGCCACAGCCTTCACCATTGCGTAATGTGATCTGAACAACAAAGCAGCTATTTCAGATAAAACAGACAAGACATGTACAAGCTCATTAGAATCAACATGCATGACGTGTATCTTGGTTATCATGGTGGTGAAATAAGAATGGTACTACGGTGAAACAAGTTGGCATCTCTCTCTCATCCAGAGTTACAACAAACAGTCGTTATGGTAAAATAAGAGAAGTAAAAATAGACCAGTAAATCATATTCAATCGATGACTGATGTGCCCGCACAACAATGTCAGCTGTGTAACACGACAAACTAGACACTAAAAGACATTTCAAACTCTTCAAAACTTCCGATCCAGGTACAAGTAAGTTCACTTGATGAAGTCTTTTATGTCAGTTGCAAACATGAAAAGAAAATATTGTGTTGACCACACGAAAATAGAGTATCACGACAAAAAGCATAATCTCGATTTCCAATCACAGAAACAAGCTATCTTTTCAGTAGATCTGTCTATCAACACTAAATAAAACGTACAGATCTTCAACGAACACAAATCCGTCCTTATCTCATAGTAATAGTACGAGTTGAAAGAAAAATCAAACAAAAAACATAGAAAATTACTAAAACTAATTTCATTTCTAAAACCGAATCCGAAGCCATGAATTTAACAGATACGCTATTCAACTCTCCTTTCGTCCAAATTAATCAAAGGAGATTAAAACATAAATGAAAAAAATGAGGTCACCACCGTTGAACATAGCGGAATCGATCTGTGGACGACTGAGAGTAGATACAATAAAGAGAGATAGAGATTTGAGAGGAAAAGTAATCAGAAACAAGAATCGAGTATCCTGGGAGAGGGAATTGAAGACATGTTGAAGAACAACAATCGGAAACAAAAATCAAGAATCAAGAATCGTGAGAGAGTACATCGAAGAAATGTTGAAGAACAATAATCGGAAACAAATTGATTGAGATGAACAAAAGAGAAAGAAAGAAACTAGCATGCATACCTCAGGGCACCCCAAGGAAGAAGTGTGAGAAGAGAAGAAGAGTCTAGAAGTAACAGAAGGAGAGTGATGTGAGAAACAGTGAGGTCTTTTTGTTTTATTTATAGCCATTGAGGCGTGTTGGGACTTAACACAGGTAACACGTTGCAGTATATCACACACCTAACCATCCACCTCTTGACCTTATCCCTCTAAAATTTAGAGGATTTTTGTTTTATTAAGATACGTATTTTTCTAATATTTTATTTATATTTTAAACTTTACAATTTTGTAAATTAATTTAATTATTGTAATTAAAAAAATTATTTTTATATAAATTTTAAAGAGCCTTAAAGACTTTGTAAAATCTTTCATCAGTTATTTTATGTTAAATGTGTCACGTGGTGTTATATTATTTTTTAAAAATTCTCGTGCAAATTTCCTTTGGTAATAATATTATTAAATTTATATTTTTTAGTTTTAAAAGACTCGCATAGTAAATTTAATATATTATTTATATTTATCAATGAATATCAATATAAATTTCTAATAATACCTAATTTTTAAGATTAAGATATAATTATTTTTACAACACTCGATAATCTTATATTTTTTAAAAGTCGAAGTCTAACACGATTTAAATATTTTTTTTTTTTATTTATATAATATTTTTTAAAAACAAAATCGTAATTGAACATTTTTAAACATATAATTAAGGATGATAAGATGAAAAGTATCTAAAAATCTAAAAAATAATTTCTTTTAAATATAAGATGAATTTTTATATTATCTTCTAAATGAAGGATTTATGAGAATGAACATTTAAAAATGAAAGTCAAATATTTTTATATAAAAAAAATCAATAAATAAAAATATTAAAAAATAAATAAAATTATTTGAATATGAAACATAAAACTATTTGATTAATTATAATTATAATTAACAATATACTATTCGAATATAATAATACAAAAATAAAAAAGACGGATATATACGTATTTATCCTTATCTTTATACTTAATTAAAAAAATTATATGATCTCAATTTATTTCTCATCCCTATGTTCACTCTACACAATTGACCAACTAAACAATAAAGGACCATTTAAACTAATTTCTGCCGGTTATAACTTAGTGGAACATTTTCCAAATTCTTGACAAAGCAATAGTGATTTTACAGTAAAATATATCATTAATGTTAATAAAGAATTTCAACCTAGCACAATAAGTATAACATCGGGTTATGTACTTGTAATGAATGCTTATAAAGTTTACATCGTGACTGAAAAAAGTCAACAAAATAGATGAAAATGGGTAAGTATGGTGCCAACGAAGTATGATGGATGATGAGTAAGTAGCAACAATCTAACTTGTCGTATTGGCAGAAAGCTATGAATTTCTTGTGAGAACATTAATATCGAGACCAACTGCATTTAATTTTATTCACAACAAATTTGTGGCATCTATTGAAATTTTAAACATAATTGGAAGTAGAGATGTCACAAAAATTCCATATGATATTAGGAGAAAGACACATAATTAAGAAAAAAATTAAGATGGTTTGAGAAATAAATTAATTATAAAATATTTATTTCCACTCGTTTATGTAAATATTTAAAATACTTGAAAATATAAAAGTACATATAGATAAATATAAAATAAAAAACAATTTAAATATTTCTTCCTCTCTATTTTTCTTTCTATACTCGTTGTAACCCTCGAACTACACTAAATTATAATAAAAATCTTGGCACCTCTTATTTTTAATTTTTCCAAATTTAGTATTGTATAAGGCATTTTTGGATCAGGACATTTTTTTCTAGAACACTTAGTCCAAATTGTAAAAATAAAAAACATTCCGGATTGGATGTTTTGAAAAATATTTTCAGATTCAGAAATAACTTTTGGAATAATAGTACTGGATTTTTTTATATTCCATAATAATCATTTTGAAATGTATTTTTATATTTAGAGACGTTGAAATGAGTTTTAACCCGTGAGTCAACTCGGTTCATCATAGGTTCGAGTCGGATTGGGTTGAGAAAAAATCAATTTTTTTTAAAAGTGGGTTGAATTCAATCCAACTTACTTAACCTACGGGTTCGAGCCAGGTTAGGGGTGGGTTGACCTACTTAACTCACCAATATTTTTTTACAATTTTTTTAATAATTATTTACTATTACTAATTATATATGTTCACAATTTCATGTTTTTACATGCTAGAATGTTCCTCAATAATATTTGAACAGTTTAAATGTTTAATTAATTTGATTGTTAAGTTATATATGTTGATACTTTAATCTTTAATTATAATCTTTATAGTAAATTACTCAAGTAATCGTCTTATAAATATATTTTTTTAAATTAGCATGGACAAAAACGTGAATTTTTTTATTTATATTTTGTTGAATAGCATGACAAAAATGTGTAATATTGGTCATGTTTTCTTGGACTATATGGACACTTTCTTAGAAATAATTCATCATATATTGGTGGTGAGTATGATGAAAACATTGGTTATTGATTTTACTATGATTGTCATCGCATAGGTTGCTTAAAAAATTATTTAAATTTTTGAATACTTAAAAATAAATACATAAATAATTGGTTAAATTATACTTTTGGTCCTTATTTTCGTAGCAAAATTTCAATTTGGTCTCTCAATTCCTTTTTATCTCAATTTGGTCCCCATGTTGGGAAATTTGATGCAATCAAGTTCTTTCCGTTAGTAGTGTAGTAATGGCGTTAGATGGGGTGCCAAGTGTCAGTTCCTGGATTTTTTTATTTTTTTTGAATTTTTTTTTCATGTCACTATTATGCCATGTGTCATTTACCTATCCTCAATTTGGTCTCAGTATTTTAATTTTTATCTCAATTTATTCCCAATTGTTGTAAAAATTGTGCAATTTTATCCCTCTCCAAATTGAAACCAAATTTAATTTTTGTATAAATGTGCACAAATATTCATATAAAAATTGATATTTCAAGTAAATATTTTTAATAAGATTAAGTTTATTTTAATTTATATTTTACATTAAACTTTATTTAAAATTGTTTTAAAGTTGTTAATAGAAAATAATTCTAATAACAAAAAAAATCATAAATTATATTAATATTTTATTACATCATACTTTAATATCGTTTTTTATTTGAATTTATATTTTAAATAATTACATATTTTTAAAATGTGTAAAATTCAATAATTTCTATACAAATGTTTTAGTTGGTATAAAAATAACAATTATATAATTTAAAAAAAAATTAATTAGTTTATGTAACAATAAAAAACAAAAAAATTTAAAATTTGAAAACAATTTTAAGTAAAATTGAATGTGAAACAAATTTAAATAAACTTAGTTTTATTGAAAATATATAATAAAAATATCAATTTGAATAAGAAAATCAAATTTAATAAAAATATTTGTATAACATTTTATAATTTTTGTTTCAATTTGGAGGGGGACGAAATTGCATAATTTTTACAAAAATTGGAATTAAATTGAAACAAAAATTAAAATACAGGAACCAAATTGAGAATGAGAAAATGACACCTACCATATTAGTGACACATGGCACTGTCACTGTCATGTGGCACGATGTTAGCTTGACACGTGGTAAATTTTAATTTTTTTAAAATATTAAAAAAATAAAAAAAAAATTCAAAAAATCCAGAAGCTGACACATGACACCCAGTTAACACCGTTATTACACCACTAACGGAAAGGACTTGATTGCATCAAATTTCCCAAAATAGATACCAGATTGAAATAAAAAAGAATTGAGAGACCAAATTCAAATTTTGCTACGAGAATGGGGACCAAAAATATAGTTTAACCTAAATAATTTTTTTACGTGGGTTGGTGAGTCAACCCACTTAACCCACCAAACCGTGGTAGGTTGAGCCGGGTTGCAAAATTTTTGGTTTATCACAAAATGAGTCGGGTTAGGTTCACTCATTTTCAACCCGACTCGTCTGAACTAGGTTGGCTCACTTTGACATGTCTATCCATATCGAAAAATACCTTCGTAATAGTCATTTCAAAATATTTTTTTACAAAAAGACTGTTTGGATTTCATTTCCAATTTCAGAAATACCTTTTTAACATTCAATTTGGAATGTGTTTAAAATTGTGTTTTGGAATAGCCATTCTAAAATGTATATCATGATCTGGAATTATCTCTCGGAATGTTCATTCTGAATATATCTGAAAAAATCAATCTTAAAACAGTGAATCCAAAATTTTCATATGCAACCTTGGTTAAAGTTCTGAGTTCTTAGTTCAGAAGAGGAGATAATAGGAGATGGAGACTATTCCATATACTAATTGAGTAGAAAACACAATGTACAAAATGATGTGTTATAGACCAAATTTATCACGTTTTGTTAGTACGGTTAGCAAATTTATGGAAGATCTTGGGCATGGTAATTGAAACATTTTGAATAGAGATATTTGAATATAATAATATTGAAAATGGTGTAGGGATGATGCACCGAAAACATGAAAATTATTGAAGAAGTGTTTACACATCATCATTGGTTCTTCCATGATTTGGAATTAAGGTGGAGGAATGTAATGGTTAACTCTAAAATTATGATATTTTATGAAGGGCTAAGAAGATCTTTTATTTGAAGTAAATTAAACTCTTTTAAAGTACATTGTGAGAAGGCATATATAACCTTAAAAAATATCTACTTTTATTTATTTTTCATTCTTGCAATTTTTTTTTATATTGTTTGAACTTAACTATATAAATGTAAACAATTTGTTTAAGTTCTTTCTAAGATAACCGTGTCCATTTTAATTATGATATTTAACCTCAATTATTTATGATTATCATAAATGATTTTTTTTAAAATTAACTACAACATATTCTCTATGTTTTTAAAATATGAAATGTAAATTACAAATTATAAATTATAGGCATGGTTAAAATATTAGACAAATTAACAAAAGCATTGGCAATTTTTAAACATGTAAAATTCATAAACCACAATAAAAATATATATAAGTCCAATCTATTATAATTTTTTTAAGTTATCATAATAATCGATAACATTGTTTTGTAAAATATGATACACCGAAAATTATAGCCTATTTTACTCCAACTCTTGAGTAACTAAATTACAAAACCCATTAAAAAAAAGTAAAAAAAAAAAGAGTAAATGTTTTAATCTAATTTAAATATATTAAAAGTCTGTCCGACCGGGCACGTTGGAGTTGTCAGCATCTTGCTCCAATTCTCTGCGCGATTCATCCCATAGTTGCGTTTCAATATCCAACCTTTTGATTTCCGCAAGCCCACGTTCAACTGCGAAAAGGAACAAAGCAGTAAGAGAACTAAATCGGTATTTGGTTTTACGTTAAAATACGTAGAATGAGTTAGAATTAATTTTCTAATACATAATTGATATATGTTTGAATTTCATAAAATAAATTAAAGAGTAAAAGTTTGAGTAAAAGTTTCACATTGAATGAAAAAAAAACATTATTATTTCAGCGTTAAATCAAAAGGAAAATAATATATTAATATAGTTTTTTTAACAAAATTTGACAAACTAGGTAAAAAAAATACTATTTTTATTACATTTTTATTAAAAAATAAAAATTTAATTTAATCCTATTTATAAAAAGTTTGTTAAATTTGTAAAAAAAAAAAAGTTTTTTGTGACAACCTCATTTTCCAAACAAAAAATACATTAGCGTTGACATGAGGAAAGGCGTGGACAATACCATCAACGGCATCTTGTGAATTAGGTACTATTGAGTTATGATTGATCCAAAACTGCAAACGCTCGTATGCTATGTCAGGCTCTATTTCATGCTTTTTTGCTCTCCTCCAAATGTAAGCAAGCCAAGCCTAAACAACAAATCATATACTCAAAATGAAAATCAACGGTTAGGAAAAGAAATGCTATAAAAGTATGATTGTAAAATGATTTCTTTTAAAAGGAAATTATATTAATTTATCGTTCTTCTATTAACTTACAACAATCTTAAAAAAATATGATGAAATCTCTATTTTTTTTTCTATTTAAAATGAAAAAGTTAAGGTTTTTCATCTCTACATGGTTATTAAATATTCCAAACACTATTAAAATACATTTTTTTTATTCTCATAAATAGAAATTGCTAAATACCTGTTTAAAAGTTACATCTTCAGCCTCCTCCCGACTCAATTCTGAAAATAAAAGGTTTATACGTAAATAACATTAATCCAATTAAACAAAATAAATAAATGTCAATTTATGTTATCGAGTGTCAATGTGAATAAATTTACAAAGGAGCAAGTTGTGAGGATGATAAGGTATCATTCTCACTTAACATACTCCATATCTCATATATTTAAAAAAAAAATACAGTAAACTAAATTAAAGTCCCAAAGTTATTCTAATTCAAAAGTTTTCAAAGCAGGGTTCAGTTACTACTACCATCTAACATCATAACTCCACTAGCATAAGCTTCAGCTTTTTAACACGAGATCAGGGAAAATGGCAACTGTAACCCAGAAAACTTACCAAATGCATCACACTGCCCTTCAATTGGTAGTTTTAGGTCATCTACACCAAAAAAATAAGGGAGAGTCAGAACTTACATATATATCAATCTTTGAGTAAATGAATATGTGGATTTAAGTAACTCTTAATAGTATGATTCTACTATTTAAATAACTCTTAACAATAAGATTATACAGATTCTCTTCCATCTTTTCCTATTTAGCAAACATAAAATTTCTATTTGACGAGTATTAAGGACAATGAACAAACAATGTTCTACACTATGAGAGGGTGTACGCCTGAGCTTAATATTCAGCGAGGCATTTCTTATATATATATATATATATATGTATATATATATATATATATATATATATATATATATATATTTTTTTATATATTTTTTTTCTCTCTCTCTATATATATTTATGTTGTTATTAGCCTTGACACAACTGTAAATTTATGATATAAGGCCCTTGTATTAAAAGATGTTTATATTTATATTAAATAATTTTATTTAATATCAAACATGATTTTCAATGAATTGTCATTTCAACATTGAACAGAGATAGGAATTGTAAAATAAAATTAGAGTGAATACTATTGAAATCGGGCACCTGAAAAGCCAAATCTTAACATATTTGGTCGCCTGTGTTGAGCCAATACAACCGCCAATGCTTCCTCTACCTTCAAAACAGTCATGGAGAAGAAATCAAGTCATAGATAGAATAATATTTTTATCTATGATCCCATTAAAAGCCTAAAGGGCTCATATGTTTCTATTCGATAAAGACCCAAACTACATTTGAAGCAATAAGGATGTAATAGAAACCTTTAGTGAAGCCAATTGACGCAATCCTTGCTCGACAAAAAGCATGTTCTCAATGTTTCCCTCTCCAGAAAGTTCCTTTATATCACGTCGATTTTCTGTATCCTCTATTACATCGAGGTCTACCATGTAGAACAAAACTCACGGATCATTAATCAACGGTGGAAAAACTTGGACAAAGAAAACAAAAAGAAATTTGAAAGTAATTAACGTTATTACCGGCTTCCTCTTTAGCTTTCTCTCCTGCTGCTAATACAACTTCAACCGGATTCGGGGCGAACATAGACCAGTATTTGTATTTTGCTTCAGCGATATCAGCATGAATACCTGGCATGTATTTCAGTACCATCAATGTATTTTTATTTTTCCTATTTTTTCTTTGAATAAAAAAGCCTAATTCTTCCTAAGCAGAAAGTAAGTTCATTAAGATGAAATTGCATGTTATTTTGTATACAAAATCCATAAATTTAATTTCCCAATTTCGGTGGAATTAAAATAATTTTGTTTTATATTCTTTTTGTGCTGCATTTATTTTTGTTTTGTTAAAGCTAGCTTCAAAATGAAAGTGTATAATATTTAGATTTTAGAAAAGATAAATTTTTAATCTTGTTAATTAGTTATTTTTTTTCGTATTAAGAAGTTTTTGGAATAGTACTTCTTTCTCAACACCTATAATTTTTCAAAATAAATTTTAATTTATGTAATTTATTATTTTAATTAAAAAATACATACATATATATATATATATATATATATATATATATATATTATCCTAAATAAGAGAGCTGAGGAGACAATCTATTCCTTAAAATTTTTCAAAAAAAAAAAACTCTTAATAAACTAATAAAAAATTATATACATATAAAAATTTCCAAATATTTACTAAATAATATTAAAAAATTAAATGGAATATAAATAAAACTCAAGTAATTAAATTTAATTATTAAAAATAGTTTAATTTATAGTTAATTGCAATATAATATTATGTACTAATAAATGAAAAATAGATGAAAAATAAAGATATTGATAGAAAAGAAATTGAAAATAAATAAAAAAGATAGAAAGATGAAAGTTAATTGATGAAAAATAGAATAAAAAATTCGTATATACTCTCTTCTTTTCTTAATTATTTTCTCTTTATCTCTTATATATACCAAACAAACCCAATGGAATTCGTTCTTTCTATTTTACATTTTTTTTTGGTAAAAAAACGTGGAACTATATATGTAGAATAAATTTGAGTCACCACACACACAAACCATCAATTTTGGAATGTTGATTCTGAATTTAAACAAAAGTAAATGATACAAAAGGTGATATGAGCATACCATGTTGAACGCATAAACCCCAATACCGAGATAGCCAACACCTCTTTAAAACAACCTCTTCCTGCGAAACAAAGTGGAAAGCCACTACATAACAACGCAGAAGGCTATTAAAATTAAAACGAAACACATTACGATTAACATTAAACCTACCATTTCTTCCGCGGTGAGTATCATTCGTTGAGTCATAAGCCGTAGCTTTTCCAAAGCAACCGTCGCCTCCTCCTTATGCCAAATATGAGAAGTTTAAATTGAATTCTATAAACAAAATGTTCCACGCATTCAAATAGCAGATTTGAAAGCAGTAATATGAAACGTACAAGGTAAATTGCTGGATACCTCAGCATCCGACGCTTGAAAACCTTCAAGATTCTTTGGTGCATTTCTAATAGCGGCCTGAAAATGGAAACATACACATCATTCGACTTCCTAATCTCATTTTAATGAGAATTTTGGGTGACAAATAAAAGCATTACTCCAATGAAAGAAAAAAGGTTCTTAAACTTACGAATCTGCTTTTATGCAATTTCGTTATTGGAATCACTTAACAATTTATTTCTATTAAAATGCTGTCTTTATATAAGAAACTTGCCCTTAACAAGTTCCAAGAAATGTGAGAATTATAAAAATAACTTAAGTTCTAAAGGTTCAAAGTAAAACTTTAGAAATGGAAGGAAAGTAGGATAAACCTCTCTTTGCTGCAGTGCTGCCTCTTTCCTGAAGAACAAAACGAACAATACACGTCAGAATACAAAAAGGTTTAGTGATGAACGAGAACTTACCCGATCACTTAAGGTATTGCACAACTTAACTAACAAAAGAAAATCTTGGTTTGACTATATCTTTTTGTTAATCTTGTCTATTTTTTCCGCTGTAGTAGGTAATTTTCTTAAGGAATTATTATCCTCAACCTTCGTATAAAACATATGCATAGACTAACAAAAGTTACATCATCATCCCAATTAATGTGTTTTTGTGCATGCATAAAGGATATCTCCTTCTTTAAACAAAGTTATGACTCATTTTTAATGGATTCTATCCACTTACACTGTTCGAGAAAAAGCCTCTATCCTTCAAAATGGGTTCAATAAACTGTGAATGTTAAGTTTATTATAGAAAAATAATCATAAATGAATAAATACTGATTAAGGGAAAAAAAACTTCGGAAAAATATAAGTAGAAATCAATGCTCTTATTTTAAATTATATCTAAATGGTAAGTGGAGTTAAATTTAAGGCAAACCACCGGTGTTGAAGTTATCAAAATACCCTCATGTTAGTTAGATTAGGAAAATAAGATCCGTTATTATTTGAGTAGGGTCCATAAGTTTTTCTCAATTCTCTTTTACTATATTAACTCATATTTTCATGGTACTTGCTTTCATGGGAAGATCTAAAATTGTATCGAAGTGTCTAATTTGTAAGGAGAGGGTTTATTAGGTACAGAAATCACTAAATATTTATAGTTATACAGCATACCACTTACCTGGCCAAAAGGCGAGCCTCCATGGTTACACCTTCGCCAAGATTAGCAACCTATACGAAAGGATGTGCAAGACTATTGATAATTAGTAGTCTTTGATGCTCTCTGACCAGTAGAACCATACAACGATACAGACATAGAAACATGAGATGATGCCAATGTAAGAGTCTTTCCTTACTAATAATGGTCATGTATCCCACCATGCAATTCAAAATTATGCTAAGCTCCAAAAAACTAGTGTATTAGATGTCAATAGAAAATTCACTGATAATGCAGTTAAATTAGAATAAAATAATATATTACCCATATATCTATCTAAAGATCATACAGCACTAAAGAAAACATATGCATAGACTAAATGATAGAATTACAATTCTACAATTATCCATAAAAACGGCCAACATGTTACAAATTGATTTTTCTTAGTTATTTATTATATTAGATGACTTTTTTTTACCATTTAGTCGTAATTCCTTAAAAGAATTACTATAACAGATGAATTTGAAAAAGATTAAGATGGTGGTTGTTTTATTTAAAACAATGATAATTTTCATCTTTTTATTTAAAACGCGAATGATTTCGGTTATTTTATTTTTAATTTGAAGTTGTATATACAAACACAACTTTAATGTATTTAAATAAAATAACTGAAATGATACTTATAGATTGCAGTTCAAAAATAAAACAACTAAATCATATTTATCATGCAGGACTTTCATTTAAACAAAAACAATTAAATATTGTCTTTACTACGTAAAACTTTAACATATTAATAAAAAATTAATCAAATTAATTTTTTTTTAACATGCATAACTTATGAGAAAAAAAAAAATTTGAAGTCATCTTTATCATTCACTGTAATTTCAAACTCAAAGTTAAAATCGTGAATGTCAAAGACCACTTATTGACCACTATAATTTTTTTCTAACCCAAGAGGACACACTTCTAAATCATATTTACTTGCACAAATAACCGTTATTGTAAAAAAGTTGTGCCGCGAACTATGATAACGTTTCCCTGGTTGCTATGAACATCACGCGTATGCTTCTGCATTAAAACTTTTTTTTTTTTCTTTTAGATAACAAGGGTACTAGACTTATAGTCACATCTAAATTATTTCACTAGCACAATCCTAATGGTTTGTTAGTTAATAAAGAGACAAACATTGCTGGAGAAAAGATGGACACTATAGATAGCCGGTTCCTCAAAAGTATCACCTGTTGTTCTAGTTGCCTGACTCTTGATTCAGCTTCCTCAAACTTCTCTTCTGCAAGTCGAACCTGCGGAGGATATATGCACATTTTTTCAATTAATGAATGTCTATAGTAAAACAAATTCAGCTTTTATAATGAAAAAGTCCATGTTATCTGCATTCAGTCAAATTAGAAAAATTCGCATGAGAATGTTAAGCTCTAGTTATGTCTAATCTAGCACAAATTATATCTGAATCTAAAAAGAAACTATTGTATATATCTAAATATAAACTTAACCGATGGAATGAAGAAAAAAGAGATACACACGATTCGTTCTTCTACAATGTTACAAACATCCCTTCAGAATCTCAAAACTTGAAGGTTTACAGAAAACAAGCTCAAACTATTGCATTTTATCACCTTTTCAACCAAATTGTCGTTTTCTTCTTGTAACATATCAAGCTGCATTAAAATTCACATCGCATTAGTAGATTCCTGAAAAGAGACAGAAGCCATGCATGGCCGAAGCCGTTGAAGATTATGAAATGCAAGGCCGTAAAGTTAAAAGGGGATGAGTAAAAATACAGAACGTGGAGCTTGATTAGTGCCACTGATATGAAAAAAAGGACTTCAAAAGCATGCATATGACCCTAATAATTAGATCGCGTTTCCATCATGGACCCATGTACTACCTCGTCTTCAAGCTCACCAGTAGGACGTTGCTGCTGATTGGCGCTTTCTCTTACCTTCATACTACCCAGATCAAGAGACAATCTACACGGACATAAAAAATATATAAATAGCATTATATAGATGATTAGCGTGGGAGATCAAATTTTGGATTTGAATGTCATTCCTAACTTTGTTTACGACGTGCATTTTAAAAACCAAGATTGTAAAACTGTGATTCATTATAAGATCTAATCTTTTGTTAGTGTGGGTGGGCCAATCATGAAATGACTTTTTACCCAAGTTCCAATTGGATCTCAAACCTCCCAAGTTAATGAATGAAATATTTTCGCTGATTAGAATTTCCAATCAGCGGTTAAAATTGTGAAAAAAAAGAACTATATATTTGAAATTAATTATAATTTCAATCATTTTTAATTAATGATTATTACTTTACTTTATCTTTCAAAATTAACTTCCTTCTTTTTTATTTTTGGAAAATGAAATCTGAGTTGTGAAAACAGAGTGCAAGAAATACTATCAGGAAGTATATCACTCCGAGCACAATTCTCTTTACTAATGGACAACTCCAGTTTGAAAAACCACACATTCCATTTGTCTTTCTCTCTTATGTGGGAGCTTCAGTAGTGGAAAGCAACAGTTTCTATGACTCCGCAGTGTCTGATATTTTCTTGTTAAGGAAAAGTAAAAGAAGGAGCAGGAGTAGCAGCATACCTTCTGTCTTTTCTAACATCAATAAGAGGCTCAGAGGGTGGAATACCAGCAGAAGAGGCTGGTCTGAGGGTGATAGGTACACTAGGAGGTACCATGGGAACCACCTTAGAAAGGCCACTGGGACGGCCCGCGGTTGAGCGAGCAGAGGGAGGTTGATCATTACTTGCGCTACTGGGTTGAGTTGACCGTGTCGATATCATTGTGCGAGAAGAGGGAGAAAAGTCCAAGGATCGGTTTCCCGACGCCGAACGAGCAGAAGGCGGTTGTTCTGCGTTATTCAGTACTGTGGGTGTCTGCTCAGCAGGAAGAGCATTTAAAGTGGAAGATGATCGAACAGAGCCTCTCAAAGATTGTGGCTGCTCTTGAACAGCGCGAACTGACTAAGACAAATTAACAAAATCAAAGTTTCATCAACTTTATCAAATTACTAATAATTCTAAACTAACAAATTAGTCCCTCCACTCAACTAATTCAAAAACATTTTAACTAATTCACGTTATATAGTAAAATTAATTTAAAACAGTAAATTACTAAAAAAAATATATTATTGCTTTAAATATAAGTAAGTCTTTGTATTATCAAATTAGATTAAAAAAAACTGTATATCTCATTCATTTTAAATTAATTTTTTATAAAACATTTTAATTAGTTGAGAATGTTTTAGAAAAAAAAAATCAATGCGTATTTTAATTACAAAGGAATGGTAGAAAAAGGATAACAAATATTTTAAAAATATATAAATATACAAATATGTGTCATCTGGTTCTTACATAAAAGCCTTTCTCTTCTTATTCAAACTCCATCAACTACGAATCAAACTTGGTAGATTTAAAAAACAACTGCCTAAACACCCTTTAAAACCTTACGTTTAGAAATAACTTTCACACTCTTGTGTCCAACTAAATTAATGAGTGATACTAATATAATCTACACTCTTCTAATGCACTTTTTTTGTTTTGTTAATCTTGAGATTTCTTAAAATATTGTAAAATCTAAAGTAAATTTCATCATATAGAGTAAAACTCAAATAATGTAATTTTAACAAGAATTAGTCAATTGTAGAGATTGTGTCCCAAGTATTTCCCACAAAAATGGTAGGCAGAGAAGCTAATTACCGCTGGGGATCGAGATCTAGCAGATTGCGTAGGATCTTGCGCGGGGCGAATTGACTGAGAGAAACAAAATCAAAAGTGTTCATCAACTTGTGTGATTCCAATTAAGCAAGCAGCCTTCAATATGAATATACACATCGTTGCAACGAAAAATCCAGTTACCGCAGGAGAACGTGATCTCGCAGATGGATTTTTATCTTGAACACCGCGAACTGACTAAAAGAAACAGAACAATTTTAACACGTAAACTAACAGCGGAGACAAACCTCAAATAAAGCACTACGATCAGATTATCAAGCGAAATTACCATCGGTGACCGGGACCTTGCAGACGAAGCTGGATCCTGAACGCTACGAACTGCCTAATGGAACAGTAGCAACAACGACATCAAATTCGAACCACGTTCAATTAGAAAAGGAGGAAATATATATGCAACCAAAGCGATGAAGGTGGTGGTTAGTTAAGTTACCATGGGAGAGCGACTTGGCATCGGTCTTCCACCGCCGAGGCCAATGCCTCCGGCGCCGGAGATTGAGGAGTAATCGAGAGGAACGTCGTCGTCGTCTTCACCATCGTCGTCTGCTTGCGACATGACCTGTGCGATTCTCTGTGCGGCGGCCTTGGTGGCAGTGTTCTGTGCTCTTCGGGCACCAATCATGGCGGAGCCAGTGGAACCTGCACGCGCGTGGCGGTTCACTGGCGTTACCGTGCTCCCCGGCGAGGAAGGCGTCGTCGGCGTCCCCGAAGAGCTGTTCTGCCTTTCGTACACTCTTCGCCTATCCATCTAGAATTCAAGCAAAGTAAACAGAAATAAATAAACACCATAAACAATGATCACATTCTCACACACATGGATTATAAACTTATGGTAAAACTTGCTTTGATTTGTGTCTGGAAACAGAAATTTATTTCAGATTAGGAAGAATCAGAAAAATTTGGTGTCCAAATTCATGGTTCTGTTTGGCTTAACCTAATATATTTTGCATTTTGTATTAGAGAGGCATTGGTGTAAGAAGAAAAGGGAGAAAGAGGAAAATGAGAAATGAGTAGTGGAAGGGTCTTGGAGTGGTATCCTGCTATTGTGGAGGGAGTTGAGGATCCGTTCCCAAAGGGAGACACGTTATAGGTTGGAAACTTTTGGAGGTGTATATGTGACCTAGTTGCAGCCATGAACGCATTCATCTTGTAACGGTTTTCCTTTGTGTAATTGTTTCCCTTTTTTTTTTCTATTTATTTATACAGAATTTCGACAGTACAGAAGTTATGTAAGGATAGAATGAAAGAAAAGGAAATCGAGGTGACCAAGACAAAAAAGAACTTCATATTTGTTACTGTATTTTGATTACACTCCGATTTAATACTCATGAATATTATTATTTTATTTCAAAATTTTGTTTTTATTTTATTTTTTTTATTAAATATAATATAGAAAATTTGGGTATCAAAATATAATTTCCGAAAGAGAATATTTATGGAGAGATGGCTTATGGTTAATTGACGTACCCAAAGGAATGTCAGCAAGTCGTGTTTTTGATCAATAATTAATTGTATCAAGGGAGAAAGGATGGAATTTTGAATAATATATTATTAAAATTTTATTAAAACAAAGATAACTAGAAGAAAAATAAACTTATTAAATTGGTAAATGTATGTTATTATTGCGTCTAACAATTTCATATTGTTTAAGAGTCAAAGTCAAAAAAGAGCTCAAATACTCATTTTTCATTCCATCGTCTATTCGAAATGTCTTTTAAACATAACATAATTTCACATTTCAAAAGAGACAATACTTAGGATATGTGGTGATATATGGTAATTGACAACGATTCTATCATCAGACTTGGAATCGATCAGAATATCGACACTCACTATGAAACTGATAACGAGGTTCTAAGATCTAAAATAAACCAATAATCTCAAAGTCTTCAATTAAGGATGATCCGTCATTTCCCTGATACCTCAACTAAGAAAACGATTTCATCTTCAGATTTATATATATATATATATATATATATATATATATATATATATATATATATATATATATATATATATATATATATATAAAGAAGTTGGTCAAGTTTGAAATTTAACTCTTACCCCATTTATTATTATCAAAATAAATAGTTATAAATTACAGATAATTATAAAGTAAACCAGTTTTACAATTATGAATAATTTTTTTATCAGAGATATTAATTAAATTGAAATAAAAGGTATTACAAAATATAAAAATATAATGAATAAAATAATTTATATTGATAAAAGTAAAATTGTTAACAAAGATATGTATATTAAAATAAAATTGTATAGTATGGATCAATCAGTCAAAATGGATCGATCAAGACATTCAAAGAGTAATGAATCAACTTAATATGAATTAGCACATTCGTTAGGATCGTTTAGGAACTAGAAACATGGGAAAAAACCCATAACATACCAACTAGACATAATCACCCTCCAACCTACCGATATTGCTCTCTAAACAATATAGGCTAACAAGGCAGATGACCAAGAGGTAGCAGACCAATTTATAGGCTGATCAGTCATGTCGATTGTCCATCTCAAACTCAAACATGATTGATCGGTTAGCATTCAACACAATTAGCAAGTCTAAAAGCAACTTCACTCAAATAAACTAAGTAATCATACCATAGTTAGGTTTTTGGTAAGTAAAATTCATTACAAATAGTACAGATAGGAGGTCAAAGTAAAGTATAATTTCACATCGATTATTATTACATTCAAAATTTACTAACTTAAGTCTTAAATTATCTTTTACAAATACCACCCGTGAGCAAAAGAAACACACGCAATAAGAGAAACAAATTGAATGAAGACAGGAACGATAAACAAAACCAATTATCAAGGAATTAAGAGTATCTGACCGATCTTATAGAAATAAAATACCAACAAACTATTTTACAAAGGTAATGATCTTTATTAATAGTGATAGATAATATAGGTTTATTATTTTTTGTTTATTTGAAAAAATTTAGTTAAATTTGTTTATACGATTTAACTTTTGAATTTCTTATTAAGATAAGTATAATAACATTTATTTACAATATATGTTTTATCAAATTAATTACGTGACACTACAGAATTATTTTACAATATAAAATTATTATTTGTATTTTTGTAGACTATAAATTCATTACTTAAATTATATTTAATAATGCACCATTTTAAAATAATAAAATTTGTTCCATAATAACTGGATGATAGATACATTTAATTTAGTTTTGGAAGATTTATGTAATAATAAATAAATTAAGGATACGGAAGTCAGATTCTGTGGTAAAAAAGTGTTAGAACCAGTCGGTCAGTCAACAAATTGAAGCCGAAGCTCCATATATGTCAAAATCAAGAAATTAGGGTTTTCTTCTCCCGTGCAATTCCCCTTTCAGAGACTATGGTTCCACAGACAGTGATATCGCAAGTCTCCGATTTACGTGGCTTGATATCAAACGGTTCCACCCACGGGTTCTTCGATTTGCTATTCGAATGTCACGGATTATGGCACAATGCCACTCTCATCATTCCCTCCTTCCTCTTCGTCCTGTACCTGATACTTCAAGCCAGACACAGCTTCCTCAAACTCTCTCTTTCTCGCTCATACATCATCCTTTCGTATAACGCCTTGCTCTGGCTCGTCACACTTCTCAATCTTGCTTGGTGCTTGCTCCAGGTTTGTTCTGATTCATGTATAATAATTGCTACGTTCAGACGTCAATTACGATAAAATCCTATTTACATAAAAGGATTTTATGGAAAGCGTTTTTTTCCTTCAGATTTTTGTGTGGCAGAGTCGGTGAATTAAGCTTTAAGATTAGTTCATAAATATAGAAAATGTTGTTGGCAGAAATGTTTCCTTATTTGAGTGTCGTACCTAAGGATTGGGATTTGACTGTACTGGAGTGTCTTGACTAGGGATAGAAGAAGCCATGATTTCTTGTTACAATAAATAAACAAATAAAAAGTTAATATAAATTAAAGTTCAACTTTTGGAGAAACTACTTGACTTTAATTTATAGTTATGCTGATTTTAATTTTATTTATTTATTTTTCTTTAGATTCACTTTAAAAAAATGATTTATTGTTTCTTTTCCCCTGACGTTTAAATTTCAAAAAGTAAAATTTTGCTGTATTTTTCGTTCCCAAATTCTAATTTTTAATAAAATCAGTTAGAAAGGAGTAGTGAGTATATTATTACGATCAACGCAAGTACACATATTCTATGATAAAGTCTGAAAAAGGTAAAAATTTTCTTTACAATCTTTATCAATCTTTTAGGTTCGTTGGTTCAATTTCGAGTTATATTAGTTTGAATCTTTTCATTATTTTGAGAAAACTATTAATTTTCCTTTTATTTCTCAAGGGGCTATGGTTACATTTTATGGAATTGGGTTAATACCGTATATATAGGCTTTTCCTGTTTTGGTTCTTATGCCTATAACATAATTTCTTTAGTTAAAATATGGAAATTGGTGGTTCGGAACTGTCAAAACTATTATAGCGGTTATTAATCCGTCACATGTTGTTCCTATAAAATTAAAAAAGAAGCATACAAAATTTGTGGTTATTTTATATTGTCTGAAAAATTATGAGATAACTTGTCAATCTCTATTTTGTAACGTGATGAAATTAGACGCTTGACATGGAGAACCAATATGATATCAAAAGTGCATGTGTTTAGAGTAAAAATGATGGTTTCTAGGTACAGAAACCAAAAATAGTGCAAATATAAGAAACGTATGAGAAATTAAACCTAAAAAGTTTATTCAGATAGGACAGAATTCATATATGCATTGGAATTTGCATGCTCATTTCTAGCTTACTAGGATTTTCTGTACCTTCACTTGAGACTAGAGTGGTGGGTTAATATATGTTTTATTTGATCTTTGGTGATTCCAGGCATGGGAGTGCACATCTAAGAGAGAGTTGTCATGGAACTTGCTATCCTTGTTTACTACTTCCGGAATGCTGTTTTTGGAAGTGAGTTTGGTGGCTTTTTTACTTCAAGGAAATAATGCAGGTGGCTTAGAAGCAATGAAACGGACTTTTGGTATCTCAACGCTCGTTGTTGGCTTGGATATACTGTTGAAGGTATTTCTCTGGTTTTTTCCAAAATGCAAAATCGTGACCTTGGTTAAATCATGTTATCATAATGGAGATAACAAAACACATCAGTGCTCTATCCCATGTCAAATCAACTTATTTTTTCATGCCAAATATACTGTTGAATGAAATATATATTTCTGCTGAGTCAATGAAAAAGCATGCAGTTTCAGTTTCTTATCGGAATCTGTGCGTTATTGTGGTACTGCATCGTATAATGGATGAATGATTGCACCTTTTTTTCTTGTTAGGCTTTTTATCTTTTTGTCTTTGGGATACCATTATTCGTCGACAGCAATGAAAATACGAATCATGTGAAATGGAACTTGTTGATTGTCCACAAGCTGCTGCTCACTGCTGTTTATGGCTTCCTAATGTTTATGTACCACTCCGGATGGAGAGAAACGTTGCCTGGTGAGTGTTCTTTCAACATGACTTTTTTAACTGTTTCTGACTGCCTAATTTCCTTCGTTTCGTGCAGCGAAAATTGCCTTTTACAAGTATGTTGCTGTCATGTTCATTTTTAATGCGACTGTGACACTTGCTTGTGGCCTCACTGGAAACGGTGTTGCATTTGGTTTATGGTCAGATCCTAATTTAACTGAGAAGACATCCATTTTGAGCTGTTCTTCTTTGGCAACTAAAGCCTTGTTCTTGTTGACCTTTTGTTCACAGGTTGTATCGTGTCGCTGTTGTCCTTTACCACGCATTTTACCTCCCTTTTTTGTATACAACATTCCAAACAGACTTTTTTCAGGTTAGTGCTGTTTATTTTCAAGCATTTTGCTATTGTATGAAGACAGCTTTCCCTGTAACAATCTTGATTTTTGTTTCGAATTTCAGGAAGAAAATTTTCATTTGGAAAACGTGTATTATTCCGAGATGAAAGATGCGGGTTTCTTCGACACAGATTGGGAATAATGTTATCAGCAGTAGCTAAATTAAGGCTGTATCAGTATCAGGACTATGTAAATGAAATAACTATTCTAGCAGATTGCAATATCATGTACAAAGATGTTTATCTGTTAGAACCTCAAAGTGTTCTGTTATTTAATGAACATGACTTTTAACGTATATATGGAGTTCTGATCCACCACTTGGGGTTGTTCAGGTTAAATTTCTTCCCCTAATTTTTGCATAAGCCAAATTATCTTTATTACCCAGCAAGAATTGCGAACTGAATAAAATTAACATAAAATGTCATTAACATAAATAATCTATCTCTGGTAAAACTAACATATCACTTACTTAAACCACTTAATGCAAAAAGACGACTTAATAAAACTAATTTCCAGAAGAAAAAGGTTGGACTAACTTATCAAGCAACAGAGTTCACAACTAAAACACTCGAGACTCAAAATTGCCCCACACCATAAATGTCGACCGGTATGGAGACTGAGTTCATGTTTACTCAAACCTCCTGATACATGTTTATTCTAAGAACTCTTCTTTCCAATGATATCTTCGATAAGATCTGCAGCTTCCTGAACTGTAGTGATGGTCTGTGCGCTCTCTTCCTCAATGGCGATACCGAATGCTTCCTCGAGTGCCATCACGATCTCAACCTACAAGGTATGATATTTAAACGAAATACGCAATTATTCATGGCATATGTAATATAGGATGGTAGATACAGGTGCCATCGGGTAATATATTGTACTATGCCGTGACGTTTTCTTCTTACCGTGTCAAGGGAATCAGCTCCAAGTTTTTGAAATGTTGATTCTGCGGTCACGGTTTGACCTTCAGACACGGCCAACTGCTTCTTTACTATATCGCAAACCTTTTCTACTGTCTCTGGTTTTGCCTGTTCAAAGGCATATTCATAAGCACGAAAAAGCATAAATACATCATATGGTTTTGGCTTGTTTTAGTTATATTCCAATCAAGTAAGACAAAATATGCCATCCAGCCCTTTTAATATAAGCCAAAGCTTGTTACATTCATCATACGAATTTTTTCACCAGTTGGTAAATCTCAAGCAAGCGAAGCATTAATGGATCGATTTACATTGGTGGAGACGGGATAGAAAAAATATTCTTTCATTAATAGCATCACATTTTTCAACTGATGATTTGTGAGGATCAAATGGTGTTAAATAGAGATTAATTAAAGGCCTGTGCATCATAACAAACAGGCATACAGTTCCTTGCATGTAAAACCCTTTACAAACTTAATGAAACACAAGATTCAAAGAAACAGATCAGTGTGTATAATATACGTTTATAATAACATGGTTAATGGCCTTTGCAGCAACATCCACATAAAAGCTCAAAATAGTAGTTTTTTAGTGCTTCTTCATTTAAAATCATCTCTTACAAACCATGAAATTTATGTATACCAGTTCCCTGCGTGTAAAACCCTTTAAAAACTTCATAAAACACAGGATTCAAAAGAAAAAGATCATTGTGTAATTTACGTTTATGTTAAATGGTTAATGGTCTTTGCAGCAACATTCACATAAAAACTCAAAATAGTAGTTATTATTGTTCCTTCATTTAAAACCATCTCTTGCAAAGCATGAAATATATGTATGCCACTACACTGTGCAGAACACAAAGGATTAATTGAGGCCAAGCGATAATTAACTAAAATAAGGATATCTGATCTCACGTTATAAACTACGCATACTACTTCACCTTTCACATAACATTTTTTCTCAATCATTTCTCACTCCAATGAAGAAATATACTACCGGCAATAGACTTGAGAAACTATACAGTGATTTGGTACCCACGAAAGCAATAGTCAATTACGAAAATATAATAAATCACACACTGCAGAAGCTACTTACAGCACAGGAAATTTGAAGGCGAATTTGACGAGGCTGCAAGTTAAAAGAAACATTCTTTCTCCCAAAGCTGGAAATCAGACCAGATCTCCGGCCAGAAAGTGAGGTGAAAGCCTGTTCAAAAAATTCACCAGTATAAAGCTCATTAAAGAATTATGAATAAAAATTAAAACAACAAAATCTAATTGCAATACATTAAAGTTTTTCTGGGTTCTTTTTCATGTGAAAAGCTTAATGACCACCATTGATGTGTGCAGCAAGCATGCCATGATATTGTCCAAAAAATTTCAACTTTAGTCCAACTCCTATCACTAATAAGCTTGCAGCGTTTGTCAACCAGAAAAAAAAAACCCAAAATTATACATTTGTTTGGCATGAAACTTGACAAACCCCGAACACATTGTTTTAATCTAAAAGCCTTTCACAGTTGAAATAAACATAGATTAAATGAAAAAAGATTGAGTAGAAGTGGCGATTAGTGACAGTAAGTGAAAAAAAAAAAAAACAAGAAAAAAAAAAAATTAAGATTCAGGAGTGTTGGTAGCAAATCGTGCCCTATAAGGAAAAAAGTAAGAATGTAAACGAACGCATCGAGGTGTTTCCCACGAGTAATGAACAGATCAAGAAGGGAACAAAGCGCGGAGCAGCAACTAAAATTGATAAGGAAGAGGAAACGGAAAACGATACCTGCGTTTGGGGAGTGAGAGATCGCATGGAGAGTGATGTCCCCGCGAGTGTATTGGTGGCCATTGTGGTGAGTTGCGAAGGTGCGAAGCCGCAGAAGAAAAAATGGAGAGAAAAGGTAGAAGGTGGCGGAGAACGCGAAGAGTGTGATGAGAGAATATATATAGCAGCACCCGTGATTGTTGGCTGTAGGAAAGAGTCCTGTCTTTGAATTCGGAACCCACACCACTTTTCTTGGGCTGGGGTTTTCTTCACTACGCTTTTTGCTTTTTCCACCCCCGTTGTTTTCTAGCTGCACCTCTTTAACTTTTAAATAGACATTTTATCCATCTTATTTTATTTGAATATTCCTTGTTCTTTCATTCAGTTGGCTCTTGTGATCATGTGATTCAAAGGTAAAATTGCAATTTCAAAATATATGAAATGCATTGCAGGATAGCCTCATTCTTGCACCTCCTTCGTCGTCTTCTCATTTTCTTCCATCCAAGACACACAATAAATTATTTTTCTGGTCCTTGTACATTCCTGTATTAGAATAAGAAATCCTGTTAATTTTATTAGGGATGTAGTTGTCAGATTTCAGAATAACTAAATCATGTATCGAATTTCCAAATCTGGTGAACACTCACAAAAATAGAATTTTAATTTTTTTTTACTCAACACATAAGTGGATTTCAAAATTTGGTGAAAAAAAATATTCATACCTAATCAGATTTTGATTCAATTTTCAAAAATTCAGAAGTAGATGTCGAAATTCACCAAAATCTAGAATCATATTTCAATATCCAAGAAATCAAGGACCAAATTTTAAAATTCAGAAAAATTCTTAATCGAAATTCAAAAAAATCAATACCGGATTCTAAAATTCGAGAAATCTAGAACCGGATTTTGAAATTGGATTTCTATAACTTTAAAACCGGTTTTGGAAATCCTAAAAAATCCAAGATCAGGTTTTGAAATTCATTTAGAAATCCATTTTCATAAAATTCATAATCTAATTTTCATAGATATATTAAAACAAAATTAATTCACCAACTTTATTTGTAATTTTTAATGGAGTCAAATTATCTTTAATATGAACTAGGAAAATATAGTCGATGTCACGCTTGTGTGTTTGTTTTTTTTTTATGTATTTATATGTATTATATTGAGAATCATCAATGACAATTTATGATGGGTAGACCTAAATTGGTTGAAAAAAAAAACAGTAACTTACTAATTCGTAAGATTGTGTATCAACTAATATTTAATACATTTGATCAAGATTTGGGTTAATGAGCTATATGTGATGGAGTCAATGGTACTTGTCTATAAATATACAAACTATTTTAGTAGGTGTCTTTAAATATACATTCGTTAAAAAACTGAAATATATATTTATTACATGATGTAGAAAAAAAAAATAGTCAATAAAAGTATCATAGATTTACATCCTTAAACATTTCTTTAATTGGGAGGCCAAATAAAAATTTATGTCTAGGATGTATTTCAGCTTCCCTGCATTTTAAAAAAAGTAAATATTATTGTTAATATATATATATATATATATATACAAATAACAGAAATATTATGTAACAATTGAATCATGTATAAATAAAAAAAAATCTTTATTTACCTTTGAAGTCGTCTTCTTAATTCTTTGTAGAAGACATGGTCCATAAGTTGTTGAGTTTTAAAGAACTAAAGAATATCATTGAATATTATTATTTACTTATGAGACATTAAATGTATATGTAATAGTATACAAATATTGAAGAAATAGTAATAACCTTATTGATGCATATATTTTGATAAACACAAAGATTGTTGTTGTACCAAGTATGGATTGGTAATATTTTTGTTTTTTAGCAAAAACACAGGCGTTGTTGCACTTGTGTGTTCGTATTTTTTTAATATTTTATAGAAATTTGAGTTAAGTTTAACTCTCATGCTAAAAGCAAAAATATTAAAATATCTTTCATCGTTGAACCATGTCATTGCGGCTACCGAGCCTCCGCATTCGTCGCCATTGTCACTACACCTCCGTTCTCCATTGTTGTTGCAATCCTTTTGAGAGGAAGCAGTAAGAGAGAGTGTAAACCGATGATAATTTATGGGAAGCTTGTTCAATAAAACTCGTTCTGAATAATTTGTTTCAAAAATTTTGTTCTTGAAATCCTATTCCAGACTACATCTTATAAGTTTTGAAAAGTTTGTTTTGAAAAGTTCATCTAAAAAAGTATTTCATATGTTCTGAAAAGCTTATTTTGAAAATTCTGGTCTAGAAAGCTCTTTACAAAATGTATTTCATATGCTTTAGAAATTCTATTTCAAAAATTTTCTTCCAAAAACCCTATTTTGGAAATCATGTTCTTAGAATTTCATAAAGTTTGTTCCAAAAATCATGTTGAAAAGGTCATCTTGAAGTCCCTTTAGGATGGGTAGAAGGTTGTTTTGAAACATGTGACAGTTGTTAGAAATCATAGGAGCGCAAAAAAAAAGTATTTTTCATTTATCTATAACAATATATAAAGAATAAACACAATCAATCATCAGTTAACGTTATTTAAATATAGTAGAAAATGCATTTTTTATTTCTTCTTGTAAATATTTTATAATTACTTGTTGATTAACCTTTAAATGTAGTAGAAATTTCCCTCCTTCATACTTATTGCATTTACATTGTCACGTGTTTGCTGGAAAATAAATTGTCATGTGCTTCTTCATCTCTTTGATTTGATTATCTAATTGTTGTCTATTAAATGAAATTTTCAAAATGGTTTATAAATTTTAGATATTTACCCTTAATATTTGGCCACTGTAGAAGAGATTTGTAGTTATTTTAGACAAAATTTAACATCTACATTGGGATAGATGAATATCTCTCGTAGTAGTAGTAGACTAGATTACTTTTCTTACAGCATGAAATTATTTGTACGCTCAATCATATAAAAACGTATCTTTAAAAGGAATTATAAACATAAATCAAGATTATAAAAAGGTTCAATTTGGACCTTTTGAAATAAAATGAAAAGTAATGAAAGGCTAAAAAATAATCAAGAAATTAAAAAATAAATAAATAAAATATATTAAAAGAAATCATTAATTTTTCTATAAAAAATATTGATAAAATTGACTTGACCAATATAATAACGATAGGTCTCATGAATATCTTTGATATCTCCCTTTAGTTGTACGTTATTTTTGTTATGATTTTTTGTTTCTTTTATTTTCTCTTTATATTTAAGAATATATCATTCTTATAAAATTATTTTATCTTTTAGAGATGAACAAAATTAATCTAACTAAACTTAACTATAATTATCTGTATTATATTAAAGAAACTAAAAAAACTATTTTTAATAAAAATTAAATATTAAGATAAAAAAAATTAATAAAAATTAAACAATATTGTTTTACCGTTTATTTTACAAAAAAATTGAATGTTTATCATTTAACTGCTCACTAATTGAATTATGTATTTTATTTTCTCATTTTTCTTCCATGACCTCTTAACCTAAACACCACACACACTCCTTTTTTAATTCAATCACCACTATTGAGATAATGATCATGAACTTCTCATTTCCGTTACTACTATATAAGGCCATGTCGCCTTGCTCTCATCATCTCACCTTACCACCTTCACTGCAATTCAAACATCTCACATCCCACTCAACTGGTATGTCTTTTTATGAGCCTTAACCCTAACTAACATTTTATCCTTCTTTTGTATGTCTTTTGCATTCTTCTCATTTTTATTTTTTTATACTCAATGTTACACTACTCCCATTTCACTTTTTTTTTTTCATCGTCTTATAATATTTTTCTTAAATATTTATTTTTACCAATTTCGTAACTCTATGTTCTCCATTTTTACAAAATAGTTATTTGTGTGAAAGACGAATACAAAGCAATTCAAGCTTGTCCTTTGATTTTTTTTTATTGAAAATATACAGTTTGATTATTTTATTGTTTATACACTTGCCATATTTAATTAGGGGAAAACATTATGTTTCAATTATTTAAGAGGGACCTTACGATTATGATGTTAGTGCTGAAAAACTTTTGGGTATGACATTTTTTGCACACATTACAAAGTGACTCTCCTTTTGCTTTATATTAATTAATTATGAAAGTGTAAAAGTTCATTTTAAATTTTATCCTCTTTTTTTGAAGGTGTTTTAAAATTCAACACAACTAAGAGTATTTCGGTTCAGTCTGGTCCAATTTGGTTCGGTCTGGTCTGGTCCAATTTGGTTCAATCTGGTCTAGTTCAATTCGGTTAAGTGTGGTTCGGTTAAGAGCGGTTCGGTCAGTGTGGTTAGATTCAGTTCGGTTTGGTATGTGCGGTTCGGTCTGGTCCAGTTCGTTTTGGTTCAGTGCGATTCGGTTTATTTTGGTTCGTTTCAATTCAGTTTGGCTTAGTTCAGTTCGGTTCGGTTCAGTTTATACTGGTTTGGTCTTTTTCGGTTCATTTTCGTTTGTTTCGGTTCAGTGCGATTTAGTTCGGTTCGGTTCGGTTTAGTGCGGTTCAGTTCAGTTTGTTTTGGTTTGGTTCGGTCTGGTTCGATCTGTTTCGGTTCATTTCGGTTCGATTCAGTTTAGTTCGGTTCGATTCAGTCTTTTTCGGTTCGGTCTGATTCGATTTAGTTCGATCTGGTCCGGTTCGGTCCACTTCAATTCGATTGGATTTAGTTCAGTTCAATAAAAAATATATAATGAATTTCTAAAATAATTGTTAAACTTTAAATGAGAAAAATAAAATATGTACACAAGAGATGTTTTTAAACAATTGTTGAAGATAAAAAGATGTTTTTAAATTAACGGTTAAAAGTAAACTATTTAAAATAATTACTTTTTAAAATAATAATTAAGGATAAATTTGAATGACGACAAATGGAGACAAAAGAGAGTATCTCTTTATATATTATTATAGATGAACAAAATTAATCTAACTAAACTTAACTATTATTATTTATATTATATTAAAGTAAAAAAAACTATTTTTAATAAAAATTATATATTATATTTAAAAAATAATAATAAAAAATGTATCGGTTAACTGCTATCGGTTAACTGCGCTCACTAATTGAATTATGTATTTTATTTTCTCCTTTCTCTTCAATGGCCTTTATCCTAAACCATGTGCACACTCCAGTTTTTAATTCAATCACCACCACTGAGACAATAATCGTGATCTTTTTATCCCCGTCACTACTATATAAGGCCATGTCGCCTTGTTCTTTTCATCCAACCTTACCACCTTCACTGCAATTCTAACACCTCACACCTCACCCAACTAGTATATCTTATTTTGAACCTTAACCCTAACTATCATTTTATCCTTCTCTTATATGTCTTTTGCATTCTTCTTATTTTTTTATACTCAATGCTTCACTGCTCCCATTTCACTTTTCTTTTACATCGTCTGATAATATTTTTCTTAAATACTTAAATATTTAGGCTTTTACCAATTTCGAAACTTTATGCTCCCCACTTTAACAAAATAGTTATTTGTGTGAAAGGTGAATACAAACCAATTCGAGCTTATCCTTTGGATGTTTTTTTTATTGAAACCATACATTTTGTTTATGTTATTGTTTATACACTTGTTATATTTAATTTTGGGAAAATATTATGTTTCAATTGTTTAAGAGGGACCTTACGATTGTGGTGTTGGTGCTGAAAAAACATTTGGGTATGACATTTTTTGCGCACATTACAAAGTGACTCTCCTTTTACTCTATATTAATTAATTATGAAAGTGTAAAATTTTCTTTTAAATTTTATCCTTTTTTTAAGGTGTTTTAAAATTCAACACAACTAAAAAGTATTTCAAATCAATTTGGTTTATTTCGATTTAGTTTGGTTTGGTTTGGTTTGGTTCGGTCTGGCCAGTTTGGTTCGATTCGATTAAGTGCGGTTCGGTTCGGTTCGGCCTGGTTCAATTCAGTTCAGTTCGGTCTGGTTCGGTTCGTTTCAGTTTAGTTCAGTTTGGCCTGGTTTGTTTCAGTTCAATGGGGTTCAGTTTGGTTTATTTCGGTTCAGTTCGGTCTGGTCTGGTTTGGTTCATTTCGATTCGTTTCGGTTCAGTGCGGTTTGCTTCGGTTTAGTTCGATTCGGTTCGGTTCGGTCTGGTTCGGTTCGGTTCAGTTCGGTCTGGTCCGATTTGGTCCACTTCAATTAGATTCGGTTTGGTTCAGTTCAATAAAGAATATATAATGAATTTTTGAAATAGTTGTTAAACGTTAAATTAGAACAATAAAATATGTACATAAGAGATGTTTTTAAACAATTGTTGAAGACAAAAAGATGTTTTTAAATTAACGGTTAAAAATAAACTATTTATAAAATAATTACTTTTTAAAATAATAATGAAGGATAAATTTGAATGACGACATATGGAGACAAAAGAGAGTATCCTCTTTATATATTGTTATAGATGAACAAAATTAATCTAACTAAACTTAACTATAATTATATGTATTATATTAAAGTAAAAAAAAAACAACTATTTTTGATAAAAATTATATATTATATTAAAAAAATTAATAAAAAATAAACTGTATTGTTTTACCGTTTATTTTTAAAAAACTGAACTTTTATCGGTTAACTGCTCACTGATTGAATTATGTATTTTATTTTCCCCTTTCTCTTCAATGGCCTTTATCCTAAACCCTGTGCACACTCCATTATTTAATTCAATCACCACCACTGTTTGAGACAATGATCGTGAGCTTTTTATCCCTGTCACTACTATATAAGGCCATGTCGCCTTGCTCTCGTCATCCCACCTTACCACCTTCACTACAATTCTAACACCTCACACCCCCAACCCAACTGGTATGTCTTATTTTGAACCTTAACCCTAACTAACATTTTATCTTTCTCTTATATGTCTTTTGCATTCTTCTTATTTTTTTTATACTTAATGCTTAAGTGCTCCTATTTCACTTTTTTTTTCATCATCTTATATTATTTTTCTTAAATACTTAAATATTTAGGCTTTTATCAATTTCGAAACTCTATGGTCTCCACTTTGACAAAATAGTTATTTGTGTAAAAGGTGAATACAAACCAATTCAAGCTTATTCTTTGGATGTTTTATTTATTGAAAGTATAGATTTTGTTTATGTTATTGTTTATACACTTGCTATATTTAATTTGGGGAAAAATATTATGTTTTTATTGTTTAAGAGGGACATTACAATTGTGGTGTTGGTGTTGAAAAAACTTTTGGGTATGACATTTTTTGTGCACATTACAAAGCGACTCTCCTTTTGCTTTATATTAATTAATTATGAAAGTGTGAATTTTTTCTTTAAATTTCCTCCTTTTATTTTGAAGGTGTTTTAAAATTCAGCACAACCAAAGAGTATTTCAATTCAATTTGGTTCGGTTCAATTCAATTTCGTTTGGCTTGGTTTGATTTGGTTCGGTTCAATGCGGTTCGATTCGGTTCAGTTCGGTTCGTTCTGGTCTGGTTCGGTTTGGTCTGGTCCGGTTCGGTCTGGTTCATTTTGTTTTGTTTCACTACGGTTCGATATAGTTCGGTTCGGTCTGGTTCGATTTGTTTTGATTCAGTGTGGTTCAGTTCGTTCCGATCCAGTTAATTCGGTTCAGTCTTGTTCGATTCAAGTTTAATTCAATTCGATTCGATTCAGTTCAAAAGAAAATATATAATGACCTTTTAAAATAGTTGTTAAAAGTAAATTTAGAAAAATAAAATATGTACATAAGAGATGTTTTTAAGACAACTGTCGAAGACAAAAGAGGTTTTTGGATTAACGTTAAAAGTAAACTATTTATAAAGTAATTAGTTTTTAAAATAATAATTAAGAATAAAATTTGAATAACAAAATATGAATACAAAAAATTATCTCTTTATTTATTGTTATAGATAATATGTACATTAAAAAAATTTAAATTTCAAAATATATATATATATATATATATATATATATATATATATATATATATATTTGTAGTTCTGTGGATAAAACCAAAAAAAATATCATTTGTTATTTTTTATCAATATTATAAAAATTGAATAATAATAATAATAATTTTTTTTATTTTTAAGTTAAGATTAATAATAAATATATAATTAATTTTTAAAATAATTGTTAAAAAAAATTAAAAAATAAGATATATAAAAAAATTTAAAATAATAATTTAAGATAAAAGAAATTTTTAAAATAAAGATTAAAAATAAATTATTTATAAAATAATTAAAAATAAAACTGATATTATGAAATGCGAATATAAAATATCTTTATATATTATTATAGGTTAAAAAAATGAATGTTTGTTCTATTATTTTCGTATAAACGGTACATTTCGAGATTCGATTTCTTAACTCCAAAATTTTATGTCAAAAACTTAAAAATTCCAAAACTTAATTTCCAAATGCAAGAAAATCCAAAACAAAATTTTGAAATTTGGAAAAAATCCTGAATTGGATTTCAAAATCCAAAAAGTTCCAAAATTGAATTTCGAAACTCAAAAAATTCCGAAACCGTATATTAAAATCCGTGAAATATTTATAATTTGTAGGATTATAATGGGCATTATAGTCAACTTTGAGGGTGCAGAGAAAAACATGGGGTGCAGCCCTGGCAATTATCAAAAGAATGACCTTAATCATGGACCTCAGGCCCAAAGTATGTTACAGAGTTAAGCCCATGTTAAGTGCAGTAAGTTCAATTCAGATGTGTTGGTGTGAATCGGGGAGAGACAGGGGAAGCAACAACGAGGAGTGAGACTAATCAGATTCAGAGTGTATAGTGATTCTGATTCCTTCGTTTTTCTTTGTTAGCGAGTGCGTGTTAGAGAGAGAGAGAGAGAGAATGGTTCGTGAAGTATCAGAGAGTTGCGTTGATAGCTTATTGACGGAGATGGTGGCGTGTTACTGCAATCGATTCTACGCCAACAAGCCTGAACTCGCTGCACGCAGGATCGAGGCCATTGGATATCAGGTCGGTCACCAGCTTTCTGAAAGGTTGTTTCCAGTCCCTGATAAAATCATCAAATTACTGTTATATATGATCTTTGTACCTTCATTTGGATTTCAATTTCTTTATGGAGATCTGTGCTGAATAACACCATAGTGCTACTGATTTTAGATAGTTTACGCAATTATACGAATAATCCCTAGAATCAAATTAAACTGAATCTCTTAGATAATATCTAGGCTTATTGCATACCTTGTTGGTGAACCTTTGACATCAGTGGATGGTGGTGATAATTTAGGGTAGGTTAAGTTTGTATTGTTTTTGTATGTAATTTAATAATTCTCCGTTGTTGTTTTCTGGTGGAATTATTATGAATTTGGAGTGAATTTGTGAAAATGTGGTTTGTTGCTAGGTATACCATGGAGCGGCCTCGGTTCACGGATCATCTGGAAGCAATCAAGTTCATCTGCAAGGATTTTTGGTCTGAGCTATTTAAGAAGCAGATAGACAACTTGAAGACAAACCACAGGGTGAGTTCGGAATTGAATCCTGTGGCAGTGTTTATTTATTTATTATTATTATGATGTAGTTTTTGATTGGGATGGATGTATTTGGTTCTGTTGCAGGGTACATTTGTATTGCAAGATAATAAATTTCGCTGGCTTGCACGCATGTCAGTTGATCCATCCACTGATAATGTTGGTTCGGTTGAGGATAATAATTCACCTACAGCTGAAAACAAAGCGGCACATGCAATGAGCATGCATCTTTATTTCCCATGCGGGATCATTAGAGGAGCTCTTTCCAACTTGGGAATTCCTTGTGCAGTTTCTGCGGATATATCAAACCTTCCTGCATGTGTGTATTTCTTTTTCTCATTTTATTTTTATTTTTCTCTACCACATATTACAGAAGTACTTTTATGGATAGAGAAGAGTTCATTTTCATTATGAATGTTTATCCTTCTTAGTTTGGTAAAGGTTATCCATAGTTTTCAATAGTGTGTAATCACGATGCCATATTGATTCAGTGTTGTGTTCTGGTGTCTGATGTGTGCTTAGGGGGAAATCTCACAATTTTGATCCCTTTCATTCGGGCAAAGGATTTGAAAATTGAACCCTTGTTTCATGTTAAGAATATAGAAATATGATTCCCTGCCCACTGTTTGGATAAAATCAATTCTACTCACTGCTATTTGCATAGTTTCCAGCCAAGTCAGACTTTTTCCAACCATGTCTTTGTTTTCTGATCAGTTCCTACTCTGTTCTCTGTGTAGACTGTTCTTTGCTCGTTCTTGCTTGTTTTGTTGACTGGGTTTTTGGATGATTATGGATCTTCTTCTTCTTATTATTATTGAAGATGTTTTTCATGTTATGTAAGCTTTTATATCTAAACATTTGTATTTGTAGCATATTGATATAGATTATTTAACTTACAAATAAAAGTTTAATATAGTAGTCATTATTTTGCTATCCCATATAGTAATTTTGAGTTTGGAAATTCTACATGGCTAGTTGGGATTGGTAACTGTGATTATCTATCATTATTGCAAAATAAATGCGACAAGAATTTGATCAGTTTTGAAAGAAAAGCTTAAGTGGTTTCCAGTCTTGTTGATATTTAATGGCCTATAGTGAAGTTTAGGAGTGTGAGAGCATCCTTAATTTTTCAAGTATCTTGATCAAATCATGTTGGGTGAAGTTGTGCAAGTGTGTAGCTATATTTGTTTTTAATTATATTCTAATTTTGTATGCTTTTACAACAGTATATCATATACAAGCCCTTCATCATTGACTGATTAGCTGTACAAAAACTTGCATAATTATTACAAATTTTTAAACTCATATTTTAATTAAAGAATAACTTTTTCCTTTAAACCAGCTCAATCAAGGGGCCCTATATTCACCTGGTCTTACCCTCGTAAGTGGGGACTTGAGAGGCTCATGAACTTGCTTCTTTGATTAGAAATTGCTATTGTCTTGATCAGAAGACTATAGCTTTGCTGTGTGTCAACCAAGTCTGAATTTTTGTTTAACGTTTTAGTTTAATAAGGGCCTGATTGATGATAATCTTGTTGTTTACTTTCAAATTATTATGATCCGTACTTTTCAGATCTTTATGTTACGGAATAAAATTATTATATGGTGCTGATGATAAAGTTGAAATACTGCTATTATTGCCTCAGTTTAAGAAGTTTAATTTATGCATTGTTTCTAGAAAAAATTATGTTAACCTCTATTTTTCTTAACCAGTGTTTGTTAATTTAGGACAATTCAAACAAGATTGTTTGTCCCCGTACATGTAAAATGTAAACATTATCACTGTTGCACCTGGGATAAATGATGCTTTCATTGTCTTATCTCTGCTTCTTTTGCCCCTTTAATTATGGCAAACTATCAACATTGCACTCGGCATAAAACTACCAGCATTGCAATGCGTAAATTCCTTTATTTTGAGTCAACAATGCAGTTCTAAAAATTTCAGTTTGTTTGAAATGTAAGTTGTGAACTGAATTTAGTCATGGGTAATAGTCGCTAGGAAGTTACACTTACCTATCAGCCTAGGAAATAATCTCCACCGAGTCTATTTAGAACATATATGTAACAATTATCTTGAATAAGGATAAGGATGCATTCCTCGTTCTTATTTCTCTCTAATTTTATCACCTATTAACCTCTGCACTCAAATACAAGTATGTCTGTATAAAATTCGTCTTCTCTGAATGAGTTGCTCTGATCAATCTTCTTTTCTAAATCACTGAGCAGGTTCGTTTGTGGTTCGTATAAAAGCTTGATGAGTTCATAGTTGTATTACTGGTGGGAGGGGAAGCATTAACACTGTTCAGACGTTGCTTTGATGTCTGCAAGCGCTACTATCGACTGGGGTAATGTTTCTTTACCGAATTGAACCATATTAAATGTTATCGACTTGGTTGTGTAGGAAGGGCTACTAAGTTAGATTTGGTTCTTTCAGATGCAAATTCTATAGAGTATGATAATATCGAATTATTGTGCTGTGTGGAAAGACATCGAGAATTTCACCGTTGTAACGTTGTTACTCTTGTATTGAATGGATGTTAACCTCATAATTTTAAAATTTGTATCACTTTTTTGTTGTTGCCAATTTGATTGGATATGACTTCTGTATGAGTCTATCTTAAATTGATTACGATAGAAATGTTCGATTACGACGAATTTAATGTAAATTTTTGCCATATTCTTTAGGATCCTATACCCATCTCCAAGAATTTGGATCTAACTGTTACTATGCTTAGATGATGAAGATGGGCGAATGGTAAACATTCTATTATCCATCCGATTTATCTACAGTCACGAGTAAATCTACCAATTATAAAAACATAAATTTATCCATTTAATTTGCTGGATAATTAATTTTCCATTATTTTCCGTCCTAATACTTAATGCATTAGAACTAATTCAATTAATTTTTCATAATTAAATATACATATTTCATAATTTTACCCTTTTGAAAAATTTTGTTTGAAAAATGCATTTTTATTTTGTTTTACAAAATGTTTCTTTGTTCTTTTTTATATACCATTTTATTGGATGGATTCAATCTTTATCCTTAAAATAGTTATTAGTAGTTGAATTAGATTGAATCTTTTTGAAATTGGTTGGAAATTTTAACAAATAAAAAGTTAATAATCTTTTTATTCAGTTCATTTTAATTTGAAATATTGTTATCGATGTGAATGGAGAGCATGGTAAAGTTTTATTCCCAACAACACTGAAGTAGACATAAAAATGATACACTGAAATACCGTATATGTTTATATATATAATTTAATTTTAGTACAAGTATTTATTTTCTTTATAGTTTTCATTTAATAATAGTCATTTGGGATGACAAAAATATCCGTGTCCGTGGATAAAATCTGTGATAGATAGTTGGTATTCGTGAGTATTTGTTATCTGTGGGTAACTGGTATTTTAATACATATTTATAAATGGATCGGGTATAAGTATCATACTATTCATATTCGTGGGTACATCTGGACAAAATTAAAATTAAAATTATGTTTTATTAAGTTAAATTTAATGAAAATTAAATTTTAATTTATATTTTATTAGATTAAATAAAATTTTAATTATTTTACATTTTTTTGTAATTTTATTTAAATTTAATTTTAAATATTAAAAAAAATAAATATTTGTGGGTATTCACGAGTATCCGTGGATTTTAAAATATCCACATATATTTTTTAGACGAACGGAAGCAGGTGAATTTTTTTGTTGCAAATTAATAAATTTGTTATAATGATAAGCATCTAAAAGGCGATTAAAAGAATTAAGTGTTTGCTCGTTTTATTTATTTATGCTCAAAACATATTAAAGATAAAAATTGAATATAGTTGAGTTACACTTCGTGTAACCATTCATCCGATCCTATTATTACCTGGTTGAATTAAAGTAATCTGAATTAGATTAGGTTGGATATCTGTCATTTTTTAATGAAATGCAATTGATTAGTAGTAAATTAGGTTTGATTTGGATAACATATACTAAGAAAATAAAAATGAATATAAAATTCAAAAAACATTATATTCCTTTTCTTTTTTATTTTGATATAGTTTTTAATATTTATATGTATTTGTATATTTGTTCAATAATTCATGTAAATAAATCAAATAAAAAAATTAAAAGATGAAGAAAGTGGAGATAAGAAGACGTAGATAACGTTTAAGCAAAGACATTAAAGCAAGAAAGAAAGAATAAACAACTTAATATGTGTTGTCTTTATCCATTGGTAGGTATCTTTTATAAGACACATATAATAAATAAAATATATTAATAGATGAGTTGGGTTGAATTTACACACCAAAGTACAATACCTTATTCAATGAATAATGAGTTTATCTGCCTAAAATATCTACAATTTTTTTTACAGGGACTTTGTGAAAAAAAAAAACTCCCATAATGTCTTATTATATTTTATACAAATCCTATTAATTACCCAACAGTCACCAAAGAAGACGTGATGCATTCAAAAACCTAATTCGAAGTGATTCAGTCGTTCTTTTATACGTGAAGTCCAATTCTTGTGTGATGATGGATATTAAAGCAAACAGTCAAGTGCATCAATTGTGCGCAGACATCATTGATTAATGGTTGTGCTCTCAAAATAGATTATCCGTCCCTCTCTACCACGGATTATTTAATAAATTAATTCAACCTAGCATATTTATTAATTAATGAGTCAAAAGAATTTAAATTTAGCTTAATTTAACTTAACTTATTTATTAATGAGTACAAAAATTTAAATTAAGCTTAATTTATTATAGATTGATGAATTAAATGAATTGACTTAATTAAAAAATATATATATTTTTTTATCTTTCAGTCTAACAAAATTAAATTATAATTATTAATTAAAATTCAAATAAACTTTAATAAAATTCAAAATAATTTTCAATTCCAAATATAATTCAAAATCATAAAAATATTAAATTTGTATTTGTCAATCAATATTTTAGGAAGAAAAAAAAATCATGATTTAAAACTTTTTCAAAAATACTATATCTTACTTTTTTTATATTATATCGGTTTACTCCGATAGATAACAGGTTAAATATGTTTTTGGTCCTTTAATTTCTAGTGAATTTTAAAATTAGTTTATTTCGAAACTTTGAACTAATTTAGTCCTTCACTTATTGAAATACATGAATTTAGTCTTTCTTAATTAAATTTTATTAGATTTATTTGATGTTTCATATGCATTTCAGGATTGTATTTGAGTTGTTTATATTGTTTCACACATTTTTTTAATGTTAAGTCAAATACTATTAAAAAACGTGCTTGAAATGTCAAATAAATTTAATAAAATTTGATTAAAAATGACTAAATTCACATATTTCAAATATAAAGGACTTCCAAAATTTTAAAATACACTAATTCAAACCGAAAGTTAAATTTATCCGAGATAATATAATACGATAGTACCCAAATCTGAATATCATGACAGACCCGAAAGATTTCTAAGAGAATATTCTACTTTTGCACGAGTAGTCGTAGTTAGTTAAAATTTTGCACGAGAATTGATAGTTAGTCAAACTTTTAATTCCGAGTGCCTAATTTCTTATCAAATTTGGATTTTCCTGTTTTCAAAATGCACAAATCACAAACGATTTTGAAGTTTTTTAAAATATATTAAAAAAAAATTAAAATACTAATGAATTTAGATTCTTGTTTGAATTTTCTACTGCACTTTCAAATATGCGGATGATCACAAGTTTTGAAATCTTAAAACATATTAAAAAAAATTAAAGTAACAACATAATTTATTTTTAATACTCAACCGAGTATAAAACAAACAAAAAAAACCCGATAAAAAATATGAACTCTTTCTCACGAGTGTAGCATTGTGTTTATTCTATTAGATTCAATCTGATAGAACCCACTCTTATTTGTCTGGGTTAAATAGTCATATTATTATTTAGTCATGTTCATGTGACTGGTTTTGAAGCCGAAAGGTCACAACGCTGTCCTGCAATGAGTTTTAAAATCATTACTTTTATCATATTGGTGGGAACCGTGTGAGTTAGGGATAGCTACTCACAACCACCAGAGACCTTGTTCTGTATTTTTGGTTCTCTTAACAACTAATCTCCTGTGTGGTTCTTGAATTGTTTCAGAAATCAAAACAAAATGGGTAGTGCTAACCAAGTGTTGAACATTTGTGCTCCAATCACAAATCAACAAGAATCTGTATCTGTTGAGCAGATTGTGAATAACATGAAACTTGCAAAGGAAGAAGGTGCTGATACAGTGGAGGTTAGGCTGGACTGCATCACCAACTTCTACCCTCTCCTTCACCTCAAAATCATCCTTCAAAATAAACCACTACCCGTGCTTATTGCTAACAGGTAATTTATCTCAAATCTCTTATTATCTTTGTTTTGCTGGGAATATTAGTAGGAGTCCAATTCACACATTTAGTAGAACTGAAGAAGAAAATCTATACATTATTAATTGAATTAAGATTTTGAGTTTGAGATGGTGAGTTTGGATCATGTTTTAGTGTCTGTATATTTCTTTCAATGCATTCAATGTGTTTGCTCTATTTACTTGTTTAAAGGAAAAAATGGGACGGTAGTTTATCCAAAGGCGATGAGAGCATGCGACTGGAAGCATTGCAGTTAGCTGTGGAATTGGGGGCTGATTTCATAGAGGTTGAGTTGAAGGTATAATTTTTTCTGCATTGGGAATTTTTTTTTCTTCGGGAAATTGAAGAAGTTATGTCAAATATATGATAGATGCACAAATTTTAATGATGAGAATGACTTATAAATTTTTCTTACATTTTCTCATTTAATGTCTCCTTCACTTACACTGTATGGTTGTTCAGGAAGCTTCTTGTATTCCTGCCTTGGTGGAACATAAGAGAAATCATAATAGTCATGGAAAAATAATTGTTTCTTGCTATGTGGATGGCATCACCCCTCCGCAAGAAGAACTCCTTCAACTTGTTGCACGCATGCAAGCAACTGGATCAGATATCATCAAACTTGTTACACATGCAGCTGATATAACAGAAGTTACAAGAATATTTAGCTTGTTTCCTCATTGTCAGGCATGAATTTTCCTCTTTTTTTGTTAAGCTTACATCTCTTCAATGGTAGTATTTCCAATATAAATTGTACTAAAGCAATTGTAAGAAAAGGGAAGATAAGAAAATTATTATTGTTAGAAGAAAAGAAGTGTTTGAGTTGGCAGAGTTATGATAGGTGAAGAAAACAGAAGTTACAAGAATATTTAGCTTGTTTCCTCATTGTTAGGCATGAAGCATGGGACTAGACATTAATAGGTAATCCAATAGTAACTTTATAACAGATGAAACAATAGACCAACAATCAACAAATTTCGTTAAAATAGGATTTAATCCATGACTATGATATTATATAAGAAAAGAAAGATAAGAAAATTAGTATTGATCAAGCGTTACCTATACAAGAGATATCAATACATATATGATCTGACAACCAATTCTCTCTTCTGTTCAGATCTTTTCAATATTTTTGTGTTATAGTAAAAGTAATTTTTCCATTCTCTGTTTCTACTTTATAATGTTTGCTTGCTCTGGTTAGAATTTGCAGGTACCATTGATTGCTTATTCTTATGGAGAAAGAGGACTTATAAGCCACCTTCTAAGTCCAAAATTTGGTGGGTTCTTTGTCTATGGATCATTGGCAGGAAATCCAATCCCAGGAATGCCTTCTCTTGACAGTCTCAAGGAAGCCTATAAATTGGAGGGTGTCAATGAAGATACTAAAGTTTTTGGGCTCATCTCAAAACCAGTTAGCCACAGCAAAGGCCCTATATTGCATAATCCTTCCTTCAGACATGTAAACTACAATGGAATCTATGTCCCAATGTTTGTTGACGATCTTAAGGAGTTCTTTAGCACCTATTCAAGCCCTGATTTTAGTGGTTTTAGGTATGTCACATGTTTCTATTAATCCACTTACAAGCTGGAATCACATATTTCACTTTCAGGTCCTCATCTTGACTTGATACTGTTTGAATTTGCAGTTAATGATTGTGTTTAATAGTTTTGTTATCACTTCAATCATTTAAAGGTTTGTATTTATTTCTTGTTTGGAAAATTCTCATCTGCTTTTGTATTGCAGTGTTGGGATTCCATACAAGGAAGAAGTTCTAAGGTTTTGCGATGAAGTCCATCCGCTTGCTCAGGTTGGCTTAGTCTTCCCTTTATCATATATAACTGTTCCATAGTAGAGGTCTTTTTCCAACATCATGGTTGAACATGTATTTCCATAGTAGCTCTTCCCTCTTTTAAGATATAAATGTTGGAGATCATCGATTAGAAATAAGACCAAATTACAGTATATATGTGGGTGTAAACCTCATCTTACAAGACAATTTTGTTTTGTAAGATTGAGTTGGACTTAAAGTCCACTTCTTAACATGGTATCAAAGTTATGCTTGTCTATCCTAGTTTGTTGTTTGTTGGGTCAGATATCTAGTCTCATATGAGATCTGACACCACTCTCGATACAAAACCTTAAAGTTCATTTATTTCTACTAAATATGGAACTTTTAGTCATTGCATTTTTAGAAGCCCATTAAACAATTTAAGCTAGTTTTATAATGTCAACAAAAAATCTGCTAGATGGAATCAATGTATTATTTCCAGTAACTTTATTCCATGACCATATGTTTTGGTGGTGCATATAAATATAATTGAAAACTGATATGTTATTCTGAAAGATTAGTCTGTCTAAATTAGTTCAATGAAAATTAATTTAGTAAGGTAAGCTATTAGTTGAAATTAATGGTGCTCTTTTAAACTGGACTTATGATGCGGCTATTCTTCCATAATGAATTTTTGTTAATGCATAATCAATTTGTTTCATTTCATGTTCAAGCAGTCTATAGGAGCTGTTAATACTATCATAAGGAGAGCAGGAGATGGGAAGCTTGTTGGTTATAATACAGATTGTGAGGCTGCAATTACTGCAATTGAGGATGCACTCGTTGGTAATTCTCCCCCACTGTTATGCTTAGTTCAATTCCCTTGACCTTGCCAAAAGGTATAATTTTAAGAAATTAACATCCTAAAAGCCAAGGGTACATGAATGCCTTAAAGGTGAGAAATAGATCCCTTTACATTTAACAAATGAGGTTGTGAAACAACATCAAGGGCCAATTTTCTTAAAAGCTTGAATTGTTAGGTGCCTACCACAAGAGCGGTTTCCATCTTTAACCAAACATGTTCACTCTTTTGTGTCATTGAAGGATTTCGTGTCATCTGTTGGAAAAAAATGCATCATCATTTGAGAATGTGAAAATTTCAAATACAGATAACAAACCAAATTTGTGTCCCCTCTAGTTGAGAATTAGGGCCTCTTTTATCTCATGTGGTGGTTAAACTCTATTGCGGTGACGATACCGTAGGGGAGGTCCTGCAGAAAAATAGCTTGGCGCCAAGATGATAAAAAGCTTAACACCTCTCGTTCTTATTACTTTTTCAATAAATTTGTATAACACACAAAACATTCTTGACACTTTGACCCAAGTACACCCACACTCTTCAAATCAAGTATAAGAAAAGTCAAATACTAGCTCAAAGTGTATTTGACTTGGGACAAGGAACATCATGGACTTAGCGTCCATTATATAGTTACTAACACCCACCCCTTAGGTTATCTTAGGCAATGTGGGACTTTTCAAGACGTGTTATTTTCATAAGTCCAACATCATCAAGTTCTTAAATCGAGCAATGACAAATGAATGATTTTTCAAAATTCTACTAGATGCAAACATTTATTGTTGCAGAAAATGTTGGAAGTCACACATCGATTAAGATCAATTTACAGTATATAAGTGGTTGCAAACCTTATTTTACAAGTTGTTATGTTTATTATTTCACTTGCTATTGGACCATCCATTAATATTTATTTTCATATCAATTAGAGATAATGCCACCTTCCAAGTTGGTTAAGTTAGATTTAAAATCCACATTTTAACAGAAATTTCCATATGCTATTATTTGATTAGAGAATTTTTTTTGACCAGGATATAAGTAGCTTGATCGAAGTTTCGTAAGTTTTTTTCAAATTTTTTATCTAATTCAACTCCTTCTTACCTTGGGCAATATCAAATTATAATTGGAGTAATTTTTACTAATACTATTTTTGCTGATTCCCCTGAATCAAAATTTTGTCAGAGCGTGGTTGCAATGATGGTGGAGCATCTTTAGGTTCACCCCTTGCTGGTCGATTGTTTGTGCTAGTTGGTGCAGGAGGTGCAGGGAAAGCACTTGCATTTGGTGCTAAAAGCAGAGGAGCTCGTCTAGTAATATTTGACATTGATTTTGGTACAAAATTAAGTGATATATTGTCTATTATAAATTTAATTTTCCTTTGATTCTTTCTCATGTTAGAGCTTAACTTCTACCAGCATCAACGTACTAGTCACCACAAGCACCCTTACCTTAATCTATATATATACCATTGATCAAATAATTGACCTACACTTATGAATACTAAAAAAGTATTATTACTCAACATGTAATAGTTTGCATGACAAAAATTGCAAAATTTTACTGTACAATTTCTTTGACAAGAATTGCAAACACTCTTATAACACACAATTTATCATTTGTACAATAGTTTCATATTTTTCTCTTCATATTATTTAACGTGAAACTTTGATGAATACTCACTCGAGAACCTAACATCTATCTTATACCAAATTTCAATACAGTGAATTGTTTCTTCTCTGCCCTTGGATTTTTGTTTCATTATTATTTCTGTATCTCTATAGCACATTATTACTATCAATTTTGCATTGACAAATGTTCTGTTATTCTCTAATTTTGTTTAAAAAGACAGAGCAAAATCTCTTGCCTGTGCTGTATCTGGTGAGGCTCAGCCTTACAAAGAGTTGGTCAACTTTCAGCCAGAGAAAGGGGCAATTCTTGCAAATGCAACACCCATAGGAATGCATCCAAACACTGACAGAATTCCAGTGGCAGAGGTTCTACACTCTATTCAAATAAATTGGGACAGAAACATAGATACAGATTTTAAGTTTTATTTTCTAGTCAGAATTGAAACCTCATTTCATTGATCTCCTTGACAAAAGTTTTCATTAAAAGTATCATAAGTTACAAAAGTGAAACTTCAAATTTAATTAAAGAAATGTACACATGCACTCTTAGTTTTGTCATTAAAAATTATTGTTGCTGCTCTCTTCTTCAAGGCAACTTTGGAACATTATTGGTTAGTCTTTGATGCTGTATATACTCCAAGAAGAACAAGATTATTGAAGGAAGCAGATGCTGCAGGAGCAACAACTGTGGGTGGAGTAGAAATGTTCCTAAGGCAGGCTATTGGTCAGTGTAATCTTTTCACCGGCTTAGAAGGTACAATATTCTTTTTAGTCATCGAACCTTTTTTTATTCGTCAATTATAAAATATAAAATTAAATATGTTTTTCATTTTCAAACTATTATAATTTTCATATTTGTTGAAAATAATATTTTTTACAATTATAAATATTAAATGTTTTATATAAGAATTTAGAGACAAAAAATATATTTAGCCCATAAAATAAAATAAGAGTATTGATTACCCTGCAGGGATTTAGTTAGGTGCATTAGTTCAGTTTAATATATGAATCTGGTGTAAAGTTCATAATATGATCTTATTTCTTTTGTGTGCAGCTCCTAAAGAATTGATGCGAGAAATTGTTTTATCCAAGTTTTGAAGATGTTGTTTCAATAAATTGCTCCTATGACTTGGTGGAGGCTTCTCATTTCCTTAAGAACCAGAATGTGTAATGTGCCCTGCTAGCGACGGATCATGACAAATAATTTTAGAAGTGAAAATAATTTATTCAAAATTTATAGTTTTGAAGTTGTATTTAATATAATTCCAATTTAAATAAACTATTTTAATTTCATCTCTTTCACTTATTCGATATTCCTATATTCGAGTATGTTTTCATGTATTACCTTCTAAATGATTAATATCATCCGTAATTCTTTGGATCTTGAAAAAAGATTCATCTAATTTAATAATTGGATAATTAGTATCATGGTTTGGAATATGTAAATTTGTCTTGTTTTCATTTTTATATGTGGCTTCCATTTGATTTTTAAAAAAATGAATTTATTTTTTTTATTCTTTATCAATATACTTTTTTTGTAGTTTAAAATTAAAAAATAATTTATCATAATCTAATCGAAAATTCATATACATAATTACTAAAGAAAACTCAATGATAATCAAGCCACAATTAAAAATGGGTTATGAGAAAAATATATTATATATTACTTTTTCTTCTACATTCACAAAAAAAATAGATATACAAAGGCTCATGAGATAACAAAATAATACAAACTATTATACTAATATTTTATTATCAAATGAAACGAGAGATAGTTACATTTTTTTTTCTTTAAGAATGAAATAGAACATATAAGAAATGAGAGCAAAACTAGTGAGTTTTTATCCAACTTCCTTTTTTTTTCTTCAAAAAAAAAAAAAAAAAAAATATAAGTGAGAGTGAAAGATGAGTACAATTTGTAACTCAAAAGATAATGAAAAAGAAAATAAAAAAATATCTTAATAAATATTTTATTCTTTATTATATTTGATTTTATGTTTTATTATTTATTAACATCAAAATGTTGTGCTTTATACAATAATAAAAAGATACATAATTAATTTTTCATCATTATCCAATATATACTACCTAAATTTAAAAATTTCAAAAAAAAGGAGGTCCATGATGACACCCCTACCCCTTAAAAGGTCCACCAATGTTTAATGCATTCTTTTTTTGGTTTAATTATTCTTTTAATTCTTGTTTTTATTAAAAAGTGTCAAGTTCGTCATTTAGGTTTTTTTTTCGTCTCAATTTGGTCCTGACTTTTTTAATCTAATTCATTTTGATCCTGATCTTTTAAAAGTGATTCAATTTGGTCTTCGCCGTTAGGTTTTCACAAACAATGTTAAAGTGAGTGCCACATGTCAATTTATGTAGAATCTCACAGAGACTCACTGTTAAGGGAGTGCTTAGCGACACATACTGGCGCTCAACGCTGGCAACATCTGAAGCTCTTTGACTTGAGGGCACTCAGTAGAGAAAACCAACACCTCAGGGCGTTGGAGCTCTCTAACTTGAGCACACTCAACGACAAAAGTTGTTGCTCAGTGTCTTGTCACAAAAATGCCACTGACTTGAGATTTTAAAGCTAACGCTCAATGCCACTATGCTACGGCTCAATGCCATGACAACATAGTCGTGAATTGGCATAATTTAGCTTGCTTAATTGCTCAAATTGGCACTTATTACCCTTTCATAGTTTATAGCTATTGCAAAACACTTCTCAAATATCACCAATTTGAACAATTGCGCAACCTAGAATTCTTCCATTCACAAAATACCAAACCACCCAATAAATCAAACACCCAATTTAGCATAACTAAATTACATGTTATATGACAAATTCATCAAACAAAGTGCAGTACCATTCCAACCAAAACAAAATTCTCAATCCAAGTTCACAACATATAAAATCATAACCAACTATTTCAATAAAACACAATATATAAAATGTAATAATCAGCTTCCCTCACCTTTGAACTGTTGTAGACTACTCTAGACTCCAAAAAGCTTTCGAAATTGGGAATGTCTTAACTCAACCAAGAGACAATAGAAAAATGATCAAACCAAACCAAAAGAACCACTGATTAATTGAGAGTGACAATAAAGGCTATAGGAGCACATGCAACTCGAAAAAGATCACATGCAAGGAAAAAATAGATTGGACATCAAGGAGAAAGAGAATTTTAATTTACTCGAACAGAGGAATTGACAAGGTAGAATTGAAAAGCTATTCGCGATGATTGCAACCCCAGCCTTTGATCGAGAAAAAGATGAGATTAGGGTGAGTTCTTAAAGAAAGAAATTTGGGGGGGTTTGAAGAGAAATTGTTTTGAGAAAGTGAGTGCAACGTTTATGTTTTGTTAAAAAAAAATGACCATGAGTTTTTAAAAGAAGAAAAAAAGGGGATTTTACATTCTTCCCAACTACAAAAATTTTTGTCATCGAAAATTCACTCATTAAGTAGAATGAAAGGTTGTGTTCTCCTCATTTTCTCTTATAACAACTACTTAGACTTGTCTGACCTACCGTTCCCAACACCTTAACCAATTATTGAAGGAGGAAAAAAAGGGGAAAGTGAGACTAAAAATTATATATTGAGTGATTTTGAAGAAAATATAAATATAATGAGAAAATAACGAAGTGAATTCTAATGAAATTTATGAGGAAAAGGGAATTTGTGAAAAATCACATGACATCCAAGAGAGTGAAAGAATACACATAAAACTTGATCCACTATTTATGGATATTACTTGTACGAAATGAACTTTCAACATCAATATACTAAGTCGATTTAGATGAAACCGTTGTTATTGAAAATATGGTGTCATTTTTGTAATAAAAAAATGTGTATTACATAAGTTATATCCTAACTAATGTAATATATAGGTTATGACACAAGTTCTCTAGTCTAATCGATGTAGTAAACTCAACTTTGGTTGCTTACAAAATTGTTGCGAAAATTGTTCTTCATATGCAAACTTATGTGTGGTTCTCGAAAAGTCATGCCACTAACGCACAAGTGCCTGAAGGCTCTGATAATGTTAATTTTTACCATTATCCAAGCTATATTTCATTAGCAAAATCATCTCTTCCAAAGCTTTTAACCTACTTAATCCTCAATTTTACCTTACTTTTGTAAATAAATACATTGTGGGTTACATTGATCTAATTATACCACTAATCCCCATTTTTGTGTCTTTTTTTGTAGATTGGAAGCTTTGCTCCAAAAGTCCAGATAAATGAGTGACCCGGAATAGCAAGGAGAAGAGCAAAAATATCAACAGGAAGCGCCCGGCGACACAAAGACAGCGCCAGGCGCAACAGGCCGCCAGCGCCAGGCGCCAGACAAGCGCCAGACAAGCGCTACTGCTGGCCACCGCCTGGCGGCACCTGGACACCGCCGGGCGGTAGATGAGGAATTTGTCACTGTTTGATGGCTAGCGCCTGGCGGTGAGACCCTTCCGCCAGGCGCGCGTTTTCGCTGATGTGGCAAGTTGGCTCTTTTTCTTCTGTTTTCGCGAAGGGAAACCTATCTTGGACACTTTGGAGCTCGAACAACACGTCTTGGAGCACTTGGAGGTCTGCTAGGGCTTGTGGGAACAGCTCCATCTTCCTCTTTGTGTCTCCTCCCTCTTCCATTTCCATTTTGTAAG
>Ga0214543_1000775_pt1 | contig 57337 bp, 29 predicted proteins | sample CNSS2metaG_FD_160094 | JGI IMG/M metagenome (GOLD analysis project Ga0214543, IMG submission 160094) | Root nodule microbial communities from cowpea collected in UCLA plant growth center, Los Angeles, California, USA - CNSS2 | ecosystem: Host-associated > Plants > Roots > Nodule | place: USA...
TTTATTAATTTCTCCGAAGAGATGCGGAAGGGAAGAGGAGGGGCCGCGTCGGTGGTCACGGCTGCGGCTGCGGCGGCCAACGGATCTCTTTTAAAGGAGCCACGTTACCGGGGCGTGAGAAAGAGACCGTGGGGGAGATTCGCGGCGGAGATCAGAGACCCGTTGAAGAAAGCCAGGGTTTGGTTGGGAACCTTCGATTCTGCCGAGGAAGCTGCGCGAGCCTACGACGCCGCCGCACGGACTCTCCGAGGTCCCAAGGCCAAAACAAATTTCCCTCTCTCACACCCTTTCTGCTATCCGCACCCCACCACAAGTCCTCTCTTCTACGCGGGTTTCAACGACACCAACCACACCAGCAACGTTAACAACCCTCAGAGACCCACCTCAAGTGGCATGAGCAGCACCGTCGAGTCCTTCAGTGGGCCACGCCCTCCCATCGCCGCCGCCGCCGGCACTTCCGCGACGCCGTTTTTGACCACCACGCGGAGATACCCGCGCACTCCCCCTCTGGTCCCCGAAGACTGCCATAGCGACTGCGACTCTTCCTCCTCCGTCGTCGACGACGGCGACGACAACATCGTCTCCTCGTCGTTCCGCCCTCCCCTGCCCTTTGATCTCAACGCGCCGCCGTTCGACGATGCTGCTACCGATGACGATCTCCGCTGCACTGCGCTCTGCCTCTGATGGTTTTCAATTTCTGATTTTTTTTCACCCTTATTTTTTGTTATTGTTGCGCGGAACAAAGTATAATGATGATCAGATGTAAGATTGTGGTAATATGATCTTAGTTCTGTGAGAGGGAGATTCCGTGATCGGGTGTATTTTCTCTTTCTAAAATTTTATTTAGGAGAAAATATTGAATGAGAAAAAAAAAAGTAATTATGAATTATGATTATGATATCTTTGTTGTTCAAAGTTTAATGCCGGTTTGTATGCATTGTTCCCAGAATCACTTTGTCTCTGTCTCAACGGTGTGTATTGTAGTTCTAAAGAGATTCAGTGTTTTTCAGCGTTGGTCTAACCTAGATTTAGTTGGTTCTAGATTTGTCTCTGTTTTGGTGGATTTGCAATGTTAGAAATCATGAAAAGCACCCATTGAATTAAAATTTGTATGGTGGCCTTTGGAGTAGCGTAGGGCTATGTTATGGTTCTTTATTTTGATTTTGTTCTTCTTTATGACCAAGGGGTGAGAAAGAGCGGTTTGGAAGAAAGTTCGTTGGGAGAGTGTGATAATTTGTTGTTTTAGCTTTTCTTGTTTTGGGAGCAATTGCAAAAGGAAAAAGAAGTATGATTTTGCCTCCGATGACACTCAAGGTGTTTGGATCTAGGTGTGAATGATTAGATTAGGAGGGAGAAAAATGGTTTCTTTTTCGCTTTCTTCTGTGCCACTGGCCCTTCTTGCAAACACTGACTTGTTGTAATGTCGTATTTTCGGTTGTGTAAGAAAAGAATCAATGCGTCCATTAACGATTTTGTTTTCGTCAAGCCACCAGCATATGGCTAAATTTCAGCATGTAGTTACGGGTAGGATAAGAAAAAAAAAAAGCATCAATTTTTATATTTTTTTTATACAATTTTTTCTGGTGGAATAGGGTGTTAGAAGTTTGAACGGAAAAGGGTGGCGTTAGGTCACATTGTCCTGTGATGGAACCTTACTATTGGGTGATGTTGGAATGGTGGTGATCCAAAGGGGGGTGTTGGAAGGTGTTTAGGAAGAAAGAAAATGGGGTATTGTTGCAGAGTCCTACCCCACACACTGAAATGAACGTGACACATCTAGAAGCCACGGAAATAGTAGGTTATTTTGTTTTTGTTTTTGTTTTCATTACATAGGGATACGCTTGTATCATAAGATGCAATGTTAGAGGAAAATAAAGGCTTATGAAAAGTCAACGCATCAACCAATGCCAGCTTAAACACGCACTCACCGTGTGAGGTCACCCTTCCTAGCTGCCCTTCACCTTACCCTCATCATTTCATACATCACCACCACCTTTCATTTGCAAATAAAGAAAATTATTACTGTAATTTATAAGATTAAATTAAATTTAAAATTTATTTCTTATTATATGATTAATAACAAGATAATAGTCTCTGAAAATAATGGATTTGGTGTTGGGAGTGATGTTAAGGGTAGGTATCTGAAATTGTTAATAGAAAGTGTTTTAGGGGTGGACCACGTCTTGGTTGGGTGCATTTTGTGAAGGTTGAACAACTATGTGACTGGTTTGTTTCCTCCACTATTGTCTTACCTTCAAATTTGGGGAGAGGGAAAGTGGGGAATTAAGTGTGTAGAAGAAAGAAGAAGGAATTGTGGTCCACAACCACACACACATTATATGCTCTTGCTTAAAAAAAAAAACAAAAACTAAGTGGGCCGATATATTTCTCCCACTAACCATTTTCAGGCCCATCACATTCTCCAACACTCAATATTAATTCCACCTCACAAAATAAAATTGTGTGCAAAACACTTTATGAATGTGAACAAGGTTCATGCGACAGACAAAAAAAAAAAACCTTGTTCTATGTTTTTACTCTTATTCCCGTGTTGTGTTTACATGTTTCATGTGGGAACTTATAAAACTCATAATAATGTTCTTTAGTCAGCTAGTTCATGCATGCGTGGCTTGTTTGGGCAAGAAAGGTTGTGTGATGGTTTATAATGTGATAGAGTTTTTCAAGAAAGCTTATTCTATTTGAACATATGTTCCATGCATAGTCGTGTTTGTGTGGCAATTCATAGTTTTTCTTATTTCAAAAAGTTCTTCTTATCATTATCATTATTCATTACATTGTTGAAATTATTTAACAAAAACAGGTGTTGTTTTTTCATTTCAATGAACAAATGCTCTACCATCTTTTCAATGATTGAGAATAAATAAACATTTTTTTTAAATAAAGAAAGAGCCGGTAACAATTTCTCCCCGTTAAAATAAGACTCTAAATCTCGTTCTGTTTGACCACACACGGTGTATAAACGATATGGTGATGACTTTTTAATAAATCAAGAATAAACCTTTCAAAAAGTGAGCTTCAATTTAATTTAATCGTGGAAAATAGACTAGTTCCTAAGGTTAGGATTTTTCCCACTCATATTTTTTTAACTCTATCAAAAGCTAATTTGTATGACTTTGATTTTCCAAATTTATTACTTTTAGGCTCTGTTTATATCTAACGGCGTGACTTGTGACTTGTATTTTTGTTAGTACAAGGAGATAACATTGATTAAGGAATGAAAGGATGATTTCTAAGAATACTTTTCTTTTTTTGAGAGCATATAATAAGACGTCAATTATTTGTAATTGCATAATTATATATAAATTATTTAGGTTTACCTAGATCTAAATTTATCAATTAATTTTATAGGTACGAGAAAATTTAATATATAAATAGATTTTGTACGAATTTTATTATTAGTGATGTAATTATTATTTTTAACTATGACCATGCGATAAAATTTTATTAAATTTGATAACTTTTTGGGCCTAGACAACATTTGGTGTTCATGTTATATTATAATATAATAAAATAAAATAAAATATAATAAAATATAATATAATATAATATAATATAATATAATATAATATAATATGATATGATATGTGCATACTTTTAATTTATTTTCTATTGCCGTGTAAATTATCTGATAACTGGGACAAAGCAACGTGTAATAACCTTTTTATGACAGTTTTTTATTATGTAAATTAATATTTTTTGAATTTTTCTTTTAAGATTATTTTATATTTTTAAGTAAATAATTAAAAGAAAAATAAATGATAATTGAATTAGAAGTCTAACTCATTATTTTAGACACAAGGTACAGATAGAGTTTAATATATTTTCTCATTTCCAAAATATTATAAGAGTTTGTATTTAGTTTCAAAACTAAATTATAAAATAATTAGTCTGTCTTTTATAAAAATTAATATAAAACATAATTTCCACAATCAACGTGATAAATCGGAATTTCTTAATAAAATAAAATAAAATCTCTTCATGTCATGAAAATATATTTATATTTATTTATTAAATATTGTATAATATAGTTTAGAATTAAACATATTTTTCATATCAATTTAAAATATAAAAAAAACATTTTAACATAATATTCACAAGTACTTGGATAGTGAATAGCAAAATAAATTTAATAAATTTTATTATTGTAAAAGGAAATGCTAACCAGTGTCTCTAGAGATCTCATCAAGAAATAATAAATATATTTTGGTATCTTTATTTTATATTGAAAGTTGAAAATAATTAAATATAGTAATTAAAATAATATAAATACAATAATAAATTTTATAAAGATAAAAATATTCTTTTAAAATTTTCGACAATAACTTACTGTAACAAAACAAGGACTTTGGAATTTTTAAGGTCTCTATTAAAAAGAAAAAAAAATTCAATTAAGTTTCAAATTGACACTTTAATTATTTTTTTTAACATTTTTAGATGTTTAACATTAATTTTTATGTTGATTTTTCTGTTAATTTATATTTTCTTATGTCGTTTTTTTTAATTTTTATATTTTTAACAATATTTTTTTTTGTTGGTTTTTCTATTAATTTAAACTTTTTTATATTTAATTTTTAACTACACTAAAATATAGTTATTTTATTATTTAATCAGTTTTAATTTTTATTTGTGAAGATTAAATAAAATATTAAATACACATATATAATATTTATGGGCATTTTTGTCCTTTAAAAAAAATAAAGTTGCATTAATAGTTATTAGGTCAGATTTTATTTAATATTATACTTATGTAATGTATGTATTTTGGTAGATCTAGTGTATATTAATTAGTATGACACCGATTAGCGAGAGCCATGTAAAATCTATTATCATATTATAAATTTTACTTTAAGTTTAATTAAATGTGACAGAGTTTTCAACAACAAAACCAAATTTAGATATGTTTTTTTTTTTTTTTTTTTTTTTTTTTTAATTTTTTTAAAAAAAAATTTTTTTTTTATTTTTTTTTAAATTTTTCCTTTTTTTCTTTTTTTTTTTTTTTTTTTTTTTTTTTTCTTAAGTGTGCGTAAAACAAAACTATCAGTGGAATTAATGGAAGATTGTACCTATTTTCCGTCTCTTCTACTTCCTCTGTCATGGCTCTGTCCAGAGCATATTCCATCTACCATATTCATCTTGCAGAAACATTAAACACAATGGATCTGCTTCAATCCTTCATGTCTCCACTATTTATATTCTACTTTGCAGAAAATAACTAACAGCAAACTCCAATTCCTTCTATGAAAATTACTGTAAATTTGTTGTAAATTTGTTACTTTGACATTTGACATTTGACGAGCATGAACGAGTTACTAATTGCTTCTATGAAAAATGTAGATCTTTTCGACATGAATTCAAAGGAATTGAGAGTTACTAATTGCTTCTATGAAAAATGTAGATGTTTGCGACATGAATTCAAAGGAATTGATTATGCAGACATTTGTTGCGTGCTTCGGTTTTATAATCTTACATCGAATGCTTCGAATATGTCACAGTTTAACTTTGTTTAACTTTGTTATTCGTAGATTGAATGTTTCCCTCTCAATTTCACACTGCACATTCTTTTAGTCTATCACATCAAGGAAGAAAACAAGACAAAAAGTTAACCAAACATTCAATTTATTCATCTTACTAACATGCATCTACACTGCAAGTTAACCCCCACAAACTACTCGTGACCAATTTTTTCCATAGCATTAAACGCCATAAAGCCAATCATGGATATTTCACGGTTAAGAGCAAAAATCTTAGGATTATCAATTTTTGCATCAACCAAGGCTTTGCTACAGTAATCAGCTCCATCACCAGCAATTCTAGCTTCATAGTTTGCAGCATCCAGATCATCTTTCATCTCACCAAGGGAATTTCTGAGTTCTCTTATCACCCCATCATAATCATCGGTTGCACATTCTTCAATCTCTGGAACATGTTTCTCCTTGGCCAACCTCTTCAGAAACTTTTGTCCTTCCACTGCGTTCTTCACCCCCAGTTTCAGAATTGCCGCTGCAAGTTCAGTGAAGTTTTTTGCTTTCACGACTTCATGGTCTCTTCTCAGAACATCCTGGCACAATGCATAGTCTTCTTTGGTCTCGTTGCAGACTCTGTCAATGAGATCAGGACCAACGTGAGATCTACCAGCTTTTGTTGGCAACGGAGATTGAAAAATGAGGATCATGCAAAGAGTGACCAACAACGAAGAACATAATGTTGAAGAATTCATTTTGTGGAGTTTCAACCCAGAATAGCTATTGATTGCACTGGGAAATGGTGAAAAGAATTGTTCATGGTGTTTGCTTTTTAAAGCATTGCTGGTATCAGAGAATCAGTGCATGCGCAATTTGAGCTGTTTACAGATGAGAATAATCAATTACCAAGGTAAAAAAGTATTGATTCGCATGGCAGTTTCACATATGCGATTTGTCGTTTAGTCAACGTAAAAACACTTTCTCCCATCTTTTACACGCGGTTTATTTAATGGGTCTGTGAGAATGGTAAGGGCCAGATAATACCACATAATAAGTAAGTGAAACTTTCAGAAAAAAAGATTACGTGCTATGTTAATTTATACTTAAATTTATGATTTATTTTAGTTTTTATACTTTTTTTTAGTCAATTGAATATCTTACTTACCTCCTTTTGAAAAAGAAAGATGATTTTTTAACTACTAAATTTTGACAATTTTTTTTACAATTTTAGATATTATTTTCTAAATAATTTTTATTTTTTAATTTTAATATTTTAAATCATTTAGAAAATATCACTTCATATTATAAAAAAATTGTCAAAATTTAATAGTCAAGAATTTGAACTATATTTGATCTTCTTAACACACCATGCTTTCTACTTTCTAGATTTGGATAGAGAGCATCTTTGAAACCGCGTAAATATACATAACCAATCAAATTCTCTTGATTTAAAAAGATATTTTAACTCAATTGCAAGAAAAAAAATATATAAAAACAAAAGTAAATTTAAATATATTTTTCATCCTAAAACTATTATTATATGAAATTATATAATAATATTCAAATGTAAAATTTATTATATATATATATATAATATAAAAAAAATCGTGAGTTAATAATTTTTCTTCAAAATTAAATATAACGTGTTTCAATTTTTTTATTTTTATTACCTGTACTTATTATTACAATTTGATATTATTAAATATTATAACAAATATTTTTTTATTACAGTTTGAGAATTCAAGGACATCTTAGAATTCTTTGTGTAGAGTTATAAGACTGTTCGATTAAAATTGTCAATATAGTAAATTTCTTTTTCTCTTTTCTTAATCTAATTCTTGCTTTACTTGCATGTGTCTTATTAAGGAGTTGCAGATATTTGAGTAGTTCTATATGATTCTCTACTCTTTTATGATTTTAACAATATAATCAAATTATTAATATGAGCCATTTATGTATAGTTTGAGTTGCTAGAGAATTTGTCTCGTGTGAAGTCTTTTATGGGTAGTTAGAGTTATTAGAGAATTTGTGTATTGTGTGAAGTCTTTGAGAGCAATGTCTCTTCCTCAGAGGCAATATAAGTTTTTGTATTTAGGAACCTACAACTATTGATTTGATGATTTGAATTAACATGTTCTAGATATTTGAGGTGTATTTGATGGATAAAGATTAAGAAATTAATTTGTTGATTGTATGATATAATGTAGACTATTTAGAAATGCTATGTGTTGAATATGTGTGTTTGACTCAAGAGATATTGTAGAGGTATCATGCCATTGATTTGGTAGTATTTTTGCACTTTGGTTGATGTTGTTTTGAGTTGTGAAACTCGTGCCCAAGGGACTGGATAGATCAAGTAAGTGATCCAATATACTTTATCCAGGTCTGAATTATGCAGACTTGTAAGACGAGTGTTTTACTTGTCGAGAGAGATCATAATTTATCAAGTCAGAGAGGGCAAGAGAGACCTTTCTCCTTATACGTATTCTCTCACTAGGCGATATAAGACCCGTTGGATGAGATTTTGAGAATTTCTCCGGTGATGTTGTTTGTTGAGTTAGGACATGCTCATTGAGAAAATTTTGGAAGATTTTCCTTTAAGACTCACTCGTTGGGCAAGTTATTGTGTCAGTCAATAAAAAGTGGGGGGGATTTCAAGCATGAAATTTATTTTGTTGATTTAGAATGAAATGTTTAAATTAGGTAAATGAAGAATTGAAAATATGAGTGTATTGCATGAATTGTAGGTAAGATATTGGAATATGTTTGGTTGTATGGATTGGAGATACTGGAGAGATCTATAAGGGGGAAATACTACATTGATCATGTGTTAGGATGGTGTATTAAGGGGGTTTGAAGAGATTATTATGACTTTGCAAGAATCCTACTCATAAACAAATATATCTAGTTATGAGAGTTAAATGAGGTTCTATAATTGATATTTTGGTGGTTGACCAAATTTACAAATATGTAATTTACCCTGTCATGTTTAGTGGAAGAGACATTATTTGACCTTGTGCTATAACTCATGAGACTAGGGTGAGAGACGACTCTTGTATGATCTCTTGGTCTATTTAATACACATATTTCCAAAAATATAGTAAAAAGATTCGATAGTATGCCATAAATTTGAATTGTATTTTATCATCTGAATATGTTTAATAAGAAGAGTCAAATATATGTTGTTCTTATTTAAAAAAACTAATTGTCTTGATTACATAAGTATATCATACTTTTTATCGTTGGTATAAGATTTTAAAACCTACTATAATTGTATATTGTATAATATACGTAAGTAGATTGTGTTGCGGGAAAGGATGTGAAACAATCGTTAGATTGCTAAACGAAGATGAAATTGAAGTCTTTTTATAATATATATATATATATATATATATATATATATATATATATATATATATAACAATATATAAAGGGATTACTTTTTTTGTGTCCACTTTTCAAAATACCGATTTTACCCTTTAAATATAATAATTTATTATATTTTTAAAAATTGACCATTATTTTTACAAACTTTTTATAAAATCATATGCCTTTGCTTCTTTTCTTCTTCTTTGTTTATCAATGGTTATTTTTTGATCTGTTATGATATATTTCACTTTATTTTAATAAATATTAACTTAATAACATTATAATATTATGACCTACTAATATAATATCACGCATATTTAAAAAATACATACACACAAGTGCTATCGCGCCTGTGTTACGCTAATATATATATATATATATATATATATATATATATATATATATATATATATATATATATATATTTGAAGATATTTTTATCTCACTTTTTAAATGTTAATTTTTTGTCAAATTCTTATGTTTATATTGGATTTTGAATTTTATTATTTGGGAGATTTTAAAGACGTTCTATGTATATAAAGAATATAATTTCTGGAACTTGAAGCCAACGTTTCCCATGTGTGAGACATTATTAATTTTTTCATCACAAGTTTAAAAATAAAAACAAAGCTGATATTTTCTATTTACAATTATCAAATCCAAATCGTACACTGAAAAAACCAGATTAAAATTTCACTCACACCAATTGTTTGTTGATTATCAAACGAGTTTATGCAAACATATGGTGAACAATTTTAATGTCTTCCTCGAGAAAACGATTTTAATGTTGTAAATTTATTTAATACTTATTGTAGTCAAGTATAGATGATTTGACAGATAAGTAATTTGTTTTAAATTTAACAAAACTAATTATTTTATTTGGATAATATAATATTGTTAAAAATGTCTAGTTTTGAATTAAGGTCATCAGAGGCGGGGAGTATATAGCAAAAGAGAAAGAAAAGGAGTTCGAAGAGAGAAATGTTAATTATAAAAATTTATCCTGAAAATAGTAAAATTAATATATAATCCCTACCCGATTGATTAAATTGAAAAGGAGTGAAAAAGCGATGACAAGAACTTCCATTTGAACGTGAAGTTAATATGAGAATCTGAATCAGCAAGCAAAGTGAGTGCTAACTTGGCACTAGTGTTTGGTAACTATCAAAAACAAGGTTCGTTAAAGCACCATCTTTACACCGACTCTGGGTAGTTTCCATCGCCAATACGACACTGCTGATGCAATTCCTCGTCGTCGTTTAACGCTCTCGTTTTCAGTTCCACGGAAAAGATAAAAAAGCGATAAAACGCAGCTTCTCGAACGCTGCGAGATCTCAAACCCGCGGTTTCGAAGCTTTTTCTGCGATCAATGGAGTTCGACCCGATCCCAATCGGTTCGTGCTCCAAACAACAGCAGGCGATCTACAAGGACTGGTTCAATTACGCTGATTCAGGTACAGTACATCACAGCACAACATGTTTTTCAGTGATTTTTGTTTTCCTTAGTTTTCTTCAGAAATTTCACGGTACGCTTCCTTTTTTAGATAGCGATGGCCGCATTACGGGGAGTGACGCCACCAAGTTTTTCGCCATGTCCAACTTGTCTCGCCAAGATCTTAAGCAGGTTTTCTGTTTTCCCGTTTTTCTTTGTTGTCGTTGCTTTGCATTGAAACATGAATGAATATTGGTGAGAGTTGGAAGTAATCGAAATCTTGAATCAAAAATTATAAGGTACTATATGATTACTTGCTTAGTGAATAAAGTGAGAAGTGATAAAAGTTCAGCGTTATTACGTGCCCTACTCCCTTTATTTTCTACTCATTAATGAAATAAAGCGAGGCGCACCACACGGTCGCGGAATCAGTCGACATTGGCTGTGTTGAATACCCTCCCACTTTAAATTTTGTCAACTCTAGTAGTTTTATTTGACTCGAGTAAAACTGCCTCTTATGAAGGATACCAGTAGTCAGTCACTACAAAAAATTTTTGGTATTTCAGTGTGCATGCAATGGTAGAGAAAAGATAAAACTGGGATTATTTGCTTTTACAAGTAGGCCAATTTGGTTTAATGTTCACTTATATTCATTTTAAACAATAAGTAACAATTTTGTTTAGTTTCAATTTTTATTTGCTCTCTTCTGCCTTTTCTATCAAGCATGCACAGGTGAACTTTGAACTTCGCCTGCACTTCCTATCTTAAAGTCCTCTACATTTTCAATTTAGGCAGACTTAGTTGTTGGTCTTGAACCAGTCCTCTAATTTGTGGAATGCCTCATATTATCCAGTTCCTGCATTGGTTTTCATTTTTTCAATTCTGATTCAAGACTGATGCATTGTGGGTATAGAGAATTTTATCCTGTTATTGAAATGTATTACCAAATATTGCCAACTATTTAAATGATTTTTTTAAACTTTTTTATGAGTGAAATAATTTAATTACGCATATAGAAGTCTGCTTCACTATAGTTGTATCTCTAACAAGTAATGGTTGAGGCAGTTAATGGTTGTGTTGTTTATGTAATAACTTGTACTTGCTGATTGCTATCTATTTTGCTTTTTTTTTTCCTTTCTTCCTAACTAAAGACTTTATTGGTTTGCTTCTGTTACCAAAATAAGGTGTGGGCTATTGCAGATACAAAGCGGCAAGGGTATCTTGGTTTCTCTGAATTTATCATTGCTATGCAGGTAAAAATGTTTTTACATATTTTGTATTTCAATGCAGATAAATTTCCAAAATCTTACTCACTTTGAAATGTAGCTAGTTTCTTTGGCTCAATCTGGGCATTCAATAACACCCGATTTGCCGACTAGTAATGGTAAGTTATGTATGCTTAGGTTTGTCTCATTACTCTGTTTGAATAACGTTTATATTTTTATTAGTTTGTAATGCACATTCTTGTTGCTATGCCTATCTGCATATTTAACCTAATGAAAGTTTACTTTTATTTCAGTTGATTTTACAAATCTGGAACCTCCCGTAATGGATGGTTTAGATGCATTACTAACTGTAAGTATTTCTTTGTAAGGTATTTTTTTTTTACAGTGTCAACATTTTATGCTTATTTTTTGAATGTTCTTACCACTCAAATTTGTCTACCCAGAAGAAAAAGCATAAACACAGAGAAGTTGAAACGAATGGTAATATTTTTTTCGTTTTACCAAATGTGGACCTTCATATTGGTTTTATGTTCTTTCCTTTTGAAGATCTAGTCTAAGTTCAGTAATTACAGGTAGTTCTCAATTGCAGCCATCACCATCGAGAAATTGGTTTTCTTCAAATTCAACTAAAAAGGCAAGCCTTCTGTTACTGTTAATTTGATGGATTCTTTGTGCATTATCCTTGCCTTTCAGTCCACTAGAAACCATACTGAATATTCATTTAAAGTTTTCAAATAATTGTAAACTTGAGTGTCATTCTTTTTTACCTTCTTTAGGCTGTTCTGGTTTGCTTTAGTGTCATCTTGATCTTGAAAAGTATGTGTGAGAGACAACTGGTTTGGTTGCTTTCTGTCTTCTATAAGATGATGAACAAAATATATTTTGGTAATGATTAGGAGCCTGAAATCTACCTTGTTATTTGATTTCAATTCGTGTGGTTAACTTATTTTAGCCAATATGAAGAACAGACACCCCTCTTCAATGGCCTGTCCTTGTGTCCGATACCGACACCCCTATGACATGTGTCAGATACATTGCCGAAGTATCAAATTTGAAAGATGATATTTTGTGACTCCAACATGACTCTATCACAGCACTAATGAGAGTAATATGCCTGATACCCCACATATGAATATTGTTGTGTCAGTTTAGAAATGGTATTATATTATCTTGTTTCTTTTTGGCATGACACAAAGTGCATTTTATCTCGTGGAAATCTAAAAAGCTAACTTTGTCTCTAATTTTTTATGAATCAAGTTAACATTATCCTAGAGGTCATCATCCTACTTGTATGTTCTGTATGACCTTTTATCCGTGTTACCTTCAAAATTGTCAAATATTTCTTTCATAAGTCTTTTTTCTTCTATCTGTGATACATTTGTTCATAGGTGCCTCTTTCCTCAGTGACATCAATAATTGACGGCTTGAAGAGGCTCTACCTTAACAAGTTGAAGCCATTAGAAGCGACTTACCGTTTTAATGATTTTGTATCGCCATTACTGGTGAGTAAGTTATTTTGTTTAGGTTGTTGCTACGTTTTGAATATATACAAAGAACACATTTAGTTTTTTTGTTGATTGTAATTTTTTACAATATGTAGACAAATAGTGACTTTGATGCCAAACCAATGGTTATGCTTTTGGGTCAGTACTCAACTGGTAAAACAACATTTATCAAACATCTCCTTAAAAGTAGTTATCCAGGCAAGTGATTCTTCTTTCTCTATATGCCCATATGTATGTCTTGCGTCTCTTAGATCTGTTTTATGAATACATAATTCTATATCTCCCTGCAACAGTTTCCTACCAATCCTTCTGATTACTATTTGAACAAGTATTGAATCTTTTCAACGTCTGCAAAATATGAAATGCATTTATTTATTTTGATACTCTTTGTAAAACTTTAGGAAGTTTAGTAGGATGATATATCATTACTTTTTAAATATATAGTTGCTAATCTCTGTCATGTTTTTCCCATAAATGTTAATAGGAGCCCATATTGGACCTGAGCCAACAACTGATAGGTTTGTTGTTGTCATGGTACGTGTAAGCCAAGCCAATTCCTTTATGATGATTGTGTTATTACACGTTCAATGTTTCCTCAGTTTTAAACATATACACCAATTTGGCTTGTAAATCATGGGAATATTCAACATCTTGGCAGATGCTATGAATCACAACACTGTTATTTCTTGCAGTGTTGGAGTGCCAGTCATGCTTCCAACACTAGCACTCCTTATAGTAATGATTTACTCAACATTTACCAACTGGATTTAAACATGGTTATTTTGATAGTCTATTAAATTTTTTGTTAACTTCATGCAAGGAACCCACATCCTTGCTGCCTACACCTAATCATGACTCTTTTCTAACCATTCTTTGACAGTTGGGTTGGAACAAATCTGCATAACTGTCGGAAGCCCCATTATGTTGAGAGAAAAGAGAGAGAAATATATATTTAAGTTTGAAATTCGCAAGACTAAAAGGAGAAATGGGAATTCACTAAACACTAACCACGAGAAAAGAAAGGGAGGAGAACAGTGGCATGTACCACTAAAACCTTACGCAAGTTATCTTTGACAATGAAGTTAAGAAAACTACTTCATCAGGCTCTTCAGAAGGATGAAGCGAACACTTTTTTGTTTTTCAATAGCAAAGGGAGCAACAGTAGAGAAAAAAGAGCAACAATGTTTAATTCTGGAGGAGGAATATCTTTAGGAGGAATAGGAGGAATAGGAGGAACATGGTTAGGTTATATGTGAAACATCAATCACAGTGGGCTGGGTTTACAAATTTATCTTCTCCATGACGTGAGAGTTAACAAAAAATAATGAACTTTCAAAAAAACCATGTCATTCAATTAAATCTACGTGACAAAAGTTAAGTAAATCACCATTTGCCACATCTGTGACGCTACCAATGTAATGTCACCTAACACCAGAACTATAAAAGGCGTTTCTAAAAGTAGAAAGACTAAAAGAATGAAATGTCTTAATTGGAGGCCCAAATGAAAACGTGCCCCAAATTTGGAGGACTAAAAAACTTAGTTTTTCCTTTTCTTAGTAATCCTTTATCTTTTAACTGGGAAATGGTACTAATGTGCAGTCTGGATCTGATGAGAGAACTGTTCCTGGAAATACTGTTGCTGTCCAAGCAGACATGCCATTTAGTGGCCTTACAACTTTTGGCACAGCATTTTTGTCAAAATTTGTGTGTTCACAGATGCCTCATCCTGTAAGTTGATCTAGATATGTTGAAAATATTTACTAAATTTTCCTTTATAACATTTGTGGTTGACTCTTTCAATTGTCCAAAGCTACTAGAACACATCACATTTGTTGACACTCCCGGAGTTTTGTCTGGAGAAAAGCAAAGGACACAACGGGCATATGATTTTACGGGCGTGACATCTTGGTTTGCTGCCAAGTGCGATTTGATACTTTTATTGTTTGATCCTCACAAACTTGACATTAGTGATGAGTTCAATCGTGTGATATCATCCTTACGGGGACATGATGACAAAATCCGAGTAGTTTTGAATAAGGCAGACCAAGTTGATACCCAACAAGTAAGAGCCTGAGTGATCAAACGTCTTTGTTTATCTTTAGAATCTTTCACAACCTACTCCAGTGAAATCTAACCTATATTTGTCCCTTTCTTATAGTTGATGAGGGTTTATGGCGCCTTAATGTGGTCACTTGGGAAGGTGTTGAAGACACCTGAAGTAATGCGTGTGTATATTGGGTATGTCGCATCATTTATGTATTTAATATATTTATTCTTCTCTCTCGGTGTTCAAATGTTGTCTTTGTTATAGATAGTTGGGGAGAGACTACTTGTTGCTACAATTGTAAGGTTTTTGAGGTTGTTTTGTATTATCATGAAGTTCTTTGTGTCGGTGGCATTTAAGATTTCTTCCACACCACCACCCCCATGTTCTGCGCAACCTATACATGATGAAATAGCTGAATTTTTGTTTCCTTGTTTATGAGATTGACTTGGGCTCATTTGCTCATAATCAACCTTTTTTTGCAGCTCCTTCAATGACATGCCTGTAAATGATGTTGCCACTGGTCCACTTGGTAAGGAACTATTTGAAAAGGAACAAGATGATCTTCTTTCGGATCTGAAAGATATACCAAAAGCAGCTTGTGATCGAAGAGTGAGTTATTTACTTAACCAAATTTTATATTTTTATCAAAAAGGTAGTTTTCAACTAAAATTAGGGTACTTAGGGTGTGTTTGGTTGTTTTTTCAGTTTCCTAAAACTATTTTATAAAACATTTTTCAAAATCTAATGTTTAGAGTTAGGAGTTGGAAAAATTAGCTTGGAAAACAGTTTTCAAAAGCTACCCTAATCCAATATATTTTTTAAACATCTGGAAGCAGTTTTTTTTTTTGAGAAGCGCCTCCCCATGCTTTGATAGCTTTGCAAAGAAATTATGAAAGATTAAAGGATAGCTGGGACAGTGGATATGGGGAAACTAAAGGAAGTCATCCTCTTGATTAGATTGTTCTTTCTTTTTTGAAATTACAAAAAGAGTAGTAGTTTTACCAGTTCTCTTTAGTGCCATTATGTCCATAGACAGGTTTTATACAATATTCTATAGTTGCATCTGTAAATTATCTGATTTTCAATTTCAGTACCGGTTTATATTTAATTTGTTGGAGTTACTTTTTTTGCATAATTAATTTTATTATATCTGTATTATTGACTATTGTAGATCAATGAGTTTGTAAAACGAGCCCGAGCAGCCAAGATACATGCGTATATTATCAGTCATCTAAAAAAGGAGATGCCTGCTATGATAGGCAAATCTAAAGCTCAGCAAAAGCTCATTGATAATTTGGCAGCTGAATTTGGAAAGGTATGGATCTATCTGTATATCCACTTTGCATATATTGTTTACACATGACTGACACATTTGGAACAGGTGCAAAGGGAGTTCCATTTACCTCCTGGTGATTTCCCAAATGTAGAGTATTTTAGGGAGAGATTGAGTGGTTACAATATTGATAAGTTTGAAAAATTGAAACCAAAGATGATACAAGCAGTTGATGACATGTTAGCCTACGATATTCCTAACCTCTTGAAGAATTTTAGGAATCCCTATGATTAAATTCCTGAGCAATTGAGTCAGTGCTATATTAGATTAGTCAGAATGACGTTTATAGCAGAATTTTACGGAGTCTTTGTGCACTGTGTATGTTCGTCATGGGATCTTGATGTGCTATCCGATTGATGCTTTTTTTTCTACCTGGATAGTTATATTATTAAATTTATGTTTTTTCTTTTTCGTATATTTTGTCTTTTCAATAAAGTCTCCAGACAGAAAATAAAGAATTTGGTTGTTGAATAATCCCCTTCCAGCTCGCATGCTGCTGAAAATATAATATCAGATAGAGAGGATTCATAATCAAGAGATTAACCGACTTTAGATTTTTTACTGAATTTTTTTATCTTTTACGAAGCATTAAAACTACGTTATATTAATATTTTAAAATTTTTTCAATATATTTTAAAACTTTAAAATAGTAACCAATGTATTCTGAAAATAAAATGTAGAAAAACCTATCCAAATTCTTATTACCCTCACTCAATTGCAAGGTAAATGAGTAGAATAGTTGGAAATGAAGGTAAAGTAAATGAGTAGAATAGTTGAAAATGAAGGTAAAGTATGAATAAATAATAAAATAGTAATGGGTCTCGTTTTAAAATTTTGAAATAAAAATACGAACGAATATTTAATTACTTTGATAAAATATTCAAAATATTTTATTTTTTACATATATAAACAATTTTAAGTATAAAAAGTTATAATTAAAAAATGTAAAATAAAATAATGTACATTTAGACAAGTGATTTGATATATAAATAATAAAAAATTATTTGAATATATAAATTGTAGTTAAGTTTAATTATTAATTTGGTATATAAATAATAAATAATTATTTGAACATATAAATTGTAATTAAATTTAATTATTAATTTGATATTAAGATATAAAATTGAGTTATTTTAAAAAATATATGATTAAATTAAATCATAATTGTAAATAAAAAAATTAAACTGAAATGAAATATGATTAGTCCGACATATGAAAAGAAATATGTCATGTGTTAATTTTTTTTAAAGAAATAAAAACTATACGAATTGACGCGTAATACAATCATAATACATGTGGTAATTTTTTGAAAGAAATAAAGCCTATACGAATTAACGCGTAACCTAATCACATGATCATGGCATGATATATAACAGTTATTTTTCTTTTTAATTTTAAAAGAATAAAAAAAATTTAAAAATAAAAATTTCATAAAATAACATATGATATTTAAATTGACATGAACAAAAATAATCAAATTAATTTTTTTTACAAAAAGTAAAAAACCAAATTAAATAAAAAAAATAAAAGAATGAAAATAAACCAAACTCACAAATTGAAAAAATAAATCACTGATTACACCTAAAGAATCAGTAAGTAGTTGTGTTAGACGGTATAACAACAAATTTGCCTAGATTTCTATACACTAAAAAATAATGAAACTAAATTTCTATATACTGTCGAATTGCTTGAAGGACGTTTATACAGAAAGGGAATGCTTCATGTAACACTGTTTTCTTTTCCAGAAAGTTCTCAGTTTTCCCATCTATCTGTTTTCGTTTTCAGAAACACCCTGTTTTTCATTAACTCTTCTTCTTAAGAGATGTTTGTCCACAAGGTTTTGTCCCGTGTGTCCACCACCGTTTCCCGAACCTCTTTTCTCTCTGCTTCCAAAACTTCCCAACACTTCTCCAATCACTTACATTCCCTTATTCACCAATCTCCCAACAAGGTAATCTTCCCACACTTATCTAATTCTTAGGGTTTTGCCAGGGTTTTAGGGGTTTCCTCAAATTTTTATTGTTTGACCCTTTTTAACGCTTGTTGTTACTTTTACGTTTCTTACTACCGATTCCTTTCGTGGAGGTTCCGTGTCTCAAAATATATCCTAATTGGCTCGTTTTTAAATAATCGACGTTCATGTTATTTTTTTAGTTTTATTAAGGTTATGGTGGCTTGTGTTTCAGAAATTCTTTTTCATGCATTATAAAGTGTAATCCGGTTGCTTTGAAATCAAACTTTCAACAAACTTTTGTAAATGTCATTTAGAAAGAAAGAAATAATAGGATGAATGTCTTGTGTCATTTGTTGCTGTTGATTGTCCTATTTAGCCAGGGTTTTTTAATAGGTTGCGTTGTATCTCATTCTTCTTTTATTTAGCTTGTTAATTTTCATTAGTGGTTTGATAGTATGAAGATTTTAAAAATTGTTTTCTCTTCTCTGGAAATTTATTGGTTGAAATTTTTTTAATAAGTCATTCTTTAGTCAATTTAAAAAGAAAAAGTCATGGTAAAGGTGTATGGACTGATTTTTACACTGTCATTCACTCATAGAATAGTCATATATGGCAAGTGCATAGACTTTCACAAAAATTATTTTGATAGTCATTCCAATGATGAATTTTTTATTGGTTACTACCAGTGGAACCTTTTTATACGTGCAAGGCATAGAAATTGACTTATAAGTGTAACTTGTTGATTTTTTGATGTAGAAGCACTGCTTGAGCTTTTTTCTTATAATATTTTTCCCTCTTATTCTTGATCATTGTAGTTTTCTTAAAATGAAGGATTGATAATTCCTCCAACTTTGATACGAAGGATTAATAATTCCTCCATTTTTTTTTGTTTTTTTTTTTGTGTGTAGAAGATATGATGAGAATTGACCATGCCGTCATTATCATTTTTTATTGAGTGAATTCTAGTTAGGCATTTTAAAAACCCCATATACTTTCTAATGTTCCAGTTGATTCCTGTTCAAGTCAATTTGTCACTGCTACGGATAAATTCATCATCAACTCCAAGATGTGGGTTTTCTTCATCAGCTTCAAGTGAAACTAATGACAAGGAAAAAGGGAAGAATATTAATATTGAAGATTCTACAAATGATAACCCTGATAAAGCAAACGAAAAGGCCAATAATTTTGAACAGGCCGGACAAGCTAAATCTGCAGATAAAACAGAGGAATCAAGTTCTATTTCTGATTCTCAATCTCAAACTGTAAAAGGAAGGAGGAGAGGTTTCAAACGAACAGCATTTTCTGATTCAGATTCAGATTCAGATTCAGATTCAGAGAGTGAATATCTATCCAAGGATGATTTGATTAAACTTGTGGCTGAGAAAGAAGAACTTTTGAAGTTAAAGCACAAGGAGATTGAACAAATGCAGGATAAAGTTTTGCGTACTTATGCAGATATGGAGAATACCATGGAAAGGACACGACGTGAAGCAGATAATTCGAAAAAGTTTGCTATACAGGTCTATCTCTGAAACCTTTTTCTCAAATAATTTCCTCTTCAACCGGGTGCTGAGTGGTTTAAATATGATGTAGAATTTTGCGAAGAGTTTACTAGATGTTGCGGACAATCTGGAAAGAGCTTCCTCGGTTGTAAAGGAAAGTTTTTCAAAAATTGATACACCTAGTGACTCTGCTGAAGCGGTAAAACTTCTGAAAACACTTCTGCAAGGTGTTGAAATGACCGAGAAACAATTGTCAGAGGTAGAATGTTCTACTTTATGCGGTATCTATTTAAATTCAAAAGTCACAGCGAATCTATTTTTCAATGTTTTCTTTCTTCTCATTTTTATAGCTGATGTTTATTCCCATTTCTTTGCAGCTGTCTTATTAGTTCCTCATTTAAATACTTTTGTTCAGTGATGATAGCGGACTGATGGTTAATTGAGTGATGTGAGGGTGAGAGTAATTTGGTGGGATTAAGTGAGGAGGCTTTAGACTAAAGTTGGTGGACTTGGTTCAAATTCTGTTAGATTAGGGGCTTGTTTTTTGTTTTGGTTTCGAATGGCCTATTTTAGTTTAAAAGTCATAATCATGTTGGAAATCATTTTCTTATTCAATTTTGTTTTAATTATTTTGTGAATCATTGTATCAAAAAATAGCTGTGTATTGAAACTCTGGAAGCACTTCATTCATTTAATGATCACTAGATTGGAAATAGGTTATTTAGTTTACTTGCTGAATTCTCATTGAGTTGATGGGTATCTAATAACTAGAGAATTTGGGTAAGGACTTTATCACCTTCCCGTGCCATTTGACCAAAGAAGTGCGAAATAACATGCTGACTCTGTATGGTGTGGGGTTGAATAGAGTTCAAAGCTTTTTCACAAATGCTTGGAAAACAAAGTGATAAAGAACACCAAATATTTTTTGTCCCTAAACCACTTCCGGATTTCACAAGTATTCTTTAGTTTGCTACTCCTAGCTATAAATAAAGTTTTATAATGGTTCCAGGAAAAACTCTCTTAGAAAGTTGTTTGATAGAGAACTAACGTTACTAGGTGAAGGATATGACAATATGTTTCTCTCAGAGACTAGATGGTCTAGTTGACCATCAATCGGATACTACTTTATGTGCTTATGGATTTATGAAGACTCTTTCTTGCATGCAATTTTTGTAGTTTTTGTGTCCGTGTATCTGTTGAAGAATTTGTTCAATATTTGATTGTTTATTGACGCAAATCTTACTGTGATCTTTGATTTTGTCCAATATTTTGCGTTGCTAATCTTTTGTTGTCCAATACTCTGCTTCGTCAATCTTTTTTATTTGACGATATTTGTTATAAACATCAAGAATGGAAAATAAAGAACCGTTATTAGATATTTGTTATAAACATATTTATGTTTGGGATTAATCGAATATTTCCTTTTATGAGATATTATATTTGGACCAACGAAAGAACCGTTAATTGATGAACCATGTTAGGTTAAAACATAGGAAGACATTCTTAATGTTTTGGTTTTAGATTACAATGGGTCCTTTAAAATTATAACGAATTTAATATGATAAATATGTTGTTGGGTCTGGTCAAGATTTTTATTGATTGAATTTATTTGTTACACTTTTGCATGTAGGGGCATCCTATAGATTTCAGAACTGGTCTACCAGTTTGAGAATTCTTATTATATACAGTTTAATTAGCTATTAGTAATTCAAAACTTAATCTTATTTATTATAACACTTACGTGTATGGATCATCCACTACGTCTGGCTAAACTGTTTTAGACTAGACTATTCGGAATTAACAAAATGTTTCCTTACACAAGTTATGACTTTCAATAATATTACAAAAAAAATTGTCTCTTGAATTTTACTGTGGATTATTATGAGTTTGAGTTTGAAATAATAAATCTTTGAGGACTGCAAATTGTTTCATGCTCCAGCATATTGTAGAGCTAACTGCTAGTGCGTACAGGTACTTAAAAAGTTTGGTGTAGAAAATTTTGATCCTACGAATGAGCCCTTTGACCCACACAGACATAATGCTGTCTTTCAAATTCCTGATGGTTCTAAGCCTCCAGGAACTGTTGCAGCTGTTCTGAAGGTAATTTTCATAATTTTTAGGAAGGAACTATGATCTGCTTGTTCCTATTTTATAATTTCGTTTAGACCCTTAAAACTGTTGATACGACGTGTTATTTTGTATATATGAAGCATGGATACTAAAAGGTTGTTGGCATATCTGTATCATTCATATTTGATACTATTACTTCTATTATTATGCCGCATTTCCATTTTTGATGTTTTCGTACCTTTTCTATTTGAAAAATCTGAGATAGAGATCAATGTCATGTTCTCATTTCCGACCATTCACTTCGTAGGGAAGCATTTTCTCACCCTTGCGTATTGCATAGCTTACTTAGAAAAAATCTGGCACTGCTCTAGTCGCAGTGACTGCGGATGAATAAATTTAATTTGTTTACAGATATAAAATTATTATTTAATACATGTTACCGTAATATATGAATTTTTTATTCAAATAATCGTTTTTGCTTATGGGAGGAGCTAGAAATACTTTTTAACGTGCTTTCTATCATTGCATTGATTTCATGTTGCCCGTTGGTTCCATTAAATAAATCTGTTACCTACAGGATTTCAAGTGCAGTTACGCCCTTTCAATTTGCTGTGCAATAAGTTCTGGTTTGATTTTATCGGTATTTTAAGGCAAATTTAGAGTTTTATAAAGCTAAAGTATGATCGTTTCCATTTTTGAATCAGAATCTATTTAATTGCATATTTGAAGAGACGTTGTCTCGTTCTTCCTTTGTTGGGCTGTTTACTTATTTACGGAAACTGAAAACATGAGCAATGAGTATAAAAGCTATCCTATGGTTGTGTTTGCAGGCAGGATACATGCTTTATGATCGTGTGATTCGCCCAGCAGAAGTTGGCGTGACTCAAGCAGTGAAGGATGATGATAATAAGGATTCATAGAAGTGATTCGAGTGGCTTCTGCTGAGTATCTTAGGAAGCTTGTAATTGTGATTTTCTTTCTTTTACCTGAATATTTTTCATCCCTTTTATATGCCTGCAATTTACATTCTTTTCAACCAGTTAGCAAGTTTTGTCATCAAAAGGGGGAACGGCAAATAGTGGCAACATATTTATTACATTTCTTAACAATTTGTTGTTTAGTAGAGCAATTATGTTACTAATATAAATTTTGATCATGTTTGGTGAGGTCAACATAGTGGCTGTTTCTTTCTGTATCTCCATTTTCTTTTTCTTCTTGCACCCTATATCTTTGACAAAATTACGGATTTACTCTTGATTTCTTTTACTGTGTACACCCTGTATCAGCAATGGCGAACCGCTTCACCTCAAAATCAGAAATGCCAAATCCTAAAACAATTTAAATGTGAATTGTTTTATCCGTATCTATATCTAGAAATTTTATCGGTCATAAACTTAAGAAGAAAGAGTAAGCATGAATGACAAATTTTGTGGTGCATTGTTTTATCCGTAGCCTCTAAAACAAACTTCAGTTATATTGCATGGACCCATGCCAAAGTCTACACATATATGAATTCAATTAAAATTACTAAACCAAGAATGCACCACACTTTTTCTCGTTCTCCCTTATGAAATGGGATTAGTGCGCGAAATTCGATGCATTGAGTAATTGGAAAAGGTAAGTTGCATGCGCATATTGTTGGGAATAACACTTATGATTGAAAATACTCAGTAAACTAATCAATTGCAGTCAGAAAATGTTATGGAGACTCTTCAGTTCTCAAACACTACAATGAGGCAGATGAAAAGCTTTGGAATGCATCCCTCAAATTCAAAAGTTATCCAATTAAAGTTCATCTCACAATTGAAAACGTAAATCTTCCCTATATATAGCAGCTCGAGTAGATGTTTATTTTCATTGCCAATAGTTACCAAAATGGAAGAGAAAACGATAAAACACTACAGTAGCTCCCAGAAGATACTCCTCGTAGGAGAGGGAGATTTCTCTTTTTCTCTCTCTTTGGCCAAGGCATTTGGCTCTGCTTCTAACATGGTAGCAACTTCACTTGACTCCAAAGGTGTTTGAAGGATGTTTTTTCTTTTATTTCAAACTGTTTTACTTTTGATGTCTTTGTTTTCTGATTCTAACTTTCTTGTTGAAATGTTTTAGGTATTTTATTATGGAAATACCCGAGGGTTTCAATAAAGTTGATGGAATTAGAGGAACTTGGTTGCACCATTCTGCATGAAGTGGATGTTCATACTATGAGTGAACACCCGCTCCTCAAAACCAAATGTTTTGACCGAATCATTTTCAATTTTCCACATGCCGGATTTACCTATCGTGAGCATAAACTGTGTCAGATTGAGTAAGTTTTTATGTACAGTAAAATCGTTAAATAGAAACTTTTGATAATTGCAGATTTTGAAATATCTATATTTGAATTCAGGCTACATCAGAAGTTGGTATCTGGATTTTTTAAGAGTGCAAAAAAGATGATAACTCAAAATGGAGAAATTCATGTGACACACAAGAATGGTAATCCTTATAATAAGTGGGAAGTAGTAGAATTGGCAGTTGATGAAAATTTGCAATTGGTTGAGAAGGTTCGTTTTCGTAAACGGGATTATCTGGGCTATGTTAATAAGAGAGGATCTGGGAATAGAGGCGACAAAACTTTCGCTGTTGGTGATTGCAGCACCTTCAAATTTTCCCATGCTTCTCAAGATAATTGTTCGCTTATTGGTTTGGAAGACTTATTTTCTTTGGTTGAGAAATTTCCAATTGGGCGAAGTATTTGGATATGCACGTACCTTCATTTGATGTATTTTTTTTTGTCAAATTATTGTTAATAGCTATTTGTCTTGTTTAGTGTGAGTCACACTCTCTTAAAAGGGTTAGCTATTAAGAGTTGTCACTGTAAAATACAAAATCCTAAAAATGGAAATTAAACTTCATTAGTTAAATTTTAGTTAATTTTTTTGTAAAATTTGTGTATATATTTGGTCCGAGGAATGAAATTAGTTATTATAAATTTTCATTTGGAATTTGTTATAATTAATTAAAAAGTAATATCTCCAATTTTAGTTACTTTTTTTCCTAATTTTAATATGTAGAAATTAAAATGTATTGTGTTGGAAGACAGTTAAAAGTATAACCGTATAAACTACATCAGTAAATTTGTCTAGATCGTTGAACTAAAAAAACGATTAAACTAAATTTATAGTTATTACCGTATAATTGCTTCAAGCAAGTGATTTATTCAGACAAAGAATGCTTCATGTAATACCTAACCTTTTGTAATAACTTTTATTAATATCATTATTGTTTGCAAATCATGTACTGCACATTTAATAACTTTTACTTCCATCATATTTTTTGAACTTACTAACTAATTTTAAATATTTAGAATAAATTATATATATAAAAGATTGAAAGCTAATATAAATTTTTTTGATGTTCTATTTATAAAAATTTATTATACTTTTTTATAATATATTTTTAACACTCGTAATTAATGAAGATTAAATGACATTCCCGTCTATAATATATTTTTAACACTCGTAATTAATTTGACGACTTTTTTGGGTAAAACAATAAAATTTTCATTGACTTGTATACATTGTATTCACTTCGTCTTTAATTGATATGTAATCTTCAACCGTTAATATTTTAAAAGTATAAAAGATATAAAAATCATAGAATACTCACTTTTATTTATATATAAAACACAAAATATGGTTCATATTGCAAATTGCTATATTATCATTTAAGCATACATAGATTAACAATGAGTAATAAAATAAATTAGGAGGTTTCTATTGGTAAGTTGTCAACCCATCCATCCTTATTAATAAAAGATGCTAAAGAAAATTCTTCCATTTCTGAAGCATTTAGGGTTTTCATCCATGGAACACGCTTCGAGGTGTCAGCTCCTGCTCCTTCACAATCAACTTCAGCATAAGTGATTCCACTCCTACAACAATTTAATCACAAATCAATAAAAAAATCAAGAACAAATACTTAATATTATATAAAATATTATTACATACCCAAAAGAACTATTTTTTTTAAACCATGGAATATATAATAACAACAGTTTTTCATAACCCACGTATCATTTAAACTTACTCATTGCCTGCATAATGCCAAGCATTCCATCCTTGAGGAGTTACAATATCAGAAAAATATGTTTTATGAAATATGACTCTTGAATAGGCTTTCCATGCTCTTCCTAAATTCACTTTACCATTCCCTATAAGGGAACCTCCTTCAAAAACAAAACCATCTGGATCATCTGGTGAAGTTCGTCCCTGAGCTGTCACATACCCTGCTGAATGAAATCTTCCAATAACATTTATCCAACAGTTCTGCACATTATAAAAACACAACATCAAAAAAATGAATGTTTTGATTATAAGATTATCCACTACCATATATGTAAAATGGATTTAAAAATAAGAGTTAAACATGTTTTTAAATTGGAATTCGTTTATGTCCGAAACTTTGATAAATTTTGGTCATCAGACTTTAAAAACGAGTGGATGTAATCCTTTTAATACAATTACGTTAAATATTTTTGACGTGTCAAACATATTTTATGCTAGTATTCGAGTTGTTTAGACTGTTTGACATGACGTTCTCACTTCAATATCTGTAGGAAAATATGTGTTTTACACGTAAAAAAAAAATAATGTAATTAGGTTAAAAATGCTATATTTATTTATTTTTTAAAGTTTAGGACCAAAATGTATTAAAGTTTCGAACAAAGAAAAATTCTAATTTCGTGTGAAAGTTGAGAGACTAAAAACATACTTAACCATAAAAATAATTAATGTAAGTTACCTAATAGTCCTTTTAATACAATTACGTAAAATTTTTTGACGTGTCAAACATATTTTATACTAGTATTTAAGTTGTTTACACCGTTTGACACAACGTTCTCACTTGAATATCAATTGAAAAATGTGTTTTACCCGTACAATATATATATATATATATATATATATATATATATATATATATAAAATTATGTTAAAAATGCTATATTTATTTATTTTTTAAAATTTAGGACCAAAATGTATTAAAATTTCGAATAAACATGAATTTCAATTTCTGTCAAAGTTACGAGACTAAAAACATACTTTAACTATAAAATAATTAATGTAATTTACCTCATAGAAAGATTGCCCACTACCATATATAAAGTCGATTTCACCTTCAATGTAACAATCTTTGAAGTAATGACGTCCCCAATGATCATACAGAGTGTCTTGATAACCTAAAAAACTACAATTATAGAAGAAATATTTATCTCCATGCAGTCTTGCTGCATTTGCTTGTTCGATTTTGCTTCCCACGTTGTAAGATTTGTATCTTTTATTCACCAAATTATATGAGTTCTGCAGATACATAACATTATATCAGAGACTAAAGAATATTGAAGAACTATGAAAATATTTGTTGTGTAGTTTATTTATGCGTTCACCTTGAAAGTAATGCCACTTGCAACCACATTGGATGCTAAAGAAGTAAACGTAGCGTTATGGTTTATTGATCTGTGGTCTGCGTAACTTATGGTTGTTGTCGAATTACCCTCTCCTTCTAAAATTATACATGATTTTTCTCTCGGAATAGTAACCCTTTCTCTGAATAATTATAATATGAACATGGTTATATGATTATAGAAATGTCATGAGAGAAAAAAATCACAGTAATTTATCTATTAATACAAGAAGGAAAAAAACTGAGATATTCAAATATATTGCATATATTAGAGCCATACTATTAAACCTGAGAAACCTGCCAGATTATATATTTACATTCTTAAAGTTATATGATATAAAAAAATTAATTTTTAAAATAATTTTATTTTAAATTTAATTTGAAAAAAAGTGGTGTAGCAAGTCAATCCTTTTCGACTTAGTTTTTACCCACCAATTTTGACATATTATGTGCACTAACTATTCATTTAAATTTGTATTTATTTAAATTCACATCCTCTCTAAATCTGTATTTAGAAAAAGAAAATTTTCAGATAAATAATTTTATGACTTTATTTTCATAAAAATCATGTAAAGTTATTTGATGACTATTTTCAATTCGTTCTCATGTAGTTGTCAATTGACCATTGTGATAGATGTGACGAATGGTGAAAAATACACCCTTAGCTTGATTTAACTGATCAGATGATAAATGAGGAAAATCTTTCGACTCACTTATAATATCTCATATAACTCACTCATAAATGAATCTTTCAACATGAGTCCTTTTATAACATATCTTATGTAATTCATATATCTCATATTTTCAAAATTTCTACAAATTTTCGACAATCATAATATTTAATTCAGTAATTATATGACCCATAATATTCCATATTACAATAACTCATAAAACTTTATAAGTTCGCATCCCAATAAAATCTACATCAAACGTCTAAGATTAAAATACAAACTTAAAGCAAATGTTTACTGTATTGTTTAAAACAAACTAATGAGTTAAAAATTTCAATTCTAACCTAAATAATTTAACCTATGAGTCATAATCTACTTTGTAACTTATGTAAGTTAATGGATTAAGTCAACACAAAATCTTGGTACGAGGCATATTGTTGGAGAGATTTTTCCACTCTTTTTTCATAATGGTATCCTAATCTTATTTATTCAAGGTAAAACCAAATTAAATGTAGCTATATACAAAAAGATTATGCCATGCATGAAAAACATTCATTGTATTTTCATAACAAAATTCTTGTTATCGTTGATTAAATTTTGATGTTATAAGAGTATGATTTGAACTTACATGTATAAGCCTGCTTGAATATGAATCTTGATCCATTGGTCATTGTTAATTTTTACAGAATCAATGGCTTCTTGAATTGTACTAAATGTTGCGTCGCCTTCTTTACCAACAATGATAGTTTCTGTAACATGATTTCCACCACAGTCTGTGGCTTTACCAACACAAAAGAAACAACTAATCAACAAGATTGGAAGAAAACTCATCATTCTAGAGAACGATTCCATGATAAAATGTTGAAAGCATAAACTTCCCTTTTAATACCAAAAAAAAAAAAAAAAACGTGGCCAAAACTATTTCACTTTTCTTTTTGACTTAAAGAGAATGTTTAATTCATTAATTACTACTTCAAATTATTTTCAATATTTTAATTTAATTTCCCCTCACAATTAATAATTCTCCTAATAAAATGTTAACTATCACAGTGCATTTATATGAAAGAAGACAATGGATCAATGAATATGGGCTGTTACAATAATTAAAAGAAAACAATGTTCACTAAATACATTTATTACTTTATTCAACAAACGTGGCTATTGAAAAAGTCTAAATGCTGCTAATTCCACTATTTCAATCTTTTATCTAAATCTATATCACTACACATTTATTTTATTTTATTTTTTAAAATATTTACGTTTACTTTTATAATTATAACAAAAATAATTTTATTATTTTTACCATAAAAAAATAAATGTCATGCGCAAGAACAAGTGTTTCTACTAATTTTAATGAAATGTTTAATTATTTTCATTTTAGATTTATTGGATACCTTTATATAAATTTTAATTATTATAATTAAGAGTATATAACATTTGAAAAATGATAGTAAATTTATAAATTAAAATTTTAACTATGTGGTTCTTGATTTTTAAAACTAACTAAGTCAGACAACATTAAATCAAAATGAATAGAATTCACATTATACTAAGTTGAATGGAGTCACATTTAACATACTCAAGTCAATTCCACACAAATTTGTATATAAGATGAGAGTGAGATTCATATTCAAGCTTGTTATTGTATACAATACTTTGCTAATAAATTAATGATAAATTGAAAATATTAGTCAACTATAGATTATTACATTAAGACATTAATAGATTAATAAATTAATATTCATTGATTTATAAATTAATAGATTAAAACAATCAATAGATTATTAAATTAAAAAAATTCAAGAACAAAATAAAACTTAAAAATTAAAATGATTTTTTTAAAATTGAAAATTAGAACAATACAAAATTCATAAATTTAAGATATTAATAAATTAACATTAATAAAATAATAAATTAATAAAAAATATAATTGAAATTGAAAAAGGAAAGTAATTAAAGAAATTAATATATTTATAAATTAATACATTATTAAACTAACAAATTGAAAAATAAGAAATTGATAAATTTAAAAAAAAATTAAATTAACAAATTCAATAATTAACAAATTCAGAAATTAATAAATTAAAAAAATTGATTGATTAAAAAGTTGATGAATTAAAAAATTTATATATTAACAGATTAAAAAATTAATGCATTAAGAAAAACAAATTAATGAAATATAATTTCACATATTGATAAATAAAAAAATATATTAACTAATAGATAAGTTATAAAATTGATAAATGAACAAATATAAATTATGTAATTGATATATTAACAAAGTGATATATTAAAAAATTAATAATTTTAAAAATAAACAACTTAATATATCTATAAATTAATTTATTAAAAAATAATACTTTATAGAAAATTAATCGATAAAATATTGATAATTAACATTATCAATTCAAATATTAATTTATAAAATATAAATTATTGATAATGAAAATAGTTTTTATTATAAATAAAAAGTTATAATTGATTTTTAAATCGATAATTAAATTTTTTTTTATTTTAAATTGATCACTAATATTAGTTAATAAAATTTTGATTAAAATAAATTGATTTTTTAATTATTTAAATATATTTGTAGTTATTAAAATTTATTATTATTTAAGAATTTTTTATAATGATAAAAAAATGATAGTTATTTGTAAAATTACTTGCATTGTTGCCTGTCTAAGTCAATGTGACTCAGTACTAAGAGTGGCAAGAAACGTTTATCAGTTTTGATATGTTAAAACAAACAACTATTAATTAAGAAAATTCAGAAAAGAAAGAAGACATATCTAAATACTACTAGATTAATTAATTATTTCAAATTATAAATTGAAAATTATAACAATTATACCTTTATCAGAAGAAGAAGTAAATGTTTACACTCAAAGTTTTACAAGGTTAAAATCAAATTTAATTAATTTTGTTAAATTAAGAAATTTGAATCATGTAGTTTAATTTCCTGTCACAATGGATATACTTCTTCATCTTTTATCTCTTATAATTGGAGTTGTTTAAATGTGATTATTATTTGACTTGTTATATATGTACCTTAGTTTTTCTGTCAACATCATCGGAATTAACTCAGTGAATAGCTAACTTAGTTTCGAAGTGATGATTTTGTATACCTACTAACATGACAAATAGCTACATATATATTTATAACCAAGAGAAAATTTAACTCAATTTATTTTTTAATTTATTAATCACAATGGAAAGTCTTTCAAAAAAGTGAAGAATATTCGTCATGGGAAAATTTGAAGTGTTAAAATCCTCTGCCAAATAAAAATTATTAATAATTAAAATAATTTTTAAACGTGTCAATATAATGAATCGATATTTAAATTTGTGATTAACATTAATTATTAAAATTTTAGCTATTAAAGAAATTGATTTCTATTTATTTATTGCATATGACCTTAAATAACATTTATTTCTTTATATTTTCATTTTTATTACTTTTACTTGAATTTTCATTTATTAAATTTATATTTGTATTAATTATAACTAGTAAGTATTTTTGTATTCACATGCATTATACTTGGCCTTTTCCTAGGCATTTATTAAATTATTAAAATATTTTTTAAAACTATTCATTATTTTACAAAATAAAAATAATAACAGTAACGAAATGTTTAAAATATTAGTTATGATTAAAATTCAATAATTAAAAATCAATACCATATATCACTATATTAACTAGACAAAACACATAGCACATATATAATTACATTTTTTTATAATAATGAAAAATAATAAAATTATTATTATAAAATTAAGTAACTTTGGTAAAGTTATTATAAATAGTTTTTATTTATTTTGTAGACAACTAAAAAAAACAGTTAAATTTAAATAAACAGTAATTTAAAAAATAAAATTAATAAAATAATTATTTTAAGAAAAATAAAATATTTGTTTAAAGCGTAAATTTGGAAAAGATATCAAATAGACGAGTCCTTTATATATAGGTATAGACAAATCTATAAATATTAAATTTTTGGATTATTAATTATTTATACACCTTGCCCTTGTTAGTCTCTTATTTTAAATTGGTATTAACGTTATTTAGTTATTTGGAAAGTATTATTGTCAAAATTTAAAATATGACATGTGTCAAATTGTTTAAAAGATGTTACATGTCAAAAATTTAAAAGATGTCACGTATTAATCAAGAAAAATATCAAAACAAAAGATGACAGATTTTGACATTTGACAATTTTTCAAACTCCACTAATGTCAACTTAACAATAATAACTACATAACATTTTTTTTTATTAAAAAAACTTAACTAAATGAAAAAAACTTATAAAACCCAAAACAAATCATAGTCTAAATACGAGAACCAAGTTATTAGTTAAGCAAGATGGTTAATATTGCATACAACTATATTTCTTTGTTGATTTTACAAAAGTTATCGTAGTGTTCCTTTGTGTGAATAGTATTATTGAAATTAGTTTGAAGAGACGAATTAAGATGTGAAATGGTGTTTGTTTTAGAAGATGAATATAGAAAAACACAGAAAGAATTGAAAAAGATATCACAATTTGATCTCACCACAAATGCAAAGATTTGCATAAATATATCAGTTTTTACCCTTTTCTCCTCATTTTTTATTATCATATTATACATTTTTAATAATTATTATTAATAATACATATAATAATCATTAATAATTAAAATATTGATAACTATAACTATGTAGAATAATTAAAATATTATTACAAATATAATGATTAATATATTAATATATAATAACTTATAATATATATAAAATGATTATTATTATTATTATTATTAATTAATAAAAGTATATAATAATTAATAATAATTATAATATTGTTAAAAACTAATAATATATGTAATTATTATTATTATTAATATATATAATAATAATTAATATATAAAAATATAATTAAAATATTCTTAAATTTTAATATTTTTAATTTATTCAATTATAATTTTATTAAATTTTTATTGTGAAGGACATTTTGGTAAATGTAAAAATTTATCTATCGCAATTTTTTTAATCTATTATATCAATCAAATCACTCACTAATTTTTATAAAACTTATCTCTAAATTCACTTATTTTATTTTCTAAATCTACTATAAAAACATACATATTCATTCCCTAAAATTCATACAAATATGTTTTCACACCCTCTTCTAAATTCATTTCACCGACGAGCACAGCGTAATGAACACTCAACCCATAGAGTCATGCAAGAATCTCAACCCAATATAGAAAAAACAAAATAAATTAAGACACTGTTGGTAAGTTGTCAAACCATCCGTCGCTATTGATAAAAGACTCAAAAGAAAACTCATTCAAGTCTGAAGAACGTAGTTTCTTCATCCACGGAACACGCTTGGAAGTATCAGCTCCTGGTCCCTTACAATCAACTTCAGCATAAGTGGTCGTGCTCCTACAATAGTTTAATAAAGAAAATTAACCAAACATATAAAAAAAAAAATCACCTAAAATATAAACCAAAAGTACTCTTTTTTTTCTTTAATACAAACATGAAATAATATAATTCTCAAAGTCTTTTGTAAGAGATGTATCTATTTAAACTTACGGATTATTAGCGGCTGACCAAGCAACCCAACCTTGAGGAGTTACAATGTCAGAAAAATATGTATTACGAAATATGACTCTTGAATAGGGTTTCCATGCTCTTCCTAAATTCACTTTACCATTCCCTTTAATCAAACCTCCTTCGAATACAAATCCACTACGATCATCTGCCGACTCTCTTCCCTGAGCCGTCACAAAACCTGGTAAATTTCGATTTCTCCCAATAGCATTGATCAAACAGTTCTACAAACATAAAAAAATGTTTCAGTATTTTACTTTGAAAATAGATTTAAAAAAAAAAAATAGTTAATGTAACTATTAGGTTTTATAGAAGAGGTTTTACTGAGGAGATGCAACACCAATGAGACATAAGTTCAATCACATAAGAAATTGACATCACTCTCAACTTAAAACCTTAAAACAATAGATTTATGGGTCTTCATCCTAATATTGTATTTCACTTTCTCATTTTTACCCAATATAAAATTTAGACTCACGTCTATCGGTAACTTACCTGATAGTAGGATTGTGAGTAACCATATATAAAGTCCACTTCACCCTGAATGTAACAATCTCTAAACACATGACGTCCCTGAATATCATATAAAGTGTCTTGATAACCTACAAAACGACACTTATGCATGAAATATTTATCTCCATATAGTTTTGCCGCATTTGCTGGTTCGATTCTGCTTCCCAAATCGTAAGGTTTATCAGTGGCCACATTATATGAGTTCTGTAAATGCAAACCAATAGGTTAGTAATAGTAATAAAGAATACAGAAGAATCATGAAAATGGTTGTTCTATCATATTTACCTTGAAAGTAATGCCACTTGCTATCACATTGGGTGCGAAAGAAAGAAATGTAGCATTCTTGTTTATCGACTGGTGGTCCTTGTGATCAATGGTTGTTCTTGCGCTACCCTCTCCTTCTAAAATAATGCAAGGCTTGTTTTTCGGAATAACAATACTTTCTCTGCACAAAATGTAGTTATTAAATGACTTTAATATCATGATATGAAGTGAATTTATTTGACTCAACCTTATAAAATTGATTTGTAAAGTGAGATTCGCAACTTTCAACAAATTAAACGTTTGATGTTATAAGAATATGATTTGAACTTACATGTACAAGCCTGCTTTGATATGAATCTTCACCCATTGATCATTGTTATTTCTGACAGAATTAATGGCCTCTTGAATTCTACTAAATGCTGCGTCCCCTTCTTTACCCACAATGATGGTTTGTTTAACATGATTTCCACCACAGTCTGTGGCTTTACCAACACTAAAGAAACAACTAATCAACAAGATTGGAAGAAGACTCATTGTTCGAGCAAACAATTCCATAGTAGAGTATCTGTTGAATAATGTTTTTGTGTAAACTAAACACATGTCACTTCTTTCTTTTATAACTTCAACAAAACAAAAAGGGTTTGTTTAATTAATTATTATTTAAAATAATTCAAGTATTCTACATTAATTTCAATTCATAATTAATCACTTTGCCAATAAAATATTAAATATCATAGTGCACATTTCCTTGAGAGAAGACGGTGGATCAATGGGCAACAAGTCAAAAGTAATTAAGTGAAATATTAATTAAGTTTTAAGTTTTTCATAAAATTGAGAATTAAATGTTTAATATTTTTTTGTGGTATATTAAGTACTCAATAAAAAATATATTTTTTAATTAAGTCATTATTATTAAATTTTTTTACACTAAAAAATATTCTTAAGTAATAATCAATTATTTTGATAACAAAAGTCTTGGTACGTAATATTTAGTTACCAATTTTCATTGGTAACCAAAATATTGGTAGCTAAATTTTAGAAACTAATTTAAAGATCAATTATAATTTTTTACTCAATAGTAACCAATAAACTTTTATTTTAGTAAATTAGTATCTAAATTGGTTGCTATAATGGTTAACAACTTTTGGTCAATAAGATTTGTTGTTAATGAAAAATTTACTTAGTGTTATTGATCAAATGACATAGTTATTAAATGGCTAACACAAATCTTATGTTTCATCATAATAACTTATAGTCAAATGTTATTTTATAATTTTAAAATTATATAATTTTATAATTATAACTTTTTAATTATTTAAATATTTAATAATTTTTTGTAGTATATTAAGTACTCAATAAATATATATTTTTAATTAGCCATTATTATTAAATTTTTCTATTAATCAAATGGCATACATATTAACTTATAATCAAATGTTATTTAATAATTTTAAAATGTTATAAATTTTTAATTATTTAAATATTTAATAGTTTTTTGTGGTATATTAAATACTCAATAAAAATATATATTTTTTAAATAAGTCATTACTATTAAAATTTTCTATTAATCAAATGACATAGTTATTAAATAGCTAACATAAATCTTATGTTTCATCATATTAACTTGTTATCAAATGTTATTTCACAATTTTAAAATTTTAAAATTATATAATTTTGTAATTTATAACTCTTTAATTATTTAAATATTTAATAACATTTTATGATATATTAAATACTCAATAAAAATATATATTTTTTAAATAAGTCATTACTATTAAATTTTTCTATTAATCAAATGACATAGTTATTAAATGGCTAACATAAATCTTATGTTTCATCATATTAACTTGTTATCAAATGTTATTTCACAATTTTAAAATTTTAAAATTATATAATTTTATAATTTATAACTTTTTAATTATTTAAATATTTAATAACATTTTATGATATATTAAGTACTCAATAAAAATATATATTTTTCAATTAAGTCATTACTATTAAATTTTTCTATTAATCAAATGATATAGATATTTTTTAATTAAGTCATTACTATTAAATTTTTCTATTAATCAAATGATATAGCTATTAAATGGGTAACATAAATCTTATGTTTCATCATATTAACTCATAGTCAAATGTTATTTAATAATTTTAAAATTTTATAAAATTTAATTATTTAAATATTTAATAATTTTTTGTGGTACATTAAGTACTTAATAAAATTATATATTTTTTTATAAAATCATTATTATTAAGTTTAAGAAATATTTGTTTAGGAATACACATTTGGAGTCATTCATATATATATATATATATATATATATATATATATATATATATATATATATATATATATATATATTTTGATTAGACCACTATAGCAATATACATCAGACTAATATTTTCATAAATAAATTTTATGAGTTTATTAATACACATTAGACAAGTTTATTCATTCACTTATTAGATGAATATTGCAATATACATTACACGGGTATGTTTATATATTGATTAGAAGAGTTTAGCGAAGAACACTAGACGGGTCTAACAATACACATTAGATGAGTCTACCCACACACTGATTAGAAGAATATAACAAAAATTATTAGATGAGTCATTTCATACATTGAGTAGATGAGTCTAAGAATAAACATTAGATGAGTATGTCCATACATTGATCAGATAAGTCTTGCAACCAACATTAGACGACTTTGTCCATATATTGATTACATGAGTCTAGCAATACATTAGATGAGTCTATTCATACATATATTAGATGATTATCAATACACATTAGACGAATCTATCCATTCTCTAATTAGACGAGTCTTGCAATATGCATTAGATGAGTCTGTCTATATACTGATTAGAGAAGTTAATCGATACACATTAGACAAGTCTAACTTTACATATTAAATGAGTTTGTCAATGCATTGATTAAAAGAGTCTAACAATACATATTAGACTAATATGTTCATACACTGATTTGTATTTTTAGTGAGTGTACTCTATATATATTAGCGTGACTTTTATATTTTTAAAAAATCTACTCTATATTTTTGGACATGTTTTATCCTCTAAACTTTTACAAAGTTTACTATTTATATTTTTAAATACATATCGATTTTCTAAACATATAAATCATTTTCAAATAGATTCTATTCAAAACTTAATTATAAACTTAAAAATATTTATTGTTTCTTTTCTTAATCTCTAAATCTACTTTAATAAACACACAAACATACATCAATATGTGTGTAAACACGAGTTTAAAATCGGTTGTTTTATAAAAAAACTTAATACATGTCAAAATTTGAAATGTGACATGTGTCAAATTGTTTAGAAAATGTCACATGTAAAGATTTGAAAGGTTTCATATATCATTTATATGTCAAATTAGAAAGATCTAAAGATAAAAAATGATCTAAATTTTGACACATAACACTTTTCAGACGTCACTAAAGCCAATCTAACATAAATGCATACATTTAATTTACCTTTTTATTTAAAAAAATATATATATGAAAACCAAAATAAATCATATATATCTAAATATAAAGACAAACTTATTAATTAGGTCTTATTGAAAAGTATACAAGATGGTTACAAAGTACTGTATATCTTCGTTGAATTTGCAAAGATTAACCATCACTCAACCAATACAGTGATAGAAGAACCTCAACCCAATATAGAAAAAACAAAATAAATTAAGATATTATTGGTAATTTGTCAACCCATCGATCACTATTGATAAAAGACGCAAACGAAAACTCATACAATTCTGAAGAACTTAGATTCTTCATCCATGGAACACGCTTGGAAGTATCAGCTCCTGGTCCCTTACAATCAACTTCAGCATAAGTGGTCGTGCTCCTACAATAGTTTTAATAAAAAATAATAATCAAACATATAAAAAAATATTTGAAATATAAACCAAAAGTATAATCTTTTTTAATACAAATATGAAATAATATAATTCTCAGAGTGTTTTATAAGAGATGTATCTATTTAAACTTACGGATCGTTAGCAGCTCTCCAAGCAACCCATCCTTGAGGAGTTATAATTTCAGAAAAATATGTTTTTTTAAATATGACTCTTGAATAGGGTTCCCATGCCCTTCCTAAATTTACTTCACCATTCCCTTTAATGGAACATCCTTCGAATACAAAACCACTAGGATCGTCTGCTGAACTTCTTCCCTGAGCTGTCACAAAACCTGGTAAATTTGGAAATCTCCCCACAGCATTGATCACACAGCTCTACAAATAAAAAAGACATAAAAAAAATGTTTCAGTATTTTATTTTGAAAATAGATTTAAAAAAAAGGGTTAAATATATTTTTTGTCCTTCAACTTTTAGTAAAAATTAGAATTAATCCATCTTCGAAATCTTGAACCAATTTAGTCCACCACTCTCGTAAATATGAGGATTTAGTTTTTTTAACCAAATTTAATAAGTTTATTCAACGTTTCAAACTCATTTCATTACAGCATTTTAGTTTATTTATACTGTTTGACATATGTTTACTTTGATATTAACCGAGAAACTTGTTTGAAACGTTAACTAAACTTAAAGAAATTTAGTTTAAAAAACTAAATCTAAGCATTTCTGAAACTAAATTGGTTCAAGATTTTCGAAAAGAACTAATTCTAATTTTCACTAAAAGGACAAAAACATATTTAACCCTAAAAAAACAACTAATGTATCTTACCTTATAATAGGATTGTGCGTAACCATATATAAAGTCCACCTCACCCTGAATGTAACAATCTTTAAAGTAATGACGTCCCAAAAGATCACATAAAGTGTCTTGATAACCGATAAAACTACACCTTTGGAAGAAATATTTATCTCCATAAAGTTTTGCCGCATTTGCCGGTTCGATTGTGCTTCCCCCACGGTAAGATTTATTTTCTGTAGTGGCCACATTATACGAGTTCTGTAAATGCAAACTACTAAATTAGTTATAAAGAATATCGAAGAATTGTGGAAATGGTTTTTTTATGATTTATTTATATGTTCACCTTGAAAGTAATGTCACTTGCAATCACATTGTGTGGGTAAGAAAGGAATGTAGCATTATTGTTTATCGACTGGTGGTCCCAGTGACTAATGGTTGTTTTTCGGCTACCCTCTCCTTCTAAAATAATGCAAGGCTTCTCTATAGGAATAACAACACTTTCTCTGTACAGTTACAATCAATTAAAACACATCAACAAATTAAATATGTTGTTTTCTAAATGTATCTTTATGAATCACCAGTGCACTAAGGGCTTTTGGTCCCGATTATTTTCATCATTTTGCTTCGGTTTTAAAACCGAGATAGATTGGTGTGTCTTTTGGTCTCGGTTATCACCCAAGGCCATAAAAACACTTTTTTATCTCCGTTGCAGAGGGACTGAAGTCATAGAGGTACTTTACTGTCTTGGGTATGCGAGAACCGAAACCATTGCTACTTTTAAAATCAGTCAACAACATTGGAATGGTGGAGAATGTTTCTGATGTAGCCAAAACTTTTGAATATAGTTTTTTGGTAGTTTTATAAATTGGATGAAATGAGTGTGAGTATTCATATCCTTATCAAAATTAGAAATGTATAGGTATAAAAAAAATTATGCTTGATCAAAGTATGCATGAAACATTCATTTCATATTCATAACAGAAGTCTTGTTTGTTGATTAAACGTTTGATGTTATAAGAATATGATTTGAACTCACATGTACAAGCCTGCTTTTATGTGAATTTTGACCCATTGATCATTGTTAGTTTTTACAGAATCAATGGCAGCTTGAATTGTACGGAATTCTGCTTGCCCATATTTACCAACAATGATGGTTTCTGTAACATGATTTCCACCACAGTCTGTGGCTTTACCAACACTAAAGAAACAACTAATCAACAAGATGGGAAGAAGACTCATCTTTCTAGACAAAGTATCTGTTGAATAATGTACTTTGTAAACATAAACATATCAATCATTCCTTTTATAATAACCTCAAGAAAACAAAAAACGTTTATGTAATAAATGATTACTTAAAATAATTCAAGTCTTCTAAATAAATTTTCATTCATAATTAATAACTTTCCCAATAAAATATTGAATATCATAAATATAATGTACTGATACTTCAACTTAGATCATGTATTTGTATTTAACTATCTAACACGTTTAATATACTTTATTGATTAGATATATAATATATCGAGTACTGATATTTTTATGATGATAACAATTTTTAGTTTTATGTTGACAATTTTAATATATATAATTTTAATTTAAATTCATACCATAACAATTATATATTTATCATATTTCTAAATATTGTTGTACATCTTTTAAAATCATAAATCACATAATATTTTATCATTTTCAAAATAAACATTAATAAATCGGATACATGTCTATCCGATATAACGGTGGATCGATATACAACGTGACAAAAGTGCTTAAATGAAGAATTAAAAAAAGTTTCAAAAAGTCAGACAAATTTAAAAACTTTTAATTAACTTCCTAACTTTTTTTTTGTTTCACTGAATACTCATTAAATATATATTTTTGAGTATTTAATCTTTTTATTATGAAATTATGTATTTATAAAATGAAAAAGTTAAAAAAATTGTAAAATTATACAAAATTATAAAATGAAAATGTAACATGACTGAGAATTTAGTAAGATCACAAAATAATAAAAACAAAGTGCATTTCTTTAAAAACAAGACAGCGGATCAATGGACAACGGGACAAAAGTAATTAAATGAATAGAATGAATTAAATACTTTTACTTGTTTGATTCATTGAAGTGTTACTTGGAAAAATCTAAATGTCACTTAATAGACTCTTTACAGACCTTTTAATTATATTTTTGGAAAATGTTTGCACCTCTTTTATTTAGTTCTCCATTATTTATATATTTTTAAAATATTAATATAGCATATATAGCTTAAAGGATAACATTAGTAATATACATCGTTCTTTCGTTACAATCAACCATTATGTTCCAATGAATCATCACTAAATGAATGAATGGTTTCGAGTAATAACTTACAATTATTGAAATATTTGCTGTAAAAAGATATTGCAATTAGGTTTTTTAAAACGAGAACACACGAATAAAATAAATTTAAAAAAATATAAATTTATATACAATCTATCACTTTCATTTTTTGCGTGAAACCTACTTTATATAATACACCATACAGAAGTGTATTTTAGATTCATTTATATAAATTTTTACTCTAGAATCTTGTTCCAGAGGGAGTGAAAATTCGTTTATGATGGTTTTTGTGAGGTAACCGCTGGTGCTGAAGGTGTAAGTGTTCTTGGCAGCAGCAGGATAATGCTAAGGAGTTGTCGTTACAACTCTCACAAACAAAAAAAAATTATTAATAAATTTAAAAAAATTGTACCAAATATAATATACCACAATGTATTTTCTTATTATTTTGTCATTTTCTAGTTCTAATACCACAATGTATTATTTTTATTCATTAAATCAATATTAACATTATATACTAGAACAACTAATTATTACATATATATCTTAATATCATTTTAGTTAAATTGTTACTTTAGAAAGTATGTATATCTGAGATCAAATGGTTGAAAATGTTTTTTGTGTGTTAAATATATATATATATTTATACATAATGATTATTTTTTATGATTGTGGTTTTTTTCATATTTAAAGTTTTTACATTATATTTTAATTTTGTGTTTTCTATATTAATCTTATTTTTCTGTTGTTAGAGTGACTTTTAAGAATAAAAACGGTAACGTTTTTTATTGATAATGTGCATTTTTTCCAACACAAATCTTACCCTCTCCTAAAGTAATAAAGTAGAAATATAAACAAACTACCATCTAGAAATAACAATTCAGTCATAATCTAATTACGATACATAAACAAACAAAAAACAATAAATACATTATATATGTTACATCTAAAAGACGTTATTTTAGTAAAATAATACAAGGATAGCATAAAATAGTCAACTTACTTTAATTATTAAAAAAAATTTAATTAATAATTTGGTCTTTATATTTAAATATTTGATTTGTTTTAGTTTTTGTATTTTTTTTTTGTACCTAATTGAATTTCTATTTCTTGAAAAAGAAAAACTTAATAAAGTTTGCTATTTTTTTTGAAAGATTCAATGTGATTTCGTATTTTTTTTATAAAAGACTCTCAATGTAGTTCTTTCTCTTCAATTGACACTATTTAGAATGTGTCATTTATCAAAATCTGAAAAATAGCACATGTTAAATTGTTTTAAAAGGGTTATGAGTGAAAATCTAAAAATTATCACATGTCAAACTAGATGGTTCAAGATAAATAATGACACAAATTTTAACATGTAATTCTTTTCAAATAACGATAATATCAATTTATCGAAAATATATATTGAATATTTAAAAAAAAATAATAGATACTTAATTAAATAAAAAAATACATATCAAAAGAAATTAAAGACTTAAATATTGGGATTAACTTTTTAACTATTCCTTATTAATACAAGATGGTTCACATTACAAACCACTACATTTCTTCGCTGAGTATACAAATATTAGCAATCACTCAACCAAGTATAGTAATACAACAACCTTAACTCTATTTAGGAAAACTAAAGTAAATTACTAAGATATTGTTGGTAAGTTGTCAACCCATCCATCACTATTGATAAAAGACTTAAAAGAAAACTCATTCAAGTCTAAAGAACCCGGTTTCTTCATCCACGCAACACGGTCCGAAGTTTCAGCACCTGGTCCCTTACAATCAACTTCAACAAAAGTGGTCCTGCTCCTACAATAGTTTAATTAAAAAAATTAATCAAACATAAAAAAGAAAAACATACTTTAAAATATAAAATATCAATGTAAACAAAAAAAAACTTTTTATTGGAAGTCCCACGTCGACCAACGATAAAACAATTTCATAATATATAAATGAAATCAGTTCTATAGAATTGGGTTAGACTCTAAACTCACTTCTAACATGGTGTCAGAGTCTGGTTAGAGCCTATCCTAATGAACTTTTTTGGACATTTTATTTCACTCGATATCAGGTCGTTAACAGATCATCCATTAATTTCATTTATGAGTTACAAACCGGTTTTATGGGATTGAGTTGCACTTTAAACCCACTTCTATCACTCTTTTCTAATACAAACATGAATTATAATATAATTCCCAATTTTTTTTTTTAAATATGTGTTTAGTTAAACTTACTCATTGCCAACAGCAGTCCAAGCATTCCATCCTTGAGGAGTTATAATGTCAGAAAAAAATGTATTACGAAATATGACTCTTGAATAGGGTCTCCATGCTCTTCCTAAATGCACTTTACCATTCCCTGTAACTAAACCTCCTTCAAATACAAAACCAGTAGGATCATCCGGTGAATTTCTACTCTGAGCTGTCACAAAACCTGGTAATTTTCGAAATTTCCCCATAGCATTGATCAAACAGTTCTACAAACAAAAAGATACATGAAAAATGTTTCAGTATTTTACTTTGAAAATAGATTTAAAAAAAAAAAATAGTTAATGTAACTTACCTGATAGTAGGATTGTCCGTCACCATATATAAAGTCTACCTCACCCTGAATGTAACAATCTTTAAACACATGGCGTCCCGAACGATCAAATAGAGTGTCTTGATAACCTATAAAACTACAATTATGGAAGAAATATTTATCTCCGTACAGTCTTGCGGCATTTGCTGGTTCGATTTTGCTTCCCAAATTGTCGGTGCCCACATTATACGAGTTCTGTAAACGCAAAACAATAGATTAGTGATAAACGATTATCGGATCTCTCGAGAGAAGATCACCGGAAAGATACAACACCAACAAGACATGAGTTTAATCCACACATAATAAATTAATAATATTTTTAACCTAAAACCTTAAGACGGTGATTTTATGGGTCTTCATCTTTATATAGTACTCAACTTTCTTAATTTGATTCAATGTGAGACTTAGACTCAGGAATTCTCAACGAGAATTATTTATATGTTTACCTTGAAAGTAAGGCCACTTGCAATGACATTGGGTGGTGAAGAAGTGAATGTAGCATTGTTGTTTAAGGACATGTGATCCCAATGAGTAATAATTGTTATTGAGGTACCCTCTCCTTCTAAAAGAATGCAAGGCTTGTTTACGGGAATAGCAACACTTTCTCTGCACAGTTACAATCAATAAAACAAATCAACAAATTAAATGTAGCTATAAAAAGATTATGTTCGTTGATTAAACTTTTGATCGATGTTATAAGAATATGATTTGAACTTACATGTACAAGCCTGCTTTTATGTGAATCTTCACCCATTGATCATTGTTAATTTTTACAGAATCAATGGCCTCTTGAACTGTACTAAATGCTACGTTCCCTTCTTTACCAACAATGATAGTTTCTCTAACATTATTTCCACCACAGTCTGTGGCTTTACCAAGACAAGAGAAACAACTAATCAACAAAATGGGAAGAAAATTCATTATTCTAGAAAACAATGCCATGGTAAAAAACAATTCTAGAAAATAATGTTAGTGTAAACATGAACATATCACTTCTTCCTTTTATAGCTCCAAGAAAACAAAACAGTTTTACGTAATTAATTATTACTTCAAAAAAATTCAAGTATTCTAAATTAATTTTCGTTCATAATTAATAACTTTCCCAGTAAAATATTAATTACCATAATGCATTTCTAGAAAGAAGATAGTGATCAATGAAAAACAGGACAAAGGTAATTAAATGAAGAATTAACTAAGTTTTTTAAAAATAGTCTAAGTGTGAGTTAAAAGTCTCATGTTAGATAGAAAATGACAAAATTAAACACTATATAAGAATAAAAGTCTATAATATCATTATCTTAAAATTTTAGAGTTGAAATGGTATATAAAATCAATATCATATATACATAACCACCACAATCTCTCGATAATATATAAACCTAACAAGTTTTAAGTGCATGATAAATTTAAAAGGTTTTATGTGAATTTTCATGATCTACTCAATAAATATATATATATTTTTTAATTTAGTCATTGTTGTTTAACTTTTCTGTTAATAGTTAACATAGATATTATCTTATACCGTCATCTTATTCACTTGTCCCTCACATGTATTTTATTATTTTAAAATTTTATAATTTATAGTCTTTAAAGTTAGTTATTTTTTAAATTAAATTGATTATTTTACTGTTTTATCTTTTTAAACTTAGTTATTTCTTTTAAATCAAATTAGTTTTATATTTGTATTGGAAATTCCACATCGATCATAAATAAGACAATTTCATAATATAAATGGAGTGCAAACCTCATTTTACAAATCAGTTTTGTGAGGTTAAGTTAGGTTTAAACTTCACTTCTAATATGATATCAGAGTCATTCTTTAAAAAACTTATCCAAACAAGATTTTTTGAATATTCTATTTCACCCACCGTATCGAACCGGACCACTCATTTATAATTTACGTACGAGATGCACCCCACTTATACATGTTCTTGAATTAAGACCACACCATCTATCAATCATCCATTTCTCTTTGGTCTTCCACTTATGTCATGGCAGTTTTATGATTGTCAATTGAGTTAAATCATACAGTTTTTTTTTTTCAGCAATAACAAATATATTAATAGGAGCAACCCATATACAAAAATTAAACAAAGTAGGAAGGAAAAAAGAAAAAAACAACAAGAACAAATCTAATCCATACATTTTTCTTTTCCGTAATTGTTGTCCACCAAATTACAAGAAAATAGTATAATAATAAAGAAGACTATAGAACATGAACTTAATCTACCACTCTTAATGCTAGTATATGGATCTGCATAGAATCATAAGCACAACACCACACACCAATATAGATTTCAATACCAGAAAAAAAAAAAGTCATGTCAATATAATTATTTTTACTGTCCTGATAAGTTCTTACCATGTAAAAACTAAACAAGACTTAAACAAGACAACGATTTCATTATAAAATTATTATAAACAAAGAACATTACTCTGACGAAACTCTTTTAATCTACAATTCTTTCGGTTTATCGTATTATCTTCTCATTTTCTATAATGACTCTGATACACTAAAATAGCTAATTACCACGTCAAAATATGATTTATTTATTCATTAAATAAATATGTGCATACTTATACACTAAAATATCTAATTACTACATATGTTTAGTATTATGCGAACAAATTTACCACTCTCCTAAAGTAATAAAATAAAAAATATAAACAAACTAGCTTCTAGAAATAACAATTCAGTTACAAATTAATTAATACATAACCAAACAATAACAATAAATACATTATATATTTTAATCTAAAAGACATTATTGCAGTAAGTAATAAATGAATAGCATAATAATAGACTATTTACCTTTAGTTATTTAGAGAACTTAATTAGTAATCTTTTAAACATTTAATTTTTTTTATTATTTTCACTCAAATTAAGTTTCTATGGTTTTAGAATAATTTAATATATTTTTTTAAACAACACAATGTGGTGCATTATTTTTTAAAAAGACTCTATGTGGTCTTCTATTTTTTTTATAACACTCAATGTAGTCTCTTTTGATATTAATGTTATTTGGAATCTTTCATATGTCAAAATTTGAGAAATAATATGTATCAAACCGTTTAGAAACTGTCACTTATCAAAATTTGAAATGCATGTTAAATTAGAAAGATTCCAAGATAGAAAACAACACATATTTTAACATGTGTTTAACATGTAAATCTTTCAAATGATGATAATATTAATTTAATAAAAAATTAATATTGAATTATTTTAAAAGAAATATTCAATTATATATATATATATATATATATATATATATATATATATATTAGTTAAACATAGGATAAATTTATGAATTTTGTCTTATTAAAGGTATACAAGATGGTTCATATTCGAAACTACTACATTTCTTCGTTGAGTACACAAAGATTAACAATAGTCATACAAGCACCTTAACCCAATTTAGGAAAAATAAAATAATTTATTAAGATATTGTTGATAAGTTGTCAACCCATCCATCACTATTGATAAAAGATGCAAACGAAAACTCATTCAAGTCTGAAGAACTTAGTTTCTTCATCCACGGAACACGCTTCCAAGTATTAGCTCCTGGTCCCTTACAATCAACTTCAGCGTACGTGGTCGTGTTCCTGCAATAGTTTAATAAAAAATTAATCAAACATATAAAAAAAATCACCTAAAATATAAACCAAAAGTACTCTTTTTCTAAAACAAACACGAAATAATATAATTCTCTAGGCGTTTTCTAAAATATAAAATATATATCAATATAAACCAAAAATACTTTTTTTTTTAACCCAAACACGAACTTACGGATTGTTCGCGGCTGTCCAAGCAACCCATCCCTGAGGGGTTACAATGTCAGAAAAATATGTATTACGAAATATGACTCTTGAATAGGGTCTCCATGCTCTTCCCAAATTCACTTTACTATTCCCTTTAATGGAACCTCCTTCGAATACAAAACCACTACGATCATCTCGTGACTTTCTTCCCTGAGCTGTCACAAAACCTGGTAAATTTGGATTTCTCCCCATAACCTTGATCGAACAATTCTAAAAAAAAGAGAGAGAAAAAAGTTTCAGTATTTTATTATGAGAATATATTTAAAAGAAACAAGTTTATGTAACTTACCCTATAATAAGATCGTCCGTAACCATATACAAAATCCGTATCGCCCTGAATGTAACAATCTTTGAAGTAATGGCGTCCCGAATGATCAAATAGAGTGTCTTGATAACCTATAAAACTACACTTATGGAAGAAACATTTATCTCCATATACTTTTGCCGCATTTGCTGGTTCGATTTTTCTTCTCAAATCGTTAGATTTATAAATGGCAACATTATATGAGTTCTGCGAATGCAAAACAATATATTAGTGATAAAGAATATTGAAGAATCATGAAAATGGTTGTTCTATATATCATTTACCTTGAAAGTAATGCCACTTGCAATCACATTGGGAGCGAAAGAAAGGAATGTAGCATTATTGTTTATCGAATGGTGGTCCCAATGACTAATGATTGTTCTTCGGCTACCTTCTCCTTTTAAAATTATGCAAGGCTTGTGCTTGGGAATAACAACACTTTCTCTGCACAGTTATAATCAAGAAAAAGAAATGAATGCTATGCTATGGTGTTTTTTTCTAGATAATTTCAGGGTAGATAGAACTATTAACTTTGAGAATTTTCTTTGTTAGATTTTTTGATGTTATCCTCTGTTTGAACATTAAAATTATACTGTGTTGGTATTTTGAAAGTCATGCAGAGAAACAACAGATGTAGTTCTAATATTAGAATCAAAGTAAAAAAAATATGTTGGATAACAAAATTATGCAGTTCATAACAAAAGTATTGTTTGCTGATTAAATGTGTGCTGTTATATAAGAATATGATTTGAACTTACATGTATAAGCCTGCTTTTATATGAATCTTCACCCATTGATCATTGTTAGTTTTTACAGAATCAATGGCAGCTTGAATTGTACGGAATGCAGCTTGCCCATATTTACCAACAATGATGGTTTCTGTAACATGATTTCCACCACAGTCTGTTGCTTTACCAAGACAAAAGAAACAATTAATGAACAAGATTGGAAGAAAACTCATCATTCTTCAAAACAATTCTAGAACAAGATTGAATAATGTTGTAAGCATTAACATATCACTTCTTCGTTTTATAACTTCAAGAAAATAAAGAAAAAAGGTTAATTAATTAAGGACAATGATATTTTGACTATTAAATTTTGACAATTTTCTCTTACAACCTTAGGTGTCATTTTTTAAGTGATTTTTTATTCTTCCATTTTCTCATTCTTAATATTCCAAAACCACTTAAAAAAATGTCACCTCATATTATAAGACAAATTTATCAAAATTTAGTAGTTAAAATATCATTTTTCATTAATTAATTATCGAGTATACTTACAATATTTGAAGTCTTCTAAATTACCTTCCATTCACGAGATATAACTTTCGCGATAAAATATTGAATATCATAGTGCATTTCTTTGAAAGAAGACGGTGGATAATTAATGGACAACGGGACAAAAGTTAATAAATGAATACAATGAACTATTTACTTTTATTTGTTTGATTCAATAAAGTTCTACTTGGATAAATCTAAAATGCCTTTAATTATATTTCAAGAAAAGGTTTAAATACTTTCATTTTCAATTTGTTGACCACTTTTATTAGCTCACGTTTTAATTGAGGATGTATAGTTTAAAAGGATAGCATGAGTGTTATAGCATCATTCATCTGACCATCATTATGTTTCAATGAATCACTAAATGAATGGTTTCGTGTAAAACTACATGTATTGAATATTAACGGTTTAAAGATATTGCATTAGTTATGTTCTTTTAGATTCAAACAACACACGGAATAAAATAATTTTATAAATATAAAAAGAAATCAAATTTTTTTGTTAGTGGACGAATCGACCGACTGACCGGTGATCAACCGACCAATTGGTGACTGACTGATAGGTTATATAAATTTTCATATATGATACAGTTATAGACATGATCATTGAGAGATTATGGTTCTATATGATTATATAACATTAGTCTTACACATATAAGACCTTAGACATCACTTTTACACCAAAACCTTAAGGCAATATTGTTATAGGTCTTTATTCTTATATAGTGTTTAATTTTATCTTTTCTATCAAATATGAGACTTTTGACTCACACTTAGACTATTCCCAACATTGACCATCAATTGACCAACTGGTGAACTTATAACCTTGACGATTGGCAAGACCAACTGATTATAACAACTATTATATATAGAAGTATAAAGTATGGTGGTTGACCTATGATTATAACATTTAATACCTTTCTATGAGTCACTTATTGACTCAACGTCGAAGTATCTACCGCAATTACCATTAGAACGGTTTTCAAACAGAAGATCTTGAAGATCAAATAAACAATAGAAAGGAAAGGCGTAAAACAAACTATCTTGAAGTTGTGCATATTTGACCGACCCATACCGAAATAACTATTATTATTGTTGTTGTACAATTCCTTCATGGTTTTCATTTATAGAATTATCTTTTAATGTAATATTAAATTTATTAAATAAAAGTGATTCAAAGAAAAACAAAAAAATTCTTTCGCTATGGATTGTTTTATAGAAAAAACAAACATTAATTATATTTGATATTTGGTAGAATAAATATAATATAATAGTAGGTTGGTATGCTAACAATTATCAATAAATTCTTAAATAGTAATCAACTTTAGAGACTAAAAATTAATTTAAATACTTAACATTACTGATATCTAAAATAGTCTATATTATGAATAAAAAATTACAACTAATTTGTGAATTAGACTCTAAATTTGTTACTAACATTATCTACCAAGAGGTTTCAATTACTAAATGAATTAGTATATAAATTGGTCACTAATTAATTAAAGACTAATTTAGATAATAATTCATTTGGTAGCCAAAATATTTGTACTTAAGGTTAAAAACCAATTTAAAGTCTAATTCACACGCCAGTTATAACTTTTTATTCACAACATAGACTATTTTTATATAAATAATTTTAAATTTATAAATTTGTATATGAATTAGTCGTTATAGTAATTAATTTAATTATTTTTTTCTCAAAAAATTGTTAAATTTTTTTGTAGTGTGTGATAGTGATAATGTTTAAATAATAAAAAATAATAACAAAATAAAAAATAATAATAATTATTATTATTATTATTATTATTAAGAATCAAAGAAATTATATCACTTAAAAAGATAAGAAAATAATATATTAACATCATAAAACAATAATTAGCTAATAAGCTTAAGAAGTTAGTAAATTCATAAATAAAAAAGAATTAACTAGGTAAACGTTGTCGAATTAATAAATTAAAAATTCAATAAATAAATATATTAAATAATTTAATGAATTAATAACTTTAGGCATTAATTAATGAATTAATCAATTAGTGTGTGTGGTTTCCTATGTATATATATTTTTTCTAAATATATATTTGATCCATTCTCTTGCTGCCATGGTAGAAATAGACCGAAATTTAATCGAGACATTTCGATTGAAATTTTGTCGAATTAGTCTCGGACAAAATTCAGTTGAATATATCTAGATTAAAATTCGAAATCGAGAGTTTAGTTTGGACAAAATTGAATTGAACATAGATCAAATTATTAATTTTGCCTTATCAAAAGTATACAAGATGGTTCATATTATTACGTTTCTTCGTTGAGTATAAAAAGATTAACGATCACTCCACCAAGTACAGTCATAGAAGCACCTTAAAATAAATTAAGATATTGTTGGTAAGTTGTCAACCCATCCATCTCTATTGATAAAAGATGCAAAAGAAAATTGATTCAACTCTGAAGAACTTAGTTTCTTCATCCACGGAACACGCTTCCAAGTGTTAGCTCCTGGTCCCTTACAATCAACTTCAGCGAAAGTGGTCGTGTTCCTACAATAATTTAATAAAAAATTAATCAAGGATACAAAAAATATAAACCAAAAGTACTCTTTTTTAATACAAACATGAAATAATATAATGCTGAAGGCGTTTTCTAAAATATAAAATATATCAACATAAAGCAAAAATACTTTTTTTTAACACAAACATGAACTTACGGATTACTAGCAGCTCCCCAAGCAACCCATCCTTGAGGAGTTATAATGTCAGAAAAATATGTATTACGAAATATGACTCTTGCATAGGGTCTCCATGCTCTTCCTAAATTCACTTTACCATTCCCATTAATGGAACCTCCTTCGAATACAAAACCACTTGGATCATCTGGGGAATTTCTTCCCTGAGCCGTCACAAATCCTCCTGATTTTCGAGCTCTCCCCACAGCATTGATCGAACAATTCTATAAACAAATTTAATGTTAAGTCAGCTTATAATATCATATAAAAAAATTGCAATGAGAACAACTTCATTTTTTTCGTAACAATTTGGGAATTAAAAATAATTCTCAGTGCATATTTGATGAGTGAGTTTGAATTGCTTAGCCAAAAAGGATAATTTAGTTAGGAGGAGTTGCATATCTTGTAATTTATGTGTCTTGTGTGGTGCATATGAAAAATCAGTTCAAAATCTTTTCTTTTGAGTGTATGGTATTTAACTTTACTTGGAATTTTTTCTTTAAATAGTTTGGAGTATTAACAACACAACATAACCAAATTTTACACCGTTTTGATCAATTTTATATGCCTGACTTGAATATAAAAGAAAATAAGTTTCAGAAGGTGACGTGGGTGGTTATGATTAGATTTATATGGGACCACAGGAATTCCATTGTATTTAGAAACGAACAAAGGGATTGTGGGGAAATTTTTGGGATAGTATAGTAAAAGCTTGGACATGATTGAAAAATAAAATATCAAAGACAAATTAAAAGCTTGGACATGGTTCAAGGAAAATGACATGTTTGGATAAGAAAATTTAAAGGAAATTGAAATTAAAGAATTTTAAGAAGATATTTCAAATAACTAAAATAATTTAATTTGAAATTCACTCAAAAAAGAAGGAATTGAAATTTTCCAAGTTGTGGAATTGTTCATTGGTTAGGACATAAAAAGTACGCATTTCCAAAAAGTTGAGTTGAGTCAGACAAAAGATTGAGACAAGTCGGTTTGAACTAAAGGTCGAGTCAGGCTGGGTCGAGACAAAAGTCGAGCCACGCTAGTCCGAGTCGTAGGTCGACCTAGTCGATCCAGACCGAGTGACAATCATCCAAATTTATTTAAGAAATTGAGTAAATTCAATTACAAGTAATTCAATTACTAGGCATTTCAATTTCTTGGCAATGTTAACCCCTCATCCAAACACAAAGTTATTGGTACCTATGTCCAAAAATATGTATTCAAATTATCCTATATTAGTTCAAAAGTGGATAAAAGCAAGAGTCTCATTTGCTTTAATGTTATTATCTTTTATTCTAATTGCTTGTTGCCATCATTGTTCTATGTGTTGTTTTATCGTTAAATTTATAAACAAACTTATTGCAAAGGAGATAATTATATCTTGGAATTATCATAAACAAGCTACTCCGAAAAATAGATCATTTCTTGTTGACTCTAATGGAAAAGATGATTTACAAGAGTTAGTTGGACCTCAGTTTTTTTTTTTTTTTTAAATTTTTTTTATTTTATTTTAAATTATTTTTTTTTTTTTTTTTTTTTTTTAATTATTTTTTTTTTTTTTTTTCAAATCTATTGTATGTTAGATATAAGATGTTAAATATATCTTAGTAGAAGATGATCCTATGATACAATTGTATAAATAGATTTGTTGTAATATTTTGGATCTGTATATCATAAGATGCATTTTATTTGTGATTTGTCTTATGGGCCGTTTGAGTATCAAAAGAGACACTCAAGTTTCAATTTCTCATCTCATATGTTTTTATTGCTATTGAACATAGGTTGAGACATCTATAATATTATTTTATTTATATATTAGTTATTACTGATAAAAATAAATAAATAAAAAAACACATAAAGAAAAATGTTTTAGTATTTTTCCTAATAGATTTAAAAGAAACTAGATTACCTAACTTACCTGATAATAAGATTGTCCGTTACCAAATATAAAGTCCACTTCACCCTGAATGTAACAATCTTTAAACACATGACGTCCCCAATGATCATAAAGAGTGTCTTGATAACCTATAAAACTACAACCCTGGAACAAATATTTATCTCCATACAGATTTACCGCATTTGCTGGTTCGATTCTGCTTCCCAAATCGTAAGGTTTATCAGTGGCCACGTTATATGAGTTCTGTGAATGCAAAACAATAGATTAGTGATAAAGAATATTGAAGAATCATGAAAATGGTTGTTCTATCATTTACCTTGAAAGCAATGCCACTTGCAATCACATTGGGTGGTGAAGAAAAGAGTGTTGCATTATTGTTTATCGATTGGTGATCCCAGTGACTGATGATTGTTCTTGCGCTACCTTCTCCTTCTAAAATGATGCAAGGCTTGTCTAAGGGAATAACAACAGTTTCTCTGCACGGTTATAATCAAGAAAAAGAAATTAATATTATAGTGCTCTTTTCTAAAGAGAATTTGGATTTTCTGTTGATTTTTTTTGTACCATTCCTTTAATGTATCTTCATAATACACTAATTATCATTCAGAGAACAATTAAATTTAAGAATTTACTTTTTATTATGTAAAATTATATGCTTGACCAACAACGCATGCATGAAACATTTTATTATGTTTTCATAACAAAAGTATTGTTTGTTGCTTAAATGTGTGTTGTTATAATTTATTATAAGAATATGATTTGAACTTACATGTATAAGCCTGCTTTTATATGAATCTTCACCCATTGATCGTTTTTAGTTTTGACAGAATCAATGGCTCCTTGAATTGTTCTAAATGCTGCGTGCCCTACTTTACCAACAACGATGGTTTGTGTAACATGATTTCCACCACAGTCTGTTGCTTTACCAACACAAAAGAAACAACTAATGAACAAGATTGGAAGAAAACTCATCATTCTACAAAACAATTGTAGAACAAGATTGAATAATGATGTAAGCATTAACATATCTCTTCTTCGTTTTATAACTTCAAGAAAATAAAGAATAAAGGTTAATTAATGAATTATTGAGTATACTTACACTATTTGAAGTCTTCTAACTTACTTTCCATATATGAGAAATAACTTTCGCGATAAAATATTGAATATCATCGTTAATTTCTTTGAAACAAGACAAAAGTAATTAAATGAATACAATTACTATTTACTTTTACTTTTTTGATTCAATAATGTTCTACTTTGATAAATCTCAAATGCCATTATTAGTCTCTTTACAGTCCTTTTAATTATATTTCAAAAGGTTTGAATATTTTCATTTTCAATTTGTTGACCACTTTTTATTAGCTCTCCTTTATTAAAATTTTTAAGATATTATTAAATGAGCATGCATAGTTTAAAAGGATAGCATTAGTATTATAGCATCGTTCATCCTGACCATCATTATGGTTCAATGAATCACTAAATGAATGGTTTCGTGTAATAAGTTACAAGTATTGAATATTTACGGTAAAAAACAATGCATTAGTTATGTTCTTTTATAATCAAACAACACATGGAATAAAATAAATTTTTAAATAAAAAATAAATCAAAATTTTTTTGTTAGTGGACCAATCGATCAACCAACCGGTGATGAATCGACCGATCGACTGGTTGGCTGATCGTCGGCCGACGAACTGGTGGACCAACAGGTCTAATGACTGGAAAGACCGACCGATTGCAAAATAGATGTCAGATTAAGACTTAGCCAATGATAATCATAAACCAATCAAATAATGTTGATTAAGGTGTGATTGGATCATGATTAGGCCAACAAAAAAGTAAAAACCCATAACAACTGCCATAAATAAAAGTTTAAGGTGTGATTGTTGACACATGCATTACAACACTTAAATACCCTTTTGATCGGCCACCTGTTGACTTTAGTATCAAAGTACCTTTTGCAGTTATCATCCAAACGGTTTTCAAAGAACGGGAGATCATGACAATCGAACAAACAAGAGAAAGGAACGACATAAGACAAACAATCTTGAAGTTGTGGGTTGACTAGCGCATACACTAACACAAAAAAAATCCTATAATGATGCCCCTATAAAAATGATTGATGACATTTTTGCAAATTATGGGACTTTTTTAACATATGTCCATTCCAAATCAAACGTAATTTAACGTATGTCCTTCGAAACTCCGACGTTATTTAAAAAATGATGTCGACCCATTCACCCCAATTATTATTATTATTATTATTATTATTATTATTATTATTATTATTATTATTATTATTATTATTATTATTATTATTATTATTATTATTATTATTATTATTATTATTATACAATTCCTTCAGGGTTTTCCTTTCTAGAATTATCTTTTAATATGATCATTAAACTTACTAAATAAAAGTGATTAAGAGAAAACCAAAAAAATTATTTCCCTATGGATTGTTTTAGAGAAAAAACAAACATTAATTATATTTTATATTTGGTAGAATAAATATAATATAATATAATAGCAGGTGGGGATACTAACAATTATCACTATTACAAGAAAATTCTTAAGTAACAATTCATTTTAAAGACCAAAAATTAATTTAGATACTTAAAATTATTAAAATTATTGATATCTAAAATAGTCTCTATCAATAAAAAATTATAACTAATTTGTGGATTAGACTCTTAAACTGGTTATTAATATTATCTACCAAGGTTTTGATTTCTAAATTAATTAATGTATAAATTGGTCACTAATTAATTAGAGACCAATTTAGACACTAATTCATTTGGTAGCCAAAACATTTCTAACTAAGATTAAAGACCAATTTAAAGTCCAATTCACACACCAATTTTAACCTTTTTATTTATAATAGAGACTACTTTTTATACCAATAATTTTAAGTTTATAAATTGGTATCTAAATTAATCAGTATAGTGACTAATTATTTTTTCTCTCAAATGATTGTTAATTTAAGGATTTTTTTTGTAGTGTATGATAGTGATAATGTTTAAATAAAAAATAATAATAATAACAAAATAATAATAATAATAATAATCAATAATCAATAATAATAATAATAATAATAATAATAATAATGATGATGATGGTAAGAATCAAAGAAATTATGTCACTTAAAAAGATAAGAAAATAATAAATTAACATCATAAAACAATAAGCTAATAAGTTAAGAAGTTATTAAATTAATAAGTTCAAAGAAAACTAGTTAAAGGTTGTCAAATTAATAAATTAAAATTCAATAAATAAATATATTAATTAATTTAATGAATTAATAACTTTAGAAATTAATTAATTAATGAATTAATAAGATA